>Ga0228699_1000004_pt1 | contig 353664 bp, 332 predicted proteins | sample McNCre217_Aug_MG_FD_178016 | JGI IMG/M metagenome (GOLD analysis project Ga0228699, IMG submission 178016) | Freshwater microbial communities from McNutts Creek, Athens, Georgia, United States - 2-17_Aug_MG | ecosystem: Environmental > Aquatic > Freshwater > Creek | place: USA: Georgia... | reverse complement strand
CGCCGCCGAACTTCATCGACAGGATCGTGGTGATCGCAGCTGTCAACGTTGTCTTGCCGTGGTCGACGTGACCAATGGTGCCCACGTTCACGTGCGGCTTGGTACGTTCAAATTTTCCTTTTGCCATTTCTTTTCTCCAAAGAGCAGTGCCCGTGTACAGGTTTTATGTCTGCACGATGCTGCTGATTCGCCCCGCACGGGTGACAGGGCGGCGCATCGTCGCAGACAGGGGCCGCTTGACGCAGCCCCATGGGGGTTTTTATTTTGCGCGGGCGGCCACGATGGCTTCTGCAACGTTACGAGGGGCTTCAGCGTAGTGCTTGAATTCCATCGTGTAAGTCGCGCGGCCTTGTGACATCGAACGCAGCGTGGTTGAGTAACCGAACATTTCAGACAATGGCACTTCAGCTTTAATCGCTTTACCGCCACCGACCATGTCGTCCATACCTTGCACCATGCCACGACGTGAGGACAAGTCGCCCATCACGCTACCAGCGTAGTCTTCAGGTGTCTCAACTTCCACAGCCATCATGGGCTCCAGAATCACTGGGCTGGCTTTGCGGCAACCTTCTTTGAAACCAAAGATGGCGGCCATTTTGAAAGCCATTTCGTTCGAGTCCACATCGTGGTACGAACCGAAGTGCAAAGTGACCTTGACGTCAACGACTGGATAACCAGCCAACACGCCTTGGCTCAAAGCTTCGATCACGCCTTTTTCAACCGCAGGGATGTATTCGCGAGGAACCACACCGCCCTTGATCGCGTCGACGAATTCGAAACCTTTACCTGGCTCTTGTGGCTCAACCTTGAGCACCACGTGACCGTATTGGCCCTTACCACCGGATTGACGAACGAATTTGCCTTCGGCTTCTTCGACAGTCTTGCGGATGGTTTCGCGGTAAGCCACTTGAGGCTTGCCCACGTTGGCTTCCACGCCGAATTCGCGCTTCATGCGGTCGACAATAATTTCCAAGTGCAATTCGCCCTGACCACCAATGATGGTCTGGCCGGATTCTTCGTCGGTTTGCACGCGGAAAGAAGGATCTTCTGCAGCCAAACGAGACAAAGCCATGCCCATTTTTTCTTGGTCAGCTTTGGTCTTTGGTTCCACTGCTTGGCGAATCACGGAATCAGGGAACACCATGCGCTCCAAGGTGATCACTGCTGCTGGATCGCACAAAGTCTCACCCGTGGTGACGTCTTTCAAACCCACGCAGGCAGCAATGTCGCCCGCACGAATTTCGTCGACTTCTTCACGGTTGTTGGCGTGCATCTGCACGATACGACCGATACGCTCTTTCTTGCCACGCACAGGGTTGTACACCGTGTCGCCCTTTTTCAGAACGCCAGAGTAAACGCGCACGAAAGTCAACTGACCCACAAATGGATCGGTCATCAACTTAAACGCCAAAGCCGAGAACTTCTCGTTGTCATCCGCTTTACGGATCACTTCTTTTTCGTCTTCGTCAAAGCCCTTGATCGCTTTCACGTCCAATGGAGAAGGCATCAACTCAAGCACAGCATCCAACATACGTTGAACGCCTTTGTTCTTGAACGCTGTACCGCACAACATCGGTTGAATTTCGCTGTTGATGGTACGCACACGCAGACCGTGTGTGATTTCTTCTTCAGTCAAGTCGCCTTCTTCAAGGTACTTGTTCATCAACTCTTCCGAGGCTTCAGCCGCAGCTTCCACCATCTTTTCGCGCCACTCTTTGGCCAATTCCACCAAGTTGGCTGGAATCTCTTCGAAAGTGAACTTCATACCTTGAGACGCTTCGTCCCAAATGATGGCTTTCATTTTGCGAAGGTCAACCACGCCAGTGAAGTTATCTTCAGCACCGATTGGGATCACGATTGGCACAGGATTGGCTTTCAAGCGCAATTTCATCTGGTCCACGACCTTGAAGAAGTTAGCACCTGTACGGTCCATCTTGTTCACAAAGGCCAAACGTGGCACTTTGTACTTGTTCGCTTGACGCCACACGGTTTCGGATTGGGGCTGAACGCCACCCACCGCACAGTAAACCATGCAAGCACCGTCGAGCACGCGCATGGAACGCTCAACTTCAATCGTGAAGTCAACGTGGCCAGGGGTGTCGATGATGTTGAAGCGGTGCTCTGGGAAGGAGTTGTCCATACCCTTCCAGAAGCAAGTGGTAGCAGCAGAAGTGATCGTGATACCACGCTCTTGCTCTTGCTCCATCCAGTCCATGGTGGCAGCGCCATCATGCACTTCACCGATTTTGTGGTTCACACCGGTGTAATAAAGAATACGCTCTGTCGTTGTGGTCTTACCAGCGTCAATGTGCGCTGAAATACCAATGTTGCGATAGCGCTCAATGGGGGTATTGCGGGCCATGTTTTACCTTTGAATTTAGAAGCGGAAGTGGCTGAATGCCTTGTTGGCTTCGGCCATGCGGTGAACTTCGTCACGCTTTTTCATGGCACCGCCACGACCTTCAGACGCTTCCAACAATTCGTTGGCCAAGCGCAAAGCCATGGACTTTTCGCCGCGCTTGCGAGCGGCTTCTTTCAACCAACGCATGGACAAAGCCAAGCGACGAACTGGACGCACTTCAACGGGCACTTGGTAGTTAGCACCACCCACGCGGCGGGACTTAACTTCCACCATGGGCTTGACGTTGTTGATGGCCACAGTGAACAACTCGAGCGGATCTTTGCCCGACTTTTGTTCGATTTGCTCCAAGGCACCGTAAATGATGCGCTCGGCAACAGCTTTTTTGCCGCCTTCCATGATCACGTTCATGAATTTGGACAGCTCAACATTACCGAATTTTGGATCCGGCAAGATTTCACGTTTAGGGACTTCGCGACGACGTGGCATTGGTTCACCTCTATTGCTTCAGTTGGCATCCTTTCGGACACCGCGAAAGTCATCTTGACTTCCACTTACTCGACCCACATCCAACACGGATGCTTGGGGTCACTTCGTTTTGCGCCGTCTGCCTGACGACCAAAACACCGATTTGACGAATTAAGCCTCGCTAAGGCTGGTGGCTGCTAAGCCAGAAAACTCAACCCTTACGGATTAAGCCTTCTTAGGACGCTTAGCGCCGTACTTAGAACGCGATTGCTTACGATCTTTCACGCCTTGCAAATCGAGCGAACCGCGCACGATGTGGTAACGCACACCTGGCAAGTCTTTGACACGACCGCCGCGCACGAGCACAACGCTATGTTCTTGCAAGTTGTGGCCTTCACCGCCGATGTACGAAATGACTTCGAAACCGTTGGTCAAGCGAACTTTGGCAACTTTACGCAGCGCAGAGTTAGGCTTCTTAGGAGTCGTGGTGTACACGCGGGTGCACACGCCACGACGTTGTGGAGAGTTTTGCATCGCAGGGCTTTTGGACTTGGTCGTTTCGACCTCGCGCCCCTGACGCACCAGTTGATTGATGGTTGGCATTGAAAAACGTCCCTAAACGTTTGAATTAAAAAGAAAACGTGAATCCCTTCGGAAATTCCGAAAAGCCTTCTAGTGTATCAGCATCGGGAGGGGGAGGCAAATCTAGGCCAAAATGCCTCAAATGGCGCTTACTTGACCCACAAGCGCACGGCATCCCAGGCGCGTCCCACGAAACCTGCTTGTTCGACGGTGTCGAGCACCAACAAGGGCACATCCACCAGCGGCTTTTGGTCCACGGTGACCTTCAAAGCACCCACGACCTGGCCGCGGTTGAGTGGCGCCACCAAAGGCTCTGGGCGAGCCACTTGGGTCTGAATGCGGCCCGCAGCGCCAGCTGGCACCGCCACCACAATAGGCGTAAAGCGGCCCAATTTGACTTGGTTGCCACGACCCTTCCACACATTGGGCGTGACAACAGCTTGGTTGGCATCAAACAACTTGATGGCGTCAAACGCGGTGTAACCCCAGTTCAGCAGCTTTTGCGACTCGGTGGCGCGGGCGTTCTCGCTGGATGCACCCAACACAATCGACAACAAACGGCGCTGGCCCACGCCTGGCGCGTCACGCTTGGCGGTGGCGATCAAACAAAAGCCTGCGGCGTCGGTATGGCCTGTTTTCAAACCATCCACGCTGGGGTCGCGGAACAACAACAGATTGCGGTTGCTTTCATTGGCCGCAGGTGTGCCGGGATAACGGTATTTTTTGATGGCGTAGTAGCCCACGTAATCCGGAAAGTCTTGCATCAAGCGACCCGCCAAGATGCTCAGGTCACGCGCTGTGGTGATGTGACCGGGCTCGGTCAAGCCCTCTGGGTTTTTGTAGCCGGTGGATTTCATACCCAGCACTTTGGCTTGGGCGTTCATCATTTGCACAAAATGCTCCGCCGTGCCGCCCACGCCTTCAGCCAAAGCCATGGTGGCGTCGTTGCCGGACTGAACAATCATGCCTTTGATGAGGTCTTCAACAGGCACTTTCATCTTGGGATCAATGAACATGCGTGAGCCGGGCATCTTCCATGCGCGCTCGCTCACGCCAAAGGTTTGTTGCAGGCTGACCTTTTTGGCCTTGAGCGCATCAAACACGACGTAAGCGGTCATCAACTTCGTCAGCGACGCTTGCTCAATCGGCTTATCGGCATCCAACTCCGCCAAGGTTTGCTGCGCCGTCAAATCCACCAGCAAATACGCACGTGCCGCAATTTCAGGGGGCTGCGGCACTTGTGCCTGCGCTTGAAACACGCAAGTCAAGCCCATCAAAAAGCCGATGAAAGTGGTGCGCAGGAATCGTGTCATGACGGTCTTCAGATGAAAAATGAGCCAAAGAATTGGGCTCGCTTTTTAAGCAAAAGCCCCGCAAGCGCTGGCAAGGCTTAGCCCTGCAAATGGCGCACTACTAAATTCTTGAGAAGCGGCAATTGTCCATGAAAGAAATGACCGCCGCCAGGCACCACCGTCACGGGCAGGCTTTGTGGGCGCGCCCAATCCATGACGGATGCCAACGACACGGTGTCGTCTTGCTCGCCATGCACCACCAAGGTTTTGTCATGCAACTCGGGCGCCACAGGTGCGACGGTGAAGCGCTGCGCCGCAGTCCCAACGAAGGCCACCTTCTCAATCACGCGGTGCGTGTGCAGCTCAGCCAAAGCATGGCTGGCCACAAAAGAGCCAAACGAGAAGCCCGCAATGGCCAGCGGCCCGGTTGGTGCCACTTGCTCAACCACGCGCAAAAAGTCGCGCGCTTCGCCAGCGCCTGCATCGTGCTCGCCCGCCGACGCGCCGACACCGCGAAAGTTAAAACGCACCACCGTCCAGCCGCATTGCACAAAGGCACGCGCCAGTGTTTGCACCACTTTGTTATCCATGGTGCCGCCAAACAAAGGATGCGGGTGCGCCACGATGGCCACGCCCCGCGACACGCCCTCGGGTTCGTCACGCAAAGCTTCGATGACACCCGCTTCGCCTTGAAGGGTGATTTTTTGGGTTTGTGAATTCATGGTCGCCTCAACGCCCCACGTGGGCGGGCACCACCAAGCGCTCAACCACTTGGCCGTTCTTCAGGTGGCTTTCAACGATTTCGTTCACATCGCTTTTATCCATCACGGTGTACCAAACGCCTTCGGGGTACACCACCGCCACGGGGCCGCCTGCGCAGCGGTCTAAGCAGCCCGCCTTGTTCACGCGAACGCCACCTACGCCAGCGAGGCCAGCCGCTTTGACTTGGGCTTTGCAGTGGTCAAACGCTTCTTGCGCACCATGGTTGGCGCAGCAATCTTGGCCGTTCTCACGCTGATTGAGGCAGAAAAAAATGTGGTGTTTGTAGTACGAAGTTTGAGTCATGAATAGATTTTAGTTTTGCGTGCTGCGCTCGCGCGACAAACGCACCAGCGCCAACATCAACACCGCATAGGGCCATAGCCAACCCAGCCATTGCACAAGGCCATGGAAGCGAATGAAACGGCCCTGCTCCCAGGTCTGCAAGGTTTGCGCGAAATACGCGCTCTCTGGCGATTGATTCAGCACACTTTGTTGCACCAGCACCGCCAACAACAAAAACGCCCATGCGGTGCGGGCCGACAACGGCAAGAACAACAAAGCCGCCACGCCGCCAAAAACAAAACCCAGCATGACCGGCAAATCCAACCAAGCCCAAGCGTGCACAGGGCCGTAGCTCAGCGCCGCAGACAAAGCGCTCACACCCAAGGCCATGCACAGTACCAACACCATGTACAGAAAGCGTTGCCCAGCTTGGCGAATCACGCCAAACCCCAGCAAGCAAGGCACGAGCAAACCCAGCATCACGCACAGCAGTTCAGCGCCAGGCAGCAATGGCTCTAGCTCAAACCCACGCAACGGAATCCAATCTTCAAACGGTGTGGCATCAAATGCACTGGTCAGCGCGTCTTCTACACGCTCCCACACTTGACCCAAACCCAAAGGCACAGCCACCGGAAACAGCAGCGCAGCGGGCCACACCGCCATCAACACCAAGGCCATGTAAGCGTCGCGCACAAACCACCGTTCGCGAAATTGGCTCCATCGGCGCAGCAAACCCAAATGCTCCAAAGCGCTGGCCAACACAGCACCCATCCATGCCCCCAGCGTGTTGAGCAAAAAGTCAGGCAACGACGGCACGCGCGCAGGCAAGTAGCTTTGCAAGCCCTCCATCGCCAATGACAAAACTGCCGCCGCCAAGGTCGAAAGCGTGACCACGCGCGCTTGCCAGCCCATGCGCATTGCGCTCAGGGTCAGAAAAAAACCTAGTGGGGCATAGCCGAGGACGTTGGCCACCACATCAAAGCCCAGCCAATACTTGGGCCAAGGCGCCGTTAAAAACGACCAAGACCAAATGCCTTGATCGCGCCAATGGTCAAACGGATACAGACTGGCGTAGACGATCAACGCCACGCACATTTGCGACAGGGGCCAAGCGGAGGTTTTACGCATGGGCCAACGCGTGTTTTAGAAAGGCTTGACGACCACCAAGATCACGGCGACGGTCAGCAAGACCACCGGAATCTCGTTGAACCAGCGGTACCACACGTGGCCACGGGTATTGGTTCGGGTTTCAAATTTGCGCAGCAGGCGGCCACAACCATGGTGGTAGCCCAGCGCCAGCAACACCACCGTCAGCTTGGCGTGCATCCAGCCGTTGCCAGGGCCCATGCCGATACCGACGCCCAGCCAAAGCCACAAACCTAGGCCCACGGCAGGAATCATCAACAAGGTGGTGAAGCGCATCAGCTTGCGCGCCATCAGCAACAAGCGCGCCTCTTCTGCCTCGGACCCGGGCTCAACTTGCGCCAAGTTCACAAAAATGCGAGGTAAGTAAAACAAGCCCGCAAACCAGCTGGCCACGAAGATGATGTGAAAAGATTTGATCCAAAGCATGGAGCCAGTTTAGCCGCGCTCAAAAAAAGCCCGACACAAGGTCGGGCCAAGTCATCCGAGCGCTTTGACACGCCAGACGCCCGCCTAGGGAGGTAAAGCGGGGAGCAGCAAACTGCCCGAAAGCAATCTAGCAAACACGGCATAGGCCTTCAAGGGGGGTAACGCCACACGTTTCGCCTAAGCGACACGCACAAACAGGCACAATTTCACCCATGCAACACCCATTCGCCTCCTTCCCCGCCAACCGCCCTCGCCGTCTGCGCCGTGACGACTTCACCCGCCGCTTGGTGCGCGAACACGCGTTGAGCGTGAACGACTTGATCTACCCCGTCTTCGTGCTCGAAGGCGAAAAGCGCCGCGAAGCCGTGGGCTCCATGCCCGGCGTCGAGCGCTTGAGCTTGGACTTGCTGCTGCCCGTGGCCGAAGAATGTGTGAAGCTCGGCATCCCTGTGATGGCCCTGTTCCCCGTTATCAGCGGCCACCTCAAAACACCCGATGGCATTGAGGCCACCAACCCCGACGGTCTCGTGCCGCATGTGGTGCGTGAGCTCAAAAAACGTTTCCCCGAACTCGGCGTGATGACCGATGTGGCGCTCGACCCCTTCACCAGCCACGGCCAAGACGGCTTGCTGGACGACACGGGCTACATCCTGAACGACGTCACCACCGAGATGCTGGTCAAACAAGCCATGACCCAAGCAGACGCAGGCGTGGACATCGTGGCTCCCAGCGACATGATGGACGGCAGAATTGGAGCGATTCGAGCAGCGCTCGAATCACGTGGCGCGATTCATACGCGCATCATGGCCTACAGCGCCAAGTACGCCAGCGCGTTTTACGGCCCGTTCCGCGATGCGGTGGGCTCAGCGGCCAACTTGGGCAAGAGCGACAAGAAGTCGTACCAAATGGACCCCGGCAACACCGACGAAGCCCTGCGCGAAGTCGCGCTGGACATCGCCGAAGGCGCCGACATGGTGATGGTCAAACCCGGCATGCCCTACCTGGATGTGGTGCGCCGCGTGAAAGACGAATTCAAAGTCCCCACCTTCGCCTACCAAGTCTCTGGCGAATACGCCATGCTCAAAGCCGCCGCCCAAAACGGCTGGCTCGACCACGACGCGGTGATGATGGAAAGCTTGCTCGCCTTCAAACGCGCAGGTGCAGACGGCGTGTTGACCTACTTCGCCATCGATGCGGCCAAAAAACTGCACGGATTGTCTTGATGCGTTTGCCCGAGGTTCGTTGGTCTCACATCGCCACAGCGGTCGTTTCGGGCGTTCTGTTTAGCCTGTCATTTAGGCTGAACCAGTTCTTTGACGCGCAGTTTGTTTACTCGGCAGGCATCAGTTTGCTGTTCTTGCCTGCAGGGGTGAAGCTGTTGGCTGTGTTGGTCGGACGCTTGCCGGCCATCATTGGCCTCTTGGTTGTTGGTATCTATCTGGGTGCAGGAATTTGGCCTGACAAGCCCATGTCATCCATCGTCTACTTCGCCTTTGTGAGCTTGATGACGTATCCGATTGCAGCCTTTGGCTTGATGCGCTTGCTTCACATCCATCAAGACCTGAGCAATCTGCGCTACCACCACATTGTGTGGTTGTCCTTAGCGGCAAGCGTGCTCAATGGCGTCGTACACAACTGGCTCTATCTGACACAAGGCGTCACCGCCAGCGAAGAGCTGTGGCACAAAAGCGCCGCCATGGCGCTGGGTGACTTCATGGGTTGCTTTGTGGTGGTGGCCTTGTTTCATGCCGTCATGGGCGCACTGCGCCGAGCACGCAGTGCCGCCCCCATCAACTAAGCCTTAGCCCAAGTGTTTTGCAAAGAACGCCAAGGTTCGCACCAAAGCCAACTTGGCTGACGCCTCTTGGTAAGCACCGCGGTGGTCACAGTTGAAGCCGTGATGCGCTGGGTACAAATGCACCTCCACCTCAGGGTGCGCGTGCTTGAACTTTTCCACCGTCTCTAGCGGAATCCAGTGGTCTTCTTCGGCGTAATGCGCGAGCACGGGGCAATGAGGGTGACGTGCGATTTCCTCGTCCGTCGTTGAGCCTCCACCGTAATAAGGCACCGCAGCGCTCAAACCTTTCACCAACGCAGCGGCGCGCCACGCCAACAAACCGCCCCAGCAATAGCCCACGATGCCGACCTTGCCGCCGCTGGTCTTAGCGGCGTAATCCACCGCGGCTTGAATGTCGGCCATCACGCCGGGCGCAGGCAAGGACTCGATCGCTGCTTTCAGCGCCATGCCGGCTTGCATGTCTTCGGGGCTGTAGCCCAGCTCCACGCCATGTTTGGCTCGGTGGAACGTGGCGGGTGCCACAGCCAAATAGCCTTGCGCGGCATAGCCATCGGCCACTTCTTTGATGTGCGCGTTGACACCAAAAATCTCTTGTACGACCACCACGGCTCCCTTGGGCGTGCCCTTGGGGTGCGCCACATAAGCAGGAAAAGCAAAGCCGTCTGCAGAAGTCAAATTGACAGTCATCTTGAGATCTCCTTAAATTTCTTGGAAGTGAATATCGAACAGCTTACTGGGTTTTTAAAGGCCTGGTGCTATCGTGCAGCCCATTAAGTTCGCTCAACCGCATTGAGGAGACAAGAATGAAGCCTGTACTTTTGATCACTGGCGCCAGCCGCGGCATTGGCGCCGCCACCGCCGTGTTGGCTGCGCAACAAGGCTGGGCCGTGGCCGTGAATTACGCCAGTAATGCACCAGCCGCAGACCGCGTGGTCCAGCAGATTCAAGACGCAGGCGGCACCGCCATCGCGGTCCAGGCCGATGTGGGCGACGAAGCGCAAATTTTGCGCATGTTTGCCGAAGTCGATGCCAAGCTGGGTCGCATCTCAGGCCTCGTCAACAACGCGGGCGTGGTGGATGTGACCGCCAAAGTGCAAGACCAAAGCTGGGCACGGTGGGAACGCATGATGCGCATCAACGTGTTGGGCTCGTTTGCCTGCGCACGCGAAGCCGTTAAGCGCATGAGCACGGCACACGGTGGCTCGGGCGGCAGCATCGTCAACGTGTCAAGCGCCGCCGCACGCTTGGGCGCACCCGGCCAATACGTGGACTACGCTGCGGCCAAAAGCGCCATCGACGCCTTCACCATCGGCCTCGCCAAAGAAGTGGCAGCTGAAGGCATTCGCGTCAACGCGGTGCGCCCTGGCTTGATTGATACCGACATTCACGCCTCGGGCGGTTTGCCCAACCGCGTGCGCGACTTGGCGCACTTGGTGCCCATGCAACGCGGCGGCACGTCTGAAGAAGTGGCGCAAGCGATTGTGTGGCTGCTCAGCGATGCGGCCAGTTACACCACCATGAGCTTGATGGAAATTTCGGGCGGACGCTAGAACGCCACCACCCGCTTTGACCTTCGGCGAGTGCCTTCACGCGCGAGGTTTAAGCAGCGAAGCCTCCGGCCAAGGCCTTGCGCAAATAGTCCACAAACGCCGTCACCGCACGTGGCACATGGGGCGAATACGGGCGAATGGCGTACAGCTGCTCAGCAAACGCACCCACGGGCTTCCAATCTGGCAACACTTGCACGAGCTTGCCTTGTTGCAAGGCCGCTTGCGCGCTGAAGTCGGGTAGCAGCGCAATGCCCAGCCCTGTCAACGCGGCTTCCCTTAAGGCCTCGCTGTTGTTGGCCGCAAGCTGCCCCGTCACCGGCACGGTGATGCGTTCGTCTTTGGCTTTGGTCTTCACACGCGCCAGCGTCCACGTGGGCGTGTCTTGCGCGCGCAGGTAATGCAAGCAGTTGTGCGTTTGCAAATCAGCAGGGGTTTGTGGTGTGCCCGCACGGCGCAAATACGTTTTGCTGGCCACCAACACCGAGTGCGTGCTGCACAAGGTCCACGCCACGTGCGTGTCGGGTGGGCGGGCCGTGTGGCGAATGGCCAAGTCAAAACCTTCAGTGGCCAAGCTGCTGAGTCGGTCTGACATGTCTAGCTCTATGCGCACCTCTGGGTACTCGCGCAAGAAATCAGCCAAACGCGGGGCGAGCTGCTGACGCGCAAAAGCCACAGGCGCCGTCACCCGCAACAGGCCGCTGGGCACACCCGCCAAGTCGCGCACTTGCGCAAAGCTGTGTTCGATTTGCTCAAACGACGCACGGGTGTCGTCCACCAAGCGCTGTCCGGCTTCCGTCAAGCGCACGCTGCGGGTGGTGCGCTGCACCAGCGGCACGCGTGCTGCGCGTTCGAGTTCGGCTATGCGCTGGCTCATGGCCGCTTTGCTCACACCAAGGCGTGCAGCGGCAGCGGTGTAGCTGCCTTGTTGCGCCAGCACACTGAGCCAGTGCAGGTGGTGCCAGAGCTCGCTAATTTTTTGGTCATTCATGGCTTGATTGTTCACTATTTTGAACAATCAATTCAAGGTTTTGCGCTTGTTTCACATACCTGCCCTGCCTACACTGCGTCATCTTTTCCACACAACGAGGCACACCATGACACAAGCTCACATCGCGCATTACATCAACGGTGCAGCTGCCAACGGCAGCAGCACACGCACTCAGCCCGTGTACAACCCAGCCACAGGCGCCGTGACAGGCCATGTGAGCTTAGCCAACGTGGCCGATGTCAACGCTGCCGTGGCCGCCGCGCACAAAGCTTTCCCCGCTTGGGCCGACACCCCACCCCTGCGCCGTGCCCGTGTGATGTTCAAGTTCTTGGAATTGCTCAACGCCAACAAAGACAAACTGGCCCACATGATCACCGCTGAACACGGCAAAGTGTTCACCGACGCCCAAGGCGAAGTCAGCCGCGGCATCGACATCGTCGAGTTCGCCACCGGCATCCCTCAGTTGCTCAAAGGCGATTTCACCGAGCAAGTGTCCACGGGCATCGACAACTGGACCATGCGCCAGCCCCTCGGCGTGGTAGCTGGCGTGACGCCCTTCAACTTCCCTGTCATGGTGCCCGCTTGGATGTTTCCCGTGGCCATTGCCGCAGGTAACACCTTTGTGTTGAAGCCCAGCCCGATTGACCCATCGCCTTCGTTGTTCATCGCTGAGTTGCTAAAGCTTGCGGGTTTGCCAGACGGCGTGTTTAACGTGGTGCAAGGCGACAAAGAAGCGGTCGACGCACTCTTAGTTCACCCCGATGTGAAAGCCGTGAGCTTTGTCGGCTCCACGCCCATTGCCAACTACATCTACGAAACCGGCGCCCACCACGGCAAACGCGTGCAAGCCTTGGGCGGCGCGAAGAACCACATGGTCGTGATGCCCGATGCCGACATCGACCAAGCGGTGGACGCCTTGATTGGCGCGGCCTACGGCTCCGCAGGCGAGCGTTGCATGGCCATCAGTGTGGCCGTGTTGGTGGGCGATGTGGCAGACCGTTTGATGCCCAAACTCATCGAGCGCACCAAAGCTTTGAAAGTGCTCAACGGCGAAAACCTCGCCGCCGAAATGGGCCCCATCGTGACCGACGTGGCGCACAAGCGCATCACTGGGTACATCGAGCAAGGCGTGAAAGAAGGCGCACGCCTGCTGGTTGACGGTCGTAACTTTGACGGCGCCGCTGCGGGCGAAGGCTGCAAAAATGGTTTCTGGATGGGCGGCACCTTGTTTGACAACGTCACGCCAGACATGCGCATCTACAAAGAAGAAATCTTCGGCCCCGTGCTGAGCTGCCTGCGCGTGGCTGACTTGGCACAAGCCGTGGACCTCATCAACGCCCACGAATTCGGCAACGGCGTGAGCTGCTTCACCCGCGACGGCAACGTGGCCCGCGAGTTCTCGCGCCACATCCAAGTCGGCATGGTCGGCATCAACGTGCCGATTCCTGTGCCTATGGCGTGGCACGGCTTTGGCGGCTGGAAGAAGAGTTTGTTTGGCGACATGCACGCCTACGGCGAAGAAGGCGTGCGTTTCTACACCAAGCAAAAGAGCGTCATGCAGCGCTGGCCTGAGAGCATTGGCAAAGGTGCTGAGTTCGTGATGCCTACATCGAAGTAACTTTTCGCTCTTTGGGTTTGGCGCGGTTGCGTGTGCATCGGCAGCTTGGGGCGGCATGTTTTGCTCCTCGTCTGCTGCGCATCCGAATGTCGCTGCAACATGCCACCCCAATCTACCGCTGCACACGCAAGGGCGCTGCGAGCTCAGAAACGCACGATGTACATGGACCAATGCTGTGTAAACAGCAAGGACCATGTTGTCAGAGAAGGGGCGGGCTGGGCAGTGTGTTGCAGCGACATTCGGATGCGCAGCAGACGAGGAGCAAAACACACTGCCCAGCCCGCCCCTTCTCTGACAACTACAACAACAAACCCACACAAGCAAGCTACCATCCGCGCACACAACAACAAAGACGTGAGACATCGGCATGAGTGATTCCCAGTTTGACTACATCATCGTCGGCGCCGGCACCGCTGGCTGCTTGCTCGCCAACCGCCTGAGTGCCAACGCCAGCAAACGCGTGCTGCTCATCGAAGCAGGCCGCAAAGACGATTACCACTGGATTCACATCCCCGTTGGCTACCTGCACTGCATTGGCAACCCACGCACCGATTGGCTGTACAACACAGCACCCGATGCAGGCCTGAATGGTCGCAGCTTGCGCTACCCACGCGGCAAAGTGCTGGGCGGCTGCTCCAGCATCAACGGCATGATTTACATGCGCGGTCAAGCACGCGACTACGACCAATGGGCCGACATCACAGGCGATGCGCGCTGGCGTTGGGACAACGCCCTGCCCTATTTCAAACTCCACGAAGACCACCACGCAGGCGCCAATGCCGCCCACGGTGCCAAAGGCGAACGCAGCGATGTACTTCTGGCCGACAACACCGTGTACGGCGAAACCTTGCGTCACCACATTGCGGGAGGTGAATGGCGCGTGGAAAAACAACGCTTGCGCTGGGACGTGCTCGACGCATTTGCACAAGCCGCTGTGCAAGCGGGCATTCCTGCTACCGACGACTTCAACCGTGGCAGCAACGAAGGCGTCGGCTACTTTGAGGTAAACCAAAAAAGCGGCTGGCGTTGGAACACTGCCAAGGCTTTCATTCGCCCCACATGCTACGCACGCCCCAACTTTGAACTGTGGTCCTCTGCACAAGTCGCCAAACTCGTGATGCGCACAGATGCCGATGGCATACAACGCTGCACTGGCGCCGAAGTGTGGACCGGTCACGGCTATGTGACCGTCACCGCCAAACAATCGGTGGTGCTGAGTGCAGGCGCCATTGGCACACCGCAAATCTTGCAGCTCTCCGGCCTAGGGCCTACTGAGCTTCTCAAACAACATGGCATTGAACCCGTGATTGACTTACCCGGCGTGGGCGCCAACTTGCAAGACCATTTGCAAATTCGCTCGGTCTTCAAAGTGCAAGGCGTGGACACCCTCAACACCTTGGCCAACAGCTGGTGGGGCAAAGCCAAGATTGGTTTGGAATACGCCTTCAAGCGCAGCGGCCCCATGAGCATGGCCCCGTCACAACTCGGTGCCTTCACGCGCAGCAGCGCTGATCAGCCTTATCCCAACATCGAGTACCACGTGCAGCCGCTCAGCCTTGATGCGTTTGGTGAACCGCTGCACAGCTTCCCCGCCTTCACAGCCAGCGTGTGCAACTTGAACCCCACCAGCCGCGGCACGGTCAACATCACCAGTGCGCAGTTTTCGGATGCGCCCAAGATTGCGCCCAACTACCTGAGCACCGAAGCCGACCGCAAAGTGGCGGCCGATTCGCTGCGAGTCACCCGCCGCATCGCCGCCCAACCGGCCCTCGCCAAGTACAAGCCCGAGGAATACAAACCCGGCGTGCAATATCAAACTGATGAGGATTTGGCTCGCTTGGCTGGCGACATTGCCACCACCATCTTCCACCCTGTGGGCACCGCACGCATGGGCCGTTTGGACGATGCGATGGCCGTGGTCGACCCCGAGTTGCGCGTGCGCGATGGACGCGGCGGCGTGGTGCGCGGCCTGCGCGTGGTCGACGCCAGCGTGATGCCCACCATCACCAGCGGCAACACCAACAGCCCCACCTTGATGCTGGCCGAAAAGGCCGCGCAATGGCTGGCGCACGAAGCCGAGCAAGCCTGAGCCTCATACGCCTCGGGTTAGCCCGCAAGGGAAAATCCTAGGCAAAAGGAGACTGAGTGGCGCTTACAGTTACGGCACTCGAAACAGCGTAAGCGCTGTTAATACGAGGGTCTGAGGAGACAAACACAACAGACGCTTCCTAAGGGGCGTCACCCAGGAAAGGCACCGGTTACCCCCGGTGCCTTTTGCTTTTTCTGGGCACGTCATTTCCGACCACAATCTGCGCATGGAACTTTTCTTCACCACCTTTGCCTCCGCTTTGGCTGGCTTTGTGGACTCAATCGTCGGCGGCGGCGGTTTGATCTTGCTACCCGCCCTCTTCGCCGTCTACCCATCCACGGCTCCAGCCACCCTGTTTGGCACCAACAAAAGCGCCTCTGTTTGGGGCACGGCATTTGCCACTTGGCAGTACAGCCGTCGCGTGCAGGTGCGTTGGTCCGCCTTGCTCCCTGCCGCGGCCACCACCATGCTGGCAGCTTTTGCAGGCGCGTGGTTGGTCACGTTGATTTCTGCTGAGTTTTTGCGTCGCTTGTTGCCCGCCGTCTTGCTGATCGTGCTCATCTACACCTTGATGCGCAAAGACATGGGCCGCCACCATGCGCCACGCTTTCATGGCCGTGCAGAGTTGTTGGCCACATCGACCATCGGCTTGACCATTGGTTTTTACGACGGATTTTTTGGGCCTGGCACCGGCAGCTTCTTTGTGTTTTTGCTGGTGCGTTGGTTGGGCTATGACTTTCTCAACGCGTCTGTGGCGGCCAAGCTGTTGAACCTCTCCAGCAACATTGCCGCCTTGATCTTGTTCACGATGAAAGGCCACGTGTGGTGGCATTTGGCCCTGCCGATGGCCATGGCCAATGTGGCGGGTAGCTTGCTGGGTACACGCATGGCGTTGCAGCACGGCGCAGGCTTTGTGCGCGGTATGTTCATCGTGGTGGTGAGTGCGCTGATTTGTAAAACCAGCTACGACGCGTTTTTGCGCTGAGGCCCCACAGCGCCCGCGAGGTCTTTCACGCGGATTAGCGTGCGCCGCTGGCGGCTGGTTTTTGTGCCGCTGCAGATGCGGCAGCTGAAGCAGGTTTGGCCGCAGCCGATGCGGTTTTTGCTGCAGCAGATGCGGCCTTCTCAGCGGCAGATGCAGCCACAACAGGCTCCTCAACAGCCAACTCAGCTGCCTTAGGTGGCCAAGGTACGCTGGCCACTGCACGTGGCTTGCCAATCGGCCGTGTCGCTTGACCCTTTTGCACCGCTTCAATGTCTTCTTGCGAGGGGTACTGGCCCATGATGACAAAGTCAAACACGCGGCGTGCAATCGGCGCTGCGTTTTGCGCGCCAAAGCCAGCGTTTTCCACCACCATCGCCAAAGCCACCTTGGGATCATCTGCTGGCGCAAACGCCACAAACAAAGCATGGTCGCGCATGCGCTCGTCGATATTAGAAGCGTTGTACTTCTCGTTTTGTTTCACCGTGAACACCTGCGCCGTACCGGTCTTACCCGCGCTCACATACTGCGCACCAATGAAGCTGGTGGCTGACGTGCCTTCGATGTTCACGCCAACCATGCCCTTTTTGATGACCTCTAAGTTCTCAGGCAGCAACGGCAACTGACCAATGGGCTCTTTGGCCACAGGTGTAGAGGCCTTGGTTTCCACATCCAACACTTCGCGCACCAAATGCGGCTTCATCTTCAAACCGTTGTTGGCCACGGTGCCCATGGCGTGCGCAATTTGCAGCATGGTGAAGTTGTTGTAGCCCTGACCAATGCCCAGAGAAATGGTTTCGCCGGAATACCAACGTTGTTGCTCTGGCTTCTTGTAGGTGTTGCGTTTCCACTCGGTAGACGGCAACACACCGCGCGACTCGCCCAAAATGTCGATGCCTGTGATTTGGCCAAAACCCAAGGGCTTCATTTGGTCGTGCATCAAGTCCACGCCCATGTCACGCGCCAGTGTGTAGTAGTAGGTATCGCACGACTCGACGATGGACTTGTACATGTCCACCGAACCATGGCCACCTTCTTTGTCGTCACGGAAACGGTGGTTACCAAACATGAAGTAGCCGGGGTCGGAAATCAGTGTCTTCTCCCCACGCTTGCCGGTTTGCAAAGCCGCCAAAGCCATGAAGGGCTTGTAGGTAGAACCAGGTGGGTAGGTGCCGCGCAAGGCGCGGTTGAGCAAGGGCTTGTCAATGGATTCGTTCAGCGCAGCCCAGTTTTCAGAATCAATGCCGTCCACAAACAAGTTGGGATCGAAGGTGGGCTTGCTCACAAACGCCAGCACTTCGCCGGTCTTAGGGTCTAACGCGACCAAGGCACCACGGCGTTTGCCGTAGAGATCTTCCACCAGTTTTTGCAACTTGATGTCGATGGACAACACCACACTGTTGCCGGGAATGGCTTGGCTGCTGTTGAGGCGGCGCACGGCGCGTCCGCCCGCCGAGGTTTCCATCTCTTGCACACCCGTGGTGCCGTGCAACTGTGTTTCGTAGCTTTGCTCGACACCAAGTTTGCCGATGTAGTCGGTGCCACGGTAATTGCCCGCGTCATCCGACTCTTCAATCTTGCCTTTTTCCGCTTGGTTGATACGACCGATGTAGCCAATCACGTGGCTGGCCAGTTGGTTGTACGGGTAGTTGCGAAACAAACGCGCGCGAATTTCAACACCCGGAAAACGGTAACGCTGCGCAGCAAAGCGGGCCACTTCTTCGTCGCTCAATCGGTTGCGAATTGGGACCGATTCAAAGCTCTTAGATTCGCCCAGTTGCTTTTTAAAGCGCCGCTTGTCGCGCGCCTGAATTTCAATGACGCTTGAGAGCTGCTCGATCACTTCTTCCAGCGGCACCACCACTTTAGAAGCAGTAATTTCGAGGGTGTAGGCCGAGTAGTTGGTGGCCAACACAATGCCATTGCGGTCCATGATGACGCCACGGTTGGGCACGATGGGCACGATGGCCGTGCGGTTGTTCTCGGCTTGTGCGTTGAGTTCGTCGTAACGCACCACCTGCAAATAAAACAGGCGAATCGACAACAGGCCAAACAACACCAAAATCGCGCCCGTCACCACCACCATGCGCGACCTGAAGCGTCGCAGGTCGGACTCGATGTCGCGAATCACCCTCATAGCGGTCGGTTCGCGTCAGGATTGGGTGCGCGGCGCTGCGGCGCTAACAAAAACACGCTGACCACTGGCCAAAGCAAAGCCTCGAGCAGAGGTGCCAAAAGGATAGGCCAGCCGGGGAACAATGCGCCTGACATCATGCGCACCGTCAACTCCAGTGCATGCGCCACCGCAAACATGGGCAACACTTGCAATGCCTGCGCTTGCATGGTGAACCAAAGCAAACGGCGATGCATCATGATGGCCATGAATCCCAAGGCGGTGTAAGTCAAAGCATGTTGGCCCAGCAAAGCCGACTGGTGCACATCGGTGGCGACGCCAAAGAAGAATGCCACAACAATGCCGACCAGACGTGGTTGGTGCACGCACCAAAACACCAACACCAAAGCCAAAAAGTCAGGCATCCAAGCCGCATTACCCACCATGCTGATGTTTGCCACCATGTTGGCAAACAAGGCCGCGATCAAGGTAGACAAAACAAACAACGGATTGGCTGGCAACAACAACTGTTGACCACGGGGCATGATCATCGGCGACCTCCCTTTTGCGCGGCAACCGGCAGTTGCTTTTCAATTTGTGGACGCGGTGGCAATTGGTCGCTCAACGGCTCCAACACCATCACATGGCGTGCGCCCTGCACGCGGCCCACAGGCTCGCACAAGATGCGCGCAAACGCAGTTTCGGCACGGCGCTCGACCTTGATAACTTTGCCGACCAACACGCCAGCCGGGTAAATGCCATCCACGCCACTGGTAGACAACATATCGCCCACTTCAATGTCGGCGTTGGTGGCCATGAAGCGCAGCTCTAACAAAGGCGCGCCGCCCGACTCGCCGTAGGCCACACCACGCGCACCGGTACGCGTGTTGAGCACGGGAATAGAGTGCTCGCGGTCCGTGACCAAGGTCACTTCACTGACCAGTGGCAACACATGCGTGACTTGGCCCAAGATGCCGTGCTCATCCATGACGGGCGAGCTGGCCTTGATGCCGTTGGCCATGCCTTTGTCGATGATGAGTTTGCGGGTGTAGGGATCGGCTGCGTCATACAGCACCTCGGCAGCAATCCCTTTGGTCTCTAGGCGCTTGCTCAGATTCAGCAATTCGCGCAGTTGTGTGTTTTCCAGCGCCAGCTGCTCCACTTGACCGGAGCGACGGGCCTGCACCAGCAATTGCTGGCGCGCCTCGCGCTCGGAGGCTTGCGCCACATCACGTGCTTCGAAATATTCAGACGAATATTCGGCCAACGCCTGCGGGCGCATGGCCAACCACTGAACCGGATACAGCGCCACAGACAACGTGGCACGCAAAGGCTGCGTCACCCCAAACCGCGCGTCGGCCACCATCAACAGCACCGACAAGGCGCTGAAGAAAAGTAACTTGGAGACGGCGGACGGGCCTTGCTTGAAGAAGGCCGGGGGGGAGCTGTCCAGGGTGCCCAGTGGCACTTAATTATTCGCTCGTGAAGATGGAGCCCAAACGCTCCATGCGCTCAAGGGCCAAACCGCAACCACGCACCACGCAGGTGAGTGGGTCTTCGGCCACCAAGACTGGCAAGCCAGTTTCTTCGGCCAACAAGCGGTCCAGGTCGCGCAACAACGCACCACCACCGGTGAGCATCATGCCGCGCTCGGCAATGTCTGCACCCAGTTCGGGAGGCGTTTGCTCCAGCGCGTTTTTCACGGCAGAGACGATGTTGTTCAGTGGGTCGGTCAACGCTTCCAAGATTTCGTTCGACGAAATCGTGAAAGAGCGTGGCACGCCTTCAGACAAGTTGCGGCCCTTGACTTCCATTTCCTTGACTTCAGAGCCAGGGAAAGCAGAACCGATTTGTTTCTTGATGGCTTCAGCGGTTGGCTCGCCAATCAACATGCCGTAGTTGCGACGGATGTAGTTGATGATGGCTTCGTCAAACTTGTCGCCACCCACGCGCACGCTACCTTTGTAGACCATGCCGCCCAAAGAAATAACGCCCACTTCGGTGGTACCGCCACCGATGTCGACCACCATCGAGCCAGATGCTTCCGACACAGGCAAGCCTGCGCCGATGGCGGCGGCCATGGGTTCTTCAATGAGGTACACCTCTGAGGCGCCAGCGCCCAAAGCAGATTCGCGAATCGCGCGACGCTCCACTTGGGTAGAGCCGCAAGGCACGCAAATGATGATGCGAGGGCTGGGCTTCAACACCGAGCGTGGGTGCACCATCTTGATGAACTGCTTGAGCATTTGCTCGGTCACGGTGAAGTCGGCAATCACGCCGTCTTTCATCGGACGAATGGCTTCGATGTTGCCGGGCACTTTGCCCAACATGGCCTTGGCTTCGTGACCAACGGCTTGAATTGTCTTCTTGCCTTGGGGGCCGCCTTCGTGGCGAATTGACACAACCGAAGGCTCGTCCAACACGATGCCTTTGTCGCGCACATAAATCAGGGTGTTGGCGGTACCGAGGTCAATCGCCAAATCGGTGGAGAAATACCGACGAAAAGATCCAAACATGTCTGTCCTCAAAGCTTGCCCGCGGGCGCGGACACAAAGGCGAGATAATACCGCATCGCCCGTAAATCGCGGGTTTTTCCCCTTATAAAAGTATGTCCCTGAATGACCAAGACATCAGCCGCATCGCCAACCTGGCCCGGCTTGAGCTGCAGCCTGACGAACAAGCCCGCATGCTGAGCAAAATTAACGACTTTTTCGGCATCGTCGAGCAGATCCGCGCGGTCGACACCACGGGCATCGTGCCCATGGCCCACCCCGTCGACGCCATGCAAGGCGCCCACATCGAGCTGCGCCTGCGCCCAGACGTGGCCAGCGAACCCAACCAGCGCGATCTGAACCAACGCAGCGCCCCTGCGGTGGAACGTGGTTTATTTTTGGTCCCTAAAGTAATCGAGTGAGGCCCAAAATGACTACTTTGCATGACATGACGGTGGCCCAACTGGCCCAAGCCCTCCAAACCAAACAAACCAGCGCGGTCGAAGTGGCCACGGCCTTTTTGGCCCGCGCCGGCGGCAACCCACACAACACGTTTTTGGACATCGACAGCGAAGTCACGCTGGCCCAAGCCCAAGCCAGCGATGCCCGCATCGCCGCGGGCACAGCAGGCCCGCTGGAAGGCGTGCCGATTGCGCACAAAGACGTGTTCGTCACCCGCGATTTCGCCACCACCGCTGGATCCAAAATTTTGAGCGGTTACCGCTCGCCGTTCGACGCCACCGTGGTCCAAAAACTCGGCGCTTCCGAATTGGGCGGCGCGGGCATGGTCACGTTGGGCAAGGTCAATTGCGACGAGTTCGCCATGGGCTCTGCCAACGAAAACTCAGCCTACGGTGCAGTCACCAACCCGTGGGACACCTCGCGCATTCCCGGCGGCTCATCGGGCGGCAGCGCTGCCGCTGTGGCGGCGCGTTTGGCCCCCGCTGCAACCGGCACCGACACCGGTGGCTCGATTCGCCAACCCGCCAGCTTTTGCGGCATCACCGGCATCAAGCCCACCTATGGCCGCGCCAGCCGCTACGGCATGATTGCCTACGCCTCCAGCCTCGACCAAGCCGGCCCCATGGCCCGCAGCGCCGAAGACTGCGCGTTGCTGCTGTCTGCCATGTGTGGGCCTGACCTCGACCGCGACTCCACCTCGCTCGATGTGCCTGCTGAGAACTTCTCTGCCAAGCTGGGCGACAGCTTGGCTGGCCTGCGCATCGGTATTCCCAAAGAATTTTTTGGTGAAGGCCTCGCCGCTGACGTGCGCACCGCCATTGACGCTGCGCTGAAAACCCTGGAAGCCCAAGGCGCCAAGCTCGTGCCCATCACCTTGCCCCGCACCGAGCTGGCCATTCCTGTGTACTACATCATCGCGCCCGCCGAGGCCAGCTCGAACCTGAGCCGCTTTGACGGCGTGAAGTTCGGCCATCGTGCCAAGGACTACACCGACCTCGTGAGCATGTACAAAAAGACCCGCGCGGAAGGCTTTGGCGAAGAGGTCAAACGCCGCATCATGACGGGCGCGTATGTGCTGAGCCACGGCTACTACGACGCGTACTACCTGCAAGCCCAAAAAATTCGCCGCATGATTGCGGACGACTTCCAGCGCGCCTTCGCCGAGTGCGACGTGATTGCTGGCCCCGTCGCCCCCACCGTCGCGTGGAAGCTGGGCAACAACGCCAGCGATCCGTTGGCTGACTACTTGGCCGACATCTTCACCCTGCCCGCCTCACTCGCTGGCTTGCCCGGCATGAGCGTGCCCGTGGGTTTTGGCGCTGACCAAATGCCCGTGGGCCTGCAACTCATCGGCAACTACTTGCAAGAAGCGCGTTTGCTCAACGTGGCGCACCAGTACCAACTGAACACCGATTTTCATAACGCCAAGCCGGAGGGCGTTTAAATGTCTGCACCCAAATTAGTTCAAGGCTACGAAGTCGTCATCGGCTTTGAAACACACGCCCAGCTCTCGACGAAGAGCAAAATTTTCAGCCGCGCCTCAGTGGCCTTTGGCGCTGAGCCCAACACGCAAGCTTGCGCGGTGGACATGGCCCTGCCCGGCACCTTGCCCGTGATGAACATCGGCGCGGTCGAACGCGCGATTGAGTTCGGCTTGGGCGTCAACGCACACATTGCCGAGCGCAGCATCTTTGCGCGTAAAAACTACTTCTACCCCGACCTGCCCAAGGGCTACCAAATCAGCCAGTTTGAAATTCCGGTGGTGCAAGGTGGTGAGGTGTCGTTCTTCTTGGAAGTTGGCAAAGAGACCGTGCACAAAACTGTGCGCTTGGAGCGTGCCCACCTCGAAGAAGACGCTGGCAAATCGCTGCACGAAGACTTCATTGGTCAGTCAGGCATCGACTTGAACCGCGCTGGCACACCGCTGCTAGAAATCGTCACCCAGCCCGACATGCGCAGCAGCGAAGAAGCCGTGGCCTATGCCAAAGAGTTGCACAAAATCGTGACGTGGATTGGTATTTGCGACGGCAACATGCAAGAGGGCTCGTTCCGTTGCGACGCCAACGTGTCGGTGCGCAAACCCGGCGCGCCATTGGGCACACGCCGCGAAATCAAAAACTTGAACAGCTTCAAGTTCATGCAACAAGCCATCGACTACGAAGTGCGCTGGCAAATCGACCAGATCGAAGACGGCCACGCCATCGAACAAGCCACCGTGTTGTTTGACCCTGACACGGGCGAGACCCGCGCCATGCGCACCAAGGAAGACGCCGCCGACTACCGCTATTTCCCCGACCCAGACCTGCCACCTTTGGTGATTGGTCGCGACTGGGTGGAACGCGTGAAAAGTGAAATGGCCGAGCTGCCTCGCGTCATGGCCGAACGCTTTGTGCGCGACTACGCGCTGCCTGAATACGACGCTACCTTGCTCACGCAAAGCAAAGCCACCGCGGCCTACTTTGAAGCCACCGCCAAAGCATGTGGCCAAGCCAAACTGGCCAGCAACTGGATCATGGGTGAGGTGTCACGCCGCTTGAACAGCGGCGAGGTGACGTTTGACAACATCCCCGTCAGCGCCGCACAACTGGGCGCGTTGATCAGCCGCATCACAGACAACACCATCAGCAACAGTGCAGCGCGCCAAGTGTTTGATGGTCTGTGGAACAAAGAGGGTGAAGTCGACGCCATCATCGAAGCCAAAGGCCTGAAACAAATCAACGACACCGGCGCGTTGGAAGCCATCATTGACGAAGTGTTGGCCGCCAACCCCAAGAACGTGGAAGAGTTCAAGGCAGGCAACACCAAAGCCTTGAACGGTTTGGTCGGCCCCATCATGAAGGCCAGCAAAGGCAAAGCCAACCCGGCACAAGTCAACGAACTGTTGATGAAAAAGCTCAGCTAACGCACTGCACCCACCAACACAAAGGGCCGCTTAGCGGCCCTTTGTGTTTTCCTCGTCAACTCGTTGACGGAGGCTTACTTCACACCGTAGCGTTCGCGGTACGCCTGCGTGCGGGCCAAGTGCTCGCCCATCGCATTGCCGGGCTGCGCGTTGAGGTAGGTCAGCAAATCGCTCAGTTCAGCAATCGCGCACACCTGCAAGCCCACTTGCTCGCGCACGTATTGCACAGCGCTGTAGGGCACGTCTTTGGTGGATCCGTCGGCTTGTTTTTCGGTCGCCATTTCTTGACGGTCCAACGCAATCGCCACAGCGTGGGGCGTGGCGCCAGCGGCTTTGATGAGGGCGATGGATTCGCGGGCGGCCGTGCCAGCGCTCATCACGTCATCGACGATCAACACACGGCCCTTGAGCGGTGCGCCCACCAAGCTGCCGCCTTCGCCGTGGTCTTTGGCTTCTTTGCGGTTGTAGGCAAACGGCACGTTCTTACCCAAGCGGGCCAACTCAATCGCCACGGCAGCGCCCAAAGGAATGCCTTTGTAAGCGGGGCCAAAAATCATGTCGAACTCGATGCCGCTTTGCATCAATCGCTGTGCGTAAAAGCTAGCGAGCTTGCCCAGCTTGGCACCGTCGTCAAACAAACCGGCGTTGAAAAAGTAAGGGCTCATGCGGCCCGCTTTGGTTTTGAACTCCCCAAACTTCAGCACGCCACAATCCAGCGAAAATTGCACAAACTCTTGCGCCAACGCGTCGTTGGCTGCGGCACTCTTACTCATGGGGAAATTCCTTGTTCAAACTAACCAGCCTCAACCTCAACGGCATTCGTTCGGCCGCCCGCAAGGGCGTGGAAGCTTGGCTCGAAAAAGCCAGCCCTGATTGTATTTGCGTCCAGGAAATCAAAGCCCAAGCCCCAGACATCGAAGGCAGCTTCGACACCTTGGCGGGTTTGAAAGGCCACTTTCACTATGCAGAGAAAAAAGGCTACTCAGGCGTGGGCGTGTTCACCAAGCATGAGCCCAGCGACGTGATCGTTGGGTTTGACGGCGGCGAATTCGATGCCGAAGGTCGCTACGTCGAGCTGCGTTTTGACACACCCACGCAAAAGCTGTCCATCATCAGCAGCTACTTTCCCAGCGGCTCATCTGGCCCTGAACGCCAAGATGCGAAGTTTCGTTTCTTGGCCGCGATGTACCCACACCTCAATGCACTGAAACAAGAGCGTGAGTTTGTGCTGTGCGGCGACGTCAACATCGCGCACAACGAGGCAGACTTGAAGAACTGGAAGGGCAACAAAAAGAACAGCGGTTTCTTGCCCGAAGAACGCGCGTGGATGACGCAGCTCACCACCGAAGGGGGCATCGTCGACGTGTATCGCCAGCTGCAACCCGACACCACCGACGCTTGCTACACCTGGTGGAGCAACCGCGGCCAAGCCTATGCCAACAACGTGGGTTGGCGTTTGGACTACCACTTGGCCACACCTACCGTGGCCAGCAAAGCACGCAGCGAAGCGATCTACAAGGACGAAAAGTTTTCAGACCATGCGCCCATCACCATCGCGTATGAAGGCTTGCTTTAAACCAACATCCCTTTGGTCTCGATGAACTTGACCACTTCTTGCAAACCATCCAAGGTACGCAAGTTGGTCATCACAAAGGGCTTCAAGCCACTCGCGTTGGTGCGCATGCGGATGGTGTCCGCTTCCATCACATCTAAGTTCGCTCCCACATAGGGGGCGAGATCGGTTTTGTTGATCACAAACAAATCGCTCTTGGTGATGCCGGGGCCGCCTTTGCGGGGAATTTTCTCGCCCGCCGCCACATCAATCACATAGATCGTTAAGTCGCTCAACTCGGGGCTGAAGGTGGCAGCCAAGTTGTCGCCACCGCTCTCAATGAACACCACGTCGGCATCGGGAAAGTCGACCAACATGCGGTCAATCGCTTCGAGGTTGATGGACGCATCTTCGCGAATCGCGGTGTGGGGGCAACCGCCCGTTTCCACGCCCATGATGCGCTCGGCAGGCAGCGCACCGCTGATGGTGAGCAAGCGTTGGTCTTCTTTGGTGTAAATGTCGTTGGTGATGGCGACGAGGTCGTACTTGTCGCGCATGGCTTTGCAGAGCATTTCAAGCAAGGTGGTTTTGCCGGAACCCACAGGCCCGCCGATGCCCACGCGCAAGGGTGGCAATTTTTTGGTGCGATGTGGGATGGTGTGTAAGTGCTTCATGATCGGAACAGTCGTGAGTATTGGGTTTCATGTTGGGCCGAGAGAATGGCCAGCATGGGAGAGAAAGCTTGGCGGGTGTCGTCGTTCACTTGCATGGCATGACTGACGGCGGGTGCGATGTGTTGGGCGAGTTTCGTCAACATGCGCTGCCCTGAGTTTTGCCCCAGCGGCACCGACTTGATGGCGGCTTGCACCATGTTCTCGGCCCAGCCAAAGGCATAGGCTTGCAAGCATTGCTCTAGCGTCGCGCCGGTGCGTGACAACGCCAAAGCAAACATCAGTGGATAGGTTGGCACCCAGCGGTTGCACAGAGCGATGGTGTCTGCATCGATGGCGTCTTGGTTGCGCAGCCACTCCAACATGGATCGGCCCATTTGCTCGCTTTGCAAACGCAGCTCCGCGCTCTCGCGCGTGGCGTGCACCCATTGGCTTAAAGCTTCTAAGCGTGCGTAATCCAAGGCTTGCCATGCGGTGATCATTTGACCCAACACCGCCATGTCGCCACGCGATTGTGTGAGGTGCAGTTGATCCAACAACCACTCGGCCGCGCTGTGTTCGTCATTCACAAGCCCGTGATCGATGGCTGCTTCTAAACCTTCGGAGTACGAGAAGCCACCAATCGGCAGCGCGGGTGATGCGAGCCAAATGAGTTGGAGCAGTGCGGGCGTACCTGCGGGGAAACTCGTAGGTTCAGCCAACGCTACCGATGCGACATCAGTGGTCATGTTTGCAATTAGGACCATGCACGTGGCCGTGTGCATGGTGATCGTGGGAATGGTCGTCCGTGTCATGCACCTCTGCGCCGTGGCTATGCGCGTCGTGATCATGGCTATGCCCTTGCGTGTGCCCGTGGCTGCTGTACGCGCCCCCCTCGGGTTCAAACGCCTCATGCACCGTGACCACCGTCATGTGCATGGCACGCAGCATGTCGGCCAACACATGGTCGGGTTCAATTTTCAAATGATCGGGCTTGAGTTCAATCGGCACATGGCGGTTGCCCAGATGGTAGGCCGCGCGCGTCAAATCAAAGGCCGAGCCGTGTTGGGCACATGCGGTGATGCGCAGCACTTCTTGCGGGGCGGCTTGCACGCGCACGAGCGAACCATCTTCGAGCACCAACACATCGCCGCCGCGCACCAAGGTGCCGCGGGGTAAGAACACGCCCAAGGCACGCCCTGTGGAATCGGTCGCATCAAAGCGACTTTTTTGGCGCACGTCCCAATCCAACGCCACGGTGGCGGCGCGTTTGACCAAGGCAGCGGCCAAGCCTTGGCCGCCAGCGATTAATTTAGAACAGGTGAGCATCGTGAAAAATTAGAACAAGAAGTAGCGTTGGGTCATGGGCAAACTCACCGCAGGTTCGCAGGTGAGCAAATGACCATCGGCACGCACTGCATAGGTTTGGGCATCCACTTCCATGCGTGGCGCGTAGTCGTTGTGAATCATGTCACGTTTGCCCACGTTGCGAATGTTCTTCACGGCGCTGAGGGTTTTGTGCAAGCCAAACTTTTGCCCAATGCCCGCTGCCAAACCGGCTTGCGACACAAAGGTCAGCGAGCCGCGGTGCAGCGCGCCGCCATACGCGCCAAACATGGGGCGGTAGTGCACGGGCTGCGGTGTGGGAATGGAGGCATTGGGGTCGCCCATCGCCGCCATGGCGATGAAGCCACCTTTCAAAATGATGCTGGGCTTGATGCCAAAGAACGCGGGCTTCCACACCACCAGGTCGGCCCACTTGCCCACTTCCACGCTGCCCACTTCGTGGCTGATGCCGTGGGCAATAGAAGGGTTGATGGTGTACTTGGCGATGTAGCGCTTGACACGGAAGTTGTCGTGGCGGTCTGTATCGCCCGGCAGAGCGCCTCGCTGTGCTTTCATCTTGTGCGCGGTTTGCCAAGTGCGGATGATCACTTCGCCCACACGCCCCATAGCTTGGCTGTCGCTGCTCATCATGCTAATGGCGCCGAGGTCGTGCAAGATATCTTCGGCTGCGATGGTCTCGCGGCGAATGCGGCTTTCAGCAAAGGCCAAGTCTTCGGCAATCGCAGGGTCGAGGTGATGGCACACCATGAGCATGTCCACATGTTCGTCGAGCGTGTTCACCGTGTACGGGCGTGTGGGGTTGGTGGAGCTGGGCAACACATTGGCCTCGCCCACCACTTTCAAAATATCGGGCGCATGGCCGCCGCCTGCACCTTCGGTGTGGAAGGTGTGGATGGTGCGGCCTTTGAAGGCGGCCACTGTGTCTTCCACAAAGCCACTCTCGTTGAGCGTGTCGGTGTGGATGGCCACTTGTGTGTCGGTGGCTTCGGCCACGTTCAAGCAGTTGTCAATCGCGGCGGGCGTGGTGCCCCAGTCTTCGTGTAGCTTCAAACCAATCGCGCCAGCGTTGATTTGCTCATGCAGCGAATCGGGCAGCGCGGCATTGCCTTTGCCCAAGAAGCCAAGGTTCATGGGGAAGGCATCGGCCGCTTGCAACATGCGCTCGATGTTCCAAGCGCCAGGTGTGCAGGTGGTGGCGAAGGTGCCGGTGGCTGGGCCGGTGCCGCCGCCGAGCATGGTGGTCACGCCACTGGTCAAAGCTTCTTCAATTTGCTGTGGCGCGATGAAGTGGATGTGCGTGTCCACGCCGCCTGCCGTGACGATGTTGCCTTCGCAGCTGATCACCTCCGTGCCTGGGCCAATGACGATGTCCACGCCGGGTTGCGTGTCGGGGTTGCCCGCTTTGCCAATGGCCACGATGCGGCCACCTTTCAAACCGATGTCGGCTTTCACGATGCCCCAGTGGTCGATGATGAGCGCGTTGGTCATCACGGTGTCCACGGCGCCACCCGCTTGCGGGCCCGTGCCTGCACCGTCGCGTGTGCGCTGCGATTGCGCCATGCCGTCGCGGATGGTTTTGCCGCCGCCGAACTTCACTTCTTCGCCGTAGCCGCCTGCTTGCAAGGTGAAATCTTTTTCAACCTCAATGACCAAGTTGGTGTCTGCCAAGCGCAGGCGGTCGCCCACGGTGGGGCCAAACATTTCGGCGTAAGCGCGTTTGCCAATCGTTGCCATCACTTGTGTCCTTTATCGGCGGCGCTTTGATCCACCGCGCCATTCACCAAACCGCGAAAGCCAAACACTTGGCGATCGCCACTCAGGTCGACCAATTCGACCGTGCGTTGCTGGCCCGGTTCAAAACGCACGGCGGTGCCCGATGCAATGTTCAAACGCATGCCGTGTGCAGCAACGCGGTCAAAGCGCAAGCCTGCATTGGTTTCGGCAAAGTGGTAGTGCGAACCCACTTGAATGGGGCGGTCGCTGGCGTTTTGCACGACCAGCGTGTGCGTGCGTCGCCCTGGGTTGAGGGTGTGCTCGCCTTCGTCAATCAACAGTTCACCGGGTGTCATATAGGCCCCTTATGCAAAGCTGCTTAGAAGCGCCACACCGAGTACGGCAAACGCACCACCGCTGACGCGCTGTAGCCACACGCGTTGCGCCAACGCACGCTGCCCCAACACCACACCCAAGGTGTGCAGCAACATCGTCGCGAGCAACATACCCGCCATCGGCGCCGCTGTGGCCGAACCTTGCAGCGCAATGCCGTGCGCCGCACCGTGACAAAGCCCAAAAACAGAAATCAACACCAACGCAGCGCGAACAGACAAAGTCTGTCGTGCTGCCACCAGCACGCCCATCACCAACACCGAGGTGGCAATCATGGGCTCGATAGCCATGTGATCAAAGCCGACTGACCCGAGCCAAATGCCGCCCCCCATAGCGCTGACAAATATGGCCGGAGCTACCCATGCTTGGCGCAAAGCCAGCGCGCTCCAAATACCCACAGCCACCATGGCAGCCAAGTGGTCCATGCCAGTCAGTGGGTGCAGCACCCCACTGAAAAAGGTGGCGTGTGTCTGTGTGGTGTTCGCATCTACATGGGCCCATGCACTGGCAGCGATGAGACTCCAGCCAATCAGGCATAGGCGACGAAGAGAAGTGAAGGTCATCATGGCTTTAGCTTTCAGTCAATTTAAACAATGGGTTGATGCACGGTGACGAGCTTGGTGCCGTCGGGGAAGGTGGCCTCGACTTGAATGTCAGGAATCATCTCGGCCACGCCGTCCATCACGTCGGCGCGGGTCAGCACATTGCGACCAGCGCTCATGAGTTGCGCCACGGTTTTGCCGTCGCGTGCGCCTTCCATCACGGCAGCGCTGATGAGGGCCACGGCCTCGGGGTAATTGAGCTTCAAGCCTCGGGCTTGTCGGCGCTCGGCCAACAAAGCGGCAGTGAAGATCAAGAGCTTGTCTTTTTCGCGGGGAGTGAGTTCCATAGTGGTTTTGTCTATGCAACTTGCGTGCCCTCTTTTGCAGTGCATCGCATGCGCCAAGTGCATGCTTTGGTGCATAAAACCTGTCTTGGTGCATCGTTTTGAATGCGCATGATCGCCCAAATGTGGTGCGTCATGTTTGTTTTGCGCGCTCTTGGTGCGCGCAACGTATGTTTGCCATGCTTCTTATAGCGAAGCAATTTTTCACCTAGGAGAAAAGCACGCTGGCACAGGGCTTGCGATAGATCTCATGATGCGCAGCTTTATGGCGAGCGTTAAACAACCCCCTATTTTTTTGGAGTGAACCCATGATGAATCGTCGAGGAAATCTCAAGGCCCTGGCCGCAGCCGCCGCGCTGTCAGTCGGATCGTTGTGTCTTGCGCCACACGCGTTGGCTGCAGACACCATCAAAGTGGGCGTGCTGCACAGCTTGTCCGGCACCATGGCGATTTCTGAAACTGTGTTGAAAGACACCGTGCTCATGGCCATCGACGAAATCAACGCCAAGGGCGGCGTGTTGGGCAAGAAGCTCGAACCCGTGGTGGTCGACCCCGCTTCGAACTGGCCTTTGTTTGCTGAGAAAACCAAGCAGTTGCTCGGCCAAGACAAGGTCTCGGTCATCTTCGGTTGCTGGACTTCGGTGTCTCGTAAATCGGTGTTGCCTGTTGTGGAAGAAATGAACGGCTTGCTGTTCTACCCCGTGCAATACGAAGGTGAAGAACTGTCTAAGAATGTGTTCTACACAGGTGCAGCCCCCAACCAACAAGCCATCCCCGCGGTGGACTATTTGATGAGCAAAGACGGCGGCGGCGCAAAGCGTTGGGTCTTGTTGGGCACCGACTATGTGTACCCACGCACGACCAACAAAATTTTGCGCGCCTACCTCAAGAGCAAAGGCGTGGCGGACAAAGACATCGACGAGAAGTACACCCCGTTTGGTCACAGCGATTACCAAACCATCGTGGCTGACATCAAGAAGTTTTCTGCAGGCGGCAAAACAGCCGTGGTGTCCACCATCAACGGCGACTCCAACGTGCCGTTCTACAAAGAACTCGGCAACGCTGGCTTGAAAGCCAAAGACGTGCCCGTCGTCGCCTTCTCGGTGGGTGAAGAAGAGTTGCGCGGCGTGGACACCAAGCCTTTGGTCGGTCACTTGGCGGCATGGAACTACTTCATGTCCATCAAGAGCCCAGCCAATGATGAGTTCATCAAGAAGTGGTCTGCCTACGCCAAAGCCAAAGGCATCGCTGGCCACAAAGACAAGCCTTTGACCAACGACCCGATGGAAGCCACCTACATCGGCATCAACATGTGGAAGCAAGCGGTTGAAAAAGCCAAATCCACCGATGTGGACAAAGTCATCGCAGCCATGGCTGGTCAAACCTTCAAAGCGCCCAGCGGCATCGTGAGCAAGATGGATGAAAAGAACCACCACTTGCACAAGTCGGTGTTCATCGGCGAGATCAAGGCTGACGGCCAGTTCAACGTGGTTTGGAAAACACCAGGCCCCGTCAAAGCCAAGCCATGGAGCCCCTTCATCGAAGGCAACGCTTCAAAGCCTGATGAGCCTGTGAAGAAGTAAACCTTTCTCCGAGGGATGAACTTGGGGGAGGGCACGGCCCTCCCCTTTTTTATGGGAATCTGGATGACCTGTTTTTCTTTACCTGCGTGGACACGTCAGCTCGCGCTGCGCGGTGTTTGCACACTGGCACTCGGCGTGTTGAGCCATGTCTCTGCACTGGCGTTGACCACGGAACAAACACGCGCACTCACGCTGGGTGACACCGATGCGCGCGTGACCGCACTGCAAAAAGCACTCGCCTCACCCGACGCACCAACCGCCGCCTTTTTGCAAGCCATGGCCGATGACGCGGTGAAAGTGAATCGCACCCAAGTGCTGGTGGTGCGCGACGGCCAAGCGTTTGACCCCGTGAGTGGTGAAGCCACCGCCCTGCCCGACACCGCAGAAGACGTGATCAACAACAACCGCATGCGCGGCGAAATTGACGCCGCCTTGTCTGCCCTGCAATTGCTCAGCCCCGATGCCGCCTTGCGTGTGCAAGCCGCCAAGTCGGTGTTGAAAGAACCCGACCCCACCAAACTCGCCATGCTCGAAAAAGCCTTGGCCAGCGAAACCAACGAGGGCGTGAAAAAACAAATGTTGTTGGCCCGCGCAGCGATTTTGCTCAACAGCAACAACGCCGACGAACGCTTTGCCTCGGCCAAAACTTTGGCTGACAGCCAAACGCCGGACACCCAACTTTTGCTCAACCAACGCCTGAGCCAAGAGGAAGACAAAAAGGTGCGCGCTCAGTTGCAAACCTCGTTGCTCACCATCCAAGCAGCGTTGAGCTGGGGTGAAAAACTCGGCGCCTTGTTCACTGGCATCAGCTTGGGTTCCATCTTGTTGTTGGTGGCCTTAGGGCTGGCCATCACCTACGGTTTGATGGGCGTCATCAACATGGCGCACGGCGAGCTGATGATGATTGGTGCGTATGCCACATACGTGGTGCAGGGCTTGTTTCGCCAATATTTACCGGGCATGTTTGACGCGTATTTGTTGGTGGCCGTGCCAGCCTCGTTCCTCGCGGCGGCACTTGTGGGTGCGGTGCTGGAGCGATTGGTGTTGCGTCACTTGTATGGCCGCCCGCTCGAAACACTGCTGGCCACATGGGGCATCAGCTTGGTGTTGATGCAAGGCGTGCGCAGTATTTTTGGCGCGCAAAACGTGGGCGTTGAAAACCCTTCGTGGATGAGCGGCGGCGTGCAACTGCTGGCCAACCTCTCGCTGCCCTACAACCGTTTGATCATCATTGGCTTTGCGGTGTTTGTGTTGGTGGGCATGACGCTCTTGATCAGCAAAACACGTTTGGGTTTGTTTGTGCGCGGTGTGACACAAAACCGCCCGATGGCTTCGGCTTTGGGCGTGAACACGGCGCGCATTGACACCTATGCGTTCTCTCTGGGTTGCGGCATCGCGGGCTTGGCCGGTTGTGCGCTCAGCCAAATCGGCAACGTCGGGCCAGACCTCGGCCAAAACTACATCGTCGACGCCTTCATGGTGGTGGTGCTCGGTGGCGTGGGCCAACTGGCAGGCACGGTGTACGCCGCAATGGGCCTAGGCTTGATGAACAAATTGCTCGAAGGCGTGGCCGGTGCTGTGCTGGCCAAGATTGCGGTGTTGGTGTTCATCATCGTGTTCATCCAAAAACGTCCCCAAGGCATCTTTGCCATGAAAGGCCGCAGTGCGGAGGCATGACATGACACACAACTCTTCTTTGCTACAACTACCAGAGGCGCCCGCTTTGTTGGGCACCAAGGGCTGGATTTTTTTCTTGGCTGCGTTCATCACCGTGTGCGCGGTGGTGCCTGTGCTCAACCTGTGGGTACCCGCAGACAACGTGTTCCACATGAGCGACTACGCCGTGGCCTTGGTGGGCAAGATCATGTGCTACGCCATCTGTGCGCTCGCGATGGATTTGATTTGGGGCTACACCGGCATCTTGTCACTCGGCCACGGTTTGTTTTTTGCACTTGGTGGCTACGTGATGGGCATGTACCTGATGCGCCAGATCGGCACAGACGGCAACTACAAAAGCAACCTGCCCGACTTCATGGTGTTCCTCGATTGGAAAACTTTGCCTTGGCATTGGACCTTCAGCGACAGCTTCGTTGCCACGCTGCTGATGGTTGTGTTGGTGCCCGGTGTGTTGGCCTTTGTGTTTGGCTACTTCGCGTTTCGCTCACGCATCAAAGGCGTGTACTTCTCCATCATCACGCAGGCCATGACGTTTGCCGCCATGCTGCTGTTCTTCCGCAACGAAACTGGCTTTGGTGGCAACAACGGCTTCACCGATTTCAAACGCATCTTGGACTTGCCCATTGCCACCCCCGCCATGCGCATGACCTTGTTTGTGCTGACGGGCTGGGCTTTGTTGATGAGCTTTTTGTTTGCACGCTGGTTGGTGCAGAGCAAATTTGGCCGCGTGTTGCAAGCCATTCGCGATGCCGAAAGCCGCGTGATGTTTTCTGGCTACTCGCCTCTGCCCTACAAGCTGACCATCTGGGTGATCTCTGCCGTGATGTGCGGCATTGCAGGTGCCTTGTATGTGCCGCAAGTGGGCATCATCAACCCCAGCGAGATGAGCCCCGCCAACTCGATTGAGATGGCGGTGTGGGCTGCCGTGGGTGGCCGTGCAACGCTACTGGGCCCCATCGTGGGTGCGTTCTTGGTCAACGGCATGAAGAGCTGGTTGACAGTGACGGCGCCTGAGTTTTGGTTGTACTTCTTGGGCGCGTTGTTCATTGGCGTGACGCTGTACATGCCGCAGGGCGTGGTGGGCTTGATTCAAAAAATCAGCGCCAAGAAAAAAGCAGAGGAGCGTGTATGACCCCCGACCTGTTTGAAGAAGGCTCTAAGCGCTTGGCCACACACCAAGCGCGCGTGGTGAACGACGTCGCCTCCGGCGACCGCAGCGCGGGCTATGGCAGAATCCACGAACCCGGCAGCCTAGACCTGACGCATGGCCGCATCTTGTACTTGGAAGATGTGCATGTGAGCTTCGATGGCTTCAAAGCCATCAACGGTTTGTCACTCGACATTGCGCCGGGCGAACTGCGCTGCATCATCGGCCCCAACGGCGCTGGCAAGACCACGATGATGGACATCATCACCGGCAAAACCAAACCCGACTCAGGCCAAGTGTTCTTTGGCAGCACCATCGACTTGCTGCGTCACAACGAACCTGAAATTGCACAGCTGGGCATTGGCCGCAAGTTTCAAAAACCTACGGTGTTTGAACACCTCACTGTGTTTGAAAACTTAGAACTGGCCTTGAAAACCCACAAGGGCGTGGCTGCCTCGATGTTCTTCAAACTCAACGGCACGCAACGCGACCGCCTGAGCGATGTGCTGCACACCATCCACCTAGAGGACAGCGTGACACGACAAGCGGGCAACCTGAGCCACGGCCAAAAGCAGTGGCTGGAGATTGGCATGCTGCTCATGCAAGACCCCAAACTCTTGCTGCTCGACGAACCCGTGGCTGGCATGACCGACTTTGAAACCGAACGCACGGCAGAACTTTTCTTGACCCTCAAAGGCAAACACTCGCTGATGGTGGTGGAGCACGACATGAGCTTCATCAACACCATCTCCGATATCGTCACCGTGCTGTGCGACGGCTCGGTGTTGGCGCAAGGCACGCTGGCACAAGTGCAAGCCGACGAGCGTGTGATTGAGGTGTACCTAGGCCGCTAACTCTGATGTTGACTATGCAACCCACACACACGCCCATCCTTCAAGCCGCCAACATCAACCAGTTCTATGGCGGCTCACACATCCTGCGCGATGTGAGCTTTGAAGCCAACCTAGGCCGCATCACCGTGCTGCTGGGCCGCAACGGCGTGGGCAAAACCACGCTGCTCAAATCGTTGATGGGTGCGGTTCCCATTCGCGATGGCAGCATCACCTTCAACGGCGAAGCCATCGAACGCGCGGCACCGTACGAACGTGCACGTGCAGGCATTGGCTATGTGCCACAAGGGCGTGAAATATTTGCGCGCTTAACGGTAGAAGACAACTTGCGCATGGGCCTCGCCACGCAACCCGCGGGCACAGACATTCCCGCGGAGTTATTTGAACTGTTTCCTGTGCTCAAACAAATGCTGCATCGCCGTGGCGGTGATTTGTCGGGCGGTCAACAACAGCAACTCGCCATTGCTAGAGCCTTGGCTTCAGGTCCGAAGTTGTTAGTTTTGGATGAACCAACAGAAGGCATTCAACCCAGCATCATCAAAGACATTGGCCGCGTGATTCGCATGCTGGCCAGCCGTGGCGACATGGCCATCTTGCTGTGCGAACAGTATTACGACTTTGCAGAGGAATTGGCAGACGACTATTTGGTGATGGAACGCGGCGAGGTGATTGCGCGCGGCTTAGGTTCGGATATGCAGCGGGATAACGTACGTCAGCTGGTTGCTATCTAAAACAACGCAGGCCGCAGTCTGGGGGCAGAGGGGTTGGGCAGGTGACGATTTCTGGTACCCCAGCATGAGGAACCTGCCCAACTCCTCTGCCCCCAGCGAGCCCAGCAAAAACCAAAAACTACATAGACCAAATACGCGGCGGCACATCCGACATGCCCCACATGCCGCGTCGCCACGAAGCCCAAACCCCACGCAACAAATTCTGCGCTGGCTCCACCAAGGGCGACAAAGTCCGCAACACCACCACACGCGGATGCGGCGATGTCACACCCGCTACCAACCCCGCAGGTGCAACCTCAGTCAGCTCACGCGCCAACGTCAAAGCCAAATCACGTCGCTCACGCGGCAAGTCGGCACCACACGCAAACACCAACGTGGCCATACAGCGGTGCTTAGCCAAACCCAAAGGGCCATCCATCAAACGCGCGTCTTGCGCGTCAATCAACCCGCGCTCTAGCCACACACCCGACACTTCTAGGTGCTGCTGCAACTGACCGCGTTCAAACGGCAAGTTGGCATTGGGCAAACCCAGCGCCGTGATGTCCCACGCCATCATCTCTGCTGTGGGGGCGAGATCGAACACGGCATGGTTCAAACCGTGGCAGCCGTTGTAGGCAATGGTTTCAAGCGGTAGCCACTCTAAGCGTGCGCCGTCGCCCACATGGGCTTTGACTTGTTGAGTGGCTAAGCCTTGCTCGCTTCTGTAAAAACGTGTGGCACCAGGTGTGGTGAGCAGCGCGTGCGTATTGGAGCCCAAGCTCAACTGAATATCCAGCACATCACCGCCCACCAAACCACTGGGCGGGTGCACCAGGACGTTGTGGCACACGGCGTCGCCTTCGGGGTAAAGGCTTTGCAGCACGCGCAACGGCCCTTCGTGTTCGAACTTCGCCACGGTGCGCTCAGCGGCGCGGGTGTAGTCGAGTTTGAGATGTGCTTGCCAACCAGTCATGCGCTGATTTTCGCTCACGATGCAAGGTATTCGCCGCCTACACTTAGTAGGTGACTATAAATACAAACCAACAAATCGCCATCATTGGCGCAGGCCCCGCTGGCCTGATGGCCGCTGAAATGCTCAGCGCTGCAGGCGTTCACGTGCATGTGTATGACGCCATGCCTTCTGTGGGTCGTAAATTTTTGCTCGCTGGCTTGGGTGGGCTCAACCTCACGCATGCTGAGCCTTTTGAAAAATTCATCACCCGTTACGCCGAGCGCAGCGAGGCTTGCGCCGCTTGGCTCAAAACCTTTGATGCGACTGCCATTTGCGAATGGGTCAAAGGCTTAGGCCTGGACACCTTTGTAGGCAGCTCGCAGCGCATCTTCCCCACCGACATGAAAGCCGCGCCACTGCTGCGTGCGTGGTTGCACCGTTTGCGTCACCCCGCACAGGGCGTGCCTGTGACGTTTCATATGCGCCACCGTTGGAACGGTGCGTTGCAACACAGCGATCAGCAATTCACGTTGCGCTTTGACACGCCACAAGGCGAGCAAGTAGCACAAGCCGATGCTGTGCTGTTGGCACTGGGCGGCGGTAGCTGGGCCAAGCTGGGCTCGGACGGCGCATGGCAACCGTGGGTAAGCGCATTGGGCATTGACGTGTCGCCACTGCGCCCAGCCAACTGCGGCTTTGACGTGCAGGGACGTGATGGAAATACCGGATGGAGCAGCCACTTATCAAGCCAGTTTGCAGGCGCACCGCTCAAGTCGGTGGCCTTGTCGTTCACCGACAGTTCAGGAAAAAGCTTTCACCGCCGGGGTGAGTTTGTCGTCACGGCCACAGGCGTAGAGGGCAATTTGGTTTACGCCGCTTCAGCTTTGTTGCGCGACGAAATTGCACGCAGCGGCAGCGCGACCTTGGCACTCGACCTCAAGCCCGACTTCACGCCCGAGCGCGTGTTGGCCGAGATATCGCACCCGCGTGGCAGCCGTTCGCTCAGCAGCCATTTGAAAAGCCGCCTCAACCTCACCGCTTTGCATTTGGCACTGTTGCACGAAGTGCTGAGCAAAGAAGCCATGAACGACCCGGCGCAACTGGCCGCGGCCATCAAACATTTGCCCATCACGCTGGCGTCTACGCGCCCAATAGACGAAGCCATCAGCAGCGCAGGCGGCGTGCGCCTAGAAGCGCTGGACGCGCACCTGATGGCCAGCGCCCTGCCCGGCCTGTTTGTGGCGGGTGAAATGCTGGACTGGGAAGCGCCCACCGGCGGCTACCTGCTGAGCGCCTGCCTGGCCAGTGGCCGCGTGGCAGGCCTTGGCGCGGCGAGATTCTTAGACGAATAAGTCAATTTGAGGCTTGTTAGGCAAGGCTCAGCTTGGGGCTCTATGATTAGGGCATTGCTTAGTTTTAGACCATTTTTTAGTCATGTTCCGCACCCTCCTTAAATCGAAGATCCACCGCGTTGCGACAACCCAGTGCGAATTGCACTATGAAGGCTCCTGCGCCATCGACGAAAACTTGCTCGACGCCGCCAACATTTGTGAGAACGAACAAGTCCACATTTGGAACATCAACAACGGCGAACGCTTCATCACCTACGCCATCAAAGGCGAGCGTGGCTCAGGCATGATTTCAGTCAACGGCTCTGCCGCCCGTCGTGCCAGTGTGGGTGACTTGTTGATCATTGCCTCATTCGCACAAGTGCATGAGACCGAAGTGGCCAAGCATGAGCCGCAACTGGTGTTTGTGGATGAGAAGAACCAGCAAGTGGGCTTGCGCCACCATGTGCCGACTCAGGCTGCGCCTGGGCATGGGACGGATGAGTGTTGAGCTGAGTTCACCGCCACAAGCGTAGATTTAATTTACTCACTCAAACGCACGATCTAATCCATCGTGCGTTTTTTGTTGCTGCTAGTGGCATCGGCTGTCAATATGGCCTAATGCATTCTTTTAATTCGCCGTAATCGCAACTAGGGAAATTCAATGCAAGCATCACAATCCGTAGCTTTGGTCACCGGCGGTAGTCGTGGTCTGGGCAAGAGCATCGCGCTCCACTTGGCCAAGCAAGGCCATCACGTCATCCTGACCTACCGTAGCAAGCTGGCAGAAGCCAACGATGTCGTCGCACAAATTGAAGCCATGGGTCAAAAGGCCGCTGCGCTTGCACTCAATGTTTCTGACAGCAGCAGCTTTGCACATTTCGCGGGCCAAGTACGCCAAGTGCTTCTCACTCAGTGGGGCTGCACCACATTCAATGTATTGATTAACAACGCCGGCACCGGAACCCATGCAAGCCTGATGGACACCACCGAGGCTCAGTTTGATGAACTCGTGAATGTGCACTTCAAAGGTGTTTTCTTTTTGACACAAAAGCTGTTGCCTGCAATGGCAGATGGTGGACGGATCGTGAACGTATCGTCTGGCTTGACGCGATTTGCATTGCCCGGCTACTCTGCATATGCCTCCATGAAAGGTGCAGTGGAAGTCATGACGCGCTATATGGCCAAAGAGCTTGGCGCAAGAAATATTGCCGTCAACACGGTGGCCCCCGGTGCCATTGCGACCGATTTTGGAGGCGGAGCAGTTCGTGACAACCCTCAGTTAAATTCTTTTGTGGCATCTCAAACCGCACTGGGTCGTGTGGGTGAGGCAGATGACATCGGCGCGATGGTGGCCTCGCTGGTATCCCCAGATAACCGCTGGGTCAATGCACAACGCATTGAAGTTTCAGGTGGGATGTTCGTTTGATTGTTAGCTTGCGCCACAGTGTGCCAACACAGGCTGCGCCGGGACATGGAACGGACGATTGTTGATTTAACTCTGCTCACAAAAGCAATTTAAAGGCACCACAAGCCATGAGTAGCAAGGAAACTAAAGAACTTATCCTTTTAGAAGCCGAAGCAATCAAAAAAGGGCGTTCTGACCTCGATGCGATTATTAAAAAGCATCGTCGCGAGAGAATGACTCAAGGCGATAAGTTTTTCGATTTCTGGGAAAACAAGGTCATTCCAACATTTTGGATTGGTCTTTTCGTGTGGGCTATGCTGGCGTTTCTTGGGCTCGTTCAAGCGCAAACCCTGCCACTGCCGCAACCCCATCCCAACGTGGCTCAAGGCAAGCGTTTGTTTGAAAAGAACTGTGCCGGCTGTCACGGCATTGATTTGAAGGGGTCGGACAAGGGGCCGCCCTTTTTGCATCCCGTCTATGAGTCAGCACACCATGGCGATGCAGCATTTCAAATGGCTGTAAAGCATGGATCAAAAGCACACCACTGGCGATTTGGTGACATGCCTCCCGTTCCTGCATTAACCTCAGATGAAGTGGTTCACATCACCTCATATGTTCGTCAAGTTCAACGCCAGAATGGCATCAATTGAACACTCACTTCGCAGGGCACATTAATCCCAAGAACGCACTATCTAATCATCGTGCGTTTTGCTTTGTGGGATGGGTTAGCGCATTGGTTCTAGAGCCTATTTGTTATTGAGCTTTCACTGCGCTAGAACTACGATTTTGGTTGTTTTTCATTCAACCAATCCCATGAGATTCGCAATCGTTACATCTTCAATTTCAGTGGTACTCATCGCTGTCGTCAGTGCCCTTTCTATCACGGTCCTCTCTTGGATTTATCCAGCCGTGCAGAGTTATGAACCCAGCTCAGACCTGAAAACAGAAATCTTTTGGGGTCAAGGTAGTTAAGTCATGCGACCCAGTTTTTTCATCGCATTGCTGCTTTCTATTGCAAGCATCAGCACCACTGCCGCACTTTTTTGGGATAGCTCTGCAAAACCATCTAACCAAAGAACTGCGCCACCGTCTTCTGTAGAAATCAAATGGGGCGAAGGCTCTGAAGCAGGTACCCCTGATGCCGAAATTCACAAATAAAAGTCTTAGCTCTTTGGTGCGTTTGCTTGTCAGCGCCGCCGTAATTTCTAGCGCCTTCGCTTGGGCAGCGCAGACTGACAGAATTAAAACTGAACTGGGAAATAACGAAGAGACGTTTGTCTTTACAGGCACATGTCCAAACGGTGAACCGTATCGGCTTTTTTCGTATCAAAAGAATGTGTCTGGGCTATCTCAGTCGTACTATGAATACGCTGGACCTGTTGGTGCAGGAACAGTTCAATCCGAAACGCCCCCCAAAGTAATGGCCGTAAGAATCTGCCGCAAATTGGCAGAAATTATCAATGCCAATTACTGGGAATGATGTCGCTATGCTTCATTTGTCTATTGGGTACAAATTTTCGAAAGAACCCACCTTCAATAGGCTGGAGCATCCGCTTTTAGAAGTTTTAGAAAGCGTGTATGAAACAGGCTCTATTGGCAAAGCGGCAAAACACTTGGGGCGTTCTTACCGCCATGTTTGGGGCGAGCTAAAGCATTGGGAGTCGGAACTTAACGCCGACCTCATTGTTTGGGGAAAAAGCGGCAAAGGTGCCGAGTTAACGCCACAAGCCATTGCTTTCCTCGTGGCAGTTTCTAAAACTCAAGTGGACTTAGCACCCCAGGTTGCGCATATCAAAAATTGCTTCCAGCAGTGCGTTACCGTTTTGCAGATGCCCCATGCAACACACGGCGCTTAATATGAATGGGGCATTTCTGGTTACTTTTTGATGCAATCTGTATCTTCATGACGCATCTGTAACTAAAGTTTAGTTGATGCAATAGCGACGCGTCGGTAGCATCGTTGCGACATGAACGCAATTACCAAAAAATCACTACTCATCATTGATGACCATCCTGTTTATCGTGATGCGCTGGGTGAAAAACTTGCGCGTGAATTTATGGATGATGGGATTGACGTTGCCGTTGCAAGCAGCGCCAACGAAGGCTTAGACCTTATTAACAACACCAACAAGCACTGGGTCATTTTGCTGGACATTTTGATGCCAGGGCTGAGTGGTTTAGCTGGCATCAAAGTTTTCAAAGACTTACACAACGTTCAACAAGTTGTGGCGATTTCTGGACTCGACGAACACGCTTGGGAACCCAAAACCGTTTCTGCAGGCGCATCAATGTTTTTGTCGAAAAATAGCACTGCCGAATTCATTATTCGCAAGATTAAGCCACTGGTGACACTTCAAACCGACTACGTCGCGAAGAGTGACGACGTGGAACCTAAAGAATTTCGACTCACACAACGGCAGCTAGAGGTTCTTGATTTGATTTCGCAAGGCCATCCAAATAAATTGATTGCCGACTACTTAGACATCAGCGAACAGACCGTCAAGATTCACATCAATCAGATATTCAAAGAGCTGCGGGTTTTTAACAGGACGCAAGCTGTACTTAAAGCGCAAAAGCATCAGCTGCTACCGTGAGGTTTGAATTGATAGAAAACGAAATCAATAACGTCTATCTACTACGTGAAAAATCGGCGCACATCACCAAGGCGGCGCGATCAGCAACGGTTGCCAATCTATTGGCACCTATGCTTTGCATTCCGATGTTCAAAGATGAGGTGCCCTCCTTAAATTTATCCATCTGGCTCGGTTACATGTTCATTGCTGTGTTCATTCGAACATGGATGATTTTTCAGTTAGCGCATGAAGCTGAAAAAATTGTCGATCCCCAGCGTAATTTGAAAGTCATGACGTATGCCGTTGGCATCGTTGGTTTTGGCTGGGGTTTGGGTTGGATTTTGATGGCCCCTGATTTACTGATGGTGAATCGGATGATTTATGTGTACATGACCACGGCGGCCATGATTTCGAGCATGTTTGCGTACAGCGTGAACACGGCCACGTTTTTTGCCTTCACATTGCCGATCATGATTCCTTCGTTGGGGACAGTTCTATGGTCTATCAATATTTTTCCGTGGCCGTTTTCCGTAGGTCTAGCGTCGCTATACATCGTCGTTCTTAGCATAGCTAAAAACTTCGCCAAGACTTTTGAAGATTCTGTACGACTTAGATTTCGTAACGAACGTCTTTATCAAGAGTTAGCCACGGAGCGCGATCAGTCTATTGCTGCCAACGTGGCCAAATCCAAGTTCATTGCTGTCGCGAGCCATGATTTGCGCCAACCCATGCATGCCGTTAACGTCTATTTAGAACTGATCAATCTAGACAACTTGCCAGCCATTGAAAAGAAGTCGTTGTCGAAAATTAAAAGCAGCATCATCACACTCAATGCGATGTTCGACTCATTGTTGAACATCAGCAAACTAGATGCCGACGCCATGCAAGTGAGTCACCGTGTTTTTCATTTGAGTGAACTCGCAACCACGATTCGCGATCTCACAGAGACGAACGCAACGAGTAAAGGTTTGATTTTCAATACCACGCACCCCGACTTGTTGGTGCGCGGGGACAAACTATTGCTGCAGCAGATCATCAGCAACTTGGTCTCAAATGCAATTCAATATACGGAAAGTGGTCGCGTCGATGTGAATTTTGTATCTGAGCATGATTGCTTGGTGATCGAAGTAAGTGACACAGGATGTGGGATAGCAGCGTCGGAACAAGCGTTCATCTTCCACCAGTTTTACCGTGCCGACAAAACGCGCGCCCTTCACGATGGACTGGGGCTAGGGTTGTCTATCGTTCAACGTTTATGCAACCTCATCGGTGCGGACGTTCGTGTGATTTCAGAAGAAGAGCAGGGTACGAAATTCACAGTCACCACCTCATTTTTAGTCTCTAATCATGAAGCGCAGATACATGACGCACAACCACTGCCCATGGCGCAAAGCTTGCACCGAAGTCTTCAAGGCAAATACATCGCCGTGATCGAAGACAACCCCATCATCGTTGAAGCCTATAGACAAACACTTGCAAACAAAGGCGCATACGTGCAAGTGCTGTCAGAGCATGAGAGCGAGCTTGATGAGCAACTTGTGAATATCGATCGCATCGACTGCATTTTGAGTGATTACCGTTTGAGTCAAACCACCGGCGATCGGCTGATACAAAAGCTGAGAGATAACTACAACAAAGAAATTCCGGCCATCATCGTGACGGCTGATACATCCCCATCTCACATCAACTTATTTGCTCAGCTGAATGTGCAAGTGCTGCACAAGCCGGTTAGTTTTCATGATGTTGCTGCAGCCATTGAAAAAATAATTGATACAAGATAATTTTGCGATTGGTTCAGCCGCATGTCGCGTCAGCGTGGGTGATTTTTTGATCATCGTATTTTTGATGACGACCACATCACATCAAGCAGTAATCCACAGGCATCAGTTGTGGCGGTACATCTTGTTCGCCTAAAGCTTCGCGCACACTGACTTCAATACTTCGGCAAATAGCATCTAACGGTAAGTCGTTGGCCTCGGTGCCAAAGGGTTCTTCAATTTCATCACCTAATGCATCGAGTCCAAAAAATGTGTACGCCACGATGGCCACCACCAACGGGGTCATAAACGTCAGGGTGTCGACCAAACCAAACGGAAGTAGAAAGCAATAGGCGTAGGCCGTGCGGTGGAGCAACAGGGTGTACGAAAACGGCACAGGGGTGTTGCTGATGCGCTCGCATGAAGCAGCCGCACTGATCATGGCTGACAAGGTGTTGTCTATCTGCGTTACGGCTTGTGAGTCAATCTGCCCCGCACGCTGGCAGGCACTGAGATCGGCGCCCATGTTCAACATCAACGCTGGGTATTGATTCGTGTTGCGCGAAATGCTTTGCCACTCTTGCTCCGATAGCAGCGCCTGCACATCCGTGGTGCGCACATCGCCACGTAACTTCAAGCGTAGCGCATGACAAAACGCCGAGGCACGGTACAACATGCGCGGTCTCAGGTCTGCCTCACCTGAGTTAGGAGGGGCAATCATGTGCAAGCACTGGCGATTCAAGTTGTGACACCGCAAGACTAACTCACCCCACAATTTGCGGGCTTCCCAATAACGGTCATAAGCTGCCGCATTGCGAAAGCCTAGAAAAATCGCAAGCGGTAATCCAATCAATGAGAAAGGGATGGCCGTCAACGTGACTTTGAAATGAAACAACATGCCGTGCGTGAAGGTGACCACGGTGGCCAGCGCAATATTGAATAACAGCACATGACTTATGCGCGGCATGATTGAGCCACGCATCACAAAGAACAACTTCAACGCAGAGGGACGATCGCGAACAATCATGGGTTACATCTGTCCCGTTTTCAAATATCGACTGTGCCAACTCAGGGCCTCATCTATCAGGTGTGGCGTATGCAAGCCCGGCGCACCTTTGTGTGCTCGCTCGATGTAATCCAGCAGTTGAGGACGAAACTTTGGATGCGCCACACGATTGACAATCAGCTCGGCCCGCTGACGGGGAGCCAGGCCACGCAAATCTGCCAACCCTTGTTCGCTGACAAGAATTTGCACATCATGCTCGGTGTGATCGTGGTGTGACACCATGGGGACGATGCATGAAATGTGTCCATCTTTGGCAACTGACGGCGTCATGAAGAAAGACAAATACGCATTTCGCGCAAAGTCTCCCGAGCCTCCAATGCCATTCATGATGCTTGAACCCATGATGTGGGTGGAGTTGACGTTACCGTAGATGTCCGCCTCGATCATTGCGTTCATGGCGATGACGCCAAGTCGACGTACCAACTCGGGGTGATTGCTGATTTCTTGCGGGCGCAACACAATGCGAGAGCGATAGAAATCTATGTTGCCGTTGAATTCAGCTGTTCCTTCTGGGCTTAATGACAGCGCTGTGGCTGATGCAAAGGCCAACTTCCCTGACCGCAACATATCAAGCATCCCGTCTTGCAACACTTCTGTGTAAGCCGTGAGATTTTCAAACGGTCCTTTGTTCAAACCACCCAGTACAGCGTTGGCGATATTGCCTACGCCCGATTGCAAAGGCAGCAACTCATTAGGCAAGCGTCCGGCTTTGACTTCATGCTGCAAGAACTCGATGATGTGCCCTGCAATTTGCTCAGACACATCATCAGGTGCTGCAAACGCTGAGTTGCGATCTGCGTTATCGGTCAGCACCACGGCCATCACTTTGGCGGGGTCGCAATGCAGATAAGGGTCGCCAATACGATCACTCGTTCTCACAAGCGGAATGGGCTGACGGTGCGGAGGCAATTGAGTGCCGTAGTAGATATCGTGCATGCCCTCTAGTGCGGGGTTTTGGCGCGTGTTGACTTCCAAAATAATGTGGTCAGCTTGGTCCAGCCACGTTTTGTTGTTGCCCACAGAAGTGGATGGAATCAAACGGCCATCTGGCAGCACGCCAACCACCTCCACCACAGCAACATCCAATTTGCCGAGAAAACCAAACCAAGCAGACTGCGCCACATGGGACAAGTGCATGTCGGTGTACAACATGCGTCCTTCATTGATGAGTTTGCGACAAGTGGGATCGGATTGATACGGCAACCGCATTTCGATGCCATTGGCTTTTGCCAGAGCGCCATCTAATTCGGGTGCAGTTGAAGCCCCTGTCCACAAGCCAATCCGTGCTTGAGTTTGACCTGATGCATGAAGCGCCGCCAATCGTTCTGCCAGCGCTTGAGGGACCGCCTTGGGATAACCGGCCCCAGTAAAACCGCTCATGCCGACATTTGCGCCAATTGGGATCAAGGCCGCAGCGTCTTTCGCCGACATGACCTTTGCTTGCAAATCTGGGTTACGTATACGATCGGCCACAGTCATTCTCAAGTACTCCTAAAGTTTCTTTTCCATTGCGAAAAGTTTAGCAGCGTTTGGTCAAAAACTAGGGTTAACCCTGATTAACGCCGTTGTCGCGTTATCTTTAATATTTTTTCGCTATACATCTTTTGCATATCAGCTTGTCTGCTATCCGAAGCATTCATTAGGGTTACCACTTAGTCGAACAAATTAACCGTTTTGTACATTCTTGACACTTCATAACAAACCAGATTCTTGTAACTGGAATTCAAATGTCCCAATCCATGACACACGAGCCACAAGGCTCACATCAGACGAAAAAAGCCACGGCCAGTGGCTGGATCGGTTCTGTACTTGAGTACTACGATTTTTTCATCTATGCCACGGCGGCATCGTTAATTTTTCCGCAGATCTTCTTCCCATCGACTGACCCCAAAACCGCAATCGTTGCATCTCTGGCAACGTATGGCGTGGGTTACGTTGCACGACCGATTGGCGCTTTCTTTTTGGGCCATTGGGGTGATACCAAAGGCCGCAAACAGGTCCTCATCATTTGCATGTTCTTGATGGGCTTCTCCACCATGGCAGTTGGCTTGCTGCCTACTTATGACCAGATTGGTCTGTGGGCGCCTGCCCTGTTGGTGCTCTTGCGCTTGATTCAAGGCTTCGCTGTTGCCGGTGAAATCTCTGGTGCAAGCTCGATGATTTTGGAGCACGCGCCCTTTGGTCGTCGCGGCTATTACTCTAGCTTTACGCTGCAAGGCGTTCAGGCAGGACAGATTCTTGCCGCCGCTGTGTTTTTGCCTTTGGCGTATTACCTGCCCACAGAAGACTTCAACACCTGGGGCTGGCGAGTGCCATTTCTGTTGAGCTTCGTCGTGATCATTGCGGGCTTCATCATTCGTCGTGAAGTGGAAGAGACACCTGCATTTTCCGAAGAGACGTCACACCAAGAAATACCCAAGGCTCCCATCGTTGAGGCATTCACCAACAGCTGGAAAGACATGCTCCGCGTTGTGTGCATGGCCTTGATGAATGTGATTCCCGTCGTGACAACTATTTTTGGCGCAGCCTATGCGGTTCAAGCAAGTTACGGCATTGGATTCAGCAAAGACGTGTACCTCTGGATTCCAGTATTGGGTAACTGTCTTGCTGTGATCGTGATTCCATACGTTGGCAATTTGTCTGACAAGATTGGCCGTCGCCCACCCATCATCATTGGTGCACTGGGCTCAGGCTTACTGTCGTTCGCATACTTGTACGCGATCAGCATCCATCACATGCCATTGGCCATCTGCATGTCTCTGCTGATGTGGGGCGTTGTGTATCAAGGCTATAACGCGACCTTCCCAAGTTTCTACCCAGAGCTGTTCCCTACACGTTCACGTGTGTCTGCCATGGCGATTTCTCAAAACGTTGGCACACTCATCACGGCGTTACTGCCTGCGTTGTTTGCAACTGTTGCGCCTCCTGGCGCAGTGGATATTCCAATGACGATTGGTTCAATCACATTGGCCGTCACAGCCATTGCAGCATTGGCAGCATTGAGTGCCCGTGAAACCAACCGTATTCACATGAATGACTTGGGCAACCCCAATGCCGCCCCTGTTGAGAAAGACGAATACAACCGTATTCGCCTAGGAGCCATAGAAAGCGCTAAAGCAAAATAATTTGCTCGCTCCATCTAATCGCTATAAAACCCGCTTCGGCGGGTTTTATTTTTTAGTTGACTCGCGGCCCTGGTCGATTCACCATTGAATTTCCATACGAATCATTCATGAAAATGGTTGCACACAAACTGCGCAGCCATTGATTGGCGACGTCTTTGTGAGCTCTGGCGTGCCAATATTGTTTGACCGTGAAACTAGGAACGTCAATTGGGCATTTGAGAATTTGCAGCGACGCATTCTTCGCCAAAATTTCTCCGATTTGACTGGGCACGGTTGCCACCAAATCTGTCGTGGCGACCAACGTGGCCAGGCCCAAGAAGCCGGGAAGTTGAAGCCGAACTTTTCGGTAGATGTTTTGCTGCTTCAGGGCACTATCTAACAGCGAATAGCTTTTGCCAGACAAGACCTCGACATGCCCAGCCTCTAAATACGCATCCCACGTCATTTGCCTCTTGATCGTTGGATGCCCTTGTCCGACAAGACAAACAAAGCTCTGTTCATAAAAGGTTTGTTGATAAAAACCTGTTTCTAATCCTGGAATGATCCCTAAAGCCAAGTCAACTTCACCCCCTTCAAGTGACTTCGCGGTTTGGTCATCAATTGGCACTGCATCAATTCGTACGCTGGGTGCTTGTTGTCGAATTTGCAAAAGCAGTCGCGGCAGCAGCGTCATGTGGCTGGCGTCCGTCATGCAAATGCGAAATGTTTGATGCGCTTTCGATGGGGTGAAAGCATCAGGCGCAACACTGATTTTTTTCAGTGCATCTAATGCTGTACTGACGTGACCGATGAGTTCATCTGCACGTTTCGTCGGAAGCATGCCACCCCCCGTACGAACGAACAGATCATCACCTAGCTGCTCCCTGAGTTTGCCGAGCCACACACTCACCGTTGGCTGGCTCAAGCCCATCAAATCAGCGGACTTGGAAACACTGCGCGTGCTGTACAAAACGGCAAACAATTGAAGCAAGTTGCCATTGATCAATGCTTGATTCTCCATTTTGGAGCCTTTTATTTAAAAACGTAATATTAAATATATTACCGCCAAGAGCATGCAAATAGTCGCTGCACAGGAAGAATACGCCCAATCAAAACGACCTATCAGCAAGCCATCCACATGCCTTCACTCAAAAATAATCTCCACGGACAAATTGCAGTTGTGACCGGGGGCGTTCGCGGCATAGGGCTGGGCATCGCTCAGCGACTTGCCCAAGAAGGTTGCGAAGTCGTGATCTGGGATAGAGACGTTCAAGCATTTGATGAAGCTCAAGCGGGGTTCAAACCTGCGCTCATTCAAGCGGTAGACGTTTCAGAGGCGGGGCAGGTTGAGCAAGCGATGGCTGATGTGATTCGAGCCACAAAGCACATCGACATTTTTGTCAACAACGCGGGCATCAATGGGCCGGTGACGCCCGTGTGGGAATACCCACACGAAGCTTGGGCGAAAGTGATCGCCGTGAATTTGACCGGTGTTTTTAATTGCTGCCGCGCAGTGACGCCCCATATGAGGGCCGCAGGCTATGGCCGCATCGTGAACGTTGCATCGGCAGCTGGCAAAGAAGGTGTGCCAGGTATCGCGGCTTATTCAGCGGCGAAGCACGGTGTGGTGGGGTTGACTAAATCGCTGGCCAGAGAGTTGGCTGAGTCTGGTGTGCTGGTGAATTGCATTGCGCCCGTCATGACCGAAACTGATTTGCTCAAAGAAATGACCCCTGAACACATCGCCGCATCAAAAGCAAAAATTCCAATGGGCCGCTTTTTGACCATCAAAGAAATCGCCGCAATGGTGGCTTGGATTGCCAGTCCTGAATGCAGCTTCACGACGGGTTTTGCGTTCGACCTCTCCGGTGGCCGTGCGAACTACTAAATGAATGAAACCCCCACGATGCAGCAGCGGCCCCACCTGTCACTCTCACACCTCTCCATTCTTGAGGTTGGCCCGCCTGCCCTGATTGACTTGGTAGCAGATGCTGGCTTTGCCTCTACCGGCATTCGATTGAGCCCAGCGGTCATAGGTGGCACGTATTACCCATTGCTTGCAGGCAGTCAGTCACTGCGCGATGTGCGTCAGCGCATGGCGTCCCGAAATGTGGCCGTACTAGATGTGGAAGTCGTTTGTTTGGCCGAGGATACCGATGTCACGGACTTTGAGCCCATGTTTGAAACCGCGGCAGAGTTAGGCGCGCAACGTGTGTGCGTCAACGGCGATGACCCAGATATATCGCGGTTGACTGCACGCTTTGCTCATTTGTGTGAACTTGCCAAGCCATATGGCTTGCAGGTTGACCTTGAATTCATGCGCTGGAGACCCGTTTCTACTTTAGAAGTGGCATCCCAAATTGTTGAAAAATCCTCGGCGAGCAATGGGTTTGTGCTGCTAGATGCGTTGCATCTCATGCGATCAGGGGGCTCTCATGCATCGCTCAAAGCACTGTGCCAATCCAAGCCAAAGCTGATTGGTTCATTCCAGCTTTGTGATGCCCCTCTGCACTTGAGCCACGATGCGCCAACCACGGCTCAAATCATCGATGAAGCACGAGGTGGCCGATGGTTGCCGGGTGAAGGTGGTTTGCCGCTGCGTGAAATGCTGGCTTGTCTGCCCTTGAACACGCCGATCAGCTTAGAAATTCCAATGAGTGGATACGCGCCACAGTTAACCGCGTTGGAAAGAGCAACGCGTATCTACCAAGCTGGTTTAAAGTTTCTGACTGAAGATGTGTCGATAACGAATTAAACCCAACGATTTCAAATGTTTATCGTGTGATTGGGTACGCCGCACGACAAACTTAAAAAAACGCGTACGAACAATGGAGACTCTCAAATGAAAAAAGTTGTCAAATTTTTTGCACAGACACTGACTGCCAGCTTGATTGCTGGAGCGCTTGGTTTTTCAGGCGTCGCAAATGCCCAAGAAAAGATCTTGAAGTTTTCAGTTCAAAACCCCAAAGGCCATCCCATCGCAATGGGTGCCGAGAAGTTTGCAGAAGTTGTGAATAGCAATGCTGCTGGAAAAATGAAAGTGGTGGTCTATGCAGGTGGCTCACTGGGGGGCGATCAACAAGTCGTATCAGCCATGCAAGGCGGCACGGTCGAAATGCTGGTCATGAACTCAGGCATCGCCGCAAACCAAGTCAAAGAATTTGCGATTTGGGATTTCCCATTTTTGTTTGCCAATGAAAAAGAAGCCGATGCAGTTCTTGATGGTCCATTTGGCAAGAAGATGCACGACAAGTTGGAAGCCAAGGGACTCGTTGGCTTAGGGTATTGGGAACTTGGTTTCCGCAACATCACCAACAGCAAACGCCCCATCAACAAAGTGGAGGATCTCGCAGGTTTGAAGTTGCGCGTGATTCCTAACCCCATCAACATTGACTGGGTGAAAGCGTTGGATGCCAATCCAACGCCGCTGCCGTTCCCAGAGGTTTACGGCGCGCTGGAGAACAAAGCCATCGATGGCCAAGAAAATCCTTTTTCCGTCATCGCTGCCAACAAGCTTTTTGAAGTTCAAAAGTACCTTGCGATCACGAAACATGTCTACAACCCACAGTCCGTGTTGATCAGCAAGAAAACGTGGGACAGCTTGAGCAAAGAACAGCAAAAGATTCTTCAAAATGCTGTCGCTGAAGTAACGCCTTATCAACGTGCGCAGTCTCGCGCTTCTGTTGCCGAGTCACTTGATCAGTTGAAAAAGGGCGGCATGCAGGTCACCGAGTTCAATGATGCAGAACTGGCAAAATTCCGCGAAAAAATGCGCCCTGTGATCGCCAAGTTTGGTGATGCCGTTGGCGAAGATGTTGTCAAAGAAATCCAAGCCGAAATTGCGAAAGCACGCGCAAAGAAATAATTTTGAACTTGTGAATGTCAAAAGGCCCGCTCATTTCTGAGCGGGCCTTTTATTTTGAGCGCAGTGATTACTGAGCCATGGCTTCGATGGCGATGTCGATGCGCACGTCGTCACCCACGTAAGGGGCGTATTTGCCAGCGTTGAATTCGCTGCGTTTGATCACGGTGAACGCGTTGGCGCCGAGGGCTGGCTTTTTCATCATGGGGTGAGGCATGGCTTGGAAGCTGGTGACGGTCAAGGTCACAGGCTTGGTCACGCCTTTGATGGTGAGCTGGCCTTCGATGCTTTGTGGCTTGTCGCCTTCAAACACCACTTTGGTGGATTTGAACGTGGCTTGTGGGAACTTGGCCGTGTCCAAGAAGTCTTCGCCTTGGATGTGTTCGTTGAAATCAGCAAAACCGGTGTTGACCGATTTCATGTCGATGACGATGTCCACGGAACCTTTTTTGGCTTCGGCATCAAACACCACTTTGCCTGTGGTTTTGCTGAAGCTGCTCAACTGTGTGGAGTAGCCAAAGTGTGAGTACGAAAAACGTGGGAAGGTGTGTGTGCCGTCCACGCCGTAGGTCACAGGTGCGGCGACGGCTGATGCCAATGCGCCAGTGAATGCCAAAGCGGCGGCGATGCGTTTGATTGATTTCATTTGAAAGCTCCTTTTAAAAAATCATTTGCCAGAAATGGCGGTGAGTTGGAAATTAACTTGGATGTCGTTGGCCACCACATCAAACTTGGCCCAGATGCCTTCGCCAATGGCAAAGTCTGCGCGGTGCATGACAAAGCCACCTGTGAACACAGCTGCGTTACCTTGAGTGGTTAACTTGATCGGAAATTTGATATCTTGGCTTTTGCCTTTAATGGTGAGCACACCTGTCACGTCAAACTGATTCGCGCCGTTGGCTTTGATTTGTTTGGCAACAAACGTGGCCTTTGGAAACGCTTTGACGTTGAACCAGGTTTTGCCCACCACTTCGTCATCGGCGTCGGACGAACCGGCGTCGATACTGGCAAGGTCAATCTCGATGTCTGCTTTGGCAGCCGCGGGCTTGGCAGGGTCGAGGTTGAGCTGAGCAGCAAACTTTTTGAAACGGCCGTCCATCGCCACGCCCATTTGTTTGTATTGAAACGTGACTTTGCTTTTTTCGGGCTGAATGGCTTTGTATTCCACAGCCTGAGCACTCATAGAGATGCCCATGGCCAACACAGTGCTGGCTAAAAAGGTGGTGAGGTGTTTCATGCGTTGTCCTTTGGTGTGCTGCATGTGGGCAGCATGCGTTTCAAAATATCGTCTTTGTCAATCCAGTGGTGTTTCAGTGCAGCGCCCGCATGGCCCGCCAACAAAAACAACAACACAAAGTTGAGCGCCTCATGCACTTCATGCAACAAGTGGCCCAGTTCTTTGTCTTTCTCTAACAAGTCGGGCAGTGGCAACACGCCAAACCAAACGGTGGGCACACCCTTAGCCGAACTCAACAGCCAGCCCGACACAGGAATGACGATCATCAAACCGTACAAAGCCGCGTGACCCAGATGCGCGAAGCGCTGCAACAACAGCGGCATGCTGCTGGGGTACGCAGGCGGTGGGTTGAGCACACGCCACACCAAGCGCAGCCAGACGAGCACAAACACGCTCACGCCGGCCCATTTGTGCCACGAGTAGTACTGCAGTTTTTCGGGCGACAAGGGCATGTCGGTCATCACAAAGCCCAAAGCAATGAGGCCTGCAAAAACAAGCGCCATGCCCCAATGAAACAGTTTGGCAATCGCGGTGTAGCTGTGGTTCATATCTAGGTTCTCAATTCACAAAAGCGTAGCCGTCCATGGCGATGACGTAGTCACTCACACCACGGTAAAAGGCTTGGGGTTTGGCCCCCTCGCCTGCAGCACCCAAGGCCACAAAGAGCGGCAGCAAGTGGTCTTCGCTGGGGTGAGCTTGTCGGCCATCCGCGGAATGTTCGCGGTAGTTGAGCAAGGCCGCGACATCGTTGGCACTTAATTTCTCGGCCACCCAATCGGCAAAGCGATGCACATAAGGAGGCGTCTGGCCGTTGGTCGATGCCGCCACATGCCAGTCACGCAGGCTGTGTGTGATGTTGCCGGAGGCAATCACCCAAATGTTTTTCTCGGCCAACACCGACAAGGCTTGGCCCACGCGAAACGCGTGCTCGGGACCTGCATGCGTTTGCATCGACAAGGGCACGATGGGCACATCAGCATCGGGGAACATTTGACGCAAGGGTTGCCACGCGCCGTGGTCTAAACCGTGTTGGCTGCTGTCGTCCACGTCCATGCCCGCGTTGCGCAACGCAGTGGCCACTTCTTTGGCCACCTCTGGGCAGCCCGTGGCTGGGTATTGAATTTTGTAAAGCGCTTCGGGAAAACCGTAAAAGTCGTGGATGGTTTCCAGCTGTGTGGCCACGCTGACGGTGGGGATGCGAGTTTCCCAATGCGGGCTCACCACCACGATGGCACGCGGGGTGGGCAGCTTTTGCACCATGTCCGACATGGCCGCGCCCGCAGCACCTGGGTTCAGGGCGAAGGTCGGAGCGCCATGCGGCACGAAGAGGACATTACGAAAGGTCTGCATACGAGTTCTCGGGTGTGGAGCACGTAATGTAGAAATGATTCGCGAATAGAAAAAGCACCCAATCTTCAATTATTTGTTGCAGAATTAGCAACAATGGACAAACTCAACGCAATGCAACTTTTTGTGCGGGTGGCCGAAACCGGCAGCTTCACCGCCGTGGCCGACCAGTTGGATGTAGCGCGCTCGGTTGTGACACGTCACATCTCGGCACTCGAAAAACAACTGGGCATCAAGCTGATGACGCGCAGCACGCGCAGCCTCACGCTCACCACCGCAGGCTCGGCTTACCTTGAAAAGTGCCGCGTCATCTTGAACATGGTGGATGCCGCCGAGTCGAGCTTGCTGGAAGAAAAAACCGAGCCACGCGGCCGCATCCGTTTGGGCCTGCCTTTGAGCTTTGGTTTGCAGCGGCTCATGCCTGCGCTGCTGGAATTTGCGCAAACCCATTCGCACATTGAACTGGTGATGGATTTTTCAGACCGACGCAGCAAGCTGATTGAAGAAGGCATTGATCTGTCTATTCGCATCACCAGCCGTTTAGAACCGGGCGACATCGTGCGCAAATTGGGTGAGTCGCGTTTGCTCACCGTCGCCTCACCTCAATACTTGGCAGAGCACAGCCACCCCAAGCACCCACGCGATTTGGCGCAACACGCGTGCTTGGTGTATTCGCAAGATTTTCAATCGACCACCTGGAGCTATCGCTCCAAAGACGGCGAAGCGAACGTGACCATTCGTCCACGCTTAGCCGCGAATAACGGCGAAGCATTGCTGCAAGCCGCTGCGCAAGGTTTGGGCATCACACGCCCGCCCGACTTCATGGCGCAGCCCTATTTAGACAACGGCAGCGTGGTGCCTGTGCTGCCCAAGTTTGAGCCCGAACCACTGGGCATTTATGCCGTGTTGCCCAGCAACCGGTACATCCCACACCGCGTGTCGGTGTTGATTGATTTCCTTGCCCAAGCTTTGCAACGTCGCTCATAAACACCCACCACACGAACACTTTTGCCATGTACGTTCCCGCACACTTTCAAATCAACGCGCCCAGCGAACTGCATCGCATCATCACCAGCCATCCGCTCGGCGTGCTGGTCACCACAAGTGCGGGGCTGGACGCCAATCACATTCCGTTTTTACTTGATCCAAGCCAAGGCGACCTTGGCGTGCTGACGGCGCACGTGGCGCGCGCGAATCCTATTTGGCAACAAGCGGTAAACGGCAGCGAAGTGCTGGTGATTTTTCGTGGCGCGGAAAGTTACATATCGCCCAATTGGTATCCCAGCAAACACGAGACGCACCGCCAAGTGCCCACGTGGAACTACGAGGTCGTACACGTGCACGGGAAGCTGACCGTGCATGATGATGAAAAGTTTTTGCGTGGCGTCGTTGGTCGCTTAACAAAAACACACGAGGCACAGGAACCGAAGCCTTGGAAGATGAGTGATGCCCCGCAGGATTACATGGATGCCATGGTGAAAGCGATTGTTGGCATTCAAATCACAATCACGCGCTTAGAAGGCAAAGCCAAATTGAGTCAAAACCGTGAAGCACGCGACCGACAAGGTTCGATCGAGGCATTGGAAGCATTAGGAAAAAATGTGATCGCTGACCAAATGAAGCGCCAAAACGGAATGAACTAAACCTTCTTGAACATCAAAGTCGTGACATGAAAAACGGAAACAATTGCTAGGCAACCAAGAAAGTCACCCAAAGCCATGGCCGCAGAGGTCACCCATTGCACATCAGCAGCAGCGACCCCCGCCATCGAATATGCAAGGCCATGAATGACGCCATTGAGCACGCTGGCTGTCAGCGATAGCAACACGATGTGGTGATAGCGCAAGTTATTTAAGTCATGCAAAACGCCCGCCAGTTTCAGAACAACGTAAGCAACGATGGCGTAGCTGAAAACACTGGCAGCAGCAAAGAGATAAAGCGACACCATTTGCAGGTCATGCCAGACTTTCGTTGACATATAAACGCTCGCCATGTACAGGCCCACAATGGCTGGAAAGCGCCCCACGAGAATTGCCAGCAACTTGATTCCCGCAGGAAGAAAAATCAGGCTGACACCTGGTGCGTAAAGCATGTAACTGTCGAAGTATTGATTCAGATGGAATGAACCCATAAAAATCAAACAAGATGCAGCCATCACCACTAGGTCAGTCACTGAAATACTGAAGTGCTTAGCGCACTCAAGCAATCGACACTGCGGCAGCGATGCCATTTAGCTCACCCGCCCAAGATTGATGACGAGCGCTCGCTTTAAGGTGGGTAAATCTAATTTTTGGGCATGAAGACCATGCGTTTCACGCAATGCCCAAGCCGTCAACAAAATCGTACTGCGTGTTTTTTCATCCATGTGCCTGACTAGCTCACGAATGGTTTCAATCACAGCATCATCATCTGTTTGGTTTTTGCTCACCCGGGTACTCATGAACTCATTGGCATCTAATCCCAACCAGTCCACAAGTACGATTAATTTCGCGACTTCTGGAATTGCTTGACCAGATAACCACTTGCGCGCAGTTTCTCTGGTGACGCCAGGAAGACCACCCGCACGGAAGCTGAACTGATTTGCAAATGCATTGGCCGTCGGAACTTTTCCAAACCGATTGATCAGTGCATCATTCAAAGCTTTTCTAAAACGAACTTTGGCATCGTCTAGGTTTATGCTCTGTGTTTGCTGCTTATTCATACCGGCCATGCAAAATAATTGCACGATTAATTTTGTGTCAATGATTTTGTGCATTTCAAAGTTGCATTTGCCAACTTGCTCGTGTATTTTTTGTTGTTATTTGCAATATTGAGTTGTTACTGATGACTTTATTCAAATTCATACTTTTTAAAACCCACGCCTAAATCATGATGCGTCGCTTTTGGCCCACTCCCCTGGTCGTCTCTCACCAAGAAAAATTGCGAATGTTGGTGGGCGCTGCACTCGGCGTTTTGTTTGTCGGGGTTCTGAGTCGATACCTAGGCACAGGCATGGCGCCCTGGTTGGTCGCCCCCATAGGCGCCAGTGCCGTTTTGGTGTTTGGCGTGCCGTCTAGCCCACTGGCTCAGCCTTGGGCTGTTGTGGCCGGCAACACACTTTCTGCATTGATCGGCACGGCCATTGCACTGGTGTTGCCAGACAACTTAGCCGTGGCCGCTGCACTGGCTGTGGCGTTGGCCATTGCCGTGATGTTGTGGGCCCGGTGTTTGCACCCACCTGGCGGAGCGGCGGCACTGTTGGTGGTCTTGGCACACAAGCCCTCTTTCGACATCGTGCTGTTTCCGTTTTTACTGAACTCTGTGCTTCTGGTTGTGGCGGGTTTGGTCTATAACAATTTGACTGCGCGGCCCTACCCCCATCATTCAAAAACTGATCGCGATGACACGCATGCGAACAACCGATTCACGCAGAGCGACTTGAATGCAGCGCTAGAACACTACCAACAGATCATTGATGTGGACCCCTCCGACTTGGCGCAATTGCTTCAATACGCCGAGTCAGCTGCGTATCAACGCACGCTAGGAGATTTGCGCTGCGAAGAGGTCATGTCGCGATCACCACACGCGGTGGAGTTTGGCTCCTCTTTGTCAGAAGCTTGGGGGCTGATGCGGCGGCATCGCATCAAAGCGCTGCCTGTCGTGGACCGTGCCAGACGTGTGGTGGGCATCATCACCATGGCAGACTTTTTAAAACATGCGCAAATCGACGAGTACATGAATTTGTCTGAACGCATCAAACATGTTTGGCAACCTTCGGGCCTGTCGCACGGCGACAAGCCCGAAGTGGTGGGCCAAGTCATGACACGTCGCGTTCGCGTCGCCAGTGCGCAAAGCTACTTGGCAGAACTGTTGCCACTCTTTTCTCAAACAGGACACCACCACCTGCCCGTGATCGATTCAGAAAATCGCTTGATTGGCATATTGACGCAAACGGATGTGGTCAGCGCCTTGGCGAAGGCCGTCAGACAACCCACCAGCCTCACGCCGCCTTTATGACCACGTGTTCAAGTGACCGCGTCAGTTATTTCTTTTGGACAAAAGGTGTGAAGAACTCGTTGTCCAATTCCTTTGGGAAGCCTTGTGCATCCGTGGGGCGCAAATCACTCATGTCCGGGTTGAAGTCATAAGACTTCTGGCGACGTTGGGTGTCTTGGTGAACGAACACTTGTTGGTCAATCGAATTTTTCATTGCGCTCATTTGCTGCCACATGTGTGTGCCAACTTGCTGAACCCCGCCCATGATTTGACTTGCGTTTTTTGACGAGTCCACCGTCATGCCGGGGACGGACTCCACAAAGGGTGTACTCATCGACGCTGAAGCGGCGTGCCCCATGCTGTGTGCAGCCATGGATGCGGCCAAGATTTCTTTGGGATTGATCATGATGAAATTTCCTTGATAAAAAGATTGCTAAATCAGCGTGGACAACGGAATGTTGTCAACAAATCGGACCAGATGGGTGACGGTGTGGTGACGGCCTGCCACTCCAAGCGCACACGTCCGAATCGACTGTGGTGAACTGTTTCGCGTCGGTCATTGCCTGCGCCTTGGGTGCGTCCTGCATCAAAGAATCTGAACAAGGCCCAAGGCCCGTCAAATCGAAGAACATCCGTGCGGCCATCAATGCCGCGCACATGCAGGGCGACCGTCAAGTTGGCACCTTGCGCTTGCCAGTCGATGCGGCGTGGCGTGCTTGTGCCATGTGCATAGCGAAAGACTTGGCCCGCGATATCAAGCTGTACCTCCGCAATTTTTGGATCCATGTCCATGTAGCGAATGATGCTCGACACACGCAACTGCCCTGCGTTATCCAATGTGGCATTTCTGATGCGCTCAGCCGTTTCGTAAGAACGCAAGACTTCGGTGCTGATGAAGTTGGCATGTGTGGGGTCCACAGAACGTGTGCGCCAAGGCGTGCTGCTTGTATCGACGTAGGCTGCGAGCTGCTCGCGAAAGTGTGTGGCCATCAAGCCCTGGGGTGCGAACAGCCGTTCAAAGTCAAGCACGCCCATGTCATTGCTGGAGCCGCGCGCAAAGGGGTAGCGATTTGACAGGCCTTGGTCACACACCATTTTGGTGGCCCCCGCAGCACCTCGGCTCAACATGGCACCCGATTGCTTTGCGGTCATGGCGCTGCCGTTGTTGATCAAGTCAAGCATCACCCCGCGTATGGGTTCAGGCTGACGTCCCGCCTCGTTGCGCATGCGCGTGAAGGCATCGAACTCCGGCATGATTTGGCCCGATTGCATGGCACCGTTGACCAACCCCAGTTGCGTGGACAAAGGCTCAAACAAGCGCGACAAAGGATTGGATGCGGCGTTGGTTTCAGATTGATTCATCTGAATTGCAAAGCGGCGAAGGGGGTCAAACTGGTCTTCCACCACATGCTCGGGCAGCAATTTGGTGCGGTAATGTTCACCCGAAATTTCACCGACGATGGCTCTGCGTCCTTTTTCAATTTTGACTTTTTGACGGTCAATCCAACTGTCCAAATCGCCTTCGTAATTGCCGGTCAATGTGGTTTCGCGGGCCGCGAAACGCACCAACAAAGCTAGCGGTGATTGCGGGTCTACAAACAAGGATGAAATCTGCGCGGCATCGTCGAGTCCCGTGACATGGCGTGACCCGATGTCACTCAGGAATTGCCGCCACCGGCGAATGTAGTCTTGCAAAAATTGGCTGCGCGCGGCATCGGACAGCTTTTCGACCGCCTTGTCAATTTCGAAGGTGTTTCCGCTCAAGGGCTCATCACGCAGCACCCAGCCTTCTTCATCCAACACGCTGCGCGCGCTGTGTGAGAGCCGCGGCAACACCACGTCGGTGTAGCCTGAACGCGTGTACCAGCCAGGGATTGAGGTTTCAGTCGAAGGCAAATCGCTACGCAACCGCAAAGCCATCGAAGATGCCAATCCAGCGGCACGTGCAAGCGACACATCTGGCGAACTCGCAGGCAAGCCTTGGTTTTGAACGTGTTGCAAAACACGGGTCACACTGGGCGTCTCAGCAGCACGCGCCCTGGCTGACTTGATCAAATTGGCATCTTCCGGCGTGCCCGGAATATCTGCTTGTGTGAACAACGCACGCGCATGTGCAAGCAACACGAGTCGATCATCATCAGACCTGCTGCTGCCCGATGACAGCTCACGCCATTGCGCGTTGATCCAGTGTTCTAAGTCCGTCGGTGAGCGACGCTCAGGCCGCGCCAACATCAGATAAATTTTGAGCGTTTGGTAGATATCACCGCGACCACTCTTGGTTTGCGACTGCAAGATTTTTTGCACTTGGTTGTGCAGCTCTGGCATCAATGTTTTGTGCAAATGCCGGTGATACGTGGCAGCCGCTACCGCTTCAACTCGGCGGTGCTCGACAAACGGCGTGGGCATGAATCGCTCCGTGCCTTCAAGTTGCGCCAAGGCATAACGCATTTGCGAAGCCACATCCAACAGGGGGGCATCGGCATCGCCGCCTTGCGCGGTTTGCATGACGGCTAAGCGCTTGCCCTCGGTGAATTGCGCAGACACATCTTCTAAGTGGTTGAGCTCAGCCCAATACCCCCAAGACAACCAGATGCAACCCAATGCGCAGGCGCCTATCCAAAGCATGGTGCTCAGGGATTGAATCCAGCGGCGCTGACCCGCCACAGGCTTGGTTTGCCCCGTGATGTATTGCTCTAGAAGAATTTGCTGCTGAATCGGATCCCACAGCGAAGACAGTTTGCCGGAATGCGCTTCCGCCCCATCGGCCATCGAGCCAAACCAAACGCCACGCAAATCAGCATTCACGCGATGGTCCGCCCCCATGAAGGCATGTTGCAAAAAATCAAGCAAGGGTGCGCGCAAGCGTGCAATCGTTTCGACAAAGGGCAGCTGCTCGCCCCCTTCATGGTCGGGGTGGTGCGCGCTGGCGTAAAGCACTTGCTCATGGACACGCCCCTCCATGTCGAGGAAAGCGTCTCGCCACTGCGCTTGCGGATCTGAAGCGGCGCCCTCTTCCTCCTTGTGGAAGGGCATGGAAAAACCGATGCCGCGGCTCCACTCTTGAGCCTCAATTTGCGACAGCAACGACATAGCGCCAGGCAACTTGTCTAATCCCGTCAGTGCCACGTAGGCACTGGGAACGCGCCCCCACTTTTCCTGCATATCAATGAGGCGTTCTCGAATGCTTTCAGCCAAACGTTTGCGTTGCTCAAGCGGCGTGTCTAACAAGCTTTGTGCATCCAGACACAACACAACGCCGTTGATCACCACAGCGCCGCTGCGCAAATTGCGCAGGCCTTGCAGCAACTTTACCCACGTGCTTTGGTCGGACTCCGGCATGCCTTTGCCATTCATCCAGCGCCCTGGCGTATCGAACCAAACTGCGGTCTTGGTGAGCCAAAAATTAACATCCGCTTCTGGGTTCGCCGTGCTGTTGCCTTGCATCGGCAACTGTGCCACCCAACTGGTTTTGCCGCTCCCTTCAGGACCGATCACCAAGTACCAAGGCAAAGCTTGCCGATGCTCTTTCAAGAGCAAGCCCCAACCCTGCGCCCACCGTGAACGGGTCTGACGAAGCCAGCGCGTTTTGAGCTGACGGTCCAAATCCCGAAGTCGACCGCTCAGTGGATCAATGACCCGCGCCGCAGGCGTCGCATGAAATTGCCGCATGCTCATGCCGAGCTTGGCCCACACAATCACGGCCCAAGGCCAGCATCCCCAAACCAACAAACCAAAGACCATGCATTGGCGCAAAAAGAGCCATCCCAACGGACGATAAACGCCAATAGAAATGAGAGGACCTATCCACCAAACGAGGGCCGCGAAGACAAGCGCCAACAAGAGGCGCGTAAATTTTTGAAACATGATCAGTAGCGCACAGTGAGTGAATTGGCCGAGCTTGCAGGCGGTGTGACATCGACGTTGGATGTGAGCGGGGTTCGCTTTTCGACATGAAGCCCGGGTATGACTTTCCACAAAACGTCGACGCGACGATTGCGCTCAAAGGCCGCGGGGGTTTTGTTCTTGTCCACAGGCTCGGTATCACCGCGACCCGACGATGTGATCTCACGATCGACCACCGTGCCCGGCGAACGCGCACCTAGCTTGGTTGTGGTCTCGCGCAAGGCTTGTGCCGCGGCAGAGGCCCGCGCTTCCGACAGGGCCTGGTTTGATGGAAATTGCGCGGATTGAATGGGTTGTATGTCGGTGTGTCCAATCACCTCCAAATCACCCGCCCACGGTGCCAGCGCTTGACCCAAACGATCCATGTTGTTGACGAATTGCGGCTTGAATTCAGCTTTTCCCACATCGAATGCGCCATCGCTTCTGAACACCAACAGCCAGCCTTGCGGATGTTTGTATGCAGACAACCAGCCTTCGACCAAGAGGTCAGGCAATGGCTGCGGCAATCTTTCGGCGAGGTTGATCGTTCGCACAGGCGGCTCCCATGCGGCCAGCTCGGCGCGCACAGGTCGGCCACGAAAGTCAAGGCTCAAATTGGCAAGGGCAAACAACACAACAGCAGCGAGTGCTGTGACGGCTAATTTTTTTCGCAAACTCCAGCCCGTGACTTTGACATGCAGGGGTGCCACCAAATCTGTGCCAAGCGCTTGCGGGCTGTTTTGTTGCCAAACCAGTGCGTGCAATTGCGAGCGCAAATCCAACAACAACACACTGCCGCGCTCACGAATGCGATAACGACCTTGCCAACCCAGTGACAAGATGAATTCATACAGCGCAAGCAACAGACGCGGTGGATGGTCCTCACGCATCCATTGCTCTAAATTTTTAAAAGCGTCTTCCCCGCCCCAAGCATCGCTGTGAAATTCCACCAGCAAACTGGGTTCATCCAAGTAGGGCGTCTGCGCTTGAATGCGCGCGAAATCGCTGACGACTTCGTCGATGTAGGTACACAGCAAATAAGAGGCATCGGTGATTTGGTCTAGCTCGCACATCGCTTGCGCCAAACGCTCTCGAAACAGACGCACCTCTTGCACCAATTGAAGACGAATTTCGGATTGATTCAGAACGCCGCTGAGTTGGTGTTTTCTCACACTCAGAATGGCCGGCATGGCATTGGCGATGAAAGGATTTCGCCAGCTTGCATGTTGCTGGCCCGCTTTATGCACCGTAGACCGTGCGTCACTTGGACGGTTCACATTGGTTGTTTGCGGCTCCTCAACGGCGTTGGCGGTGTTGCGCTGCTGCGTTCCTGTGAACACAGAGTTGGGTTTTATTTTCATGATGTGTATGTGCGCTGTCAGGCCACTTTGCCTGTGCGTAAGCCCCAGGCTTCAAAACGGAATCCAGGAAAGTCACCCACGATGCGCATGGCCATGGCTGAGCCTGCAAAGATCTGCGCCCAGTAGGGATCGCTGCTCTCGACTTCAAAGTAAACGCTTTGGGCGTAATAAGGCACCAACCGTGGTGGGTGCGGCAACGGCACCAAACGCGCGCCTGGCAGCTGCAAGTCCACCAGCTTTTGAATTTGCTCCACGGGGCCCAACTTGGATTGCTGAGGTAACAGCTTGCGAATTTGCTCTGCAGGCAAATCGGCCGAGATGGCAAAAATAATTTTTTCCAGTTTCCACTGTTTGTCCAACACGCACAGGCGCGTTTGGTCGCCGCGGTCTTCGAATCGCAACGGCACCAACGGGGTCTCAATGACACGCGCCAAGGCACGACGCAGCATCAAGGCCAAGGGCTCGAAGCTGGCTTGTAGGTTGTCGTGTGCGTAGGTGAACACTTGGTCGATCAACTCATCTTCAATGCCCGGCAAGATACTGAGACGGCCCAACAAACCCATGAGTTCTTGATGCAACAGCACGGGCGGCAACGGCTCATAGGCATCCAATTGTCCCAAGCGCATGCGGTATTCCGCCAAGGCTTGTCGCAGCAACAACTCCACCAAATCTGCCAACCCGCCGCTAGACGACAAGGTATGCAACCCCGCGCCGCGTGACAGACGAACCAACAACACACTTTGCAGCTCCTCCACCAATGACTGCAACGATTGATGCGCACGTGCATTGAGCAAAGGCGGAATAAACCGCGCATCCAACATCGTGACTTGACTGGCACTTCGTCCTGCGACACGAGCAATGGGCAGCCCCACCTCATCCGAGCGCAGCTGTCCTTGCCAACACAAACGTGTTTGCAACACCCCTGTTTCCATCAGCACCTGTCGCGGAGCGCCATGGGCCTCGTGTCCGATGCATAAGTCTGGCACTTGCGTTTCCACGGCGCGGTAGCGTGCGATTTGATGGTGTTCACCAAATGCCATTTCTGGGCCGCCGCTGCGTGCGGCTTGAATGGCAAGGTAAGCCACATCGCCCGCCTTTGCCGTTGAAATGTCCAGGGGCGCAGGCAGCACCTCATGCGAGGGAATCGAAAATGCTGTGCCGTCTTGGAACACACCTTTGGCTTGGCGCAAGCCAAGCCGCCCCAAACCCAAGCCGTCCTCATCCACTTCTAAAAGATAAAAGCCCCACGCATGGTTGAACGTGTGCTGAAGCCGCAAATCGGTTTGGTGGCGCAAATGACGTTCGAGTTGCTGAAAGTGCTGAACCTCAATCAACATGCCGTCACTCCACGCGACAGGCCCGCAAGGCAATGAACTCATGGGGTGCCATCCATTCTTTTGTTCAATTCATCCCAAAGATAACTTTGGCCTTGCTGCTTGACATTGATCGACGACGGACTCGTCACCGCTTGTCGCACCAACGGTTTGATGCGCTGCATTTGCTGTGGCGAGGCACCGTTAGCCTCCGTGCGTTCTGTGGGCGATGAAGCAAACGCTGGATGTCGATCTGTGGCTTGGTTTTGGAACAACTCATTGCCGTTCAAAACGACTTGCAAGGCTTCGCTTTGGGCATTGATCGGGAAGATGTATCGCGCGCGATTGGCCGACAACTGTGAAAAGTCTGGGTCCATGATGAGCCATGCGTCGCGTCCTGCCTCTAGCGGCAACACCACATGGTTCATGTGCAGGGGCGCTAACAACACACGTTTGCTGTAAACCACATTGGCATCTGCCGAAGACGCCACACACGTGGACTGATGGCGAATCAGCGGTGCCTCCCAGTCCCGATTTCGAACCACATACACGCACACCTGAACAGGGCGAGCCACCCCATCTGCGCTCATGTTCAGCGCACCACCGCCCAGCAGCATCAGCTTGAATGTTTGCTTGGCATCGCCCATGTTGGCTCCACGCTGCGAAGCACCTAGCCCCAAGGAAGAACAGGCACTCAACAGGCAAATCAAGAAGGTCGTTAACAATAATTTTGTGTAATTCATGGTGTATCGATCAAGCGGACAGAATAAGAATCTTGGTTTGGCTAGGCGCCACACGTGTGCCAGACGTGTTTTGTGAATTAGGCAAATTCACACTCGTCATGCGCGTGATGGGGGCGCCTTGAACAATGAAGGTGTTGGCACCTGTGACATGCCGAGACATGGCCGCCACAGTGCCGGAGGCAACGCCCCCCATGGAGCCCGCTTCGTCGTTGTGCGTCACAGGGATGATGGTGTTGAGGTTGTGGACAGGTCCGCCGACATAAATGATGTTGGGCACATTAGGAATGGCCTCAGGCCCGTTGGCCTGATTGGGATACGCGACAGGAATACCGAATGGCGGCGTTTTACAAACATCCGACGGTGCGAGATCTAAACCTCCCGCTTGGCAATTGGCAAACATAAATTTCTTTCTTCTTAAAGTCATCAAGGGTGTTCACCCCATGTGTATTTGGGCAGCGTCAATCTTGAGCAATGCGTCTGTGGTCAACACCGCGCTTTGTGCATGCATGCCGAGATGGCCTTGCGTGTACATCACCGAATGGCCCGCACGCGTGCTATCGGCACCGCGCACCTGGCTGTGTCGGCTGTCTGCGGTTTGCGTCATCACAGAGGCCCGCATGTCTAGGTGTTTGGACGTCAACGCAAGTTTTGACGTGGTGTGAACGTCTAGTTGTTGCGCATGAACCTGCAATGTCTGCGCGGCGAAATCCATCACCAGCGGTGTATCTGGTTTCGCGCGTTCGAGGACATTCAAAATCCAAGCGCCCTTGTGTGTCACGACGGCTTGGACCAAATCGCCTTCTTGCGCCTGAATCAAACAACTGGCGGCCAGACGCGCTTCGACCAAGTGGCCATGCATGTCGGGCAGTACAAATGAAGTTCGTTGCGTTTCATCCGCCATCAGCACGCCGATCAACGTGACAGACACGGCACTTCGCTGAGCTGACGCATGGTTTTTCAAACGAACCAAGCGATGCAGTTCATCCGCAGGATGTGCCTCTGCAACTTCGTCTCGTTCAGAGGGGGCATGTGACATACCTCTCGCGTGCAGACGTGAACTCATACCCACACCCTCCGTGGGCCTGGCTTGTTTTTGTTCCACCATGCTTGGTCATCGATCGCTCGGTCATCGACAAAGCGCGCATGTTTGTGTTGCGTCACACGCCAGGCTTCTGGCGGTTGCCCGATCAAATTGCCGCCTTCGCAGTCTGCGTTTGTTAAATCGACGTGGTCAAGGGCGACACCTCGCGCGTCCAACGACGTCAGACACGCATCACGCAATGAAGTTCGGTGCAATCTGGCATCTCGCAAAGAAATACCGGGGGCTTGCACGCCGCTCAAATCACAGCCCTGCAAAGTGGCATGGTCAAACATGGCACGCGACAAGTCACTGGCGGCGACATGCACATTCACCCAGCTGGCATGGTCAAAACCAGCACCCACCAAGCTAGAGCGAGCAATGCTGCCATTCGTCCATTGGCTGTGCGACCAAGCGGCTTGTGACCATGCGCAGTCTTCCACGAGAAGATTTTCAAACTCAGACTGAACCCAACGCACTTGCCCGCCCTCGCAAGATTGCAGCCTCATGTTTGACGCAACCACCTTGGCACCCACGAAGCGGTCCATATTGCAATTCAAGAAGTGGGCATTGATGGCCTCCAGCGACATCCAAGCGACATCGCGGCAAGTGCTTTGCACCAGGTGGAAGTCGCGGTAATGCCCATTGACCCAAGAGGTGTTGTGCATCTCGCAAGCTTGGAAGGTCAAATTCACCGCGGTCATCTCTGAGAACATGACCTGCTTGAATTGACCATCGACATGACGCCAATCGTGCGCCTCGCCGTCCATGAATTGCACGTGGTGCAACTGGGATTGACGCCATGAGATGTTGTTCAACTTGCAGCCTTGCCAGATGACGCGATGTATGTTCATGGCATCGCCATGCATCTGCTGGAAATTGCAGTTCATGAAAGCGACATCTCGCATATCGACCCCGTGCCAAGTGGTATCAATGAATTCACAATTCACATAACGAATGTTCTCCAACTTGCCATTGAAGGCATGCCTGTGAAAGGTGACGCCATCTATCACTTCTTGCGGCACTGCTTGTGTGGCTTCGTCAAACGTCATTGCGCCCCCCTGCGTATCGAACAGGCCGATCTATGCCTGCGCCATTTAAATTGGCGCGCCATGTATCTGGCATGGATCGGGTTGCATTGACAGCGTTGACTTGAATGAGGTTGCAGTCAACCACTGAACTTTCCGACAGATCCGCACCTGACAACAGCGCGCCGCGCAAGGATGTGGACAGAAACTGTGCCGCATGAAAATTGGCATGGATGAGCTGGGCGTCATGCAGCACGCAAAATTGCCACGAAGAATTGGGTGCGCGCAGGCCCTGGGCCGTGAACGCATCTAGGCGACAGTGATCCATGTCCACCTGCAAAGCCTGCACACCAATGAAGCAGGCCGTGATGAGTTCGCAGTCTCGCCAGAGTGAATGGTTGATTTCGCATGTTTTGTCCATCACCATTTGCACCAGCTGTGATTCAGACCAAACGCTGTGATGCAGTTTGCTCGTCATCACGCTCACATTTTTAAAGTGACATTTGTGAACGTGCATGGCCTCCAGTTGGCAATCCATGGCCGAGAACCCCTCGGCCTCTACCGCTTCCAGTTGAAACCCCTCCTCCACAGTGAGCGCCTTCAGCATCAAAGTTCGGATGTGCGTTTTTTTCCAATGCACCGCGCGCAAGCGCACCTCATGCATGAAAACGCCAACCCACTCGCCACCCTCTACCGTGAACGACTCGAAATGGGAGCCTTCAATGCGCAGGTTCTTGATGTCCACGTTTTTCCACTGCGCATGGTTGAATGTGCCCCCCTCAAGCGACCCACCGTCCCACTGCAGCCCGTGCCATTGGGTCTGCGAAAAGCTGCAATTTTTGAAGTCAACTTGTTGCAACACACAGTCTTGCCAAAGACTCTCATCTAACTGGCAAGATTCAAAACGAACCTCTTTGAGTTGCCAACCTGCCCACTCAAAGCCACGTAAATCTTGGTGCGACAGTGTTTCATTGTGCAAACACCTATCCACTTGGGTGGCGAGGCGGTGACGCCATTCGCTTGAATTTGTAGGTTCAGCATGCGTCAGCGCATCCGTTGCATCCGTACCGACTGTTCGCTCAACGACCTGTGTGAATTGACGCTGAATATCTGCCATTTTTTCAATCTGCGTTTGCACCTCTTGACGCAACACCGCATAGGCAGGCGCACAAACACGATCGCGTGGATGCTGTGCGCCATCCAAAATTTGTTCCCATGTCCAGCCTTGGTCTATGGATGGCAACAAGGGCACATCCGAAAAGGTCTGCTGTTTTTGTTGCGCGGTGCCCGTGCGTAAATTGGCAAAAGCCATCAACGCATCACCGCGTGAGCTTTCCTTGGCATCTCGCAAGCCAGCCACCAACAACGCAAAGGGGGCACTGAGCAAGTGCGGCGTGTTGACCGCACCTGACCACCACATCACACCGATGTCCTGATCGGGCAAAAACCACAAAGTTTGTTGCCGCATGTGAATGGCAAGGAATTGATTGGCCTTGTCTTTGACCAACAGATCGGGCACCAATGAAGGGACGCAACCGGCATAGCCTGCACCGTGCGCGCCAAAACCCTGTAATTCGTAGGCAACACCCAATGGCCATGCCGATTCTGTGTGCCACTGATCGGGAGCCGCTTGCTGAAAGTAGCGTTGATCTGTCGCAGCAGGCCACCCCAAATGGGGACCGTCTTGAAATGACGGCATCCATTGCCGACGCGCGGGCCAACGGCTGTCTAACGGTGTCATGCCCGCGAGCGCATCAAGGCTGGGTCCCAAGCTGCCCATTATTTGCACAGGCGGATTCGTGCGCTTGCCGTGCGCTGTCTCGGTGTGGTCCACCGAAACACGCCCCAACCACCGCTCTTGCGACGCGTTGACCATGCCTTGCACGCTGATGCGCTTGCGGCTTTTTCCCAACCGTACCTGCGCCGTCCAATCACGAAGCCGCTCGGCATCCAGCGCCTTGAATTCGCACACCGAGTGCCCAGCCAGCACCCATTCGGCAAAGGCTTTTGGAAGTCCTGTTTCAGCCATGGGGGCAGAGCTTGGGGCGTGGCGCAAGGCCTCCCAGACTGCGGCTTCGTGCGTCAAGATGCGTGGATCACTCAAGCGAAATCCCACCCCAACACTGAAGCACATTTGTGCTTGTGCCCCCCACTGCGTCGGGCTGAAATGCACCAACAAAGGCTGTGGCTTAACAACGCGCATGGTCAGAAATACGCCCGAAATTCCGCAGACGATAACTTGACCGTCTTGGTTATAAATTCAGGACCTTTGCTTTCTATCTTCACACCCACCATAGAAATTTGCACACCCTTTTGCGACACCTCCGTGCCAATGGTGCTTCGCACAAAGCCCTTGGTTGATTGTTCAGAACCAATGTTGTTGACCACCGATCCTTTGGTGCTGACTTCTGAGCCGATGTTGTTCACAACGCTTCCCTTCGTGCTGACTTCCGAGCCAATCACGTTGGTGGATGAACCGCGAATGGTGGTCACCGTGCCTGCCGTGCTTAAGTCCGTGCCAACCGTGGTCTGACGCGCACCGATCATGGCGGTCGCGACGCCTGTCATCGTCGTGGACACCCCTGTCATGTTGATGGCGACACCATTGACTTGCGTGTTGAGGCCGTTGATCGCCGTTGTGACGCCGTTGAACACCGTGTTCACACCATTGAACGTGGTGTTGGCACCATTGAAAGCGGTGTTCACACCGTTGAAGGTCGTGTTCACGCCATTCAATGTGGTGTTCATGCCGTTCATGGTGGTGTTCATGCCGTTGCTGGTGAGGGCAACACCTCGGAAAGCAAGCGCAGTGCCCGTGAAGCTGACGCTCAACCCGGTGTATGAAATGCTGACATCTTTGTAGGAAATGTTGTTGCTTGTTGTCGTCGTTGTGGTTTGTGCCACCTGCACGTACAAGTCTTGACCCACCGACTTGGAACTGTTGCGCTCAACGGTTTGTTGCAAATCACGTTCCGAGTGAATCATCACGCGCTCGGCACCACGTTGGTCATCAAAAGTCAGTTGGCTCGCGTGTTGAAACTTGCCTTGCTTCAGGGAGCGCGTGACCATGCCCGAGTACCGAATGTCTTTCGGCAAGTCATACGGCGTCGGGTTGTCGCCGTTGTACACAATGCCTGTCACCAGGGGGCGGTCCAGATCGCCGTCAACGTACGTGACCAGCACCTCTTGCCCCACGCGAGGCATGGCAATCACACCCCAACCTTTGCCCGCCCAAGCTTGGGAGACACGGATCCAGCACGAGGCATCCTCTTCTGTGTTTTTGTATCGGTCCCAGTGAAAGTGGACGCGAATTCGACCGAGTTTGTCGGTATGGACTTCGGAGTTTTCAGGCCCCACAACCGTCGCACTTTGGATGCCAGAGACGGTGGGACGTCGCGTCTTCAGCAGGGGGCGGAAAGGCTGATCGTCTGGCAACGCCAGAAATGTAGCGCCCACATTGCGCCCAAGCGATGAGCTGTCGGGGCCATCTTGTGCAAAAGTTTGCTCGGTGCCGATGATGTGATAGCGACGGTTGCGCCTTGCATCTGGGTGACCTTGCAAGGTGAATGCCGCACCAAACTGAAAGCCACGTGCATTGCTGCTGCCTTGCAACATATGCGATTCGGCCTGCATGGCCTCAAGTCGCAAGCGCGCCAAATACTCACCGTGCTCACGTTCGGCATAGCCCGTGCCGTAGTCGTAGTGCTGCAAGGTGATGTCGTGCAATGCGGCTTGCTCGACTTGTGCATCACTGTCCAGACGCTTGCCTGGCACGTGGTAATCAAAGTCGCGCAACGCCACATTGTTTGGGCGAATCCGTCGCGAACGTTGCAGTCGTTGCACGCCCTCTCGTCCCGTGATGGCGCGCTGCTCTTCGCCATCTGGCAAAAAGATCATCGTGCCATAAGGTCCAGACAAGTCATCAAAACGCTGCGTGTCGGACATGACCACCACATGGCGATCGGCATCGTGCGTGACGCCAAAGTAAATGCCTTCCGCCTCTAACAAGCGTTTGACGAATTGCAAATCAGACTCTAGAAACTGCACGCAATATTCACGCGGTTCGTAGACGTGTTCCAACGAGAACACAAAGTCTGTGCGGTGGTGCGCCGTGAAAACCTGCGCCACAATTTGCGGCACGGTCAGGTTTTGAAAAATGCGGCAATTGCGGTTCTCAGCCAAGAATGACAACCAACTCCCCAGCTCTAGGGTGTAGGTGAATTTGTCATCCATTTGTCCCGTGTCATAGGCCGCCACCACGTGGGTGTGGAACGAGCGCAAAGCGCCCTCATCCAAATCAATGTCAATGCCCATGACGCTGCCCAACAAACCATCCAGGTCCAAATCCGCCTGCGGCGAAACCAGCTCCAGTTGGTAGAAAGGCTCTTGCGACAAACGTTCGCGCACCGTGAACCCGAGCGCAATGCAATCTGCGTCTAACAACGCGTGGCGTAATTGAATCAAGCGCATGGCAGGGCTTCCTTCTCGGCCGATACCGGCTCAAACGACAAACTCAATTGCCCATCCACCGACAGATGCACACGTCCCAACGGGCGTGCGCCCGCTTGCGCCAACAAAACACCACGTGCAATTTGTGGCACCACGTGTTGGCGCAACAAATCACGCACCGCGCGTGCGCTGGAGGGGTGCTTGCTCACAGCATTTGCAATCCACGGGGCCACGTTGTCATCGACCGTCCAACCGAGGGATTGCTCTTTCAGACGTTGACCCACTTCGTCAAGTGCTTGACATGCAATGGCTGTCAGCGCCTCAGGCGACAGGGGGCGATATGCCGTGACCTGCATCCGACTGAGCAAAGCCGGCGCAAATGTTTTGCCCAACCGTTCATGCAACAAAGCTTCTAACTTGGCTTGCGAAATTTTTGGGTCTGTTTGGCAAGCTTGTGCAATGTCCTCATCTCCCAAATTGGTGGTGAGCAAAATCAAACAATTGCGAAAGCTGATGCGACGGCCTTCGCCGTCCTCCATCCAACCGCGATCGAACACTTGGTAAAAAATTTCGTGCACGTCGGGATGGGCACGGTCGAACTCATCCAGCAACAAAACGCTGTACGGTTTTTTGCGCACAGCCTCTGTCAAGCGACCACCTTTGCCGTAACCGACATAACCGGGCGGTGCGCCCTTGAGCGTGGACACCGTGTGCGATTCTTGAAACTCGTTCATGTTGAACTGAATCAAATGACGCTCGCCACCAAACAACAACTCGGCCAGTGCGCTCGCGGTTTGGCTTTTGCCAGTTCCCGTGGGGCCCGCCAACAGCATCACACCCAAAGGTCGCGACGGGTCGTTCAAACCAGAGCGTGACACCTGCAATGCTTGTGCAATGCTTTGCAATGCATGGTCTTGGCCATGGATGCGCTCAGCCAACAGCGACTCCATGCGCACCCAACGCGTGGCATCGTCTTGCGCCAAATCGGCGCAAGGCACGCCCGTCCATTCAGAAATGACTTGCGCAATCATGTGCTCATCCACCCAAGGCTTCACCCACGTGGCCCCTTCTTCAGTCCATGACATGGGGGTGACTTCTGTGTCGTCACCATGGGTTGGGTCGGGCTGGATGCGCTGCAGCCAAGACGCCACATCATGGCGTTGCACTTCAAAGCTGCGCGTGATTTCGTTGACGCGCGCGTGCACATCGCGTTGCTTCTCAAGCAACGCATCATCTGCATCGACCGTCATGCCGATGCGGCGGTCGCTGCCGCGCCATTTGAGGGCGTGCGCGATGGTCAAGGTTTCATGCTGCAGGCGATCCAACTCAGGTGGCGTGCAGCTTTGACTCATCGCCACGCGCGCGCAGGCCGTGTCGAGCAGGCTGATCGCCTTGTCTGGCAGCTGCCGTGTTGGCAAATAACGGCGAGACAAATTCACCGCCGCCGCCAACGCCGCATCCACAATCTGTACGCCGTGATGCTCGGCAAATCGCGGCGCAATGATGCGCAGCATGTCCACCGCGCTCGCATCATCGGGCTCTTCGATCACCACGGTTTGAAAGCGGCGTGTCAAAGCCGCATCTGGTTCAATGAACTGTTTGTATTCCGACCATGTGGTGGCCGCCACCATCCGCAACTGGCCGCGAGCCAACATGGGTTTGATGAGGTTGACCGCATCGCCGGTGCCAGCTGCGCCACCGGCACCCATCAAGGTGTGTGCCTCATCGCAGAACAAAATAATGGGGTGCTCTGAGGCGGCCACTGCCTCAATGACCGTGCGCAACCGTTGTTCAAATTCACCACGCGCACTTGCACCCGCCTGCATGCGAATGATGTCCAGCGACCAAACCTGCGCCTGCTTTAACAAAGCAGGCACTTGGCCATGGTGAATTTGCTGCGCCAAGGCTTCCACCACCGCAGTTTTACCCACACCGGCTTCACCCACCAGGATGGGGTTGTTTTGACGACGACGCAACAAGACGTCGATCACCATGCGCAACTCGTCATGTCGGCCAACCACGGGGTCAAGCTCTCCGCGCGCAGCCATGTCCGTCAGGCAAGTGGCCCAGCGCGCCAACGCTTCGCCCGTGTTGGGCGCGTCTGATGCGCCCCATGCAGGCTCTATCGCATCGCTAAGGTGGTTGGCGGCTTGCGCTTCAGGCCATTGATTCGCATTCTTTTCGTAGACCTGCAGCGCGTTTTCTAAGTTAAAGCTGCCATCGGTTCGGCCCGCCAGTTGCTGCAACCAACGCCCTGTGGCTGCGTCGTCTAACCATGACAGCAACAAATGACCCGAGCGAACTTGACGCGCAGGTGCTGCAATTTGGCTCCACGTGATGGCAGGCGCGACACATTGCTCGAGAACAGGAGAAATGTCTCGCAACGAGTCACCTGCCACACGGATGCGCTCAAGCGCCATTTGCAAACGATGCTCGACTTGCGCCAGATCGCACCCCAGTTCGCTGAACAAGCGAGAAAAATCGCTTTCTTCGCGTTGCAACAAGCACAAAGCCCAGTGGTCTAAATCGACAAAGGTGTGCTGCTTGCTGCGACCCAAGGCGGTGGCATCGACCAGTGCCGCGTAGCACGTCTGGCCTAGTTTGGAAAAGAGGCGTTCGCGATTCATACGGATTCCTTATAAAGAGGCGTGAACAGTCAAGCGCTTGAGGGCGTGACCAGGTTTCATCCAGGCATTGACACCGAGGTGCATGCCACCCAGCTTGGCGGCCAGCTCTGGACGTGTTTTGACCCAGATGTGAATGGCTGAGTCTGTGCGGGCCTGCGTGTAATCGAGGGCCACCGCATGAACCGCTTGAACGCGAGCCGAGCGACGCTGCCACAGTGGAAAAGCCTCGGCCTCCACAGGCCCCAATTCGATGTCTATCGTTTGCTGCACGTCCCAAACGCGAGACCCCAATCGCCATCGACCCAACGGGTTTGATGCTTCTTTGTGCGGCGCCACGGAGAACCAGCGGCCACGGCGCGGGCGAACTTTCACATCGATTTCAAAATGCTGCGAAAGAACGCGCTGCAACGCCGCCAGTGGGCGCTGCGGGCTCAAGTACACCCCTGGGTTGGCCAGTCGGCACGCCTGCGCACTGGCGCTGGGGGCATGCGACGGCGCGAGTTCGGCTTGAACCAGTCCGGCCAATCGCGCGACAAAAGGATGGCGTGCACGGTCGAACCCAACGGCGGGATGCATGGCTGACCACGCCCTGTAATGCAGCCACGCCATGTTGCTGGAAAGTAAATTGATGAACTGTTCAAAGGCTTCGCTGCGTTCAAACTTTTTTTCAATCCAGGCATGCTCTGTGACATGAATTGGCAGCGGCCCATACGGGGCAAACAAACCAAAATTGCGGTGCTGCACCGACACGTGCCAAGGTGATTTGGGGTCAGCCGACGCGCGTTCGACGCGAACGTCGGTGATCTCCGTGGGGGAGAAATGCAAGGCCGCAGGCTGAATCAATCGCAAGCCATTTGGCATCCGTCGCTGACGAGACGCTGCCACGTGTTGGCTGGCAAACGCCGCCTCGATGCGCCGCATCAACTCAAAGAACGTTTTGTCGCAGCTCAAGCCTAATGGGAAACGGGTCTGACTCATTCAAGCACTCCGTCAGGGCGTTCGGTGTTGGCGTGAACGCTGGCCAATTCACCATCCAACAGCAAGCGAACTTCGATGCCGTCATTGAGCGACACCGACTCGGACAAGGCTTGTGCGAGAACGCGCGCAAACACCCATGCCCCTTGATCGGCGTGATGCGAGGTGTCAATGTCGATGTCCACGTGCATGCAACGCACCCAAGCCATCGGCGATTGACGACCTGCCCTGGCATGGCCCGTGCGAATGAAAACCGAGCGCACACTTTCTAAGCGTTGTCGATCCAGAACATCGCCTGCTTGGGTGGCTTGCACGATGTACGCCACCACTTGCGCCGTGATGTCTTGTCGGCCAGGTCGATTCATCGCCAACGGATTGCTGCTCAACCGAGACACCGCCGACCACGAGGCCTCAATAGGCGGGGCAGGACGCGGCGGCGTGCTGCCCGGCCAGAGGCATTCAATTTGATTGACAGCACGGGCCTCTTTGAGGCGCAGGTCTGCATCCAACAAAGCTTTGGGCGACCACGCACGGTCTGCCACCCACGCTTTGACCAGCACGGTGGTCACATCTTCAAGGGCTTGCGTTTGGTCTAGCAACGACAACGACAGCGTGTCGTGCGAACTCATGGGATCGTGGCCAGTGCGACGTGCGCCCTGCATCACATCGGCATCCCTGCGCTTGAACCCATAGCGGGCGCGCGCGATGTCACCGCCATAGCTCACATGATCAATCGCAGCCATGGCTTGGTTGATTTTTCCGTCACGGTGACACACATGCACATCGTGAATCGCCCATAAGTAATGGGCCTGCGGACGCATGCGGTCAACGGGCAGCCACTGCTCCGTTTTGTTGGCGTCGTAAGCCACGGGGTCCAAGCGTTTTTTGTACAGATTGATCACGGGGGTGCTGAACAGTCGAAACTGACGCGCATCGACCTCGCCCAACAAGGTCGACGGCGTGCGATTCAATTTGAAAATCAACTCGAATGACCGAGCGTTGGGTCTGAACGCGGCCATGCGCGCCAAGACATCCATGTCTATTCCCAAATACCGCTCGGGCTGCGCAAAATACTCGCGCAGCAAACGCAAGCCATGCAGCCCACCGGCATGTGCGGGCAACAAAGATTGGTCATCATCTAAGCCCGACATGCGCAAAGCATGGCGGGGCAGTTCGATGAACGTGTCGTCTTCATCAAACAAGGCAAACCATGCGTTGGTATCTGCAAGCAAGGCTCGGTGAAGGGCATAGGCACTTGGCAAATCACCCGCCAAACTCAAATGCAAAGGCTTCATGGGCGTTGTGTTTCGCAGGTCCGCCAAGCGGCTTGTGCCTTCTAGCTCAAAGCGCAGCCGAACCACGCCTTGTGCTGAAGCCAATTGGGTTTCAAGCGTGCGCGGTATGTGCGTGATGTTGCGGCTGCACTGCGCCGAGCTCAACCGCAAGGGCCACAAAATGACATCACGCGCCGTCATGAATTGAACAGACTGTGCGCCGCCATTCAGGTGCGCTTGCACCAAGCTGCCCCGCTCAATGGTTCTGCCCGCGTAGGCTTCAGGGGAGGCAAGGTCTGGGTGAAATGCAAAGCTCGACAGCGAGGGCGTTGCACTCATGAACAACGGCGATAACCCATGCAGGGCTTGCTGCGCAAATTCTGCGCATTCGTGGTCCAGCCGCGAATGCACACGCGCAGACAAAAATGCAACGCCTTCAAGCAAGCGCTCAACAAATGGATCGGTCACGGCATCTGGATGCAAGCCCAGCTGCCCTGCGACTTGCGGATGTTCTTTCGCAAAGCGTGTCCCAACTTCGCGCAAATTGCGCAACTCGTCGTTGTAGTGATCTAGAACATTCATGCCTCATCCTCTGGCAAGGTGAAACTTGCGCCTTGGTAATCCAGTGCCAATCGCATTCTGAAAAAATCTGCTCGGCCTTTCATGGCGGCTTGAATATCAAAATACAAGTTATTGCGATGCGATTGGTCTGTGTCCAACCGTGTCGTGACCTTCAAGGTGTTCGGTGACAAGCGGGGCTCAAATTGTGTGAGCGTGTTTTGAATATCCAAAGCCATTTGAAATGGATCAATCCGGCTGCTACCCAAAGCCAACCAAGGTGGATTGCCGTAATTCAACACCGATGACATCACGGGGCTTTTTGCGGGCAAATCCAAACGCGCACTTCTGACCGCGCAGTTCAGCAAACCCAAAACATCTTGGGCGATCACGCGCTGCAGGGAGACCCCTGAGACGTGGTTGGATAGCTTGTTAAAAACAGTGGGCATGGGAATGGATCACGGACAAGACTGGGCACGGATTTCGCCGTGCCCAGCACACAAACGCGGTGTTGAGTCGCGTCTGTGTTTGTCGTTTAGACAGGCGCGTTGAGTTTCAAGTCGTAGCCCGCTTTGATCACGGCGCCCATGGTGCCGTCGTTGCGTTGTTCGCGGTATTCAACTTCGATGCGCGCGAAGTTGATCTTGATCTCGTCGATCGGCAACACGTTGTCGACGTCGGCGCTGCCATTGCCCATCGCCATGGACATATTGCCCATGGTGCGGAACGAAGACACCAAGCCGTTGCTGAAGGTGATGATCATGAAGTCTTGTTGACCTTTGCCTGATTTACGGCAGATCAACTTGGCTTGTGGAATGTGTTCACCTGTTGCGCACATCAAGAACAGTTTGGGTGATGCTTTGTTCGAAACCATGCGGAATTCGAAGTCTTTCATCTCGACCTTGCCAGCACCGCCACCGCTACCAAAGCCCCAACGACCCGAGTTTTCCTCAGCCCATTGCCAGCTTTGAATTTGAATCAAACCTGGGTATTGGTGGTCAGGCGATTCGCCTTCTACGCCGTCAATTTTCAAGAAATAGTCAACCAATGAAGTGGCCATTTTTAAAGTCCTAAAGAGTGAAGAGGTCTTGCGACCCCATAAGGGATTTACTGTTTGTCATGGGCGGATGCCCATCTGATTTGTCGTGGGCCGCCTTATGCGTTCACTTCTTGTTTGGCAGAAGGCAGCTTGGACACCAGACGAAGGGATACAGTCAAACCCTCCAGCTGAAAGTGAGGACGCAAGAAGAATTGCGCCCTGTAATAACCAGGGTTATCAGGCAGCTCATCCACCACCACTTCCGCCGCAGACAGTGGACGACGAGACTTGGTTGCCTCGCTGGAGATGCTGGGATCTCCATCCACATATTTCATCAACCACTCGTTCAACCAGCGCTGTGTGTCATCGCGTGATTTGAAGGAACCGATCTTGTCGCGAACAATGCATTTGAGGTAATGCGCGAATCGGCAGGTGGCAAAGATGTAGGGCAGTCGCGAAGACAAGTTCGCGTTCGCAGTGGCATCGTCATCTTCATAGATGGCGGGCTTGTGGAGTGTTTTGGCACCGATGAAGGCGGCCATGTCAGAGTTTTTCCGATAGACCAACGGCATGAAGCCGGCTTCGGAAAGTTCATGTTCACGTCGATCAGAAATCGCGATTTCTGTCGGGCAATGCAAGTCCAATTCACCATCGTCCGATGGCAAAACAAACTTGGGCAAAATTTCTACTGCACCGCCCGACTCGACGCCGCGGATCTTGGTACACCAGCCGTGCGTTTTGAATGCGCGGGTAATGTTGGTGGCCATGGCATAGGCGGAGTTCGCCCAGCAGAAGTCCTCGGGGCGGTTGGGGTCGACCTTCTCTTCAAAGCCAAATGCTTCAACGGCGTGTGTTTTGGCACCGTAAGGAATGCGCGCCAAAAAGCGTGGCAACGTCAACGCCAAGTAGCGTGAGTCATTGCTTTCGCGCAAGCGTCGCCAAGAAGCGTATTCACCGGCAGTGAAGATCTTTGACACATCGCGGGGATTGGCCAGCTCGGTCCAGCTGTCCATTTGCAGCAGACCAGGGGAAGCCGCGGCAATGAATGGGGCATGTGCAGCAGCTGAAATTTTGGCCATTTCAGTCAGCAGCGCCACGTCTTGTGCGCTGTGATCGAATTCGTAATCGGCCACGATGCAGCTGTAGGGTTCGCCGCCAAATTGGCCAAACTCTTGCTCGTAAATTTTCTTGAAAATTGGGCTCTGATCCCAAATCACACCTTTGAAGCGGCGCAGCGTTCTGCCAAGTTCAAGTTTGGAAATGTTCATCACGCGGAGTTTCAAATTCGCGCTGGTGTCGCTGTTGCTCACCAAGTAATGCAGGCCACGCCATGCAGATTCCAACTTTTGAAACTTGGGGTTGTGTAGCACCACCGTGAGTTGGTCAGAAATCTTGCGGTCAAGCTCGGCCACCATTTGCTCAATGGTTTGCACGACATCTTCATGCACCACCACTTTGCTTTTGCGTGAAAACGCCAACAAAGTTTTGACAGCCCCTGCAACAGCATCTGCCGCTTCATTGGTGCGCGGTCGGAATGAACGCTGAAGCATGTCTTTGAGTTCGACATCGACAGCTTGGTCGAGTTCGACCCAGTTGGGTTTTGCAGCTTCTTGAATCATCGTGCTCATGCCACGTCTCCTTCGGTTTTTTCTGTTGCAGCGGTTTTGATGGCATCGCTCCAACGTGGGTTCTTAAGCAACTCTTGAATCACGTCCTCTGCCGCCGCTTTGCCATCCATGTACATGACCAACTCCGTGAGTTGCTTTCGAGCCTCCAAGAGCGCCGCCAATTCGGGAATGCGCTTGACCACCTCGGCGGGTTCAAAGTCTTCGATGGCGTTGAACGACAAATCCACATCAAGCAAGGTGCCGTCGTTGGTCAACACATTGGGCGCATAGAAATTGACGGAAGGGGCCACTTCAGCCATGCGTGTGTCAAAGCTTTCAACGTCAATGTCCAAGAACCGACGTTCTTCCACGGGGCCGAGCGCTTCTGCGTTGTCGCCAGACAAGTCGGCCATAACGCCTGCGACAAAGGGGAGCTCTACTTTTTTCTGCGAGCCGTACAGCTCGACGTCGTATTCGATCTGTACGCGTGGGGCTCGGCTTTCACCGATAAATTTTTGGCCATCTGATTGACGTGACATGCATCGTCCTTTCTGTTTGAGTGCTAGATAAAGAAATAAAAAAGCAGGGTTAACCGGCTTTGGGGCGCTCGAGCTTGGCGATCAATTGATCCGCTTCTGGATACAGCTCATCCATCAGCGTTTCAAAATTGGCCCCCAACATGCGTTGGACACGGTTGAGAAAAATCGGCGCAGGATGCGAAGGTTCATGTGCCTGGAAATACGCGACCATGCGAGACAACATGTCGCTGACATCGCTGCGCGAATTCAGCGCACGCAGGGGTTGAAGGTGCGTAGCCTGATTCACCTCGTCAGTACCACTCAAGGTGATGTGTGCAGGCTCTACTTTTTTCAGACAACGCTCTAAAAGTTGGCATGCCTTGATGAGACTGCGACCTTCGGTGCCGTAGCCTTGAAAAATACTTTGTTCAATGCGCTGCAGCGCGTCAATCAGCGCCAACAAAACCTGCGCAGACTCTTGTCGCTGCTCAGGGGTGAACGCCGCCGAAAGATCCGTGCCCGATTCAAGCTCGGTCAACGTCAACTCATGCGCTGCACAAACTTTCAACTGCCCCAAGCCATAAAGAAATGCGGGGCATGCCAGCCAACCCAGAATCAAGGCATGGATCTCGTCTTCACCATCCAGCGGCGTGGGGTGGAGTTCTTCAGCAGGCAATTCAGCCCAGTTGGCCAACTGCGTCAGACGGGTTTCAAACTTCTCTATTTGCAAACTCGCCAGTGCTGCGCGGATCAACCAAATGCCCACACGCAAATCTTTGGACAGCTCGGCCAAAGGCAAGCAACGCTCTTCCACCAAACTCCAATTGAACGCACTCTCGCCCTTTCTTAACGGGCCATCGCCTTCGGCATCAAACGCGCTCACCATCGCGTCGATGCTTTGAAACTCTTCCAGCAGCGTGAGGTCTTCAGACGCTTGTGGTTCTTTTTTGTTCATTACTTTTACCTACAAAACAATTCTTGAATGCACCTAAAGAACTATTCATTAATCTCATAATAGGAACTATTTATTGCACATATGTGACAAACTAAGTGAGACTAGCTAATTTGAGGGGCCGCTTGTTTATCCCTGCCATCCAATCGGGCCTGTAAAGGGGGGCGCGTTGTTAGAAATGACCTACCATTTGCGGCATGCTTCAGTACGCAACCGTCCCCGTTACCCCCTTCCAACAAAACTGTTCCATCGTCTGGTGCGATGAAACGATGCAAGGCGCCGTCATTGATCCAGGGGGTGATTTGCCCGTGCTGGAAGACGCTTGCAAACAACTGGGTGTGACGCTGGAACAAATTTGGATCACCCATGCGCACATCGACCACGCCGGCGGCACCGCCGACTTGGCCGACAAACTCAACTTGCCCATCATTGGCCCGCACCCAGGCGATCAGTTTTGGATTGACGGCTTGCCACAGGCCGCTGCCAACTACAGATTTCCGCCGTCACGCCCCTTCACCCCCACGCGTTGGCTGGGCGATGGCGACACGGTCACGCTAGGCAAACACACGCTGCAAGTGCGCCATTGCCCCGGCCACACACCTGGCCATGTGGTGTTTTACTCGCCCGAAATCAAACGCGCGTTTGTGGGCGATGTGCTGTTTGCAGGCAGCATTGGCCGTACCGACTTTCCGCAAGGCAACCACGACGACTTGATCAACAGCATCACCCAGCGCCTGTGGCCCATGGGCGACGACACCGTGTTCATTCCCGGCCATGGGCCAGAGAGCACGTTCGGACGCGAGCGCGTGAGCAACCCCTATGTGGGCGGCACCTAAGCGCAGCGCACCAAAGCGACATTGAACACGACACCACCTATGCACCTTGATACACAAACCACGATCTTCATGATCTGTTTCGTGTACTTGATGCTGCACGGCGCCATTTGGCTTGCTCTGTTGGAGTACCGCAGTTTTCAGGTCAGGCTGTGGTGTGGCTCGGGCATGATCAGCGGCGTTGCCGTGGTCTTGTTTGCCATACGCGGCAGCGTGCCTGACGTGGTGTTCTTTTATGTCGCGCAGTTCTTAATGCTCATCGGCAACTGGGGGCGCATGGTGGCCTTGCGCATGTACCTGCTGCCCACATCACAAGAGCGAACGTTTCGCACCTACACCGTGGCCAACACGGCGTACTTCGCGGTCTTTTGCTACTTGATTTATTTTCAGCAAGCGGTGTGGGAAGCACTGCTGCTTTTCAACGGTTTTTATGCCGTGCTGTGCTTTGACTATTTCCGCATTGGCCAGCAACTGAACCAGCGGCGCGTGTCGTTTGGTGCCAAATTATTGATGTGGAGTGGCTTGAGCCTCACCATCACGCTCGGCATCCGTACCTTTGGCGTGGCCTTCCTCGGTGACGTGCAAGACATTTACGCCCCCACGTGGGACCAAGCCATCATGATCGTTGGCCAATTCACCGCCATCACGCTGAGCAACATCGCTTTCTTGCGCATCTTTTTAGAGATTGCCGAGCGTCAAAAAATGGCCATGACGCATGAACTGGCAGTGACCAACGAGCGCGCAGAAGCCATGCGAAAAACCAGCCTTGACTTGAAAAAGTTGTTGCAAGAGCGAGAAGAAATCATTCGACAACTCGCCATCTTCAACAAGACGGCGGGCATGGGGGCTTTGGTCGCGTGCTTGGCACACGAGCTGAACCAACCTCTCACCTCCATTCAACTCAATGCCGAATTGATTGACTCCGCTTTGCTCAACACGGGCACAGACGCCAGCGCCGACAGCACGGTCAAAGAAGCGATGCACGACTTGATGAAGGACAACCAACGCGCGGCCACCATCATCAAAACATTGCGCAACATGTTTGGCAACGGTCGCAAGCTGACGTCAACGTTTGACATGAACGAATTGGTCAACGAAGTGCTGTTGCTCTGCAAGTCAAAACTCAGCAGCAACCACATTGCTTTGAAGGTCGAACTGCACCCAGAGGCAACGCTGATCACGGGTGACAAATCCCAGCTGCAACAGGTTTTACTGAACCTCATCACCAATGCTGCCGATGCGTTTGCGCCCGACACCGCAAAGCAAAAGCGCGTCACGGTGCGCACGCAACTGCAAGGCGACCGTGTATTGCTGACGGTGACAGACAACGGCTCAGGCATTGCACCCGAGATTGCCGCATCTATTTTTGAATTGCTGCGCACCAGCAAAGACGACGGCATGGGCATTGGTCTGTGGCTGAGCCGCACGATTGTGGAATCACATCAAGGCACGATTGATTTCGTGACCCACACCGACAGCGGGACCACATTCACGGTCAACTTGCCGGCGACAACCGAGCAAATGATTTATTAACGACTGCTGGCAGAGCAGTCGCTGATGACCGACTTGGACACGCAGCCGAAGTCTTGGGTCACTTTGCCTGGCCGTGTGCTGAAAAACAAAGGCCGAATGATGGTGATGAACACATACAACGCCACCAAACAACCCAACACGATGGCCACATAGTTGAAGCGAGCGTTCGCAGGAACGCAAGGCTGTGCTGACGATGCGGTGCTGAGGGATGAAGGTTTGGAAGTCACAAGCGCTGCAAATGAAAAGATGTGCAGCGATGTTAATTTTTACAGTCGGCGAAAGCTATACGCCACTGGGCGTACCTCACGCACAGATGTCTTACTTTTTGCGCTCGTACAAAGGCATGACCTTAGGCAAATTGGCCTGAATTTCTTCAATGCGGGTGTTACCCGAAGGGTGGGTGCTGAGCCACTGTGGTGGCGCGCCTTTGTTGGCGGCACTCATTTTTTGCCACAGCGTCACGCCAGCGCGTGGGTCGTAGCCCGCACGTGCAGCGATTTCCATGCCCACCAAGTCAGCTTCGGTTTCATCGTCGCGGCTGAATTTGAGGGTCAGCAAATTCGCGCCTTGTCTGGCGACCAGGTCGGTGAGCTGCGGGTTCACGCCAAAAAACACCGAGGCCACGGTGCTGCCAATGGCGGCAACACCATTGGTGGCAGTGGCTTTGCCCATGCGCTCTCGCGCGTGCTCACGCAAAGCGTGGGCAATCTCATGGCCCATGACCATGGCCACCTCGTCGTCGGTCAGTTGCAACTGGGTCAAGATGCCGCTGTAAAAAGCAATCTTGCCGCCGGGCATACAAAAAGCGTTGATTTGATTCGAACCCACCAGGTTGACTTCCCATTTCCACTCTCTGGCGCGGGGGTTCCAGTCAAAGCTGTGCGGAATGATGTCTTTGGCGATGCGGCGCAGACGTATGACTTGGGGATGGTTGTCGGGGGCGAGCGCGTTTTTGCTGGCGGCCTCTTTCATCATGTCGGCGTATTGCTTTTGCGCCGATTGTTCGACCTCCGCCGCAGGCACGAGGTTGGCAAACACCGAGGCTTCCCTGTTCACTTCCACGCCGTCGCGCGCCAACACACCGCCGCTGCCAAGGCCGCAAGCGCAGCCGACACAACCGTAAAGAAAAGCGCGTTTGGTGAGCATGGAGAAGTCTCTTTGTGAAAGCCTGAAAATAGAGCCATGAACGATACAACAAGTCCAACAACCACATCACCCACCGAAGTTAAAAAATTGGGTTGGCGGGCCGCACTTCATGTGTATTTAGAGCCTGCCTCATGGCGCATGTTGTGCTTGGGGTTTTCTGCGGGCTTGCCGCTTTTGTTGGTGCTGGGCACGCTGAGTTTCCGCTTGCGCGAAGCTGGCATTGACCGCAGCACGATTGGTTTTTTGAGCTGGGTGGGTTTGGCCTACGGCTTCAAATGGGTGTGGTCGCCTTTGGTAGACCGCTTGCCTTTGCCACTGCTCACACGCTGGCTGGGCCGTCGTCGCAGCTGGCTGTTGTTGGCGCAGGCCATGGTTGTTGCAGGTCTCATTGGCATGGCCTTGCTCGACCCGCAGGTGGCCCTTGAGCCTGTGGTGTGGTGTGCCTTGGTGGTCGCCTTTGGCTCGGCCACACAAGACATTGCGCTTGATGCTTTTCGCATTGAGTCGGCTGACGCGCAGCACCAAGCGGCACTCGCCGCCACCTACCAAACCGGCTATCGCCTCGCCATGATTTGGGCAGGTGCCGGCGTGTTGTGGGTGGCAGCGCGTGCATCGGGTGCAGACGAAACCGCTTACCAACACACCGCATGGCAAACCGCTTATTTGGTCATGGCTGCGTCCATGAGCCTGGGCGTATTGACCGTATTGTTTTCGCCCGAGCCGGCCCAACGTGACATGCCCACCGCACGCAACGCGGCAGAGTGGTTACGCGGCGCGTTGATTGAGCCCTTTGCCGAATTCATCCGCCGCTACCGCTGGCAAGCCGCACTCATTCTGGGTTTGATAGCGGTGTACCGCATCAGCGATGTGGTGATGGGCATCATGGCCAACCCGTTTTATGTGGACATGGGTTACACCAAAGACGAAGTAGCCGCCGTCACCAAAGTGTTTGGCGTCATCATGACGTTGCTGGGCGCGTTCATTGGCGGCGTGTTGTCGATGCGCTTGGGCGTGATGCGCATCCTCATGCTGGGCGCGGTGCTCAGCGCCCTCACCAATTTGTTGTTTGCATGGTTGGCCACACGCGGGCACGATTTGACGGCTTTGGTGTGGGTCATCTCTGCCGACAACTTGGCCAGCGGCATTGCGTCAGCGGCGTTCATTGCTTATTTGTCCAGCTTGACCAATGTGAACTACTCGGCCACGCAATACGCGCTGTTCAGCTCGATGATGTTGCTCGCGCCCAAGTGGCTGGCCGGTTTCTCGGGTGTCTATGTAGATGCGCATGGCTACGAAGCCTTCTTCAACAGCACCGCTTTGCTGGGTGCGCCCGTGTTGCTGCTGGTGTGGCTGGCCTCACGCATCTTGCCGGTGGCGCACGCAGACGCAGACGCAAAAGCAACGCACTGATTTACCCAGTCTTTACTCAGTCTTTAGGTAAGCACAGACATCGCAAGGCATGATGAACGCACCATGAATACCTTGCTCTTGATCGAAGACGACCACCGCCTCGCCAACATGGTGAGCGAGTACCTCCAACAATCTGGTTTCACCGTGCAGCACGCAGCCAACGGACTAGATGGCCTAGGCGTGCTGCAGACCACAGAGCCCGCCTTGGTGCTGCTCGACTTGATGTTGCCCGACATCGATGGCCTAGAAGTGTGCAAACGCATCCGCGCTTTGCCCGGTACGTTGGCGCAAACCCCTGTGCTGATGCTCACCGCCAAAGGCGACCCGATGGACCGCATCGTTGGTTTAGAACTGGGCGCAGACGACTACCTGCCCAAACCCTTTGAGCCTCGCGAATTGCTGGCCCGCATTCGCGCCGTGTTACGCCGCCACGCGCCAGGTGGGGCAGCCGAGGAGACCCACCAAACCTTGAAATTCGGCTCGCTAGAGCTAGACCGCGATGCGCGCAGCGTCAGCGTGCGCGGCCACGTGTGCGACCTCACGGCGTACCAGTTTGATTTGCTCTGGGTCTTGGCCGAGCGCGCAGGCCGCGTGCTGTCACGCGATCAAATCATGGAAGCGGTGCGAGGCCGCGAACTCGAAGCCTTTGACCGCTCCATCGACGTCCACATGGGCCGCATTCGCGCCGCCATCGAAGACGATGCCAAGGCCCCCAAACGCATCCTCACCGTGCGTGGTGTGGGCTACGTGTTTGCCAAACAACAAGACTAAACCATGCCAAACCGTCCATCGCTCAGCCGCTCTTTTCACCTGCCTTTGTATGTGCGCATCTGGCTGGCCGTGGTGTTGGCGGTGGCCGTGTTGACGTTGCTCACAGGCTGGATCATGCGTATGACAGCGGAGCCTCCACTGCGCGAAGTGATGGTGCGCAATGCGGAAGGTGAACTGGTGGGCCAAGGCCGTGCGCGGTTGCGACCCTCAGATGGTCTTCCCTTGGAAGCACCACAGAATAGTCCAGACATGCGCCACCCGCCCGGCCACTTTGGCTCGGGCCCCGAGTTCATGGTGCGCATGCAAAACGGCGAGTTGATGCATGTGCATTTGCCACGCCCACCGCATACTTTTTGGTCGCGCCTGCCGTTTGGCTTTGGGTGGACGCTGGGATTGGTCGCCCTTGCTGTGGCGCTGGGCACTTACCCCATCGTGCGCCGCCTGACACGCCGCTTGGAGAATTTACAAAAAGGTGTGGAGCAATGGGGCACTGGCAATTTGTCGGCCCGTGTGGCCGAACAAGGCAACGACGAAGTGGCCTACCTGGCGCAGCGCTTTAACCACGCGGCATCCCAAGTGGAACAACTCGTCACGTCGCACAAATCATTGTTAGCCAATGCCTCGCACGAGCTGCGTTCGCCCCTCACCCGCATTCGCATGGGGCTGGAGCTGATGGGGGACGCGCCTTCACCCGCCTTGAAAGCCGAAATCTCGCGCAGCGTGGGCGAGCTGGACCAACTGATTGACGAAATCTTGTTAGCCAGCCGCCTCGATGCCAAAGAGGCCGATCTAGGCACCGTTGAAGCGGTCGATCTGACGGGCCTCGCCAGCGAAGAATGCGCGCGCATGGAGGCCCATTTAGAGCTGGGCTTTCACCCGCAAAGCATTGTGGTGCCGGGCATTGCCAAACTGCTGCGTCGCATGCTGCGCAACTTGCTGGAGAACGCACGCCGCCATGGCACATCGGACATCGAGGTGCAGCTTTCAACCTTGGTTGAAAACCACCGCAACTGGGTCCGCTTGTGCGTGTGTGACCGAGGACCGGGTGTGCCTGCGGACTTGCGTGAACGCATTTTTGAGCCCTTCTACCGTTTACCCGGGGCCAGCGAACGCGAAGGTGGCGTAGGCCTGGGCTTGTCGTTGGTGCAATCCATTGTGCAGCGCCACGGCGGCAGCGTGCGTTGCGAAGACCGCGAAGGCGGCGGTGCGTGCTTTGTGGTGATGCTGCCTGCCTGACGCGTCTGCGCAGCCATCGGCACTCACGGCCACCCAGCGGACTGGCTCGTTGCACAATATCGTGCATGACACACGCCGCCCTGAACACCCGTTTCGCCCAACGTTTTCAACTCACCACCCCGATTGCCTTAGCGCCCATGGCACTGGCCACGGGCGGGGCTTTGGCTGCCGCCTGCGCCCAAGCCGGTGCGCTGGGCTTGATCGGCGGCGGCTACGGTGACCTCGCTTGGACCCAACGCGAATACGCGCTAGCGCATGACTTGCTGAAAGACGATACCGCGAGCCACGCACGCCTAGGCTGTGGCTTCATCACTTGGAAATTAGACGAAAACGCCGAGGCACTCGACTGGGTACTGACACAAAAGCCTTGCGCCGTCATGCTGTCATTTGGCGACCCTCGCCCTTATGCCGCGCGCATTGCCCAAGCAGGCGCACAGCTCATTTGCCAAGTGCAACGCCTAGACCAAGTGCCACAAGCTTTAGAGGCCGGCGCCTCGGTCATCGTGGCACAAGGTGGCGAAGCTGGTGGCCACGGCGCCAACGCGCTTGAAGGGCGCAGCACCTTCACGTTGGTGCCTGAAATTGCCGACTACCTCGCGGCCCATTCACCCGACACCTTGCTGCTCGCCGCAGGCGGCGTGGCCGATGGTCGCGGACTGGCGGCGGCTTTGATGCTGGGTGCCGATGGCGCCTTGGTAGGCTCGCGCTTGTGGACCACGACGGAGAGCTTGGCTGCCGCAGGCGCCAAAACTCAAGCCACACACACCAACGGTGACGGCACCGCACGCAGCATGGTGTTTGACATCTTGCGCCGCAAAAACTGGCCCGCACCCTATGACTTTCGCGCCATTCGCAACGATTTGCACCGCGCACTTGAAAGCGACATGGCGGCTTTGCAAGCCAACCCAGATGCCGCACGCGCCAACTACGACGCAGGCGTGAAAGCGGGTGACTTCACACGCGCGCACGCCACGGTGGGTGAAGCCGTTGGTTTGATTGCCGATATCCCCAACGCGCAGGCGGTGATCGCCCGCATCACAGAACAAGCGCAACGCTTGTTAGCCAAGTAAAGACACGCATGAAAAAACGCATTCTGATCTTGTCACACGACAACAAAATTGGCGACGCCATCGTGGCGACAGGCTTGTTTAAACCCTTGCGCGCACATTGGCCAGACTGCGAAATAGGTGTGCTGTGTGGCCCGAGCAACGCCGCGCTATACCGCCATCACCCCGATGTGAAATGGCTGCATGTGTCATCTAGCCGCAATGTGTTTGCACGCATGTGGGCCAGTTTGAAAGCTCGCTTTGTGGGCTACGACATGGTGGTGCACTTTGGCTTAAACCTGGCCAACCCATCCGAACAAATCGTGTTGAAAATTGTCAACGCCAAACAGCGTTTTCTATTTGCAAAGCATCCCGTCAAACCCTTGCCCAACGATGTCGTGATGGATGGTGATTTAGCAAGCCCTCACTATTCAGCGCGTCACATGCGCTTTTTGCAAACGCTCAAGGCAGCACCCAGTTCGTATCACTACGACATTCGCTTAGAAGAGGGCAACTCCGAATTACCTCCTAAGCACGGCCGGCCATTGATGGTCATTAACAGTCAAAGCAGTACGGCGAATCGCTCTTTGTCCATCGCTTGGATTCGTGAATTTGTCACCGCTGTTTGCGAAAAATACCCAACAATGGATGTGCAGCTTTTAAGTGCAAGCCCTAGTCACGAAGCTGAATTAACCGAGGCATTGTTAGGCTTTGGAGATCGCGTGCGGGTCACCCAATACCATGCCAGTGTGAGCCACTCACTGAAGGTCATACGCAGCGCCGATGTGGTTGTCACGCCCGACACTTACGCCGTCCACGCGGCCAGCGCATGGAATATTCCAGTCGTCGCCTTGTATTTACCCAACGGGCCGACGACGGTGTGGACACCGCTGTCTGATACATATGTGCAAATTGAGGCGTCGCCAGGAAAAGTAGTCAGCGACATCGGCGTTCCAGAAGTGATGAACGCGCTCCATCAAATGATGGCATCACCCCAATTGTCGAACGCCTAAGCTGCAAGCATCAATGAACTCTTGACGCAACGCATTGCGTCTTTTCAATGCGGAGCGTTTTTTGGACTCAACCTCATGCTCAGGACGTGGCTCCCACACCAGTGGCAACACCCAATGCGCTTGAGAGGTTTGTTCGTGTGCCCCCAGCTGCTGCCACACGTCGTCATAACTGATGCTGATTCGTTTCGACAGACTGAAATAGCTGGCGTACGCGTGTTTTTTATGCGCCACACCGACCAACCCAACCAAATCCCAAGCCTGAGCCAAGGCCTGCAATGCGTTGAGCAATATAAAACCGGGCTTCGTTCGCTCAAGGGCTTGCGTGGCTTGTTTGATCAAATCTTTGGTGTTTGAGACGCCTTGAAAACAACCGACAAACATCGCGTGTCCATCCCCCGCCAATCCCAGCATCTTTGCTGGCAAAACACTGACGGACGATCTCATCAGCAGCGTGCCGTTCATGTGCAACGACACCATCAACTCACCCTCACGACCTAAACCACGGCTGGGGCTAAGCACGATCTCAAAATCCGTGTCGCTGTGATGAATTTTTCCAACACTGAAATGCCCAGCCTCATAGAAAGAGAGCACTGACGACAGGTTGAATTTGCTCAGCAGCCAATCAAAAAAAGCCAGCTGCGCTTTCGCTCGCGCTTGACTGTCCAAGTCAGACCAAAGATACGCGCGCGTGCACTTGAGATACAACGAGGGATCCATCTCAAACAAACGCGTGAGTTGATGCGACTCAAAATATTGCTTGATTTCCGACAGCTCTGAATGAAATAACCTTTGCCTGAGTTTGAACTTCAGACGACGTTTCATGGTCTGCATCTTCCCACCGGCAAGGTTGTCGGTGAGCAAGAAAAGCTCTTCTGAGTTAGACCACATAAATCCTCAATTCACTTATTGGGCAGCCGTTTGGGCTGCCTCTATTTTCACAACAGGCGGTAGACGCGCTCAGCCGACACGTCTTCTAAGCAACGCGTGTGGCCCAGTGGGCACGTGCGCTCGTAGCAGGGCGAACAGGCCAGCGGGGGCTGGTAGTTGGCATCCACGCGCAGCCACACCACGCGCGCACGCTCGTTCAAAGGTGGCGTGTGTTCCGGGCTGGATGAGCCAAACACCGCCACTTGCGGCACACCAAACGCTGCGGCCACGTGCATAAGTCCCGAGTCGTTGCTGACCACGCGGTGCGCGTAGGCAATCAACGCGAAGGCTTGCATCAAGTTGGTTTGACCTGCCAAGTTGAAGCAATGACCGGGCTTTTGGGCATTGGCGGTGGTGGCAATTTCTTGGCAGATGTCGAACTCTTTGTTCGAACCCAACAAGAACACAGGGCGATCAATCTTGCTCGCCAATTCAGCAAAGTGTTTGGCAGGCCAGCGTTTGGCAGGGCCGTATTCGGCACCTGGCGCAAACACCACATAGCTGTGCTTGGCCAAGGTCGGCAGCGTGGGCATGTTGGTGGCCAGCTCTTCGAGCGCGTGGTCCATCACGCCCACCCCCGCTTTGAGCACGGGGCGTAAATCGCCCACGAGCTTCATGGGCTTGCCGGGGTTTTGGCCCACCAAACTCAGTGCGGCATACCACTCGACCATGGGCGGGCGCTCTTCGGTTTGGGGGTTGTCTAAGCGATCGGTCAGCAGACCAAAACGCATTTCGCCGGTGTAGCCCACGCGCTTGGCAATGTTGGCCATCCAGGGCAACAACGCACTCTTGAGGGAGTTGGGACACACATAGGCCACATCAAACTTGCCGCGCAACTGGCGGGCCAGTTTCAAGCGACCCATCAGTTGCAGACCGCCGTGTTTGAACGGCATCTCAATCACCTCGGCCACGCCGGGCATCACACGGTAAACCGGTGCAATCCAAGGCAAGGCAGCGACAGTGAGGCGCTCGCCGCGCGCAGCCAAGCGGCGCAGCAAGGGTTCGGTCATCACCGCATCCCCAATCCATTGGGGGGCGATGATGAGGGCGTTTTTAATGATGGCCGCCAACGTGCTCGCCGGCTTTGAGTTTGTAAACCGTGCCGCAGTAAGGGCACTTGGCTTCACCGGTGCTGGCCACATCCAAGTAGACCTTGGGGTGGCTGTTCCAGAGTTTCATGTCGGCTTTGGCGCTGGGGCAAAACACGCCGCCTTGCGCGTTCAAATCTTTGGCTAAGAGTTCAACGGTGTTGCTCATTTTTTAAACCTTCGTCAACCAATGTGCGTACTTGGGATTGCGGCCATTGACGATGTCAAAGAACGCAGTTTGGATTTTTTCGGTGATCGGGCCACGGCTGCCCTCGCCCAACTGGATGCGGTCGAGTTCGCGGATGGGCGTCACTTCAGCGGCGGTGCCCGTGAAGAAGGCTTCGTCAGCGATGTACACCTCGTCGCGTGTGATGCGCTTTTGCACAATCTCAAGGCCCAAATCTTTGGCGATGTGGAACACGGTGTTGCGGGTGATGCCGTTCAGGGCGCCAGCCGACAAGTCAGGCGTGTAGATCACGCCGTCTTTGACCACGAAGATGTTTTCGCCAGCGCCTTCAGACACAAAGCCTGAGGTGTCAAGCAACAGGGCTTCGTCGTAACCTTCGTCGGTCACTTCCATGTTGGCCAAGATGGAGTTGGTGTAGTTGCTCACGGCCTTCGCTTGCGTCATGGTGATGTTGACGTGGTGGCGTGAGTAGCTAGAGGTCTTCACGCGGATACCGCGTTTCATGCCTTCTTCGCCGAGGTACGCACCCCAAGTCCAAGCCGCCACCATCAGGTGGATGTCATTACCGCGAGGGCTAACGCCCAATTTCTTATCGCCAATCCAAGTCAAGGGGCGGATGTAGCCGCTTTCTAAATTGTTCTCACGCACCACATCGCACTGCGCTTGGTTGACTTGTTCTTTGGTGAACGGAATGGCCATGCGCAAGATCTTGGCGCTGTTGAACAAGCGGTCGGTGTGCTCTTGCAAACGGAAGATGGCTGTGCCTTGTTCAGTTTTGTAAGCGCGCACGCCTTCGAAGGCGCCGCAACCGTAGTGCAGGGTGTGGCTCAACACATGGATCTTGGCATCGCGCCAATCGACCATCTGGCCGTCCATCCAGATTTTGCCGTCACGGTCAGACATGGATGATGGGATCACGACGCTCATGGGATTTCCTTTGGACTGATGATGTGGTTGTCGCCTGTTTCGGCGTAAGGGTTCATTTTAGCGAGCCTGACGAGGGGTCAGTCGTTGGCGGCGTGGGTCACGGGCTCAACGTCGGTGGCTTGGAACGGACGGTCTAGCGTCCAGCTCTGCAACTTGCCCTGCATAAACACGCAGCGCACCACCGATTGGCTGCCATCGCGCCAGCTGAACACCTCGGGCTGCGTGCCCTTTTCGGTCTCCAGCTGACCCAAAGCACGGGTCATGGCAATGACGTGCATCAGGCTCACGCCCGCTTTGAGCTTGGCGTTGAGCATGACGGCGCTGTCGACAAACCCAATCGGGCGGTTGCTGGCGCGCTTCATGATTTGCACCAAACGCGTGAAATAAAGCAGCAGCCACATGACGCCGCCGGTCACCACCATGGCAATGCCCATCCAGCCCCAGCTTTGCCAAGCCCAAGCAGTCAGGCCCACCGTGCCAATGGGCACCAAATATCTTTGAAAGTTCATGGGCTTATTGTCTCAGGCTCTCAAAGAGCCAGCTCAGTGCTGTGGATAACGCAAGGTCACTTGCAAACCACCCAGGGCCTGCGATTGGCCTAATTCCACTTGAATGCGCTGCAACGTCGCGATGTGCCGCACGATGGACCAGCCCAAGCCGCTGCCCGTGGCTGACGTGCCCAACACGCGGAAAAACCGCTCGCCAAGGCGTGCCTTGTTCTCAGGCGACAGGCCAGGGCCACCGTCTTGGACGGTCACCACCACGTGTTGCGCGTCTGCCCGATGCGCTTGAATACGCACGGTGGCGCCTTCGGGGCTGTAGCGCAAAGCGTTGTCAATGAGGTTGCGCAGCAAGATCTGCCACAAGGTGCTTTGGCCGTTGACCTGCAGCGCCTCAGGTGCGAGCAGCTCTAGGGTTTGATGGCGTCGCAGCGCCTCAGGCGTGAGGTCGGCCATGATTTGTTGCGCCAACTGGTCTAAGCGGAAGGGTTCAGAAAGGACGTCTTGCGGGCCTTCCACACGGGCCAAGGTCAACAGTTGCTCAACCACGCGCGAAGCCCGGTCACAACCCAGCAAGGTGTCTTGCAACGCTTGTTGGCGAACTTGGTCGTTGCTTGCCGATGTGAGCGCCACTTGCGCTTGGGCACGAATGGCAGCAATCGGTGTGCGTAGCTCATGGGCAGCATCGGCGGTGAAGCGGCGCTCGGTTTCCATGCGCTGGGCCAAGCGTTGCAGCAAATCGTTGAGCGCGTCCAACATGGGCTGCACTTCTTGCGGGGTGTCGGGCAAGGCCACGGGCGCAAGGGTTTGGGTGTCACGCTTTAAGAGCGCTTGTCGCAAGCGCTGCAAAGGTTGCAGGCCTGAGCGCACGTTCCACCACAAACCAATCAACAGCAGCGGCAAGGCCATGGTGAGGGGCGGCAAAAAACCACGCAACACGGCACGCAAAATTTCGTCACGGCTGTCTACCCGTTCGGCCACATAGATCTGCACATCGCGGGCGCGGCCAGGCGCGGCGAACACGCGCCACGATTGACCGTCGGCCAAGATGATGGTCTCAAACCCCTCTGTGTGCTGGGCCATGGGCGTGTGCGCCACGTTGGGCGAATGCATAACCAAGCGGCCTTCAGCAAACACTTGGTAGGCCACGCGGTGGGCGTATTTGTGCAATGTGGGCGCCTCTAAAAAAGGCTCGTCAACCTCGGGCGTGACGTTTTGTTGCACGACCAGCAAGGCCGCCGATTGGGTCAAGTGAGCATCGAGCAGTTCATCAACTTCGTGCTGGGCTTCAAACCACACAAAGGCCGCGGTGGCGACCCACACCACCAAGACTGCGCCTAAGGTGCGGGTGAGTAAGCGTTGTTGCAAAGAAAAATGTTGGCGCATAGCTTTAAGGCATGACGATGTAACCCACACCACGCACGGTGTCGATCAAGCCCGCGCCCATCTTGCGGCGCAGGTGGTGAATGTGGACCTCGATGGTGTTGCTCTCGACCTCATGGCCCCAGCGGTACAGGTGTTGTTCAAGTTGCTCACGTGACAGCACGCGGCCTGCGTTGAGCAACAAGGCTTGCAGCAAATCAAACTCGCGGGTGGACAGGCTGATGGCGTCGCCGTCGCGGCTCACCTGCCGTGCGCTGGGGTCCATCACCACGTTGCGAATTTGCAGCATGGCTTGTGTTTTACCGTGGGCGCGGCGCACCAGCGCGTGAAGTCGGGCGGCCAGCTCATCCAAGTCCACTGGTTTGACCACGTAATCGTCCGCACCGAGATTGAGGCCTTCAATGCGTTGGGCCACAGCGTCGCGGGCTGTCAGCACCAGCACGGGGGTGTCGATGCCACGGGCACGCACGGCTTTCAACACCGCCAAGCCGTCTTGACGCGGCAAGCCAATGTCGAGCACCGCAGCTTGGTGCTGCGCGCTCAGCAGCTCGCGCTCAGCGGCCACACCATCGCGCACCCAATCCACTTGGAACCCGCGCTGGTCTAGGCCCGCACGCAGGCCGCTGCCTAGCAGCTCATCATCCTCGGCCAGAAGTATTCGCATAACCTCGCCACATGGGTCGCAGGGCTTGTGGGCCACGCCAGATGCGCAGCATCACCACCAACCCCAAATGCACACACACCACAGCCATGGCCGCATTGCCCAAGCCTTCGTGCAACTCTTGCAGGGCATCGTTCAACCAGCCATCGCCTAAAAGTTCATTGTAGGTAGCCCACCCGCTGGCAATGGCCACCGTGCAAAACGCATAAATGCACAGCACGGCAGCGCTCAGCACCCAACTGCTGGCACCCACCCAAAAGTTACGCGTGAGCCATTCGCCTTGTTTGAGTTTGTTCAGCCACACCCGCCACATGGCAACGCGGCGCAACAACAAACCCCAACGCGCCGAAGCAGGGCCCACCCAACCCCACACCAAACGAAACGCCAACACCGCCGCCAGGCTGTAGCCGCTGTACACGTGTACCAAACGCCAGTACTCAGACTCTGACGTGACATAAGAGATGAGAAACGCCAAGGCCATACTGGCGTGCGCCATGCGCGTGCCTAAATCGACCACGGGCTTGCGCTGTGTGGACACAGGCGGGACGGTTGCCTCTGTCACTTGAGCAGGGTTTAAAACGGTGTGGCTCATTTTGGAATCCTCACGCGGTCTTCTTCAAAGTCACCTTGTGCCGCATCGCGGTGGCAAGCCGTGCAATTGGCAGGGCTTTTGATAGAGGCACGTTTGAAGGTGGCCGCACTCACCTCGCGGTGCTTGCGCTCAAACCATGCTGAGCGGGTGATGCGGTCTTGTGGCGGCTCCTCGCGCGCACGCTTGCCTTGGCCGCCGTGGGTTTGCAACCAGGCATCAATTTGTTTTTGGGTCGCGGCATCTAACGAAGCATCACTGCCGTAGTGTTTGTCTAGCACGTTCATCACGCGTTGCCACGAAGCTTTGGGCAACAGGTTGGGCGGAAATGCCAAGTGGCAGCTACCGCACTCTTGGGTGTACGCGGCAGGCGGTGTGGGGCCTTTGTCGCTGTCGGCCCAGACGGGTAACACAGCACATGCGCTAGCGGTCACCATGCCAACGACGAAAGATGAATACCGTGAATGCATCACAAACTCCAATCAACGTAAGGTGATGAGCCAAGCCAACACATCGGCTTTTTCAGCGGCTGTGCACTCACGTGCGAGCACATCTTTGCAATTGCGACGGAACCACTTTTCAGCTTTCGCGCCATCGGTAAAGCGCTTGGAATTGGCTGCGGGCGCAAGTGGCTCAATCGCTTTGTCGGTGCTGGCATGACGCCCACCCACCATGGGCGACTTGCCGTGGCAACTGCTGCACTGCCACTCTTGGCCATGGCTGGCTTTGAAAAACGTTTCACCCCTTGATGCATTGGCAGGCTGACCAGATTGCCCGGTATAGCTCGCTAGCAGCTCGGCAGGCGAGGCAGCCAAGGTGTTGAGCGAGACAAGAAACAACAACGTGAAAAACTTTTGAAGCATGGTGGTGCACCTTTCAAAACCAATGCTAGTGGCCGCTTCTTAGGGTTTTCTTAAGACGCGGCGACCTTGCCTTAAGGCTCCCTTAATGTGAGATCTGCACACTTTGGCCAACGTTCACAAATGGAGTTGGTATGTCACACGCAATCTTTAAACCCAAATTACTTGCATTACTTTTGGCAGCGTCTGGTCTGCTCACGGCTTGCGGCGGTGGGGGGGGAGGTGGAGGTGGAGGTGGAGGTGGCAGCACTGTCAGCGTCATACCCGCTACAGGCGCGGTCAGCTCGGGCACCATCAGCGGCTTGGGCTCCATCATCGTGAACGGCGTTCGTTACGAAACGGTTGGTTCGAATGTTTTAGATGCAGACGATGGCAGCACAGTCATCACCACGCCACTGCGCATTGGCATGACAGTGAGCGTTGAACAGAGCGGCACTGACCCTGTCACCTTGCGGCCCATTGCTGGAAAAATTTTGGTGCAAAGCGGTATCAAGGGCGTGGCCAACTACACCGGTGCCAGCCTGACTGTGGCGGGGTTGCCTGTCGCCACTGACGCCACCACCATCTTGCTGGACGCAACAGGTGCCGTGACGACCTTGGCCGCGCTGAGCGGCCAAAGTGTGGAGGTTTACGGCTTGCCACAAGCCGATGGCACTTTTCTAGCCACCTTGGTGGAGGCAGCAATTGGAGCAGTCACCGTACAAGTGGTTGGCACCGTGCAAAGCATCAACACAAGCGCGAAAACATTGGTGCTTGGTACAACGGCCAGCCCCATCACGGTGGACTTTGCCAGCATCACGCCACCTAGCGGATTGGTGGCTGGGTCAGTCATTGTGGTGAAGTCAGCCACAACCACCACGGCAAACACTTACGCGGCAAGCAGCCTGCAAATTCGCAGCGCCACGGCAAGCACCTACACAAGCTACGTCAGCAACTACAGCGGCACCACGCGTATCCACAGCGAGCGCAATGAGTTGTACGGCGCAGTGTCAGACAAAACCTTGATTTACAGCGGCGCAACTGTGACGGGCTGCACCCTGAAAATTCAAGGCATCCAAGTACAAGCCAGCAGCGCTGCCTTGTGCGCCAGCATCGTCAATGGCACTTATGTGGAAGCCAAAGGCACGCTGAGCAACGGCGTACTCAACGCGACCAAAATCGAATTTGAGAACAGCCAATCCAATGGCTACGCCGATGACTGGAACGACTCAGACTCGGATGGTTTGCATCACCGCAGCCTGTCGACCATCAGCACCCCCAGCGAACTGCAGGCAACTCGCAGCTTTGAAATTTATGGCTCGCTCAGCTGCTCGGCGGTGAATGTGGCCTGTACCCTCACACGCGGCGCCAGCACGTACACAGCCGATATGTCTTCTGCTTATTGGAATGAGCATTTGCCCATCGCCAATGGCTACGTAGAAGCCAAGGGTTATTTGACTGGTAGCACCTTCAAGGTCATCAAGATTGAGTCAAAAGACCGTCGCTATGGCTACGGTCATGGTGACGATGACTGAGTGTGGCTGCTAGTTAAAAATTAGAGCCCTCGAACCAAGCCAATCGCCTCATCCACACGCTCCACCGCATGCACCGTCATGCCGGGGATGGGCTTCTTAGGCGCGTTGGCTTTGGGGATGACGGCCACGGTAAAGCCCAGCTTGGCCGCTTCTTTCAAACGCTCTTGCCCGCGCGGTGCAGGGCGCACCTCGCCCGCCAAGCCCACTTCACCAAAGGCGATGAAGCCCTGCGGCAGCGGCTTGCCGCGCAAGCTGCTTTGAATCGACAACAACACGGCCAAGTCGGCCGCAGGCTCGCTGATGCGCACGCCGCCCACCGCGTTGACAAACACATCTTGGTCCATGCACGCCACGCCTGCGTGACGGTGCAACACGGCCAACAACATGGCCAAACGGTCGCGGTCCAAGCCCACGCTCAAACGGCGCGGCGACGGGCCACCGCTGTCGACCAAAGCTTGAATTTCCACCAACATGGGGCGCGTGCCTTCAAGCGTGACCAACACACAACTGCCGGGCACGGGCTCGGTGTGTTGGCTCAAGAAAATGGCGCTGGGGTTGCTGACGCCCTTGAGGCCTTTTTCGGTCATGGCAAACACACCAATTTCGTTCACCGCACCAAAGCGGTTTTTGATGGCACGCACCAAGCGATAGGTGGAATGTGTGTCGCCTTCAAAGTACAGCACGGTGTCCACCATGTGCTCCAACACACGCGGACCAGCCAGTGCGCCCTCTTTGGTGACGTGCCCCACCAACACCACCGCTGTGCCCGAAGACTTGGCCATGCGGGTGAGGTGTGACGCGCATTCACGTACTTGTGCCACCGAGCCAGGGGCGCTGGTGAGCTGATCGGAGTACACGGTTTGGATGGAGTCCATCACCACCACCGCCGGTTGAAGCTTGTCAACGGTGGCCAATATTTTTTCAAGCTGAGTTTCGGCTAGCACTTGCACTTGGCTGTGATCCAGCCCCAAGCGGCGCGAGCGCAGCGCCACTTGCGCGGCAGACTCTTCGCCCGTCACATACAAAGTGCTCATGCCGCTGCGTTGCAGGCCATCCATGGCTTGCAAAATCAAAGTGGATTTGCCAATGCCGGGGTCGCCACCAATCAGCACCACGCCGCCCTCCACCATACCGCCGCCCAATACGCGATCGAGTTCTTCTTGGCCAGTGGGCGTGCGTGCCACGTCTTGTGCTTCGATGTCAGACAGCACCGCCACTTCCGAAGCTGGGGCCAAGGCCGCCATGCCTGCGTAGCGGTTTTTGGTGGGACCACTGCTGTCAACCGCCGTTTCAATCAGCGTGTTCCACGCATTGCAACTGGGGCATTTGCCCAACCATTTGGCAGTGATGCCGCCGCAGTCGGTGCAGGTGTATTGGGTTTTTTCTTTGGCCATGCGCCAATATTACTGGATAAATAGCCAGTGGTATAGCGTCGTGGGTTGAAACACGCGGAGAGAAGTTGCGAGACACTTCGCCTATGCCTCACCTCATCATCCAATACACCGCCCAGCTCGACGCCGAGACGGACATGGCCAAGCTTTGCCAAACCTTGAGCGACACGATGCTGGCCGCCAAACACCCCGACGGCCAAGCCGTGTTCCCGATCGGGGCCACGCGTGTGTTGGCGTTTGCCACAACACATGCCGTCATCGCGGATGGCAGCGGCGACTACGCCTATGTGTATCTGAACTTTCGCGTCGCCAAGGGCCGCAGGCCCGAGATGATTGCGCAAGTTGGCCAATCCTTGCTGGCTGCAACCCAGGCCCATTTCGCGGAAGTATTTGCCAAGCGCCCCATCGGCATCACCTTGCAAATTGACGAAGGGCATGAAGTGTTCAACGCCGTCCACAATAATTTGCACCCTTTGTTCAGCAAACCTTGAAAACGCCCAGCCATGCAAACCCCCGAGAACCAATTTAAAAAAGCCCTGCGCCACCAACAGCCACAAATCGGCTTGTGGATGGGCTTGGGTAACACCGTGACCACCGACATTTGTGCGGGCGCTGGTTTTGACTGGCTGGTGATTGACGGCGAACACGGCCCCAACGACTTGACCACTTTGCTCGCGCAGTTGCAGGTCGTGGCCGCCTATCCCCATTCACACCCTGTGGTGCGTGTGCCGCACGACAACGCGGCGCTGCTCAAGCAAGTGCTGGACATTGGTGCCACCACGGTGTTGGTGCCCATGGTGGACACGGCCGCGCAAGCCGCCGCCATTGTGAAAGCCTGCCGCTACCCGCAAGACGATGGCCAAGGCGGCATTCGGGGCATGGCGGGCACGCGCGCCTCGCGTTGGGGCCGCTTCCCCAACTACGGCAAAGAGGCCAACGACCAAGTGTGTGTGTTGGTGCAAGCCGAAACCCGCGAAGCCTTGAAAAACCTGGACGCCATCGCCGCCACACCCGGCGTGGACGGTGTGTTCATTGGCCCGGCAGACTTGTCGGCCTCCATGGGCCACATCGGCAACCCCAGCCACCCCGAAGTGCAAGCGGCCATCGTGGACGCGATTGCGCGCATTCGCCAAGCAGGCAAAGCGCCCGGCATCTTGATGGGTGACGAAGCACTGGTGCGTCAGTATTTGTCGCTGGGTGCTTTGTTTGTCGCCGTGGGTGTGGACGGCATGATCTTGTCGCGCCAAACCTCGGCCTTGGCAGCCAAGTACAAAGACGGCTTGGGCGATGTGAGCGCCAGCAAAGGCCCTTACTAAACGGCGATTCAGTCCTGCGTGAACCCCACGCGACTGGACACTGCGCACATCAACTCATAGCCCACCGTGCCTGCAGCTTGGGCCACTTCGTCAATTGGCAACACCACGCCGTTGCTGGCTTTGCCCCACAACGTGACTTCGCTGCCAAAGCCAGCCTCATGACCTGTTTCAACGCAAGGCGTGAGGTCAACCGCAATCATGTCCATGCTCACGCGGCCCAAGGTGCGGGTGCGTACCCCGTCCACCAACACAGGCGTGCCCGTGGGGCAATGGCGGGGGTACCCATCGGCATAGCCGCAAGCCACCACGCCCAAGCGCATGGGCGCATCTGCTTTGAACGACGAGCCGTAACCCACGGTGTCGCCCGCTTGCAACTCTTGCGTGGCAATGATGCGGCTGCGCAAACTCATGGTGGGCTGCAAATCCCACTGCGCGATGTTGCGCTCAGGAAAGTCGGGCGCGCTGCCATACAGTGCAATGCCAGGGCGAACCCAATCGGCAGCCACCGCCGCATCACCAGCGTGACGCAACAAGCCCGCACTATTGCAAGTGCTGCGCTCGCCGGGCAAGTCTTCGGTGGTTTTGGTGAACGTGGCGATTTGTTCGGCAATGCCTTTGGGGCCATCGGCATCGCTGAAGTGGGTGATGAGCGAAATCTCATCCACTTGCGGCAACTGGTTCAAGCGTGTCCACGCCGAACGAAACCGTGTGGGCGTGAAACCCAAGCGGTTCATACCGCTGTTCATTTTGAGGAATATTCGGTGCGGCACTTGGGTTTTGTGACGGCTGAGCATGTCAATTTGCTCGTCGCAATGCACGGTGTGCCACAGGTCTAGGCGCGAGCAGAGCTCTAAGTCGCGAGACTCAAACACGCCTTCCAGCAACAGCACCGGTCCGCGCCAGCCCAAGCTGCGTATGCGTTGCGCCTCATCCAGGTCCAGCAACGCAAAGCCGTCGGCGGCACGCAACCCTTCAAACACGCGCTCAATGCCGTGGCCATACGCATTGGCTTTGACCACGGCCCATACGCGGGCGTCAGGGGCAGCAACGCGCATGCGTGCCAAGTTATGACGCAAAGCGTCGGTGTGAACAAAGGCTTGTATCGGACGGGGCATGGTCAATATTGTGGCACCCGCGTGATATAACCTCGGGTAGATACAGAAGAAAGAAGAATCAGCAGGCCCGCAGTACGCTGCGAGCTGCCAGACCCATCCATGAAGCGCGGTTTTTACACCATCATGTCGGCCCAATTTTTCAGTTCGTTGGCCGACAACGCACTGTTTGTCACAGCCGTCGAATTACTGAAATCAGATGGTGCCGCCGAATGGCAGCGCGCCGCTCTGGTGCCTATGTTTGCCCTGTTCTATGTGGTGCTCGCCCCGTTTGTAGGTGCGTTTGCCGACTCACGACCGAAGGGCGAAGTCATGCTCATGAGCAACGCCATCAAAGTGGTGGGCTGCTTGATGATGCTGTTTGGCGTGCATCCTTTGTTGGCCTACGCGGTTGTCGGCTTGGGTGCTGCGGCGTACTCGCCTGCCAAGTACGGCATCTTGACCGAGCTGCTGCCCGCGTCACAGTTGGTCAAGGCCAACGGCTGGATTGAAGGCTTGACGATTGCGTCCATCATCTTGGGCGTGTTGTTGGGCGGTCAACTCGTCGGGCCAAATTTGTCGGCTTGGCTGTTGTCGTTTGATTTACCCTTCGTCACAACGGGCATTGACACCTCGGCTGAAGCTGCCATCTGTTTGTTGATTCCGCTGTATGCCATCGCTGCGTGGTTCAACAAGCGCATCCCCTACACCGGTGCGGCGCTGATTCCCATGCGCTTGGACCCCGAAAAATCCATGACGCGCAACTTGTTGGTACTGGTGCCTGATTTTTGGCATTGCAACCAGCGCTTGTGGCATGACAAGCTCGGCCAAATTTCCTTGGCCACCACCACCTTGTTCTGGGGTGTGAGCGGCAACCTGCGCTACATCGTGTTGGCCTGGAGTGCGGCCGCTTTGGGCTACACCACCACGCAAGCGTCGAGCTTGGTGGGTGTGGTCGCCATCGGTACCGCTGTGGGTGCCGTGGTGGCGTCCATGAAGATGCGACTAGACCACGCCACCAAACTCATGCCTTTGGGTATTGCCATGGGCTGCTTTGTGGTGGCAATGAACTTCATTGACAACCTCTGGCTGGCGGTGCCCTTCCTCATCATCTTGGGCGGCTTGGGCGGCTTTTTGGTGGTGCCAATGAATGCCTTGTTGCAACACCGAGGTCACAACCTCATGGGTGCGGGCCGTTCCATCGCTGTGCAAAACCTGAATGAGCAACTGTGTATTTTGGGCCTCGGCTTTTTGTACACCTTCAGCACCAGCATGGGACTCAGCGCATTTGGCGCCATCACCGCCTTCGGCGCGTTGGTGGGTTATGTGATGTGGCTCATCAAGTTGTGGCACGAACACAACCACAAACACCACCGTGAAGAACTCGCGCGTTTGATGCACATCGCCCGCAACGACGACTTGCACGGGTAAAGCCGTGCACACCCCCGCCACATGACGCGCCCCGTGCTGGCCGTACTGGCCCTGGCCCTCAACGCTTTGGTGTGGGGCCTGTCTTGGTGGCCGCTGCGCCAACTCAATGTCGACGGCCTTCACCCCTTGTGGACCACCGCGGCTGTGTTCACCTTGGCCACCGTCGTGCTCACCTTCATCAGCCCTTCGGGCTGGCGACACTTCAAACAACACCCACAACTTTGGTGGCTCATGGCCGCCGCAGGGCTGACCAACGTCGGCTTTAACTGGGCCGTCACCACCGGCGATGTGGTGCGCGTGGTGTTGCTGTTTTATCTCATGCCCACATGGTCGTTGTTGCTGGCATGGTGGCTGCTGGATGAGCGGCCCACACGCGGCGCCTTAGCGCGTTTGGGGCTGGCCTTGCTCGGCGTGGTGTTGGTGCTGAAAACACCCGAGTCCCCTTGGCCTTTGCCGCAAGATTTGTCCGACGTGCTGGCACTGCTGGGTGGCTTTTGTTTTGCGCTCACCAACATTTGGCTGCTGCGTTTGCAACACACGCCTGAGTCTGCGCGCATGGTCGCCATGTTTAGCGGTGGCGCCCTGATGGCGGTGGCGTGTGCGGTGCTGGCCACGGCGGCGGGCGTGGTTCCCACCGCCCAAGTGTTTGCCGTGCCGCTTGAAAGCCATGGTGTGTCAGGCCTTCTCACTTGGCTGACCGATGCTTTCGTGGCGCAACAGGTGGCCACGTGGGCACCTTGGGTTTTGGGTTTGAGCGCGGCTTTTTTGGTGTCTAACTTTGCGCTGCAATACGGCGCCGCCCGCTTGAGTGCGCACACCACTGCGATGGTGATGATGTCGGAAGTCGTGTTTGCCAGCGTGTCCTCAGTGGCACTAGGGGCATCGACGCTGACGTGGCGCGTGGGCCTGGGTGGCGGCATGATTGTGTTGGCTGCGCTGCTGGCATCGCAAGCGCACACCGACAAAAACCACGCTTGATTGACTTTAGGAGCCTCGCTTTCGCGCGCAGGTACTTGCTTTGAAAGGCTTCGCCAATGACCACCTTGACCGACTTCACCGCCAACCGCATTGACGGCACACCTTTGTCATTTGCAGACCTGAAAGGCCAAGTGCTGCTGGTCGTCAACACCGCCAGCGCTTGCGGCTTCACGCCGCAGTTTGAAGGCTTAGAGGCGCTGCACAAAACCTATGGCTCGCAAGGCTTGACCGTCATCGGTTTTCCTTGCAACCAGTTTGGCGCACAAGACGCGGGCACCAACGCCGAGATTGGCGCGTTCTGCCAACGCAACTACGGCGTGAGCTTTGCGATGATGGAAAAAGTCGACGTGAATGGCGACAACGCGCACCCGCTGTTCAAGTGGCTCAAAGCAGAAGCGCCCGGCCTCTTGGGCAGCGAAGCCATCAAATGGAACTTCACCAAGTTCTTGGTGGGCAAAGATGGGCGTGTGCTCAAGCGCTATGCGTCGATGGATGCGCCAGCCAAGTTGGCAAAAGACATTGAAGCCGCCCTAGCGACTTGACGCAAATTAGCGCTGAACGCGGCGAGCCAACGCGCTTGGCACAAGCCGCTTCTCCAGAGATTTAGTTCAACGCCTCGTCCAACACTTCCACCCAATGCTTCACCGGCACATCTGTGCCGCTTTGCAAATGGGTGATGCAGCCGACGTTGGCGCTCAAAATCGCTTTGGGCTGGAGCGCATCGAGGTGGCCGAGCTTGCGGTCGCGCAGGGTGTAGCTGATGTCGGGATTCAGCACGCTGTAGGTGCCTGCTGAGCCGCAACACAAATGCGATTCGGTGTTGGCCACTGAAATGGCAAAACCCAACGCGGCCAAATGTGTTTCCACACCGCCTTTGAGCTTTTGGCCATGTTGCAAGGTGCAGGGTGGGTGGAAAGCTTGCATGCCAGCATTGGCCAACACAGCGGCTTTGAGTTTGGGCTTGAGCACCGGCACCAAGTCTGGCAACAACTCGCTTAAGTCTTGCGTGAGTTCGCTGATGCGTTTGGCTTTGTCGGCGTAGGCGGCATCGTCTTTCAGCACATGGCCGTAGTCTTTCACCATCACGCCGCAGCCTGAGGCGTTCATCACGATGGCCTCCACACCTTGCTCTACAAACGGCCACCACGCGTCGATGTTGGCGCGAATTTGCACCAAGCTGCCGTCTTGGTCGTTCAAGTGAAATTTCACCGCACCGCAGCAACCCGCTTCGGGCGCCACGATGGTTTGAATGCCCGCCGCATTCAACACGCGCGCCGTGGCGGTGTTGATGTTGGGCAGCATCGCGGGTTGCACACAGCCTGCAAGCATCAACACTTTGCGGACGTGTGTTTGGGTGGGCCACACCACACCGTTGCGTTCGGCAGTTTGGGGCGCGGGCACTTTGGCTTTGAGCTTCGCAGGCAACACACCACGCACGGCTTGGCCCAGCTTCATGGCAGGTGCGAACAAGGGCGATGTGAGGCCTTCTTTCAAAGCCCAACGCATGAAGCGCTCGCCCAAAGGGCGTGGCACTTGCGCATCGACCACTTTGCGGCCCACGTCCACCAAGTGGCCGTATTGCACGCCGCTGGGACAAGTGCTTTCGCAGTTGCGGCAAGTGAGGCAGCGGTCCAAGTGCTGTTGCGTGGCACGCGTGGGCGTGGCACCTTCAAACACTTGCTTCATCAAATAGATGCGCCCGCGTGGGCCGTCTAGCTCATCGCCCAACAGTTGGTACGTGGGGCATGTCGCTGTGCAAAAACCGCAGTGCACGCACTTGCGCAAGATGGCTTCGGCTGCTTCGCCTTCGGGCGTGCCGACGTATTGGGGGGCCAGGTTGGTTTGCATGTGGGGCTTTGAAATTGACGTGTGGGTTTAAACGCGACCGGGGTTGAAGATGCCCGCTGGGTCAAACTGTTTTTTGAGTTCGTTTTGAATGCGCTGCTGCACGGCGTTGAGCGGGGTGTACACGCCCACAGCTTTATCAGCGTCACCATGTGCGGTGCTGGTGCGGAACAAGGTGGCGTGACCGCCCGCCTTCACCGCCGCGTCGCGCACTTGGGTGGCTGCCGAGGCAGGTGCCCACAACCAGCGTTGTGCGCCGTGCCATTCGATGTATTGCGCACACGCGGCACCGTTCACGCGCACATCCAGCACAGGGGCGGTTTGCGGCACGCTCAGGCGCCACAAGCAGTCTTGCTCGGTAGGCGCTTTGAAGAAGTCCAAGGTTTGCTCGCCGCTGGCTTTCCAATCGGCAGCCACATCTGCGCTGTCCATGCGTGTGACTTGCGCGCCCAAGGCTTGCACATCAGCACTCATCTTGATCACAGCAGCGTCCACGGCAGCCACGGCACCGCGCAGGCGCACAAAGAAAAAGTCTTGCGCGGGTGAGGCGGTGGTGTCGTACACCCACGCACTGGCATTAAGCGGCAGCGGCTGACCGCCCCATTGGTTGATGAGTTTCAAAGCTTGCGCTTGGCTCACACCCGCGCACACCAAGGTGGCTTCGCCGGGGGCTACGGGCAAGACCTTCAACGACACTTCAGTGATCAAGCCCAACTGGCCCCAGCTGCCGGCCAGCAAACGCGACACGTCGTAGCCCGCCACGTTCTTCATCACTTGACCGCCGAAGGTGAGGTGTTCGCCTTTGCCGTTGATGACGCGCGCACCCAACACAAAGTCGCGCACCGTGCCCACACTGGCGCGGGCGGGGCCGCTCAGACCTGCAGCGACCATGCCGCCAATCGTGGCGCCTTCGCCAAAATGGGGCGGCTCAAACGCGAAGCATTGTCCTTTTTGCGCCAACGCCGCTTCGACTTCAGCGAGCGGCGTGCCGCAACGCACGGTAATCACCAGCTCACTCGGCTCGTAGCTCAAGATGCCGCTGTAGGCACGAGTGTCGAGCACCTCGCCTTGCAGGGACTGGCCTAAAAAGTCTTTGGTACCACCGCCGCGCAAGCGCAGAGGCTGGCCGGACTTGGAGGCCTCAAGGATACGGTCGGTGAAATGTTGAAGGGTGGATTGCAGTGTGTCTTGCATGGCCAACATGGTAGCCGCTAGGTCTGGCGCTGGTTTTGAATTTTTTGCACAGCTCCGTCAAAAATCGCTCGCCCACAAAAAAGCCCGCCGTGAGGCGGGCTGTGAAGTCCAAGGAAACCTTGAAGTACTTGAAAAATTAACGGTGGTAGGCAGTTTCGCCGTGTGAGCTGATGTCGAGGCCTTCGCGCTCTTCTTCTTCGCTGACACGCAGACCCAAAACCATGTCCACAATTTTGTAGGCGATGTAAGACACCACACCCGACCAAACAATGGTGGTCACCACAGCTTCCAACTGGATCAGCACTTGGCCGCCGATGGAATACTCTGGGCTCACTGCGTTGGCAACGTAGTCAAAAATGCCCGTGCCGCCGAGGGATGGCGCAGCAAACACGCCGGTCAGCAACGCACCCACAATACCGCCCACGCCGTGGACGCCGAACACGTCGAGTGAGTCGTCAGCGCCCAAGAGGCGTTTCAGACCGTTCACACCCCATAGACACAAGAAGCCACCAGCAGCACCGATCACGATGGCACCCATGGGGCCCACGAAACCGCAAGCTGGGGTGATCGCCACCAAGCCGGCCACAGCACCAGAAGCCGCGCCCAACATAGAGGCCTTGCCTTTAGACAATGCTTCACCTGCAATCCAAGCCAGGGTCGCAGCAGCCGTTGCCACCAACGTGTTCACAAAAGCGAGGGCAGCAACACCGTTGGCTTCCAGGTTAGAGCCGGCGTTGAAACCGAACCAACCCACCCACAAGAGAGATGCGCCGACCATGGTCAACGTCAAGCTGTGAGGCGCCATGGATTCTTTGCCGTAGCCTGTGCGTTTGCCGATCACGTATGCGCCGACCAAACCAGCCACCGCAGCGTTGATGTGCACAACCGTACCGCCAGCGAAGTCCAAAGCACCCTTGGCCCACAACCAGCCAGCAGCGGCCGTCACAGTTTCCAAAGTCGCAGCGTCTGTGATCGCGTCTGGGCCGTCCCAATACCAAACCATGTGGGCCACGGGCAAGTAGCTGAACGTGAACCAGATGGTGCAGAACAACAACACAGCCGAGAAGCGCACGCGCTCAGCAAATGCACCCACGATCAAGGCACACGTGATGGCTGCGAATGTGGCTTGGAACGCCACGAATGACAGTTCAGGAATCACAACACCTTTGCTGAACGTGGCAGCAACGGAGTCAGGCGTGATGGTGGCCAAGAACAACTTGTCAAAGCCGCCGAAGAACGGTGAGCCGCCAGAGAACGCCAAGGTGTAGCCGTAGACAACCCACAACACATAAATGAGTGAGCTCACGACAAACACTTGCATCAGCACTGACAGCATGTTCTTGCTGCGGACCAAACCGCCGTAGAACAAAGCCAAACCAGGGATGGTCATCAAGATCACCAACAGCGTGGACACGGTCATCCAAGCGGTGTCGCCTTTGTTAGGCACAGGTGCGGGGGCTGCGGTTGCAGCCGTTGCGGCAGCAGCGGGCGCTGCGGCAGGGGCTGTGACTTTGACGTCAGCAGCAGGGGCAGTTTGTGCCATCGCGGCGGTGCTGCCAAGCAGCAGACCAAACCCGAGGGCCAGAGAGGCTAGAAATTTTTTCATGATGCGTCTTCTTTCTTAAAGCGCTTCCACGCCGGTTTCGCCGGTACGGATGCGGACAACTTGTTCAAGGTCGTAAACAAAAATCTTGCCGTCGCCGATTTTTCCGGTACGGGCAGAACCTTCGATGGCTTCGATGGCACGGTCAACGTGTTCAGCGTCAACGGCGGCTTCAATCTTGACCTTTGGCAAGAAGTCAACCACGTACTCAGCACCGCGATACAACTCGGTATGGCCTTTCTGACGGCCGAAGCCCTTGACTTCAGTAACAGTGATACCTTGCACCCCAATTTGGGAAAGGGCCTCGCGGACCTCGTCCAACTTAAAGGGTTTGATGATGGCGGTGATGAGTTTCATGGTTGCTCCTAGAGAAGACAATGCGTTGGTTTAGAACGCGTACTTGACGCCGACGACCACAGCGTTTTTGGCTGTGCCGTAGCTAGTTGCTGTCGATGTGTAATAGGTGTTGTGCTTGGCAGTTGTGCTAATGGCTGAGACGCTGGCAGACAACCCATCACCCAAATCTTTGCCCAAAGTCAAAGCGAAGTCGCTGTAGCTGTTGGGCGAGTTCTTGATGTCTTGACGGCCAGCGTGTGGTGTCAATGTGTAGCCGTTGCCAAGGTCCAAGTTGGCGCTCAAGTCAAAGTAAGCGCTGCCTTTTGAATTGGCTGTACCAAACAAATCAGAAAAAGCGTAGGAGTACTTGGCTGTGACAACACCGTAGGTGGCAGCGCCATAAACTTCGTCTGTGTTGGCACTAACACCTGAAACTTTGCTGTATGTGTTGTTCACGTACTCGTAGCGCAAATAGCCCACGTCATAAGCAATACCTGCAGCTTCAAATTTATAACCACCGTAGAGATCCAGCTCAACTGGACCTTTGGCAGCAGAACCAGAATCCTTGATCCACTTGATGGTCGAACCCCAAGCGCCCAAATAGAAACCGTTGGCGTTGGCGTAGTCCACGCCACCTTGCAAAGCTGGGTCGCCTTTGGTTTGTGCGATACCGCGGTAACGGTATTGGCTGACCACGCCCACGTTGTAAGTCACTTCAGGGGTTTCAGCAGCAGGCGCAGTTTGCGCGAATGCAGCAGAAGAGGTGGCCAAGATGGCCAACACGATTTTGGACTTGAGGTTCATAGTTTTCTCCATTGAAAAATTAAGAGGGATACACCTACTTAGCAGGGTCCGTGCCAACGTTGAAATCCACAAAAGTGATCTCTTCACTAGAACTAAGACCCAAAGTGATGCAGTAGTCTGGCTACTCATCCATTTTGATGCACACAGTTGGTGCATCACTTTGTCTTACATGCCCCGCTATGGGGATGAAAACTCAAAAAGAGAAGATTTATGACGCTCGCGTTAATTCACAGCCGAGCACTCTTGGGCCTGCAAGCACCAACAGTGACCGTTGAAGTGCATTTGGCCAATGGCCTGCCCAGCTTCACCTTGGTGGGATTGGCGGATACCGAGGTGAAAGAAGCGCGCGAACGCGTGCGCTGCGCCATTCAGAACGCGGGGTTGGATTTCCCAACGAACAAGCGCATCACGGTGAACCTCGCGCCCGCTGACTTGCCCAAAGACTCGGGTCGTTTTGACTTGCCGATTGCTTTGGGCATCTTGGCGGCGAACGGTCAACTCGACGAGGCCGCGTTGGCTTTGCATGAGTTTGCGGGCGAGTTGTCTTTGTCGGGCGAGCTGCGTCCCGTGCGCGGCGCACTCGCCATGGGGCTGGCCCTGCGCAGTGCGGGGGTGCGCACGCGGTTGGTATTGCCACCCGGCAGCGCAGAAGAGGCCGCACTCGTGCCCACCGCAGAGGTGTACCGCGCCCAACATTTGAGCGATGTGGTGGCGCACTTTGCCAAACCCGAGGTGAAAGGCTTGGTCGCGCAACGCGAAGAGGCCACGACGCACCCGGTACACACGACCGAAGGATGGTCGCGCATTGAGACGCCCACCTTCAGCGCGCCCGCCGCCGCTCACCACCCTGACCTTGCCGACGTGAAGGGCCAAGCAGGCCCGCGACGCGCCCTAGAGATTGCAGCAGCGGGTGGGCACTCTCTTCTAACATAGTGTTATAGTCGCCTGCACTAGTTTCACTACCTTGGTGTCCTTTATGCCTATTGCCTACTCTTATCAGCGGTTCAGTAGTGATGCGCAAAGCGAAGGTGACAGCCTACGGAGGCAGAAGGAGTTAGCTCGGAAATACGTTGACGAGAACACAGAACTCGGGTTGACGTTAGATACGGCCTTGAACATGACTGATTTAGGAGTCTCTGCATTCAAAGGCGACAACATGACGACTGGAGCTTTGGGTAAGTTCTTAGTCGCAGTGCATCAAGGACTTATCCCGCGTGGAAGCTATCTATTAATAGAAGCCTTCGACCGCTTCAGCAGAGAACAACCGAACAAGGCAGCTGGTGCGCTCCTTAACCTAGTTAATAACGGCATCGTTGTCGTAACGCTAAATAACCGGCAGGTCTTCAGAGAAGAAGACTTCGCTGACGGTACAGCTGGTCTTGTTGCTTTCATGGGTGCATTCATTGCGATGGAGGGAGCGCATCGGGAACAAGTCAATAAAGGTAGCTACGTCAGCTGCACTTGAACACAAAGCGCGATCTCTATTGAAATCGCTTTCAGTCTTAGTGCTGTGTGACCAATTAGTAGCCGCACAACTACTCAGGAATGCAATCGCTAAAAAGTAGGCAATTTTTCTCATATCAGTACTTGGGTTCTTTCGTGCCTTGCTTGCCGTTGTATGGATTCACGTTGGGCTTGCTAGACCAGTTGTCTCGCTGTGTGTGGTTTGGGTTAGTAGCGTTATGAGGTGCCACGTAAGTTCCGTTCTTTTTGACGTGGCCGTCAACACTGTGTGATCCAGCAGCGTCGCCGCTAAAGGCTACTTTTTTTGCGAACGAAAAATCAGTTGTAAGCAACACAAGAACACCGAGCAAAGTAGCTGCTAACGTCTTCATTACCCGTCTCCAAATTGCAAATTTCTCGGTGCGAAAACGACTTATCACAGACAGTTAACTTTGCCCCATGCATCCCTGAAGCAGTTTTGTTGTCGCTGAGGTGTGTTTGTCCATTGACCGGGAGCTGGTGCAAGTTGTTGTTGCTGATTCGGCTGCGGCGTGTTTGACCACTGACCAAGAGCTGGTGCGACTTGCTGCTGTTGCTGAATTTGGTTCAATGAGTTGTTGATACCTTGGAGCTGTCGTAGCTGGTTTTGCTGGAACTCCTGTTGAACCTGCTGTGGAGTGCAATTCCCCCATGCACAGTTTTGCGCAAAGGCCGTCGATGAACAAAACATCACTAGCGCGAAAAATGGGATTTTTTTAAACATTTATGACAGATTTATTGTTGATTTAATAATTATTTTCCCATTTTTGTAGCCTGTCAAGCCGTGGCCTGTGAAGCTGTGGCCTAAAGGGAACCTTTATCAGAGACTTGAACGGCCATGCAGCCAGAAATTCTCAATAAAACGCTAGAGGACGTCAAAACCGACATAGCCGTTAACCTCAAAAATATCCGCAAATCACATAACATTGCACAAGAAAAGCTTGCTCTAGACGCAGGTGTTGACAGGACGTTTGTTAGCAAAATTGAACGTGGGATTGGCAACCCATCCTTGGAAGTTCTTTTGCGGTTAGCTAATCGGTTGGGTGTATCTATAGCTGACCTCCTAGCTGCTAACTAGTTTTCATTTTTTGTGAGGGGCGTCAGATCCCGCTAATGTGATACTTAGACGTTATCCCCTCCCCCTATGCCTTTAAGTCGTACAAATTGTTACGGTCTTTCGTAAAATTATCTACAACAAGGTTAAATCTCGGGGTACTAAGACACAGCTTGCTATTAGTAGGACCGCCCGGCACAGGCAAGTCCATGCTGGCGCAACGCTTCGCCGCGCTGCTACCCGACATGACGTTGGACGAGGCGTTGGAGAGCGCCGCCATCGCCAGCCTAGCCGGTCGCTTTGAGTTGAACCAGTGGATGCACCGCCCGACGCGCAGCCCGCACCACACAGCCACCTCAGTGGCCTTGGTGGGTGGCGGCACACCGCCTAGACCAGGGGAAATTTCTTTGGCACACAACGGCGTGTTGTTTCTGGATGAGTTGGCCGAAGTCAAACGCAGCGCACTCGAAGCGTTGCGTGAACCTCTGGAGAACGGCCACATCACCATTTCACGCGCGGCCACGCAAGCCAAATTTCCGGCGCGTTTTCAACTCATCTCGGCCATGAACCCCTGCCCTTGCGGCTACTTGGGCTCGCCCCTCAAGGCTTGCCGTTGCACGCCCGACCAAGTGACGCGTTACCAGGGCAAGCTCAGCGGCCCATTGCTAGACCGCATCGACTTACAAGTGGAGGTGCCCACGTTGGCCACCGAGGTGTTGATGCAAAGCGGGCCGGGTGAATCCACAGCCACCGTTCGTGCGCGTTGTTTGGTCGCGCACGCCAAAGCACTGGTGCGACAAGGCACCCCCAACCAAGGTTTGCAAGGCCAAGCCTTGGAAACGCACATGCAGCTGGATGCAGCAGCGGCCACGTTTTTACAAAACGCCGCCAGCAAGCTTGGCTGGTCTAGCCGCAGCACACACCGTGCGCTGCGCGTGGCGCGCACGATTGCCGACTTGGCCGACAGCACATCCGTACAAGTGGCGCATGTGGCCGAGGCCTTGCAATACCGGCGCGTGTTGGTCAACCACTGACACGCATCACACGCGGGTGCCCAGCACCACGCCCTCGCGTTGCAACTGCGCCATGACGTGCGCCCCTTCACGCACAAAAGCGGCGGGCTCGGGGTGCGACAGCCATTGGGCCAACACCCTCAGCGCTTGTTCGCCCGTTTGCCCTTCGCGCAGAAGGTCCAACAGCTGCCCACGAAACACGCTGCTCGACAACACATGCAAGGCTTCATTCGTATCGCGCAACATCGACACATAGGTGCTTTGCATGCCTTCGGGTTTGTGCTTGGTGTCTATGCCGCGCACAGGCCAGGCATACGCAGCCTCGACATGGGTGGGGTTGAGCACCACCGGGTGCTGCATCACATCGCCCTCTGCGTCAAACGCAGGCCAATCAACGGGAGCGGCCATCACGGCACTTTGCAACCAATCAAAGTGGGCAAGGTCGTGCAGCCAAGCTGGCAGGCTTTGCATCTCTGGGCTTTCGCACACATGGTCCACAAAGGCACGTTGCACGGCGTTGGGCCAAGGCGCATGGCTGGGGGCATTTTTGAGGAAAGCGCGCACGGCGTGTGCCCACACCCGCTCACCCAACAAAGCGCGCGTCACCGGAAATGCTGGGTCAAGCACCTCGCACAAACGCGTCACCATTGCTTGCGTGCATGCTGTGACATCCGCAGCAGCTACTCCCTCAGGAGCAGGCACACACACAGGGTCGCGCAAGTGGCGGGCCAGTGCAAATTGGAATTGGCGGAAATCGTTCAACATGCCACGGCCTCCAAATCCAGCTGCTTCACATCGTCAACGCAACGGGCCACGCGGCGGTGCGTGCGCGCAAGCACTTCCGCCAACAGCGGAGACTCACTGCCGACACGCACATAGTCCACGCTTGCCCATGGCAGTTCTTTTAAGAACGCATGGGCGTCAAAACTGAACCGCAAGGCGTTGGCGGCCAATGCATGTAAATCCAAATGCAAGCTGCAGCCCGACGCACGCACCACGGCGCTGATGAATTGCGCCTCGTTCATCTCCACTTGCAGTGGCTTCATGTGGTGTGCCACGTTGCGAATACCGATGCGCAGGCCCAAGGCCTCTTGCACTTGGGCAATGCGTGCCACCGTCCAAGCCACCGCCGCTTGCGTGCTGGGAATCGGCAGGTTGATGAACAAGGGGGCATCGTCGGCGCTCCAAGCCAGCGCTTCAGAAAACACTTGGATGTTGTGTGTGGCCATGAAGACGCGCAAGTCGCGCAGCACGTCTGGGTCCAATGCGCTCGGGCCACCCAAAGACAGGCTTTGACTCAAACACACACTGGGGTAGCGTTGGGTCAGCTGTTGCAAATCTTGGCCAACGCGACCGCCCACTCCCACCCAATCGGGCGGTGTGAGTTCTAAAAACTGCAAAGTGTCTGGTGCGCGATTTTTCAGCGGCGCCAGCAGCGCGGGGCGCAAGGCCAAACCTGCCCCGTGCAAGATGTGATGTTTCATAAAGTACCGTCCTATCAATGGGCCAACACTTGGCCTCAGGCGACTACTTCGACACCGCGGGACGGAACATGACGAAACGAATTTGCAAATTAACTTCTTTTTGACTTCAGCCCCAAACTCTCACAAATCACACAAGCGTCACATTGGAAGTTTCAGGCTTCGTATGATCAGCGCTCATGCCTCGTTCCCATTTTTCCCGTCACGATGCCCGCTTTGTTTGGGTGCTGTCCGCGCTGCAACTCATCGCTTGGGGCAGTGTGTTTTACGGTTTCGCTTTGTTCATGGTGCCGTTGGAACAAGCCTTGGGCATGAGCCGCGCCGAGTCGTCGCTAGGCTTTAGTTTGATGCTGTTGGCCGAGGGCGTGCTGGCGTTCCCCGTGGGTCGTTGGATTGACCGCGGTCACGAACGCGCGGTGATGACAGGCGGCTCGCTGCTGGTGGGGCTGGCTTTTTTTCTGCACAGCCGCATTCACACGTCCACCGAGTTTTATGCGGTGTGGACGCTGCTGGGCGTGGGCTTGGCGGGCACCTTGTACCCACCAGCTTTTGCGGTGTTGACGCGGCGCTTTCCTAACCATTTCCGACGCGCCATCATCACGCTCACATTCTTGGGTGGTTTGGCCAGCACGGTGTTCATGCCGTTGGTGGCGTGGTTGATCGACGCCTTCGGCTGGCGCGATGCGCTGTGTGTGCTGGGCGCCATACACGTGCTGGTGTGTATGCCCGTTCACTTGGTGCTGCTGCGCAATGCGCCACAGCGTGCTGTGCTTGCCAGTGCGCACACGGATAGCGACACACTCGCCGGCTACTTGCGCCAGCCCACGTTTTGGCGATTGGCGGTGTTTGTGGTGTTGCTCATGGGGGTGACGTCTGCGCTGCCCGCACACATGGTGAGCCTGTTGCGCGAAGCGGGCATGGATGCGTCATGGGCCATTGCCGTACCCGCCAGCATTGGCGTGTTGCAAGTGATGGGCCGTTTGGGTTTGTACCTGACCGAGCACCGCGTGAATGTGCACGCCGCCAACCGCTGGGTGACGGTGCTGATTCCTCTCGGATTTTTGATGCTGCTCATCAGCGCTGGCCACGGCATGTGGGGCGCGGTGTTTGTGGTGTTCTACGGTTTGGGCAACGGCATGCTCACCATCGTCAAAGGCACGGTGATGGCGCAATACGTGAGCCGCGAACACATGGGCAGTTTGAACGGTTTGCTGGGATTGCCCATGGCGCTGGCGCGCGCCGCAGCGCCGTGGCTCATGGGGCTGCTGTGGTCTGCCGAAACGGGCTACACGGCGGGGCTGTGGTTGATGTTGGTTGCCAGTGTGGTGGGCGTGGCGGCTTTGTGGTCAGCGCAAAAAGGCCATCGCGTTTGACAAGCCCAAAAAAAGCCCGCACGCAGCGGGCTTTCATGCAAACCACGCGTTTACAAATTAGGCGCCAGCAAGCGCTCTAAGTCTTTCACCGCCACCCCTTGGCGTTGCGCCAAGTCTTGCACTTGGTCGTCGCCAATACGACCCACGTTGAAGTACTTGGCTTCGGGGTGCGCCAAGTAAAAACCGCTCACGCTGGCAGCGGGCGTCATGGCCAAGCTGCTGGTCAAGCCCATGTCGATGTCGTCGCACTGCAAGACACGGAACATGTCTTGTTTGGCGCTGTGATCGGGGCAGGCGGGGTAGCCGGGCGCGGGACGAATGCCTTGGTATTTTTCTTTGATGAGGTCTTCGTTGCTCAACGCTTCGTCTGCGGCGTAGCCCCACAAATCGGTGCGCACGCGGTGGTGCATGCACTCGGCAAAGGCTTCGGCCAAGCGGTCGGCCAAAGCTTTGAACAAGATGGCCGAGTAGTCGTCGTGCGCGTCAATGAAGCGCTTTTCTTGCTTCTCTGCGCCTAAGCCTGCGGTCACGGCAAAGAGGCCCACATAGTCAGCCGCTTGGGTTTGGTCGGCCACAAAGTCAGACAAGCAACGGTTGGGGTTGCGCACATCATCGCGGGTAGGTTTTTCGGTTTGTTGGCGCAAACCGTGCCACGTCATGACCTGTTGTTGACGCGTCTCGTCGGCGTAGAGCACGATGTCGTCGCCCACGCGCTGCGCGGGGTACAAGCCCACTACGGCGTTGGCGGTGAGCCAGCGGTTGGCGATGATTTTTTTCAACATCGCTTGGCCATCGGCATAGACCTTCTTGGCTTCCACGCCCACCACGGCGTCGTCCAAGATCGCAGGGAACGGGCCTGCCAAATCCCAAGTCTGGAAGAACGGGGCCCAGTCGATGTATTTCTCAAGCTCGGCCAAGTCAAAGTTTTTGAACACGCGGCGGCCAATGAACTTTGGCTTCGTGGGTGTGTAGTGGTCAAAGCTGACAGGCGTGGCGTTGGCACGCGCTTGGGCCAAGGTGACCAGCGGCGTTTGCTTTTTGTTGGCGTGTTGTTCGCGCACCTTGGCGTAGTCGGCGTTCAGCTCGGCAATGTATTTGGCCGCTTGATCTGACAACAAACCTTGCGCCACGCTCACGCTGCGTGAGGCATCGGGCACGTACACCACGGGGCCGCTGTAGTTGGGGGCGATCTTCACGGCGGTGTGCACGCGGCTGCAGGTGGCGCCGCCAATCAGCAAAGGCATTTGGCGGTCACGGAAATACGGGTCTTTCTCCATCTCGCTGGCCACGTATTGCATTTCTTCCAGCGACGGCGTGATCAGGCCCGACAAGCCGATGATGTCTGCGCCCTCTTCTTTGGCCTTGGCCAAAATTTCGTGGCAAGGCACCATCACGCCCATGTTCACCACTTCGTAGTTGTTGCACTGCAAAACCACGGTGACGATGTTTTTGCCAATGTCGTGCACGTCGCCCTTGACCGTGGCGATGACCATCTTGCCCTTGGCTTTCACGTCTTGGCCCGCCTCGGCCTGCAAGCGTTTTTCTTCTTCGATGTAGGGCACGAGGTGTGCCACGGCTTGCTTCATCACGCGGGCCGACTTGACCACTTGCGGCAAGAACATCTTGCCTTGGCCAAACAAATCGCCCACCACGTTCATGCCGTCCATGAGCGGGCCTTCGATGACGTGCAGCGGACGGCCACCCTTGGCCAAAATTTCGCGGTAGGCCTCTTCGGTGTCGTCGGTGATGAAATCGGTGATGCCGTGCACCAGCGCGTGGCTCAAGCGATGCGCCACCGTGACGGGGGCATCAGCCGTGCCGCGCCACGCCAGTTTTTGGCTGTCGTCTTTGGCTGCGCCTTTGGCGCTCTCGGCCACTTCAATGAGGCGCTCGCCTGGCGTGAGGTGCGCTTCGCCTTCTTTGTATTGGGGCACGCGATTCAACACCACGTCTTCCACGCGCTCGCGTAGGGTGGGTTCGAGGTCGTCATACACGCCCACCATGCCGGCGTTGACGATGCCCATGTCCATGCCCGCTTGGATGGCGTGGTACAGAAACACGGTGTGAATGGCTTCGCGCACGGGGTCGTTGCCGCGGAAACTGAACGACACGTTAGACACGCCGCCGCTCACCTTCGCGCCGGGCAAGTTTTGCTTGATCCAACGCGTGGCTTCGATGAAGTCCACCGCGTAGTTGTCGTGCTCTTCAATGCCGGTGGCAATGGCGAAGATGTTGGGGTCGAAGATGATGTCTTCGGGCGGGAAATCCACCTCGTCGACCAACACGCGGTAAGCGCGTTCGCAAATTTCAATCTTGCGGGCGTAGGTGTCGGCTTGGCCTTTTTCGTCAAACGCCATCACCACTGCAGCCGCGCCGTAGCGCTTGACCAACTTGGCTTGGCGTTTGAACTCGTCCAAGCCTTCTTTCATGCTGATGGAGTTGACGATGCCCTTGCCTTGGATGCAACGCAAACCCGCTTCGATGACAGACCACTTCGATGAGTCCACCATCACCGGCACACGCGCAATGTCGGGCTCGCCCGCCATGAGGTTGAGAAAGCGCACCATCGCAGCTTGGCTGTCCAACATGGCTTCGTCCATGTTGACGTCAATCACCTGCGCGCCGTTTTCTACTTGTTGGCGTGCGACAGCCAAAGCTTGCTCGTACTCGCCGTTCAAAATCATGCGCGCAAAGGCTTTGGAGCCAGTGACGTTGGTGCGCTCGCCAACGTTGACAAACAAACTGCCCTCGCCAATAGAGACTGGCTCAAGGCCAGACAGCTTCATGGGGGGAACTGCAGTGGAATTCATGGGGTACTCACCTGGGGCTAACAAAACAGGTGAGCGTCGTTGCAAAAGATTCGGCCCCAAGCCTGACTTCACGCGCGAATCCTGAAAGGACGGGTGAAGCTGCAACGCTCCTTGGGGAAGGCTGTATTTTAACCGCTGCGTTTCTACGCCTGCGTCAAGCGACCGAGAATGCAGCCCATGCATAAAAACCTTATCGCCATTTCCATTTTTTGTTGGGCATCACTGGCCCAGGCCGGCATCTGCACCCGCGAATACATGCCCGTCTGCGGCCAACGGCCAGAACAACCACCCCAAACGTTCTCAAACCGTTGCATGCTGAAAGATGCAGGGGCAAGCTGGGTCTCCGACGGCGAATGCCCATCCGCACAACCCACCGCGCAACAAGCCCAAGACATCACGCTCACCGTGGCGGCGCACGATGTGGCGTGCATGGGCGCCGCGCCTATGCGCTGCTTGCAGGTGAAAGAGGGAAAGGCGCTGAAGTGGTCGAACTTTTACAGCCCGATTGAGGGCTTCACGTTCACGCCTGGCGTGCAACACAAGTTGTTGGTGCGTATGACGCCGATTGCCAACCCACCCGCCGATATGGCCAACACGCGCTATGAGCTGTTGCGCGTGTTGTCTCGCCAGCCCACCCAGCCATAAGCCTCACGCGCGACGTGATCGCGTCATCAAATAAGTGCTGCGGTAGTTGTCCCACTCCACCACGGGCGCATGTGCGCTCAGAAACTCGCGCAACAACTGGCTGGCTTGCAGCTTGGTCAGGGCTAATTTTTCAGAAATCAGGGTGCGGTTGACGTGGCCGTGCTCTTTGTAAATCGCCAGCACAGAGTCGATGCGGCTCTGCAGGTGAACATCGGCAGGAGGGGTGATTGAAATTTCTGTAGACATGAACGGTAACGTTGAACGATTACCGCCATTCTCGAAATCAAATGCCGCTCTGTAAATCCGCTTATTGGCGTATACCCTTATTTACTTTCAGCCCAAAAGATTTCGTTTTGAAGAACGATTAAATACTTAGGCTGCTTCGCGATAAAACGGTCCCGCGCTCAAGGCACGTGCTTTTTGGTCGGCCACCGCATTGCCAATGGCCGCGATGTGCTCGGGCGTGGTGCCGCAGCAGCCGCCCACGATGTTCACCAAACCTTCGGCTGCAAACTCGTGCAGCAAACGGCTGGTCACGTCCGGCGTTTCGTCAAAACCGGTGTCGCTCATGGGGTTGGGCAGGCCAGCGTTGGGGTAGCAGCTGATGAAGGTGTCGCCCGCGACTTTGTTGAGCTCTTGAATGTAGGGGCGCATCAGCGTGGCACCCAAGGCGCAGTTCAGGCCAATGGCCAGCGGCTGCGCGTGGCGCACGCTGTGCCAAAACGCGGTCACGGTTTGGCCGCTCAAGATACGGCCTGAAGCATCGGTCACCGTGCCGCTGATGATGAGCGGCAAGCGCTCACCCGAGGCTTCAAAGAATTCTTCAATCGCAAACAGCGCGGCTTTGGCGTTGAGCGTGTCAAAAATGGTTTCCACCAACAACACATCCGAACCGCCTTCGACCAAGGCTTTGACTTGGTCGTAATACGCGGCGCGCAGCTCTTCAAAGTTCACATTGCGTGCACCCGCGTCGTTCACATCGGGGCTGATGCTGGCGGTTTTGGGCGTGGGGCCCACGGCGCCCGCCACGAAGCGGGGTTTGTCGGGCGTGCTGTATTTGTCGCAGGCTTCGCGGGCAATGCGCGCTGAGGCCAGGTTCATCTCGTAGGCCAAATCGGCCATGTCGTAGTCGGCTTGGGCGATGGTGGTGGCGCCAAAGGTGTTGGTCTCGATCAAGTCAGCGCCAGCCGCCAAGTAACGCTCGTGAATGTCGCGAATCACATCGGGGCGGGTGAGGCTGAGCAACTCGTTGTTGCCCTTCACGTCTTTGTGGAAATCTTTGAAGCGCTCGCCGCGGTATTGCTCTTCGGTCAACTTGAAACGCTGAATCATGGTACCCATCGCGCCGTCGAGGATGGCGATGCGTTTGGCCAAGATGGCGGGTAATTCTTTTGCGCGTGTGTAGGCTTGGGTCATCCCACCATTGTAAGAAGCAGGGACAATAGTCGGTTCATGCCCTTGTTGATCCCCACTCACACCCTCTCTGACCACCTTGCCAGCTTGGTCAGCACACGCCGAAAGCTGCCGTGTCCACGCCTGTGAATCCGCAAGACATCTTGCGCGAAGTCTTTGGCTACGGCGCGTTTCGCGGCCCCCAAGAAGCCATCGTGCAACACGTCAGCGCGGGCGGCGATGCGCTGGTGCTCATGCCCACGGGCGGCGGCAAATCGCTGTGTTACCAAATTCCGGCCATTGCACGCCAGCGTGCGGGGCACGGCATCACCATCGTGGTGTCGCCGCTCATCGCGCTCATGCACGACCAAGTGGGTGCGCTGCACGAGGCGGGGGTTGAAGCCGCGTTTTTAAATTCCAGCCTCACCGGCGAAGAAGCCAACGCGGTGGAGCAACGCCTGCGCCGTGGCGACATCACGCTGCTGTACGCTGCGCCCGAGCGCATCACCACGCCGCGCTTTTTGGCGCAGCTGGATGCCCTGCACGAGCAAGGCCAGCTCAGCCTGTTTGCCATTGACGAAGCGCATTGCGTGAGCCAGTGGGGCCACGACTTCCGACCCGAATACCGCGCCCTCACCGTGCTGCACGAGCGCTACGCGGGTGTGCCGCGCATGGCGCTCACCGCCACCGCCGATGCACTGACGCGCGCCGACATCGTGGAGCGCTTGCAGCTCGAAGACGCGCAGCAGTTCGTCAGCAGCTTTGACCGCCCCAACATCCGTTACACCATCGTCGAAAAGAAAGACGCGTCCACCCAGCTGTTGCGCTTCATCCAACGCGAGCACACGGGCCCCGACTGGCAAGACAGCGGTATCGTCTATTGCCAATCGCGCAAGCGGGTGGAAGAAGTGGCCAAAAATTTGTGCGACGCAGGCATTGCCGCGTTGCCCTACCACGCGGGCTTGGACGGCGCCATTCGGCAAAAGCACCAAAACCGTTTTTTGCGTGAAGACGGTTTGGTGATGGTGGCCACCGTGGCGTTTGGCATGGGCATCGACAAGCCTGATGTGCGCTTTGTGGCGCATTTGGACATGCCCAAAAACATCGAAGGCTATTACCAAGAAACCGGCCGTGGTGGCCGCGACGGCCAAGCCGCGCATGCGTGGATGGCCTACGGTCTGAACGACGTGGTCAACCAACGCCGCATGATTGACGAGAGCCCTGCAGGCGAAGACTTCAAACAAGTCATGCGCGGCAAACTCGACGCCCTCCTGGCCTTGGCCGAAGCCACCGACTGCCGACGCGTGCGTCTGCTGGGGTACTTTGACGAAATCTACAAATCCGCCGAAGACGGCCAAGTTCGCCTGACGTGTGGGAATTGCGACAACTGTTTGCAACCCCCCGACATTTGGGACGGCACCGAAGCCGCCCGCATGCTGCTGTCCACCATCTACCGCGTGAAGCAGCAAAGTGGCATGTCGTTTGGCGCAGGCCACATGATGGACATCTTGCGTGGCAAGGCCACCGAGAAGGTCAGCCAATACGGCCACGAGAAGCTCAGCACCTTTGGCATTGGCACGCATTTCACCGAAGTGCAGTTGCGCGGCGTGCTACGCCAGCTCATCGCGCTCGGCGCTTTGGGTGTGGATGCGCAAGCCTTCAACACCTTGTATTTGACCGAAGCCTCACGCGGCGTGCTCAAAGGCGAAGTCACCGTGCGCTTGCGCGCTTCGGTGTCCACCCCCGCCGACCGCAAAGCCAAACGCACCGCCAGCGGCGCTTCCAAGCCCGCACCCATCGCGCTGGACGACGCAGGTCAAAAACGTTACGACGCGCTCAAAGCCTGGCGCGGCGAAGTGGCCCGCTCGCACAACCTGCCGGCCTACGTCATCTTCCATGACGCCACGCTGGCCGCCATTGCGCAAGCCGAGCCGCACGATTTGGAAGCGCTGCAAGGCATTGCAGGCATTGGTGCCAAGAAGCTCGAAGCCTATGGCGACGAGGTGCTGCGCGTGGTGGCCCTGCCCGCTTAAATCTGCAGCGGCGGCGGGTTTACCCTGTCTCCACAACGACTGCAAAGTGGGCCAACTCTCCTAGAATTTGAAGAACTTAAATAGGAGACAAACCATGTCACACCATGACCACGCGGCCGAGCAAGATGTTGTTGAAGCCATCGTTCCCCTGATGCCTATCGTGCTGCCATTGGCTGGCGGCATGCTGATGTTTTTGATGATCTTCATCGCCATGTTCATGGCTTAAACGCTGAAACGTCCCCAGGCTCGGCTGCCGAGTCTTTTTGAAAAGCGCCTTTCAAGGCGCTTTTTTGTATTTTGACGTTGTAACTTAGCGCCTAGGCCAAACCCTAGGAGTTACATCAAACCGGCTCAAAAGTAATACTTTTCAGGCTTTTCTTGTAACTCCTAAGGGTTTTGCAAGCTATGAGAAGGGCAGAGTTTCATAAAATAGACATCCGCTTGACGTAGGTCAGCGGCAATAAATTGAGGTCAGAACCTCGCGCGCAAAGCGGCTGGGCTCTGACCTCAATTTTTTGACTTAGGAGCTTCCCATGAACATCAACGCACCCGCGTATGTAAAAAACCCCAAGCTGGTCGCTTGGGTCGGCGAAATGGCCGCTTTGTGCAAGCCCGACACCGTGTACTGGTGTGACGGCAGCGACGAGGAATACAACCGCCTCTGCCAACAACTGGTCGATGCCGGGACGTTCAAAAAGCTCAACCCCGCGAAGCGCCCCAACTCTTTCTTGGCTTGCTCTGACCCCTCAGACGTGGCCCGCGTGGAAGACCGCACTTACATCTGTTCAGAGAAAAAAGAAAACGCCGGCCCCACCAACAACTGGATGGCCCCCGCCGAGATGCGCGCCACCTTGAACCCCTTGTTCGACGGCTGCATGAAAGGCCGCACCATGTATGTGGTGCCGTTCAGCATGGGCCCCATGGGCTCGCACATTGCGCACGTTGGCATTGAGCTGTCGGACAGCGCCTACGTGGCGGTGAACCAACGCATCATGACCCGCATGGGCAAAGCCGTGTTCGACGTGATTGGCACCGACGGCCCATTTGTGCCTTGCGTGCACACCGTGGGCGCACCTTTGGAAGCCGGTCAAGCCGACGTGAAGTGGCCTTGCAGCAAGACCAAGTACATCGTGCACTTTCCTGAGACCCGCGAGATTTGGTCTTATGGCTCGGGCTACGGCGGCAACGCTTTGCTGGGCAAGAAGTGCTTTGCCTTGCGCATCGCTTCCAACATGGGCCGCGACCAAGGATGGCTCGCCGAGCACATGCTCATCTTGGGCGTGACCAACCCCCAAGGCAAGAAGTACCACGTCGCAGCCGCGTTCCCCAGCGCTTGCGGCAAAACCAACTTCTCGATGTTGGTGCCCCCAGAAGGCTTCGACGGCTGGAAAGTCACCACCATCGGTGACGACATTGCTTGGATCAAGCCACACTCGGACGGCAAGTTGTACGCCATCAACCCCGAAGCGGGTTACTTTGGCGTGGCCCCTGGCACCAACTTCCACACCAACCCCAACTGCATGGCCAGCTTGGACAAAAACGTGATCTTCACCAACGTCGCGCTGACCGACGACGGCGACGTGTGGTGGGAAGGCATGGAAAAAGACACCGGCTCCATGCCCGACCATTTGATCGACTGGCAAGGCAAGGACTGGACGCCAGCCATTGCCAAAGAAACCGGCGCCAAAGCTGCTCACCCCAACGCCCGCTTCACCGTGGCTGCCACCAACAATCCCGCGCTGGACAGCCAGTGGGACGACGCAAACGGCGTGGCCATTGACGCGTTCATTTTCGGCGGCCGCCGCTCCACCACCGTGCCACTCGTCACCGAAGCACGCAGCTGGACCGAAGGCGTGTACATGGCCGCGACCATGGGCTCCGAGACCACCGCTGCAGCCGCTGGCCAACAAGGCGTGGTGCGCCGCGACCCCTTCGCCATGTTGCCGTTCATGGGCTACAACATGAGCGACTACTTCCAACACTGGCTCAACATGGGCGAGAAGTTGGCAACGGCTGGCGCCAAACTGCCATCGATCTATTGCGTGAACTGGTTCCGCAAAGGCGAAGACGGCAAGTTTGTGTGGCCGGGTTACGGCGAAAACATGCGCGTGCTGAAGTGGATGATTGACCGCATCGAAGGTCAAGCCAAAGGTGCTGAAAACGTGTTCGGCGTGAGCCCCACGTATGAAGAAATCAACTGGACTGGCCTGAACTTCACGGCTGACCAATTCAAGACCGTCACCAGCATCGACAAAGCGGCTTGGGTCGACGAGTTGAAACTGCACGAAGAGTTGTTCACCCAACTGGCCTACCACTTGCCCGTTGAAATGACCGCAACCAAAGTGGCTTTGGCAGCGCGTTTGGAAGCGTAATTGGCGCCATCAGCACTTGGCTCGGCGCTGGGTGCTGACCGCGAAGACTGAAGGTTTGAAAGGCCCCGCAAGCTGCGAAGTTTGCGGGGCCTTTTTCATATTTGTACCCTAGTCCCGAGCTCCACCACAGAGTTATCGGGCAGGTGGAAAAACTCCACCACGCCACCGGAGTTGCGAGTCATGGCCGCGAACAGTTTTTCTCGCCACTGCGCCATGCCGCCGCCTGGCGTAGAAACCACAGTTTCTCGGCTCAAAAAGTAAGACGTTTCAAACACGGGGATTTCAAGGCCTAGCGCTTGGCAATGGGTCAAGGCTTTGGGCACATCGGGCGTGTTCATAAAACCAAATTTCACCCAAACTTGCCAGAAGTGTTCGCTCATGCGCTCCACACGCACGCGCTGTTTGTCGGACACCCAAGGCACGTTCTCGAACTCGACCGTCAAGATGATGTTTTTCTCGTGCAGCACTTGGTTGTGCTTCATGTTGTGCAGCAAGGCTTGCGGTACTGTCTCTGGATTGGCGACGGCATAAATGGCGGTGCGCTTGGCCAAGTGCGGGTTGCCAGAGTCAATGTATTGAATGAAGGAGCCCAAGTCCAAGCCATCGCGCCGAATGGTGTCCACCACCAACTCACGGCCACGCGACCACGTGGTCATGACCATGTACAAGGTCAAGCCCATGGCGAGCGGCAACCAACCGCCGTCAAAGAATTTGATGATGCAACCGGCAAACAAGAAAGCATCGATGGTCAAAAAGAACAGGGTCGCGGCCACGGCCAAAGAGGTGCGAACTTTCCAAGCGTCGTGCACCACAAAGAAGGTCATCACCGTGGTAATGACCATGGTCAAAGTCACCGCAATGCCATACGCGCCCGCCAATGCCGATGAACTTTTGAAGGTCAAGACCGCGATCAACACGCCAGCCAACAAAATCCAATTGACGCTGGGCATGTAAATTTGCCCGACCTCTTGCTCCGAGGTGTATTTGATGTCCATGCGTGGCAAGAAGCCCAACAAGATGGCTTGCTTGGTCATCGAGTACGCCCCCGAAATCACAGCTTGCGACGCGATGATGGCGGCCACGGTGGCCAACATCACGGCCGCGACCAACCAGTCTTGCGAGAACATGCGAAAAAAGGGGTTTTCAATGGCCGAGGGGTCGCGCATCAACAAGGCACCTTGGCCCATGTAGTGCAGCACCAAGCTGGGCATGACCAAGCCCATCCACGCAATTTGAATGGGCTTACGGCCAAAGTGCCCCATGTCGGCATACAAGGCTTCAGCCCCTGTGAGCGCCAACACAATCGCGCCCACCGCGGCGAGCACAAAGGGACCACGGTCATACAAAAATTGAAGGCTGTGTAACGGATTGAAGGCTGCCAAGATGGCTGGCGTTTGCACAATTTGCGCTACGCCTGTCACACCCAAGATCACAAACCAAACCACGATGATGGGGCCAAAGAATTTGCCCACAAAGCTGGTGCCCCAACGTTGCATGACAAACAGCATCACCAACACCGTCAACGCAATGGGCACCACATAAGGCTGCAACACCGGCGTGACCATCTCCAAACCTTCCACCGCACCGAGCACCGAAATGGCCGGTGTGATCACGCTGTCACCGTAAAACAAGGTGGCACCAAACAAACCCAGCAGCAGCAAAACGTGACGCAATTTGGGCTTGTGTTTGACGGCATTGGCAGCCAAGGCCGTCAAGGCCAATGCGCCACCTTCACCGCGGTTGTCCGCACGCAAAATCAAAATCACGTACTTGAGGGTGACGATGAGCATGAGGGCCCAGAAGATGGTGGAGACCGCGCCAATCAAGTTATCGGGCGTCAAGGCAATGCCTGTGGCAGGCAAGAACACCTCTTTGACTGTGTACAACGGACTGGTGCCAATGTCGCCGTACACCACGCCGATGGCCCCCAAGGTCAACGCGGCGGTTGACTGGCGCTTGATGTGCGCGGACGGGTTGTCTGAATCTACTGCTGACATGAGCACTCCTATTTAAGTGCCCAAGCTTGCCTGCATGGGCGTTAGGAACGCATAAGTGTCTGCGTCAACAAGACTGGTCGCCTCTATTCAGCCAAGCGATAGCCCACACCCGGCTCGGTCAACAACAAGACGGGCTCGGTCGGATTGGCTTCGAGCTTGGCACGCAGCTGGCCCATGTAGAGGCGCAAGTATTGGGTTTGGTCCACATGCTCAGCGCCCCACACATCGGCCAGCAATTGACGGTGCGTCACCACCTGCCCGGCTTGACGCACCAAACGCGCCAGCAGCTTGAACTCAGTGGGCGTCAAGTGCACAGGCTCGCCCGCCAGATGCACCGCGTGTTTGGTCAAATCAATCTCTAAGGCGCCAGCGCGGTAATAGGTTTGAGACGCCAATACGGCCGTGCCACGGTGTCGCAGCGTGACACGCATACGCGCCAACAACTCGCTGATGCTGAAGGGCTTGACCAAATAGTCGTCGGCGCCGGCATCGAGCAAAGTGACTTTGTTGGCGTCGTCATAGCGCGCTGAAATGATCAACACGGGCAAGGCGTACTGCGCGCGCACGGTGCGCAACAGATCGCCACCGTCGCCATCGGGCAAGCCCAAATCCAAGAGCAACACATCCAAGGGACGGTCAGAGGCCATGCTGTGACGCAGCACCGCATGGGCATCTGCGGCGCTGCCACTGGCCACGACCTCGTAGCCCTCGACGCTCAACGCATCGCGCAAGGTTTGACGCAGTTCACGGTCGTCTTCGACCAACAAGACTTTGAGGGCCATGCGTTTCACATCTCCACGCGCACGTCGGGCTGTTGGGTCACGGGCAAGGACAGGCACATCACCGCGCCTTGCGGCTGATGGTCTTCCACCCAAATCGTGGCGCCATGCACTTTGGCAATCGCCTTGCACACAGCCAAGCCAACGCCCATGCCTCGGCGTAACTGTGCATCGTCCGTGGCATCGGCCTGTGCGGTCTCAACGTGCACACGTTCAAAGGCTTGAAACACTTTGACTTTCCAAGCATCCACAATGCCTGAACCTTGGTCGATCATCCGCACCTCAAGGGCGCTGGCCGTCACCATCACTTGGATGCGAATGGGGGTGTTGTCAGGGCTGTACTTGATCGCGTTTTCCATCAAGTTATCAAACAACTGCACCAACAAAATGGCATCGCAGTGAATGAGGGGCAAGCCATCGGGGACAGTCACCAAAATTTGCCGCTGCGGGTGGCGTTGACGCGCTTTGGCCAACACCGAACCCAAAATCTCTTGCAAGGACTCCCAGTCTTTTTTAATTTGCAAAGGCGCCGAATCTAGGCGTGCCAGTTGCAAGGTGTTGGTGGTCATGCGGTTGAGGTGTTGGGCTTCATCCAAAATCGTTTGTGCCAAGCCTGACACTTTGTCGGTGCTCAAACGCAGGGCTTGGGTATGAATCACAGAAGCCGCCCCCATGAGGTTGGCCAGCGGCGTGCGGTAGTCATGCGAAATGGAGGTGAGCAAGGTGTTGCGCAGGCTTTGGCTTTGCGCGTCGTCTTTGGCTTGCTGGGCAAGTCGCAGCGTTTGGGCACGTTCCATTTCTAGGCCCAAAACATCACACGCTTGTTGCAGCATGTCACGGCGTAACGCCGTCAAAGACTTGGGCTCTGCGCGATGCAAGGCCACTGCACCCAACGCACGAACGTGCCCGCGCAAGGGCAAAAAGACAGTCGATTGATTTTCATGCCGCCCCGTACCAGGCCCCATCGCGCCCATCTGTTGAACACAAGCCCACAGGCCTTGCACATCTTGTGCCTGCGGCGTGCCCACCCACTGACTTTTCGCCATGGACTGCTCAGACGCGGCATCTTCAAGGAGCAACACAGACACATCGCCGCCCGTGTTTTCAATCAAGAAAGACCGCAACACATCGCCCTGTGTGCGAACGTCACGGGTCTCGCGCAATGTTTCGCCCAACGCACGCAATTGCTCAGAGGCGTGGGCGTGTTGTGCCTCCAAGGCTGCAGCCATGCGTAAGCGCGCCATCAAATAGCTGACCACCGAACTCACTGCCATCATGGTGACCAGCAGCAACATGTCTTGGTGCAAATGCACGCTGAAGGTAAAGCGTGGCTCCACAAAGAACCAATTGAACATCAACACCGACAACGCACTGCACCCCACCGACACCAAAGCAGACAGCCATACGCCAGCGATGGCACTGGCCAAGACCAGCAAAAGTGCCAAATTACCCAAATTGAGCACACCGTCCAAACGCCACAACAGCGCCCAAGCGCACAACCAAATGACCATGGCAGGCCAACGGGCTTCAAATTTAGGGAGTGACAAACGATGCGAGATCAACATGATGAAAGGCTAGCACAGCTGTTTTGTGACTTTTCAAACCGTATGCAATGAGGCGAAGGGTTTACAAGACAATCCAAGCTTCACATTTTTCAGGTGTTGGTGCATATCCAACGCTCGCTTTCAAAGGCCACTCTCGTGAACACAACACTCATCTCCACCTTGCGTATCGCCGCCCTAGCTCTGAGCGTAGCTACCTTGCCCGCCTTCGCTCAAAACGTCATCAAAATTGGTGAAATCAACAGCTACAAAGCTCAGCCCGCTTTCCTCGACCCCTACAAAAAAGGCATGGAGTTGGCGGTGGAAGAAATCAACGCCAAGGGGGGCGTGAATGGCAAACAGCTGCAACTCGTCATCCGTGACGACAACGCCTCGCCCGGCGACGCGGTGCGTGCCGCCGAAGAGCTGCTGAGCCGCGAGAAAGTGGATGTGCTCTCAGGCGCGTTCCTCTCGCACATCGGTTTAGCACTGGGTGACTTTGCCAAGCAACGCAAAGTGTTCTTCCTCGCAGGCGAGCCGCTGACCGACAAAATGGTTTGGCAAAACGGCAACCGCTACACCTACCGCCTGCGCGCCAGCACCTACATGCAAGTGGCCATGCTGGTGCCCGAAGCCGCCAAGCTCAAGAAAAAACGCTGGGCCGTGGTGTACCCCAACTACGAATACGGCCAATCGGCTGCGGCCACCTTCAAACAGTTGCTGAAGGCTGCGCAGCCTGATGTGGAGTTTGTCGCTGAGCAAGCACCCACGCTGGGCAAGATTGACGCAGGCTCCGTCACGCAAGCGATTGCAGATGCCAAGCCCGACGCCATCTTCAACGTGTTATTTGCCACCGACCTCGCCAAGTTTGTGCGCGAAGGCAACACACGCGGTGTGTTCCAAGGCCGTGAAGTGGTGAGCCTGTTAACAGGCGAGCCAGAGTATTTGGAGCCGCTCAAAGACGAAACGCCCAATGGCTGGATCGTCACGGGCTACCCTTGGTACGGCGTGCAAACCCCCGAGCACAAAGCCTTTTACTTGGCCTACCACCGCAAGTACAACGACCACCCCCGCTTGGGCTCGGTTGTGGGCTACAGCATGATTCAGGCTTTGGCCGCAGGCATCAGCAAGGCCAAGAGCACCGACAGCGAGAAGCTGGTCACTGCGTTCAGCGGTTTGAAATTCAGCACACCGTATGGCCCCGTGATGTTCCGCAAGCAAGACAACCAGTCGACCATGGGCGCATTCTTGGGTCGCACCAAGAATGAAGGCGGCAAGGGTGTGTTGGTAGACTACCGCTACATCGACGGCGCCAGTGTGCAACCCAGCGATGACGTTGTGAAAAAACTCAGACCGAGCAACTAAACGCCCCTCGAACCTCAACACAACGCCCGCCTCTTGCGGGCGTTTTAATTTCAAAGCGATACACCTTGATGGACGCCGCCAGCCTCTTTGTACAAGCCCTCAACGGGCTGGCCGCTGCATCGTCTTTGTTTTTGGTGGCGGCGGGCTTGTCGCTCATCTTTGGTGTGACGCGCATCGTCAACTTTGCGCATGGCTCGTTCTTCATGTTGGGTGTGTATGTGGCTTATGCATTGGTGTCGCATGCTGCGCCGGTTGTGTCATCGACATTGAACGTGGTGGTGGGCGATGCGGCCAGTCAAACCATCGCCTACTTTTTGCTTTTGCTGTGCGCCGCGCTCATCACTGGCGTGTTGGGTGCGTTGGTGGAAGTGCTGGTGTTGCGCCGCATTTACAAAGCGCCTGAGCTGTTTCAGTTGCTCGCCACGTTTGCCTTGGTGCTCGTCATTCAAGACGGCACGCTGGGGCTCTGGGGTGCGGAAGATTTGCTGGGGCCACGCGCCCCGGGCCTGAGCGGCGCGGTAGATATCTTGGGCCGCCGCTTTCCGACGTATGACTTGTTTTTAATTTTCATTGGCCCACTCGTATTGGCCGTGTTGTGGTGGTGTTTACAGCGCACACGCTTTGGTGTGTTGGTACGCGCCGCCACGCAAGACCGCGACATGTTGAGCGCTTTGGGTGTGAACCCGCGTCACTTGTTCACTGCGGTGTTTGCGTTGGGTTGCGCGTTGGCTGGTTTAGGTGGTGCATTGCAACTGCCACGCGAGCCCGCGCATTTGGGTTTGGACATGGCCACGATTGGCGACGCGTTTGTGGTGGTCGTGGTGGGCGGCATGGGCTCCATCCCCGGTGCGTTTGTGGCAGCGTTGTTGATTGCCGAAATCAAAGCGCTGTGTATCGCAGTGGGCACGGTGGAAATTTTGGGCGTGTCTTTTGCGTTTTCTAAACTCACGCTGGTTGCTGAGTTTTTGGTGATGGCTGCGGTGTTGATGGTGCGGCCTTGGGGCTTGCTGGGCAAACCACAAAGCGCACCGCGCGCCAGCACGGAGCAAGAGGCACCGTTTGCTTTGAGTAGCGTGCGCACACAGTGGGCGTGGCTGTGCATCGGTGCGGCGTTGTTAGCGCTGCCTTTGTTCACGGCAGATTCGCCCTACACACTGGTGCTGGGCATTGACTTGGCGGTTGCTGTTTTGTTCGCCACCAGCTTGCACTTCATCATGGGGCCTGCGGGCATGCACTCGTTCGGTCATGCGGCTTACTTTGGCGTGGGCGCGTATGCCGCTGCGCTGCTGGTGTTGCGTGCGGGCATGTCTAGCGAAGCGGCCTTGCTGTTGGCCCCACTCGTCAGCGCCTTGGTGGCGGCACCCATTGCGTGGTTTGCGGTGCGTTTGTCGGGTGTGTACTTGGCCATGCTCACTTTGGCGTTTGCACAAATTGTGTGGTCCATCTGCTTTCAGTGGGACGACTTCACAGGCGGCAGCAACGGCATCACCGGTGTGTGGCCTAGCGCGTGGTTGCAAGACAAAGCCGCTTATTACTGGCTCACGCTTGTGCTGGTTGCACTCAGCGTGTTTGCGTTGCGCCGTGTGCTGATGTCACCGTTAGGCTATGCACTGCGTGCCAGCCGCGACTCGATGGGTCGCGCCGAAGCCATGGGCTTGAATGTGGCGCGCGTGCAGTGGCTGGGCTTTGTGCTGGCCGCTGGCTTTGCGGGTTTGGCGGGTGCCTTGTTTGCGTTCTCGAAAGGCAGCATCTCGCCCGATGTGTTGGGCGTGAGCAAGTCGGTGGATGGCTTGGTCATGGTCATGCTCGGTGGCGTGCACACCCTCGTCGGCCCGTTGGTAGGTGCCGTCACATTCACCGCGTTGCAAGACAGCTTGGCCCGCAGCACCGACTACTGGCGCGCCGTGTTGGGTGCCAGCATGTTGTTGTTGGTGCTGGTATTTCCGCAGGGCATTGCGGGCTCGGTGCAAGCGCTGTGGCGACGCGTACGAGGTGACTCGGCATGACATTGCTCAATGTTCAACATTTGCACAAAGCCTTCGGCGGCAACCAGGCTGTGAACGATGTGTCATTCAGCTTGCAGAAAGGCGAACTGCTGGCTCTCATCGGTCCTAACGGCGCAGGCAAATCCACCACCTTCAATTTGGTCAACGGCCAACTCGCACCCGACAGCGGCAGCATCACATTGGATGGCGTGTCGTTGCTAGGCCGCAAACCCCACGAGCTGTGGCGCATGGGCGTGAGTCGCACGTTTCAAATTGCACAAACCTTTGGCTCGCTCACCGTGGCTGAGAACGTGCAAATGGCGCTACTGTCTGCTGATGGTCAATCGCTCTCGCCTTGGCGACGCGCCACTCACTATCGCCTTGCAGATGCGCTGCAACTGCTGGCACAAGTGCAGCTAGACACGCAGTCCAATCGCCCCTGCAGCGCGCTCGCCTATGGCGATGTGAAACGCCTTGAGCTGGCCATGGCGCTGGCGAATGAACCGCGCTTGCTGTTGATGGATGAGCCCACCGCTGGCATGGCCCCTGATGAGCGCCACGCGTTGATGGCGCTCACGCGCGGCTTGGTCAATCAACGTGGCGTGGCCGTGCTGTTCACCGAGCACAGCATGGACGTGGTGTTTGAGCATGCCGACCGTGTGCTGGTGATGGCGCGTGGCGCACTCATCGCACAAGGCACGCCCGCGCAAGTACAAGCCGACCCACAGGTGCAAGCGGTGTACTTTGGCAGTGGCAAAACTGTTGGTGACCTGCTAGTTCGCCAAGCATCACATGCCGCGTCTGGCGCTGCATCCGACACCGAGTCCGCCACATGACGCACTCATCAACGCCCAACACCACCCCCTTGCTGAAGGTACAAGGCCTCAACGCTTGGTACGGTGCAGCGCAAGTGCTGTTCGATGCGCAGCTGCATGTGGCGCGTGGCGAAGTGGTGGCCCTCATCGGGCGTAACGGCGCAGGCAAGTCCAGCACGCTCAAAGCCATCATGGGTCTTATGCCGCGCCGCACGGGGAGCGTGGTGTTTGCGGGACACGACATTTCTAACGCCGAGCCCTATCAGGCCGCACGCTTGGGTTTGGGCTATGTGCCCGAGGACCGCCGCATCTTCACTGACCTCACAGTGCTGGAGAACTTGCAAGTGGGCGTGCAAGCCACGCATCGTTTGACGGATAGATCGGCAAGCGGCAGCGCTGCGCCGCAATGGGCGCTTGAAAAAATATTGACCCTGTTCCCCAACTTGGCACACATGCAGCAACGCATGGCCAGCCACATGAGCGGTGGCGAACAACAAATGCTCACCGTTGCCCGCACACTCATGGGCAACCCGCTGATGGTGTTGCTCGACGAGCCATCCGAGGGCGTGGCCCCCGTGATCGTGGAGCAAATGGGTGAGATGATTTTGGCGCTCAAACGCCAAGGCGTGAGCGTGTTGCTGTCTGAGCAGAACACGCACTTCGCGCAATGGGTGAGTGACCGCAGCTACATGCTGGACCGCGGCGTGCTCACGAGTGATGGTTGATTCTTAACGCTCGCGCAAAGCTTGCGACACGTTTTGCAGTGGACGGAACAGATATTCGAGCACCGTTTTTTGGCCGGTGCGAATTTCCACACTCGCCGTCATGCCCGGCGTGGGCGCGATCTTCAATCCTTTGCGCACGAGGTTGGGGTCTTTGATGCGCACCAAGATGCGGTAAAAACCTTCGTCCATGTCCGCGGGTGTTGCACCGGGTTTGCGCTGTTGGCGTTCGTCTTTCATGGTGTCAGGGCTCAAGTGTTCTAGCTCGCCGTCCAAGCCGCCGTATTTGTTGAAGTCATACGAGGTGAGTTTGACCACCGCTTTTTGACCCACCTTCAAAAACGCCACTTCTGCGGGTTTGACGTAAGCCTCGACCATCATTTCATCTTCAGTGGGCACGATTTCCAAAATCGGTTGACCCGCTTGAATCACGCCGCCTACGGTGGTGACCTGCACGTTTTTCACCACGCCCTTCATAGGCGATTTGATGGTGGTGTGCAGATACGCATCTTCACGCGCCGAGGCGCTTTCTTTGGTCTGCGACAGATCGGATGCCACGCGTGTCAACTCATTGTTGGCATCCGTGAGATAACGGTTTTTGCGCTCTGCACGCTGTCCCATCAACTCGGCTTGCTGACGCTTCAAGCGCAACAACTCAACCTCAGACATCACACCACCTTTGACCAAAGGCTCTGTCAACGTGATTTCTCGGGTGATGGCGGACAACGAAGCATCCACCGCTTGCAGCGACTCCATCAGCGCTTGCTTGCGCGCTTTATAGGCTTGTGTTTCTTGCGTGACCAAAGCTTTTTCATCTTTGAGCTCCGGTGGAAACGCCAATGGTGTGTTGTTGGCCTCAGCGCGCAAACGCGCAGCGATAGCTAGCAAAGACAAATATTTCTCATTTGCTTCGCGGTAACCGGCACCTGAACGCGCATCATCCATTTGCAGCAGTACTTGGTCTTTTTCAACCATGTCACCTTCGCGCACCAACATCTCGCGCAGCACGCCCGAGTCCAAACTTTGAATCACTTGCTCACGGCTGGATGGAATGATTTTTCCTTGACCACGGGTGATTTCATCCAAACTGAAAAACCCGGCCCAGATCAAACCCATGAACAACGTACCTGCGGTGACCCACACCAACAAACGGCTGGCCTCACGTTCGTCGTCTTCCACCGTACGAATACCAAAACCTGCAACCTGTTTGTCGTCTTGCCAGAGCTCTTTGAGTTTGGCCCACACAGTTTGCACTTGCACCCAATGCGCCATTAATTTTTCTTTCATGCCGATGCTCCTGCTGCTTTCACGTCAATGCCACGCGACAGCTTTTCAATCATTTCTTGCTTGGGCCCCACCATCACACACTGACCTGCTTCGATGACGGCCACCACGTCGGCCCACTCCAACAGCTGGGGGCGGTGTGTAGACATCAACAAGGTGCGACCTTTGAGCCACGCTTTGAGCACCGCAATCACATGTGCTTCGGTGTTCCCGTCCATGTTGGCTGTGGGTTCATCCATGTAGACCAACTGCGGGTCGCGCAACATCATGCGGGCGATGGACAACAACTGACGCTGGCCGCCCGACAAACCGCCACCCGCTTCGGTGATGGGCATGTCCAAACCGCGTGGGTGTGCGGCCACCATTTCGTACAAGTTCAATGACTTCAGCACTTCAATGATCTTGGTATCGCTGATCCACGTTTCAGACAACACCATGTTCTCGCGCAAAGTACCCATGAACAGTTGTGGGTCTTGGCCCACATAGCCCATGCATGAACAAAGTGGTCAGTACTTAACAAAAGTTTTCTGAGCACTCCTATTGCCGATGTTCGGTTCTGACACCTTATTTGGTTTCTTTGTGGTAAAAAATTTTGGAATTTGTATGCGCAAATCGACTCACTGGCGAACACTGAACAACCTATCAAAAGCTACAAGGTTTTCAATTCCAGAAATGACTGGGCTACATCTTTGGGTTCGTTGTGACCTTCGTAAATATTGGATATTCAGATTTACTTTTGGTGGACGAAGGCACGATATGGGCCGTTTAAAGCGTCAGCAGGTACGTTGTAACTATGGTCCTAGCTGGTCTGTATGTCTTATGTGCTTGAGAGCCTGCGATACCAGCTGAGCCTATATGTGCAAGATTTCAAATATCAGTGCCAGTCGTAGCGCTGGTAGTTCGGTAGCTTTGTGGCTGTTGTACATATGTGAGCGGCATAAAGTAAGTCAACATAGGTTGCCGTTGTGGGAACGACTGTGGTAACTCCGTTGATTTCTTTGATAAACCGTTTAACTAGCAAGGAAGTTGGCTGACGCGTTTGCTGCGGATGTTTTCTGGACCGACGTTTTTGGCAGCTGCGTCTTCCAGGTGGTAGCGCGCGCCTTTGACGGCTTTGATGCGGGTGGGTTTGCCTGCTTTGCCACTGCCTTGTGCGACGTCAAATGTTTTGTTGGTTTCTTCGTTGCCCGTGTTGACGAGGACTTTGATATTTTTAGCCATGATGTGTTTTTCTTAAATTTTTTGCAGATGTGACGGGGCGCTGATTAGCGGGCCGTGACTTGAACGCTGACCACCACGCGGCGGTTGGGTTTGTTGCATTCAATGGATTCGGGGTTGGCGGCTTTGCCACAGGTGGCGATGACGGGCTGTGTGTCGCCTACGCCTTCGCCGGTGATGCGTTTGGCGCTCATGCCGCCTTGGATGAAGTAGCTGCGGATAGCCAGTGCGCGGGCTTCAGACAGGCGCTTGTTGGCGGCTGGGTTGCCCAGTGGGTCGGCATGGCCGGTGATTTGGATGAGGGCGTTGTCGTCGCTGCCGTATTCTTTTTGCAGACGACCGATGAGTTCGTCCAGCGAATCGCGGCCTTGGGCAGAGATGCCTTTGACGTCGGCTTTGCCAAACGCAAACAAAGCATCGGCGCTGAGGACGATGCTTTCTTTTTTAACGATGCGCGGAACTGCCTCAGGAGTTGGCTCAGGTTCGAAGCATTCTTTGGCATCGGTGAGGCGCGAAGCCGCATGAATTTGACGGCGGGTGTCTTGGAGTTCGATTTGCGCAATTTCTGCTTTGACAGGACTCATAGTCGCACGACCATCACCGTATTCAAAAACGCGCACATACAAGTTTTGGGCAGCTTGTGTCTTGAGCGTAGCTGTTGCGTCTTGGTAGTTTTTGAGTTCTGCGCCGGTTTGCACCATATGAGCAGCAAGCTGGAAGTCGGCAGGCTGAACACAGACTTCGGTGTAGCCACCGAGTTGCAATGACGTGTGGTATCGGCCATTGACTTCTAAGTGAGCCACGCCAGCTGCGAATCCATGCGCTGGACGGTAGAAAGTGATCCGTGAAAGTTTGGAGTCGAGCTTTTGGGGAGCCGCATAGCTGTCGCCCAAGGGTTCGGTGACGCTGCCAGCGATTTCGGGGTCAGCGTAGGCACTGGTAGGAGCGGTTTGCTTTTTGGCTTGCTGCTGCGCCTGTGCTGGAATAGCGCACACGCATGACAGCACAAGGGCTGTTGCAACGGCTGCTATGCGTGGGCTGCTAAATAAATGTGCAACGATAAGATTCATAAGTACTCCTTTAGAGTTGCATTTTCAAAAATGTACGCATTTTGCACTACATTGTTTGTAAAGTCATGGGAATGGGTTAGCAATTCCGTTATTTTTGCAACTTAAGGAGCCTCAAAGTATTAATTATTGTTAATCAATTCCAACAGCAACTTCAACTTCAACACGGCGAGGTGATAGTTCGAAGATCTGGGCTTTTTGTTTTTCGCTTGAACCTCGGCCCTCGTAAGTGAGCGTAGTAGTACGCAAACCTTGGGAGTTGAAGAAGGCACGAACGCTTTTGGCACGCTCTTGCGAGATGCGCAGATTAAGCGCTTCATCGCGCTCATCGTCTGCAAACCCGACGACATGAACTTTGATATCGGTGAAGGTTTTGTATTTGACGTTGATTTTTTGAATAATTTGCTTAAGCTCTTCTCGGCCCTGAGGGCTGATAGCGTGAATGTCGGTTTTCTTGGGCTCGAAGATGGCGTCAGAACCAAAGGTGATGACGTTGGGGTCAAAAACGATGCGCGCGTCTTCGGCCTCGCGGCAGGGTTGCGCGCCAGGTACGCGACTGAGTGTGTGCATCTGTTGCTTGGCATTGGCAAGTTCGCTCGCGGCGACTTTCGCTGCAACCACATCAATGCGGCTTTTTTGATCGGCTAGGTCAGCCACGCGAAGGTACACGGATTGGCCGCCTTTCGTATTGACTGTTTGCTGCGTGTCGAACTCAGGGCGGATGTCGGCAGTGTGGTCGGGAAGGAACCGGGTGCGTACCTCGGTTTTTTTGCCAACTAAGCAAACGACTGTGAATGCATCTTTTTGTAAGGAGGTGTGATATCGGTCATTTAAATAAACAGAAACGACACCGATTTTTTCGGCCGCTTTGTTGGTATCTATCGGCGCACGATAGAGCACGAACCGAGTTTGTTCGTCGGCTACGCTTTTGACTGCTGCGTAGGTTTCGCCTAAAGGTTTGGTGACACCGTATTTAGGTTTGCTAAGTGCCGCATCTTTATCGGTTTGCGCGTTGACGTGAACGCACAAAGTTGTTGTTGCGAACACAAAAATAGCGAGGTGCCAGCGCACTGAGCACGGTTTAAAAATTGAAACCATCGAAAACCACCAAAATAATTTTGGCAATCGCATTCACCACAAACACGAAAACCCGCAAACCCACTAAATACGGCCCATAAGCGCCGAAATTGAAAAATGATTGTCAGGGGTTTTACCGATTCCGTACATACGCCAATTGGCGTATAGAGTTAGGTTTTAGCTAGATTTTTGATGCATTTCAGTTTTTTCGAGCAGCTCTTTTTATAAACGTAAGTGCAACCTCTTAGGCGCCGTTGCGTTTCATTCGCTCGCTTTTCCAGTAGACGTCATCGCCACCGTTCATGCGATTGAGAACGCGGGCTAAAACAAACATCAGGTCGCTCAGTCGGTTGAGGTATTGACGCGGGGCATCGCCAATAGCTTCTTCGTTGCCTAACGCGACCACTGCACGTTCTGCTCGGCGTGCCACGGTGCGGCACACATGCGAAAGCGCTGCGCCGCGTGTGCCTGCAGGCAAGATGAACTCTTCAAGCTTGGGGAGTTGGGTATTGTATTTTTCGAGGGCCTGGTCGAGGGCTTGAACGGCTTCTTCTTTGAGCAATTCAAAACCGGGGATTGACAACTCACCACCTAAGTTAAACAACTGGTGCTGAATATCGACCAACACATCGCGCACGTCTTGCGACATGTCTTCGCACAGCAAGACGCCGATGTTGGAGTTGAGTTCGTCCACCTCACCCATGGCGTGAACACGCAGGCTATTTTTAGATACGCGTTGGTTGTTACCTAAACCCGTAGTGCCCGCGTCACCGGTGCGAGTTGCGATTTGTGAAAGTCGATTACCCATGTCATTTGCCTCGTGTGTGTTTGATTTTTGTCTTATTTTGCCTGTCGCATGGGCGCTTCTGGCTGACAAGGCTTCTTCTTAAAATGGGTAATTGCTTAGGAGAACCTCATGAACGCCCCCGCCGCCCACCAACACTTAGCGCCTGCCGTTGCACCACGCGATGTGCCTGTCGAATTGATTACGACATTGCAAGCCCGATTTGGGGCGAATTGCTCAACAGCTTTGGTGGTGCGTGAGCAGCATGGACGCGATGAGTCGCCCTTCGTGCATGTGCCACCGCCTGCTGCTGTGGTGTTTGCCGAAAGCACGCAAGACGTGTCTGACGCCGTCAAGCTGGCCGCGCAATACAAGGTGCCTGTCATTCCGTTTGGTGTAGGTTCATCGCTAGAAGGCCATTTGTTGGCCGTACAAGGCGGTATCAGCCTAGATGTGAGTCGCATGAATAAAGTGCTAAGCATCAACGCAGAAGACTTGACGGTGACAGTGCAACCGGGCGTGACACGCAAGCAGTTGAATGAAGAAATCAAAAGTACGGGTTTGTTCTTCCCAATCGACCCCGGTGCCGATGCGTCAATTGGTGGCATGTGCGCCACGCGTGCCAGTGGCACAAATGCCGTTCGCTACGGCACGATGCGCGAAAACGTCTTAACGCTCGAAGTGGTGACCGCCAGTGGCGAGGTCATCCGCACAGGCACGCGTGCCAAGAAATCGGCTGCGGGTTATGACCTGACGCGTTTGTTTGTAGGCAGCGAAGGTACGCTGGGTGTAATGACAGAAATCACGCTGCGCACTTACCCCTTGCCCGAAGCTGTGTCTGCGGCGGTGTGTTCATTCCCCAGCATTGAGGCTGCGGTACACGCCACGATTGCCACAATTCAAATGGGCGTACCGATTGCGCGTGTGGAACTCCTGGACGGCCAATCGGTGGCCATGGTGAACCAGTACGCGAAGCTGAACCTGGCTGAGACACCCATGCTGTTGATGGAGTTTCACGGCTCACCCGCCGGCGTGAAAGAGCAAGCTGAAACGGTGCAAGAGATTGCAGCAGAACACGGTGGCGTGTCGTTTGAATGGGCCACGACACCTGAAGATCGCACACGCTTATGGACAGCACGGCACAACGCCTATTTTGCGGCGATTCAAAGCCGCCCAGGCTGCCGCGCGGTGACAACAGACACATGTGTGCCGATTAGTAAATTGGCAGATGCCATGTTGGATTCAATTGCCGAGGCAAATGCATCTGGTCTGCACTATTTCTTAGTAGGCCACGTTGGCGATGGCAATTTTCATGTGGGTTATTTGATTGATCCCAATAACGCCCAAGAGTGCGCCTTGGCCGAAGATTTGAACCACAAACTGGTGACGCGTGCTTTGGCTTTAGGCGGCACATGCACCGGTGAACACGGCATTGGTTTGCACAAGATGGAATTCTTGCGCACCGAAACGGGCGAAGGCGCGGTAGACATGATGCGCACCATCAAACGGGCACTGGACCCGGACAACATCATGAATCCAGGGAAGATTTTTTCTCTGTAAGCATTTGCTCAACTTGTGCGCAAACTTTGACGGCATCAAAGGGCTTGAGTACGACGGCGTTCACACCTGCGGCTAAAAAGCGCTCAAGGTCTTGCGGGTTGACGTTTGCGGTGAGGCCCAAGACGGGTGTGTTGCATACAGGCGCATCCAAGGTTTGGCGCAAGGCAGTAGTAGCCTCGATGCCATCCATCTCAGGCATGACCATGTCCATGAGAACAACATCAAAGTGTTGTTGACGTAGCGCTTCAAGGGCTTTGAGGCCATCGTCAGCTTCAACAAGCTCGCAATTTTTCCAATTGTTTTTGAGAATTTGACGCACGAGTAGCCTGTTGATGGGATGGTCGTCCACCACCAAAAAGCGTTGCACTGTGTCGAGGGACCTAGTGGGTACTACGGTTTTTGAAACTTCGGGCTGCACGGGCGCAACCTCGACCAGCGGCAAGGTGAACCAAAACACTGAGCCTTTGCCTGGCACGCTGTCAAAACCAATGTGCCCGCCCATCAACTCGACCAACCGCTGAGTAATAGACAAACCCAAACCGTTGCCTCCGTAGCGAGATTGAATGCTGTCATCCGCTTGCACAAAGCGTTGGAAAATCTTGGGCTGCTGATTTTCAGGAATGCCAATGCCGCTGTCGCGCACAGAGAAGCGCACGCACAAGGGCTCTTGACGCACGTGCAAGGTGACATGACCTTGATGCGTGAACTTGATGGCATTGCCTAACAAGTTGACCAAGATTTGCATGACCCGATGACGGTCCGCGCGCACCCAATGCGGCACGTTGTCGTCGATAACACAGGTGTATTCCAAGTGCATGCTCTCGACACGTTGCGCAAATAAGTCAAACGCGGTATGGACGGTATCGCGCAAGGCAAAGGTTTCGTATTGCACGTTGATCTTGCCGGCTTGCAGCTGTGAGTAATCCAATACGTCGTTGATAACGGTGAGCAAGTGATCGGCCGACTGACGCGTGTGGTTCAAGATTTTGAGCGCCTGCGGGTTATCAGACACTCGGGTGAGCAGCATGTTGTTAAAGCCCAAGATGGCATTCATGGGGGTGCGTAACTCATGACTGACGGTAGCTATGAATTGCTCACGCAAAGCAGCAGTGCGTAGCAGCTCTTGACGTTTTTCTTCAAGTTCTAAGTTGCGTTGGGCGCTGGCTGCATAGGCTCGACGAAATAAGCTGTCATACAAAAACGGAACCGTGATGACGATGAGCGTGACAACAGAATAACTGGCGAATGACGACATGATTTGTGCCACACCCAAGGTCGGGTTTTCTGGCAACCAAGCTTGCCAAGTCACGTAGGTCATGGCAGCTTCATCAAGCAACACAATGATGAGCCACACCAGACCCGAAAAACGACTCACGGCATAAAACGGGACGAGAGGAATCGAGGTCATCCACGCCATGCGCGGAGAGAAAATGCCCCCCGACATCCACGCGGCATAGCTAGCTTGCAACAGGGCGGCGAACAACCCCATGTTGACAGCCCATTGCAACGGCAGACCCCATGCAAACAAAACGACCAGGGTGAACACCACCGCAGCAAAAATGAGTGGCACCGGTACGTTATTCGGATAAGGCGTGATGACGGCCAAGATGATCATGACAAAAATCAACAGCCACGCCACAAAGAACAGATACGGCAATCGCCCTTCCCTGAATCGTTCAGGCAGACGCGGAACTACCCATGCCGTGAACCGATCAAACACGCTGCGACTCATGTGCTCCACCTCGCGGCATGCACAGCCAGTGCGTTTGAAATTTTGGAGATGAGTTGCTGCTCATCCAAGGGTTTGTTCAACACGTCATCCATGCCCGAGGCAATGCAACGGTCTTGGTCCACAGGATTGGAGCTAGCGGTCAATGCCAACACGGGGGTGTGGCACACAGGTGCTGCAAAGTTGTGGCGCAAGGCTTGGGTTGCTTGCATGCCATCCATGTCAGGCATAACCATGTCCATCAATACCAAATCAAAACTTTGCTCGCCCAATTTTTCGAGTGCCAAGGGGCCGCTGCTTGTTTGCACAATGTTTGCCTTGGGAAAACATTTTTTAAGCATCATGCGCGCCACAAGCAGGTTCACAGCGTTGTCATCGACGAGCAAAATTTGCAAAGTTTTATCGGCCAACAGGCGAGCCATTTCTGCCGCCGCTTTGGCTTCTTGCACAGCGACGCTGCGCATGGGTAGATGAAACCAAAACCGTGCACCTCGCCCCTGCACGCTGCTCACGCCAATGGTGCCACCTTGCAGGCTGACCAAACGTTCACAAATAGACAGCCCTAAGCCTGTGCCGCCGTATTGACGATTGGTTTGCACATCGGCGTGTTCGAAACCATTGAAGATTTGTTTTTGTCGATCAACAGCCACGCCAATGCCCGAGTCTTGCACTTCAAACAAGACGCCACCGCCCACGCCTTGGGCGCGTACATGAATGCCACCTGTCGACGTAAATTTGAAGGCGTTGTCGAGCAAGTTACTCAGCACCTGGATGAGGCGACGGCGATCACCACTGACCCACATGTTATGCACCGCGCTGGCGTCTAGGTTGAGCGTCAGGTCTTTGGCTTTTGCCTTGGTTGCGTAAGACGCAAGCACCTCGATCAAGGTTTCACGCAGACCGAATTCTTCTTCGTGCAAGGTCAAGTGGCCTGCTTGTAGTTGCGAAAAATCCAAGATGTCATTGACGACTTGCAGCAGTTGTTCGGTAGAGCGACGAATGAGGTCAACCACTTCGGCGTCTTCGGCTCGGTCAGCAAGTTCAGTGCGCAAAATGCCATTGAGACCAAGAATGGCGTTCATTGGTGTTCGCAATTCGTGGCCAACAGAGGCAATGAATTCGTCCTTATGGGCTTGCGCACGAATGAGGGCTTGATGTGTTTGCTCTAACTCGGCATTGCTTTGGTCCATCTCGGCCACTTGGCTTTGGTGCATGCGGTCGGTGACGAACACCACAAACATGGCCAAAGCCAACACCAAAAATTTACTAGCGACCGTCCAAGCCATGACGTCGTTGGCAATGTTGATGTCGCTGTTGACGATGCCATGTTTGCTAATGATCAACAACAACAAATTAGCGACAAAAACGCTGATGACCCAAAACAAAGCGGCCATTCGGTCGAGCAACAAAATGGCGGGCAACACGGCCGCCGTCATCCACACCATAACGGGCGAGTTGATGCCGCCAGTCATGGCTGCGAGATAAGCCACGTAACCGATAGACCACAGCAAGGTGCCGTGGGCGACCCACAAATATGGCACACCCACCAAAAGCAATACCAGCAACCCCCAATAACCAGCAGTGCCTGCCAGGTTGGCGACGTGGTCGTAGTCCGGTTGGTAGATGAAATAAAACGGCAACGAACATGCGCCCACCAAGAGCAACATGTACGTCAACAAACTGCGACGACGTTCGAGCTGAGAGCCTTTGAAAAAGGACTTCGGTAAGAAGACGTTGTGCAGCGTTTGAAACATCCGTTTTAGTGTTTGCGAAGTTTGTCGATCAATCCGTTGAGTTCGTCGATGGAGCCGAACTGAATCGCTAATTCGCCCATTTCCTCAACTCTGCCATGTCGTTTGACACGTTTTTTAACGCGCACTTCAACTTGTGCTGTGAGCAAATCGGAAAGTTCTTCTTCGATGCGCTTGATGTCGCGTGATTTTTCGCTTTTAGGTTTTTGCGGCACGAGGTTGAATTCGGCGCTGAGTTTTTTGACCAGGCTTTCGGCTTCGCGCACCGACATTTTTTTGGCGCTGATTTGATTGGCTGCGGTGATTTGCGTCCCACGGTCCAGCGCCAACAAAGCACGGGCATGGCCCATGTCAATGTCGCCCGCCATGAGCATGGACTGCACGGGGTCGGCCAAGTTGAGCAAGCGTAACAAGTTGCTGGCGGCGCTGCGTGAGCGACCCACGGCTTGGGCGGCGAGTTCGTGGGTGAGGCCAAACTCTTTGATGAGGCGCTGCAAGCCTTGTGCTTCTTCAAGCGGATTCAAGTCTTCGCGCTGGATGTTTTCAATCAACGCCATCGCTGCGGCGGCTTCGTTGGGCACATTGCGCACGAGCACGGGCACAGTGTCCAGGCCGGCTAACTTGGCGGCGCGGCTGCGGCGTTCGCCCGCGATGATTTCGTATTTGCCAGCGTTGGGGCCATCGGTGAGCTGACGCACAAGAATGGGCTGCATGATGCCTTGGGCTTTGATGCTTTCGGCCAACTCATACAAAGCGCCCTCGTCCATGCGCGTGCGTGGCTGGTACATGCCGGGCACCATTTGGGTGAGCGGCAAGGAGCTGGGCAAGCCATCTGCAGCGGCCATTTGTGCCGCAAGGCTGTCGTCCACTTTGGGGCCAAGCAAGTTTTCAAGGCCGCGACCTAAGCCTTTATTTTTTTTAGTGACCATGGGTAACTTCTTCTTTGAGTAAATCTTGTAACAAGGCAAAGCCTTCGGGCCAATCGCCCAAGTTGGCGTCGGCATTGATGTGGCCGCTCATGCCGCAATCGACCATGCGCGAACCCCACGCGTGCGCCAAAGCACTGGCGCGCATGAAGCTGCAATAAGGGTCGTTGCGGCTGGTAGCCATCACGCTGGGGAACGGTAAACGCGCACGCGTGATGGGGCTCCAACTGTGGAGCATCTGTTGCATCTCAGCGCGCTCGACATCTGCAGGTGCCACCAACAATGCGGCTTTGACACGGTGTGTTTGCAACGAATGTGCGGCCCACGCCGCCACCAACAAACAGCCCAAGCTGTGAGCCACCAACACGGCGTCCGGGTTGGCCAACACAGCTTCTTCCAACTGCATCATCCAGTCACCACGCAAGGGCCAATCCCAGCTGTGCTGCTCCACACGCACGTAGCCGTGCGCCTGCTGCCACAGGCTTTGCCAGTGGGTGGGGCCGCTGTTGTGCCAGCCGGGCAGGATGAGAACTGAAGCCGTCATACGGATGCGGTTTTGGACCTAGAACGCTTTGACGCGCTCCACCATTTCTTGCGCAAAGTCGACGAACGCGTGGCTGCCTTTGGCAGACGGATCAAACACAACGCCGGGGAGACCATAGCTGGGGGCTTCGGCCAAACGCACGTTGCGAGGAATAACAGCGCTGAACACTTTGTCGCCAAAGTGGTCTTTGAGTTGGTCGCTCACCTGCTGCTGCAATGTGATGCGCGGGTCAAACATGACGCGCAAGAGGCCAATGATTTTGAGATCGCGGTTGAGGTTGGCATGCACTTGCTTGATTGTGTTGACCAAGTCGGTCAAGCCTTCCAGCGCAAAGTATTCACACTGCATGGGCACGATCACGCCATGCGCGCAGCACAAGCCGTTGAGGGTGAGCATGGAAAGCGACGGCGGGCAGTCGATAAGAACAAAGTCGTACTCCGCATCCACGGCAGCCAAGGCTTGTTTCAATCGGTTTTCGCGGCGCTCCAGAGACACCAGCTCCACTTCGGCACCGGCCAAGTCGCGGTTGGCGCCCAACACGTCATAGGTTGGAATTTTGGCGCGCACGCCCTCTGTACCCCAGTTGCTGCGAATGCGCGCTTCGGCCACCGTGGCCTCTTCGAGCAACACGTCGTAAACCGACAGTTCCATCTCGCGCTTGTCCACGCCCGAACTCATGGTGGCATTGCCCTGTGGGTCGAGGTCGACCATCAACACCCGCTGGCCAACGAATGCCAAACCTGCAGACAAGTTGACGGTGGTGGTGGTTTTACCCACACCGCCTTTTTGGTTTGCAACGCAAAAGATTTTGGCCATACAGAGCTTTCGAAAGAGACAGGAAAATTATTAAAACAGCGCCAACTTCAGGCCAAAACCCATGAGCAAGGTGCCCGCTACTTTGTTGAGCATCACACCCACCATCGGATTGGCACGCACGCGCTCGGCCAAATGGTGAGCCAGCAAAACAACCACCAACCCATAGAGAAAAGTCAGCACCGCAATGGTGAGCGCCATGAAGCCAAAAGTGACCAAGCCTTGATGAACAGCTGGGTCTACAAACAAAGGAAAGAAGGCCATGTAAAACACAATCGCTTTGGGGTTCAACACCGTGATGAACAGCCCTTGGCGAAAGTAGTGATCGGGCTTCATATTCAACACTGGCGCATCACCCGGCTTGCTGTTGAACAAGGAATAGCCCAAGCCTAACAAGTAAGCAGCACCCGCCCATTTGACCGAACTGTACAAACCAGGATAGTTGATGAGCACCGCAGACAAACCCGCCACGGCCAACCACAACAACACTTGGTCACCCGCGATCACACCCAGCGTAGCCGCCAAGCCCGAGCGCACCCCGCCCTTGCCCGTTGCGGTGAGCAAGGCCAAGTTCCCGGGGCCTGGAATGGCCAAAAAGACAATGATGGCCACGACGAAAGCGCCGTAGTCCGCGATACCGAACATAGAAGACTCAGATTTATAACTGAGGGAAGTTTAACCGCGCATCCAGATGATGCAGCGCTCGGCATCTAAGCCGGGCACCTGAAGCTGTTCCACGTGAAACACTGTGACGCTTTCCGGCAACACGGCCAGCTCTTGGTCGGGGTGCTTACCCTTCATCGCCATCCACAGACCATGGGTAGCTAAGGCAGATTTAGACCATGTGGTGAAGTCCACCAGCGAAGCAAACGCCCGAGAACAAACCACATCGTAGGGCTGGGTCAGGCTTTCGACCCGTGCATGCAGACCCTTGAGGTTGGGCAACCTCAAAGTCGCCGCAACCTGCTGAATGAAGGCGGCCTTTTTGGCCACCGTATCCACACAAGTCACCGCCACATCGGGGCAAGTGATGGCAATGACAATGCCAGGCAAGCCGGCGCCCGAACCCACATCGAGCAAGCTGAACTTCGGATGAGTCACGGCAAGCGTCGAGGCCTCACCTTGTTCTGCCGAATTTGGCACAGCCAACTTGGTCAACTCGCGGCGCAGCGGCGCAATGACCGCCAAGCTGTCGAGCAAGTGATGGGTGAGCATTTCGTTGGCATCACGCACAGCCGTCAGGTTGTAAACCTTGGTCCACTTGGCGATCAAATCCATGTAAGCCAACAACTGGGCTTGCTGGTCATCGGACAAAGACAAGCCTAAATCTTGAAGCCCCTTTTGCAGAGCTGGCAACAAAGGATGCATCAGACAGCCTCGGTCGAATTGCTGGCAGCGGACTCTTGGGCAAAACCTTTGACACGCGACCGCTTGAGGTGAATCAGCAACAAAGAAATGGCCGCAGGCGTGACACCCGACAAACGCGATGCCTGCCCCAAGGTTTCGGGACGTTGACGACTCAGGCGCTGACGCACCTCAAACGACAAAGCGGTAACTTGGTTGTAGTCCAAGTCTTCGGGCAACTGGAGGTTTTCGTAATGAGCAGCGCGCTCCACCTCGTCGCGCTGACGGTCAATATAGCCCGAGTATTTAGCAGCGATTTCAATCTGCTCAATGACGGCACGGGTAGTTTCACGTGAAACATCGTCGCCATTCAGGCCACTCAGCAACTCTTGGTTTTGATGCTTGGCACCATCCAAAGACATCAAACCCTGGTAGCTCACATCGGGGCGGCGAAGCAAGTCGGCCAAGTTGTATTCGCGGTCAATGCCCTTGCCCAACACACGCTCGGCTTCTGCCACAGACAAATTGCGCGGATTGACCCAGATGGATTTGAGACGCTCTGTTTCACGTGAAACAGCATCGCGTTTACGGCTGAAGGCGTCCCAACGGGCGTCATCGACCAGGCCCATTTGGCGGCCAACTTCGGTCAGGCGCATGTCGGCGTTGTCTTCGCGTAGCTGCAAACGGAACTCGGCTCGACTGGTGAACATGCGGTAAGGCTCGGTCACACCCTTGGTGGTGAGGTCGTCCACCAACACACCCAAGTAGGCTTGATCGCGGCCTGGTGTCCAAGCGCCACCGAAGTCGTTGGCAGCGCCGGCCAAGCTTCGGCATTGCAAAGCAGCGTTGATGCCCGCAAACAAACCTTGCGCAGCCGCCTCTTCGTATCCGGTGGTGCCGTTGATCTGCCCCGCAAAGAACAAACCGCCAAGCGCTCGGGTCTCGAACGAGCGCTTCAACTCGCGCGGGTCAAAGTAGTCGTACTCGATGGCGTAGCCGGGGCGAATGATGTGGGCGTTTTCCAAGCCCTTCATGGAGCGGACCAAGTCGTACTGGATGTCAAACGGCAAGCTGGTGCTGATGCCGTTGGGGTAGTACTCGTGGGTGGTCAGGCCTTCGGGTTCTAGGAAAATTTGGTGGCTGTCTTTGTCGGCGAAGCGGTTGATCTTGTCTTCCACGCTCGGGCAGTAGCGTGGGCCAACGCCCTCAATCTTGCCGGTGAACATGGGACTGCGGTCAAAGCCGGAGCGGATGATGTCGTGGGTGCGCTGGTTGGTATGGGTAATCCAGCAAGGCATGTGCTGCGGGTGCATGGACGCTCGGCCCATGTAACTGAACACCGGCACCTCACCCAACACGCCAGCCGAAGGTGCGCCCGTGGAGGTTTGATTGACGACGCCATCACCGGGTTGTTCAATACATTGGCTGAAGTCAATCGTGCGGCCATCGATGCGCGGAGGTGTGCCAGTTTTCAATCGCCCTTGTGGCAGCTTGAGTTCTTTGAGGCGAGCCGACAGGCTGACGGCAGGCGGATCGCCCGCGCGGCCACCGGCGTAGTTGTTCAAGCCCACATGAATCTTGCCGTCCAAGAAGGTACCGGCTGTCAGCACCACGGTGCGGCTGCGGAAACGAATGCCCGCTTGGGTGCAGGCACCCACCACGCGGTCGCCCTCCACCATCAAGTCGTCCACGGCTTGTTGGAACAGCCACAGGTTGGGCTGGTTTTCCAACACGCGGCGAATGGCGGCTTTGTACAGAATGCGGTCGGCTTGTGCGCGGGTGGCGCGCACAGCTGGGCCTTTGGAGCTGTTGAGGATGCGGAACTGAATGCCAGACTCGTCCGTGGCCAAGGCCATGGCACCGCCCAATGCGTCCACCTCTTTGACCAAGTGGCCTTTGCCAATGCCGCCAATGGACGGGTTGCAACTCATCTGACCCAAGGTTTCGATGTTGTGGCTTAAGAGTAAAGTTTTAGCCCCCATGCGTGCCGCGGCCAACGCGGCTTCGGTGCCAGCGTGACCACCGCCTACGACGATGACATCAAACTCTTGGGGGTACAACATAAAACCAACCTTTGGGTGTGCACAGGTGCGAGGCCTCAGGGTTGTGCGCCGCCCTTTTAGCCGAGGGGGCGATTTTACAAGGGCTTGTTCAAAGTGATGCTCACCCGCAAGCCGTGGGGGCTTTCGGTTTGCATGGTCACTTTGGCCCCGAGCAATCGGACATATTCACTGACGATGGCTAGGCCCAAACCCGAGCCTTCTTTCAGCGCTTCACCCGCCGAGCCCTGTACCCAACGGTGGGTGAGTTTTTTAAGCTGCTCAGGCGAAACGCCGGGGCCGTTGTCAATCACGGCTAACACGACGGCTTGCGGTGCATCCACCACTGACACGGTGATATTACTCTCCCCCTCGGGGGAACGACCATAGCGTAAGGCGTTGTCGAGCAAGTTGTTTAAAACCCCCTCAATCAACGCGTCATTTGCGAACGCCCACACGGGCTGGTCTGCGCCACGTGCCCCTAGGTCCACGCCAGCCGCATCGGCACGAGGCAAAAAGCGCAACACCGCTTCGCTCACCAGCACATCGATTGCCACGGGTTTCTGCTCTAAGGTGTGCTGGGCCTCATCTGCCAAGGCAAGTGCCAACAACTGATCGACCAAATGGCTGGCCCGTTCTTGGCTTTGTGCAATGCCTAGCAATTGCTCACGCCACACCTGCGGGTCGCTCTGACGCAGACCGTAATCGGCCAATGCGCGAATACCCGCCAAAGGCGTTCGCAGCTCGTGTGCCACATTGCCCGAGAACTCGCGTTGGGCTTGCACGCTATGAGCAATACGCCCTAACAGCGCGTTGATCGCTTGACCTAGGCGCTGCACATCACGCGTCGTGGCGCTGACTGGCACTGGGGTTAAGTCACGCGCATCGCGTCGGCCCACAGCATGCTCAAGGTCGGCGAGCGGCACCAGATCGTCTTTAATTGCGCGCTGCAGCCAAGCGGCCAAGCCCATGAGTAGCAGCAGCTGCGGAACAATAGAAAACGTGAACAAGCGCTGCAACAAATGGTCGCGACTGGCCGTGGTTTGAGCCATCACGACATAAAAATTACCGGGATGCTCGCGGTAAATGGTGACGCTACGCAACACGCGGCCTTGGTATTCAATGGCATCGAAATGCGGCTTTAAATTGTCGTCAAACTGTGGCGGGCGCAAGCCAGCATGACCCGCCAACAAAGCACCACTGGGGCTCAACACCGCAAAGTACAACGATTCACTTTGGTCAAACAAAACCGTGCTCATCTCTTGCGCTGAGAGACTCAAATCCAACGCGCCCGACTCGCCCGTCACACGGCGCACATGGCTGGCCACCAAATAAGCATCGTCTAGCAAAGCACGGTCAAACGCCTGTTGCGCAAAGTAAGAAGCAATGCCCACGACCAACGCAGAGCCGAGCAACCACGTCACCGCCAACGGCACCAAGACATGACGCAACAAACGGTTGCGCAACGAGGGTTTGCTGTGCGTGACTTTCATAGCTGCTCTTCCAAGACATAGCCAATCCCACGCAAGGTGCGAATGGTGGCACCGCTGTCCGCCAATTTTTTACGCAACCTGGAAATGAAAGCCTCTAAGGCGTTGTCACCCAGCGCCTCGTCAAATCCCGAAAGTTTGTCTGACAACACACGCTTGCTCACGGCTCGGCCCGGTGGCGTCATCAACTCGCACAGCACCTCAAACTCGCGGGCGGGCAAGGCCAAATCGGCATCGCCCAAAAAAATACGACGCAACTTGCGGTGCAGACGCAAGCGGCCCACCTGCACCTCATCATCCACGCCTTGGGTACGGCGCACCAAAGCCCGCAAGCGCGCTTCAACCTCTTCCAAATCAAAGGGTTTGCCGAGGTAGTCGTCCGCACCGGCGTCTAAGCCAGCAATGCGTTCATCGGTGCGGTTGCGCGCCGTCAGCACCAACACCGGTGTGCGGTCGCCACGGGCACGCGCTTCACGCAAAAGCTGCAAACCACTGCCTTGGGCAGCATGGGACAGGTCGTTGAGCGGCAAATTCAGGTCCAACAAGACGGCGTCATAGGCCTGCACTCGCCAAAAGTGCGCGCCCTCTTCCAAATGACTGGCGGCATCCACGCGATGCCCCGCATCGCTGAGGCTGCGCAGCATCACCGTTTGCAACACGGCGTCGTCTTCAATCAACAAAATTCTCAAGTAGAGACCCAAAGAAATATTAAGTCAGGAGCTGGTCAGCCACAATGAACGATAAACGTGACTATGAGCATACGACAGAACCTGCAAGCCCGCTTGCGCCAAACCATCCACACCTTGTTAGACACCCCCGCCAAGCGCTACGGCCTAGCCGGCGGCTTGGTCGCACTCCTGGTGGTGGCCTATGCCTTGCTGAACCAAGAAGCCCCCACAAAACCCCCAGCGCCTCAGCCCATCGTGCAGGGTCAACAACTGCGCTTTCCTGCAGACCACCCACAGCTGGCCTTGCTCGGCACGGTTGAAGCCAAAGCCGCCGAGAGCGTGACCATTGAATTACCAGCACGCTTGGTCTGGAACGAAGAACGCACCCAACGCATCTACCCGGCATTTGCGGGCCGCGTCCTCACACTCAATGCAGACATTGGTCAGAGCGTCAATGCGGGTCAAGTGCTGGCCACGCTGGCATCGCCCGAGTTTGGCGCAGCCCAGGCTGACACCGCCAAAGCCATGGCCGATGCCCAAGTGGCCGACCGTGCCTTGGCACGTCACCAAACCTTGTTTGAAGCCGACGTGATCTCGCGCAAAGAACTGGACGCGACCGAAGCCGATGCGCTCCGCGCCAAAGCTGAATTGGCACGCGCCCAAGCCCGCACCCGCATGTATGGCAGCGCCAACGGCGTGAACCAACAACTGGGCATTGCCGCCACCGTCAAGGGCGTGATCGTCGAACGCAACCTCAGCGCGGGTCAAGAAGTGCGCCCCGACCAGGGCGGCCCCGGCAACCAAGCCCTGTTTGTGGTGAGCGACCCCAGCGTGCTGTGGGTGCAAATTGATGCACGTGAATCAGACACCGCGTCGCTCAAACCCGGCACCAAAATTTCTTTAATGCTGCCGAACTTCCCTGGCCAAACCTTTGAAGCCAAGATCACCGCCACCGGTGACTTCATTGACAGCAACACACGTTCCATCAAAGTACGCGCCGTCATCGACAACGCGCAACGCACGCTCAAAGCCGAGATGCTGGGCACCGCACGCATCGAGCGCAAGCTAGGCGCGGGCGTGTTGGTGCCCGCCAGCGCCGTGCAACTGCGCGGGACCGAACACTGGGCCTATGTGCAAACCGAACCCGGCGTGTTTGAACCCCGCCGCGTCAAGCTGGGCTACGAAGGCCTGCAAGAAGTGCTCATCGTCGACGGCGTGCAAGCCAACGAACTGGTGGTGAAAGAAAACAGCTTGCTGTTGGCCCGTGAGTTCCGCAATGCCCAAGACGAGGCCATGCAACACACACCAGCCCCCGGCACAGCCGCCCCCGCCAGCAGTGCAGGTCAAAAATGAAGCGCCTCATTGACTATGCGCTGAACCAGCCGCTGTTCATCCTGCTGGGCACCCTGCTGTTTGTGATGTCGGGCGTGTTCGCCTTTAAAAATCTGTCGGTAGAAGCTTTCCCCGACGTCACCGACACCCAAGTGACGGTGATTGCGCTCTACCCCGGCCGCGCCGCCGAAGAGGTGGAAAAAGAAGTGACTTTGCCCATTGAGGTAGCCCTGTCGGGTTTGCCCAATTCGATTCGCGTGTTCTCACACACGCAGTTTGGTTTGTCATTCACCGTGGTCACGTATGACGACAAGGCCGAAGTCAATCTCGCGCGCCAACAAGTCAACGAACGCTTGAGCAGCGTGGATCTACCCACAGGCGTGCAAGCCAACGTCATGCCCAACGCCACCCCCGTGGGTGAAGTGATGCGTTACCGCCTCAAGGGCGATGGCAAAACATCGACAGAGCTACGCACCATCCAAGACTGGACCGTCGAGCGCGCGTTGCGCCAAATCCCAGGTGTGGCCGACGTGGTGGGCATGGGCGGCTACATCAAGCAATACGAAGTGCAGCCCGACATGCAAAAGCTGCGAGCCTACAAGCTCACGCTGCAAGATTTGCAAGACGCCATGGGCCGCGGCAACTCGAACGCCGGTGGTAGCTACGTGGCGCAAGGCGCACAACAGTTCGCCATTCGCGGCATTGGCTTGCTGCACTCGGCGCAAGACATCGGCAACATCGTGGTCACCGCGCGCGGCAACACGCCCGTGCTGGTGAAAGACGTGGCCACCGTCGCCATTGGTGCCGTGCCCCGCTTGGGCACTGTGGGCCAAGACATGGACGACGATGTGGTGACCGGCATCATCATCATGCGCAAGGGCGAGAACCCCAGCGTGGTGCTGAAAGGTGTGAAAGAAAAACTGGTCGACCTGAACGAACGCGTACTGCCCAAGGGCGTGCAAATCGTGCCGTTCTACGACCGCACCTGGTTGATGGGCAAGACCCTCACCACGGTGTTTAAAAACTTGGTGGAAGGCGCGTTGCTGGTCTCGCTGGTGTTGTACCTGTTCTTGTCCAACATGCGCGCTTCGCTGGCCGTGGTGGTGGTCATTCCACTCGCTTTGTTGTCCACGTTTTTGGGCCTCAAGATTTTGGGCGTGCCTGCCAATTTGCTGAGCTTGGGCGCGATGGACTTCGGCATCATCGTCGATGGTGCAGTGATCGTGATTGAAAACATCATGCACCGCTTGGCCGAGCGCGGCGAAGGCATGAACGAGAAAGAGCGGCGCACCCTCATCACCAACGCCGCCAGCGAGGTGGGGCGCCCCACCGTGTTCTCGATGCTCATCATCATTGCGGCGCACATTCCTATTTTTGCGCTGCAACGCCACGAGGGCCGCATCTTCCAACCCATGGCTTTGTCAGTCACGACAGCGCTGGTGGGCTCGCTCATCTTCTCGCTGACCCTCGTGCCGTTGCTGGCCTATTGGATGCTTCGCAAGGGCATTCCGCACGGCGACAACGGTCTGGTGTCATGGGCCAAACGGGTGTACGAACCCGTGCTGAACTGGGCGCTTGAGAAGCCCCGCAAAGTGGTGGGCATTGCCTTGAGCGGATTTGCCATTTCCGTTTTAGCCGCCGCCAGTTTGGGTTCTGAGTTTTTGCCTGAGCTCAACGAAGGAACGTTCTGGGTGAACTGGGACATGCCTGCCAGCGTGTCGCAAGAAGAAGCTGCCAAGGTGCTGCGCAAAGCGCGCTTGCAACTGCTGACCATTCCTGAAGTGCGCACCGTCGTGTCCAAAGCCGGTCAACCGGAAGACGGCACCGACCCCAAAACCCTCAGCATGGCCGAGGTGTTTGTGGATGTGAAACCCGCCGAGGAATGGCGCAAAGGCATGACGCGCGATTTGCTGATCGAAGAGATGGACCAAAAGCTGGCCGTCATCCCAGGCGTCGATCCCGCGTTTTCGATGCCCATTCGCGACAACGTGCTGGAGTCGATTTCACAGATCAAAGGCCAAATCGTGGTCAAGGTCTCGGGTGACGACTTGGGCGAACTGCGCCGCACCACCGAAGCCATGCAACGCGAATTCAAACAAGTGGTGGGCGTACAACGTGCCGAGATTGACCGCTTGGGCGAAGTGCCCCAACTCATCGTTGACATCGACCGTGACCGCGCCGCACGTTTGGGCCTCAACGTGGGCGACATTCAAGACGTGATTGAGTCTGCCTTGGCGGGTCGCGCCACCACTGAAATTTGGGAAGGCGAACGCAAGTTCTCGGTCGTGTTGCGTTTGGCCGGCGATCGTCGTTCGGTCATCAACCTGCCGGCCACGCCCATCGCTTTGCCCGGCGGCGGCTACGCCACTTTAGAAAACGTGGCCACCATTCGCCAAGGCAGCGGCGCGATGAATATCGCGCGCGAAGCCGGCCGACGCACGATGGCCATTGGTATCTTTGTGAAAGGCCGCGACATGGGTTCGGTCGTCGCCGACATGAAAGCACGCGTCGAAAAGAACGTGAAGATTGCCGATAGCTACGCGGTCACTTGGTCCGGCGAATTTGAAAACCAAGAGCGCGCCATGCAACGCTTGGGCGTGGTGGTGCCGATTTCGCTGCTGCTGATTTTTGTGTTGTTGTTCGACGCCTTCGGTTCGTTCAAAACGGCAGGTTTGATTTTGATCAACGTGCCACTCGCTTTGATTGGCGGTTTTGTAGCGCTGTGGATTTTCAGCATTCCGCTCTCCGTGTCTGCGGCCATTGGCTTTATTGCGTTGTCGGGCCAAGCGGTGCTCAACGGCGTGGTGATGCTCTCCGTCTTCCAGCAGTTGCGCAATGCGGGCTACACCGTGATTGAGGCAGTCAAAGAGGGCGCTCTGCAACGCCTGCGCACCGTCTTAATGACGGCCATGCTCGCCGCACTGGGCTTGCTGCCCATGGCCTTGAGCCACGACATTGGTTCTGAAACACAACGCCCCTTGGCCATCGTCGTGATTGGTGGCTTGGTCACTGCCACGTTGCTGACGCTGGTGGTACTGCCCGCGCTCTACGTGTCGTGGTTTTCAGCACCCAAAGCGTCACCGGTGAACGACAAGGCAAGCGCTTAAGTGCATCAACCAGCGATCAAGGTTTCCAACGCTTCAACAACAAAGCGTTGGTCATCACGCTGACGGAACTCAGCGCCATGGCAGCACCCGCGACGACTGGACTCAAATAGCCCATGGCCGCCAACGGAATGCCTGCGGCGTTGTAAACAAACGCCCAAAACAAGTTTTGTCGAATCTTGGCGACCGTGCGCGCCGAGATGTCCAACGCACCCGCGACCAAGGCTACGTCACCACGCATGAGCGTGATGCCTGCGGCTTGCATGGCCACATCGGTGCCACCACGCTGGCCATCTGCATTGAGGTTGGCCATGGCCAAGCCCACATCAGCAGCAGCCAAGGCAGGCGCATCGTTGATGCCATCGCCCACAAAAGCGACCACATGAGCTGCGCCGTTAGGGTTGTGTTGCAAGCTTTTCACCAATGCCGCTTTGTCACCAGGCATCACGTCAGCGTATACCTCGTCTGAATGCAAACCCAAGCGTGCGGCCATGGCTTGTGCGGCACCCGCGTTGTCGCCTGAGATCATCACCAAACGCAAACCACGCGCACGCAATTTCGCCAAGGCGGCTTGCACGCCCGGTTTGGGTTCATCGCCAAACGCGAGAACAGCGCGTGGTGCAAGCCCTTGCGCCGTGCGTTCAGCCAACACCGACACCGTGGCGCCCTGGGCTTGCAAAGCGCTTGCTTGCGCGAGCCATGCACCTTCTGGCAAAGCCAGTTCGGCCATCCAACGCAAGCTACCAAGCAGCAAGGATCGGCCCTGCACCACACCTTCGCTGCCAAAGCCGGGAACCGCCTTCGCGCTGTCAGGAGCTGCAAACGCCACGCCTTGGGCCTTGGCCGCCTGCACCACCGCATGAGCCAACGGATGTTCGCTGCCGCTTTGCAAACTCGCCGTGAGCGCGAGCAAAGTTTGAGCCTCTGCCGCCGAGTCGACGCGTGCAGTGGCAACCAACGACAACAAACGCGGCTGGCCCACGGTCAACGTGCCCGTTTTGTCAAACGCGACCGTGTCCACCTTGTGCGCCACTTCTAAAGCCTGAGCATCTTTGATCAAGATGCCGTGCTTAGCGGCCACGCCCGTGCCCGCCATGATGGCCGCTGGCGTGGCCAGCCCCAAAGCACACGGGCACGCAATGACCAGAACCGCGACGCAATGGATGAGCGACACCTCAAGACTATGGCCCGTGAACCACCAAGCCAACAACGTGGCCAAAGCCAGCACCAAGACCACCGGCACAAACACCGCAGACACCTGATCCACCAAACGCTGAATGGGCGCCTTGGCCGCTTGTGCATCTTCCACCAAGCGGATGATGTTGGCCAACACCGTGGCCGTGCCTGTCGCGCTGACGCGAATCACCACACGGCCTTCGCCATTGATGCTGCCACCCGTCACGCGTGAATCCACCACCTTGTGCACGGGCAATGGTTCACCCGTGAGCATGGCTTCATCGACTTGCGTTTGACCCTCAAGCACCACGCCATCTGCTGCAAAACGCTCTCCTGCCAACACGACCAAACGGTCGCCAACCAACAGTTCTTCAATCGGAATGTCCACCTCACCATCCAGGGTGATCACGCGTGCGCGCGCTGGACGCAAGGCATGCAAGGCACGAATGGCATCGGTTGTTTGGCGCTTGGCGCGAGCCTCTAGCCATTTGCCCAACAACACCAAGGTGATGACAACGGCTGAGCCTTCGAAATACAAATGGACCATGGCCCCTGCTGGGGCGGTGAGCCACAACCACACGGACAACGCCCAACCCGCGCTGGTGCCCAAGGCGACCAACAAATCCATATTGCCACTGCGCGCCAACAGCGCGTGCCAACCCGCTTTGTAAAAGCGTGCACCCAACACAAACTGCACAGGAGTCGCCAGCAAAAACTGCCACAGTGCAGGCAACATCCAATGCTGGCCCAAGGCATCACCCAGCATGGGCAAAACCAATGGCGCACTGAGCAACAGACCCAAAGCAACGGGTGAAAATCCCGCCCACGCGCCTGCGGGTGCTTGCTCTAAATGCTCAGCCGCCAAGGGCTCGTAGCCCGCATCGCGGACGGCCCGCCGCAGACGGGCTTGCTGAGTTTGTTCATCCTCAGCCGCCTGCGAAGCAGCCCAAGTCACCCTGGCAGATTCGGTGGCCAAGTTGACACTCACCGACTCAACCCCTGGCAGTTTGGCAATCGCGCGTTCCACACGGGCCACGCAGGACGCACAGGTCATTCCGCCAATACCAATATCGCAAGACAATTCAGACATAAGTTAAGGTTACATCTTTTACAAGGAGCAAATGATGGACAACACGTTTCAAGTTCAGGGCATGACATGTGGCCATTGTGAAATGGCCGTCAAAAAAGCCATTGCACGCTTGGACCCTGAGGCTAAAGTTGAGATTGACCGCAGCACAGGCAAGGTCGATGTGCACAGCAGCAAACCACGCGAAGACATTGCCCATGCCATTGCGGACGAAGGCTACCAAGTCAACTAAAGCCAAAACGCGTCTACAAAACTTTACGCAACTTGTGCTGCAACGTACAGACGTGTTACACAGATCGTTCACAGTACGAACTTGACCGAGGCATTTCGCCTCTCATTTCAAGGAAGCTTCTATGACCCGTTTGAACACCACTCGTTTCGCATTGTCTGTTTTGTTGGCTGGAACAGCCTTGGCCGCTGTCGTGCCTGCACAAGCCCAACCCATGATGGGCGAGATGGGCGTCCACCACGATGAAGGCCGCATGCATGAACGCATGACCAAGCATTGGGAGAAGCGTCAGACTGAACTGAAAGCCAAGCTGCATTTAACGGCTACACAAGAGCCCGCGTGGAATGCCTTTGTACAAGGCATGAAAATGCCCGCAAACCCCCTTATGCAACCTCTTGATCGAGAGGCACTGGCCAAGTTGAATACACCCGAGCGCATGGAAAAAATGAGGTCAGTGCATGAAGCCAATTTGGCCGCCATGCAAGCGCACGTCAAACAACGCTCAGAAGCGACGCGTACGTTCTACAACCAACTGACGGCTGAACAGCAAAAGGTGTTTGATGCCGAAACCCTTCCAGAGCATTCACGCTGGAAGGGCAAGCGCGATTAAATATCGATGTTGGCAGCGCGCAAGGCGTTGTTTTCGATGAAGTTGCGGCGAGGCTCGACCTCGTCGCCCATCAACATGGTGAACACGCGATCGGCTTCGATGGCATCGTCGATTTGCACACGCAACAAGCGGCGAACTGTAGGATCCATCGTGGTTTCCCAGAGCTGAGCTGGGTTCATCTCACCCAAACCCTTGTAGCGCTGACGTGCTGTGGCGTTTTCGGCTTGACCAATCAACCACTTCATGGCTTGGCGGAAGTCAGAGACTTTTTCTTCTTTGGCTTTTTCACCTTCGCCGCGGTGTACTTTAGAACCCTCGCCCACCAAATCACGGAAGGTTTGTGCAGCTTCGGCCAAAGCGCCGTAATCAGCACCGTGCACGAAGTCTTGGGTAATCACGCTGCTCTTGACGTTGCCATGGTGGCGACGGCTGATGCGCAAGATGGGCTTGTCGGTACGCACATCAAACTCACCCGAAGCTTCAGAGCCGCTGCCGAGTTCACGCAATTTTTCTTGCATGGCAACGGCCGACTTTTTGGCGTCCGCCACGGTGTCTAAGTTGATAGACACACCGTCCGCAATCGCGCGCAAGGCTTCTGCGTCCATAAAGCCGCTCAAGCGGGCAATGACAGATTCAGCCACTTGGTGCTTGCGCGCCAATTCGGCCAAGGTATCACCACTCAAGGTTTGCGCATTGGCACCGCCGGTGGTGATGCTGGCGTCTTTCAACGCAATGCGCAACAAGAAGCCGTCCAAAGCAGACGCGTCTTTGAGGTACAGCTCTTCTTTGCCCGCCTTGACCTTGTACAAAGGGGGTTGCGCAATGTAGATGTGACCACGCTCGACCAACTCTGGCATTTGGCGATAGAAGAAGGTGAGCAACAGCGTACGAATGTGCGCACCGTCCACGTCCGCGTCGGTCATGATGATGATGCGGTGGTAGCGCAGCTTATCGACATTAAAGTCATCGGTGGCCGATTTGCCAGACTCGGCACTGGCTTTGCCAATACCTGTACCTAAGGCGGTGATAAGCGTCAAGATTTCATTGCTGGTCAGCAACTTTTCATAACGTGCTTTTTCGACGTTCAAAATCTTGCCGCGCAAGGGCAAGATCGCTTGGAATTTGCGGTCACGGCCTTGCTTGGCTGAACCACCCGCAGAGTCGCCCTCCACGATGTAGATTTCGCAGAGCGAGGGGTCTTTTTCTTGGCAATCAGCCAGCTTGCCTGGCAAGCCCATGCCGTCCAACACACCTTTGCGGCGTGTCATCTCACGGGCTTTACGAGCAGCTTCGCGGGCACGCGCAGCTTCCACAATCTTGCCGCAAATGATCTTGGCGTCGTTGGGACGCTCTTGCAGATAGTCAGTCAGTGTTTTAGCGACGATGTCTTCCACGGGCGCACGCACCTCGCTAGACACGAGTTTGTCTTTGGTTTGGCTGCTGAACTTGGGCTCAGGCACTTTGACCGACAGCACACAGCACAAGCCTTCGCGCATGTCGTCGCCCGTGACTTCAACCTTGGCCTTTTTCGCGAATTCGTTTTCTTCGATGTACTTGTTGATGACACGCGTCATCGCAGCACGCAAACCCGTCAAATGGGTACCACCGTCACGCTGTGGAATGTTGTTGGTAAAACACAAGACGTTCTCGTTGTAACCATCGTTCCACTGCATGGACACTTCCACACCAATGCTGGTGCCAGGAATGCCGCCATAGGTGTCCGCAGGACGATCACCTTCAGCGTAGAACGCATTGGGATGCAACACCTTCTTGCCTGAATTGATGAAGTCCACAAAGCCCTTCACACCACCCGCGCCAGAGAAGTCGTCTTCTTTGCCTGTGCGCTCATCCATCAAACGGATACGCACACCGTTGTTCAAGAAGCTGAGTTCGCGCAAACGCTTGCTCAAAATTTCGTAATGAAAATCTGTGTTTTGAGTGAAGATTTCTGTATCGGGCAAGAAATGAACTTCTGTGCCGCGCTTCTCGGTATCACCCGTGATGCGCATGGGAGACACTTCCACACCGTTCACCACTTCAATCAAACGGTTTTGCACAAAACCTTTGGAGAACTCCAAGGTATGTACTTTGCCATCACGGCGAACTACCAAGCGCAATGACTTGGACAGTGCATTCACACATGACACACCCACACCGTGCAAACCACCAGACACTTTGTAACTGTTCTGGTTGAACTTGCCACCCGCATGCAATTCAGTCAAAGCAATTTCAGCCGCACTGCGCTTGGGCTCGTGCTTGTCGTCCATCTTCACGCCTGTGGGAATGCCACGGCCGTTGTCAGTCACGCTGATGGAGTTATCGCTGTGGATGGTGACCACGATGTCATCACAATGACCCGCCAAAGCTTCGTCAATCGAGTTGTCCACCACCTCAAACACCAAATGGTGCAAGCCTGATCCATCGGATGTGTCACCGATGTACATGCCGGGACGCTTACGAACCGCCTCAAGACCTTCCAAAATTTGGATAGAGCCTTCACCATAGCCTTCACCGGCTGGAGGTGTTACTGGATTTTCAGGGGTTTGAGTGGGTTCGGTCATAGCAAGTCTTCGTGCGTGAGGCACAAGCACCTCACGATTTCAATCAGTAAAAAGGGAAACAACAACGCGTTAGATACGCATTGGCATCACCACGTATTTGAAGGTGGCGTTGTCTGGAATGGTGATCAGTGCAGAGCTGTTGGAATCTGCCAAATCAACCTGCACCATATCTTGGTCCATATTGGTCAATGCGTCGATCAAATAGGTAACATTGAAACCAATTTCAATGGCGTCGCCGCTGTAATCAATTTCAAGTTCGTCTACAGCTTCTTCTTGCTCGGCGTTGCTTGATGCCACGCGTAACACACCAGGCTCGAGGTTCAAGCGAACGCCTTTGAACTTCTCGCTGGTCAAAATCGCAGTGCGTTGCAAGGTGGCCAACAAAGCCGTGCGACCCATGGTGATGGTGTTCTTGTGGTTCTTTGGAATCACGCGGTTGTAGTCAGGGAACTTGCCTTCGACCAACTTGGTCACAAACTCCATGCCTTCGAAGGTGAACTTGGCTTGGTTACCTGCAAATTGCATTTCAATCGCGCCTTCTTTGTCGCTCAACAAACGCTGCATTTCCAGCACTGTTTTGCGCGGCAAGATGACTTCTTGGCGTGGCACTTCCACATCCAATGTGGCCGAAGAAAAAGCCAAGCGGTGACCATCTGTGGCCACCAAGCTCAACTGTTTACCTTCTGCCACAAACAAAATACCGTTGAGGTAGTAACGGATGTCATGCACAGCCATGGCGAATGACACTTGGTGCAACAACTCTTTGAGTGTCTTTTGTGGCACGCTGAAGGAAGGGCCAAAGTTGGCAGCTTCTTGTACCAATGGGAAATCTTCAGCTGGCAGGCTTTGCAAGGTGAAGCGGCTTTTGCCACCCTTCAAGATCAATTTGTTTTGGTTGGACTCCAAACTCACGGTTTGATCCGAAGGCATGGTGCGCAAGATGTCGATCAACTTGCGTGCACCCACTGTCGTGGTGAAGTTGCCTGCATCACCATCCAGCTCAGCTGTGGTGCGAATTTGAATTTCCAAATCGCTGGTGGTGAGTTGCAATGCACTGCCTGTTTTGCGAATCAACACATTGGCCAAGATTGGCAATGTGTGGCGACGTTCAACGATGCCTGCAACAGATTGCAGAACTGACAAAACCTTGTCTTGTGTTGCTTTCAGTACGATCATCTCTTCCTCTTGTTTTCTTTATTTAAATTAGTAGTAGTAGATAAGCAAAGCATCTTTCTGTGGACAACAGCATTTTCCTCTTTTTTTTCAAGCACTTGAGTTGACCTATAAGGTGTTGGCAAGCTTGCTTTTCTGCTGTCGTTCAAAACTGGATAACTTTATTTTTCCTACTTTTCTGTGGATAACTCTGGTGTTATCCAGAAACCATCCACAAGGTTGTTCTTTTGCTGTTTAGCCCTTGAGTGTTTGTTCTAAAACATGCAGCTGTTGGTTCAGGTCAGCCATTTGTTGACGTTCTGCTGTGATTTTGCGAACTGCATGCAGGACTGTCGTGTGGTCTCGTCCACCAAACAGCTCACCAATCTCAGGAAGGCTCTTTTGTGTGAGCTCTTTCGCTAGATACATGGCAATCTGACGTGGACGTGCAATCGAGGCAGGACGTTTCTTAGAGTACATGTCCGCCACTTTGATCTTGTAATAGTCGGCGACGGTTTTTTGGATGTTCTCTACGGAAACCTGTCGGTTCTGAATAGAAAGCAAATCACGCAGTGCGTCGCGTGCCAGTTGAATTGAAATTTCTTTTTGATTGAAACGCGAATAAGCCAAAATTTTGCGCAAGGCGCCTTCGAGTTCGCGCACGTTGGAACGCACGTTCTTTGCAACGAAGAAAGCCACTTCCTCAGGCATTTCAGAACCTTCAGCACGTGATTTGCTGATCAAGATGGCCACGCGCATTTCGAGTTCAGGAGGCTCAATCGCCACTGTCAAACCCGCATCAAAGCGTGACACCAAGCGTTCGTGTATGTCGGTCAACCCCTTTGGGTAAGTGTCACTCGTCATGATGATGTGAGACTTTTTGGCCAGCAATGCTTCAAACGCGTTGAAAAACTCTTCCTGGGTGCGTTCTTTGTTGGCAAAAAACTGAACATCGTCGATCAAAAGCAGATCTAACGAGTGATAACGCTCTTTGAATTCGTCAAAAGTTTTACGCTGGTAGGCTTTAACCACATCAGAAACAAATTGTTCTGCATGGATGTAGAGAACTTTGGCTTCTGGACGTTCTGACAAGAGCTTGTTGCCCACGGCATGCATCAAATGGGTCTTACCCAAACCGACACCGCCGTAGATGAACAAAGGGTTATATAACTGGCCTGGCATGGTGGCCACATGCATTGCAGCAGCACGCGCCATGCGGTTGGCTGTACCCTCGACCAGGGTGTCAAAGGTCAAAGCTGTATTGAGGCGCGTACGAGGGCCACTGGGAATACCCTCTTCAAGGCCCACAAAACTTTCTGGCAGCGATTCAAGTTCTTGCGAGAAGGAGACAGGTTTAATTCTGACGGGAGTTTCTTTGGGAGTAATCGCTAACTCCACTTGAATCGATTGCCCGTGCATTTGTTGTAACAAACCCGCAATCCGACTGGCGTATTGGGCACGAATCCAGTCTAATTTGAAGCGGTTGCCGACCAAAATAACCACTTTGCTGAAGTCTTCAGCGACGGTGGCGGCCAGTGGTTTGATCCAAGTATTGAACTGCTGCTCAGGCAATTCTTGCGCCAATTGATCGACGCAGGCCTGCCATAAACCCTCACCAGATTCTGGTGGCAGTCCGTCGGCGGCAGAAGATGGAAGACCCTGGTTCATGCAATATTTTTCTGTGGATAGCTGCTTTAAAAAGGCAGGCAACTGGACACTTTATCAAAAATTTATCCACAGGTCACTTAAAACTGTGAGACTTTTAAAAAAGCAAAGCTAAAAAGAGTGTGGATAAAAGTCTGCAAGAGGCCTAAAAGTTTGAGATAATCATTGGTTTCCCTGATCTCTCAGGGCTTAGCTTTTTGGAAAAATCATGAAACGCACTTACCAGCCTTCTAAAACCCGCCGCGCCCGTACCCATGGCTTTTTGGTCCGCATGAAAACACGCGGTGGCCGCGCTGTGATCAACGCACGTCGTGCCAAAGGTCGCAAGCGTCTGGCTGTCTAATTTTTGACCGCTGAACAGGCCCGCGACCCAAGCGCCGTGGAACGTCTGAAACAGTGGTCAGAATTTCAGGCCGTCATGTCGGCAGGTTCTGTTGCACGTACGCCGCACTTTGTGCTGCACCAATGGCAACCGTCTGCCAAAGCCTCTACAGGGTCTGGGTTTGAAGAAGCCCCGACCCTGTTTGTCGATGGCGTCTTGATGATGGGTGCGCTGACGCCCAAGCGTTGGGCCAAGCGTGCTGTCACGCGCAATTTAATTCGACGTCAAATTCATGCTGTTTCGCGTGACTTTGAAAAAGGGTTGATGCCCACAGCCTATGTGGTTCGGTTACGCGCAACATTTAACGCACAAACGTTTGTCAGTGCATCATCAGATCTGCTTAAGCAAACGGTGCGTGAAGAACTCAAACAATTGTTTGGCCGAGTGAGTGCAGCATGATGCAATCATTTTTAATGGCGTTGGTGCGTGGGTATCGCTTGTTCCTCAGTCCGTGGCTGGGGTCATCGTGCCGATTTGAACCGACATGCTCTGTGTATTCGTTGCAAGCTTTAGAAGTTCATGGTGCCGCGCGAGGCAGTTATCTGACGTTACGTCGCCTATCGCGTTGCCATCCTTGGTGTGTGGGTGGACATGACCCCGTACCTCCCGCTTTGTTTACCTCTTTGACCTCTTCCAACTCCGGAAAGAAAACTTCATGAATGACATTCGCCGCACCGTTTTGTGGGTGATCTTTGGCTTCTCCATGGTCCTTCTGTGGGACCAATGGCAAGTTCACAATGGTCACAAAGCCACGTTCTTCCCAACGCCTGCGCAACAAGCGCAAGTGGCAGCAGCTTCGGCGGCCGCACCGCAAGCGGCGGGTGTACCAGCGCCTGTTGTGCCGCAAGGTACGGTGGCCGTGCCAGTGGTTGAAACACGCGCTGCCAGCAAAGAATTGGTTCAGGTTGAAACCGATTTGTTCAAACTTAGCTTCGACACTGAAGGCGGCACATTGGTCCGCGCCGAATTGCTCAAGCATGAAGACGAGCAAAAACCGGGTCACAAAATTGTGTTGTTGGACGACAGCAAAGACCGCATCTACACCGCACAAACGGGTCTGATTGCCAGCGCCCCAGGCGTTGCGTTGCCTACACACAAGACCTTGATGACCGTTCGCCCCGGCGCTCGCCAACTCAAAGATGGTGAGAACGAGTTATCCATCACGTTTGAGTCGGCTGCACAAGGTGGCGTGAAGTTGGTCAAGACCTACACCGTCAAGCGTGGTGCATACGACATGGCTGTGAAGCACGACATCGTGAACACGGGCACGCAAGACGTGGCGCCTCAGTTGTATTTCCAATTGGTTCGCGACGGACACAAGCCTGCAGGCGAGTCATCCTTTTATTCCACCTTCACGGGCCCTGCGATTTACACAGAAGCCAAGAAATACCAAAAAGTGGAGTTTGCCGACATCAAAAAGAAAAAAGTAGATGTTGAAAAACAAGCCAGCACCGGCTATATCGCCATGGTGCAGCATTACTTTGCGAGCGCTTGGATCTTGCCTGATGGCATGAACCGTGACATCTCCATCGACGCGGTCGACATTGGTTCAACCATGGCCGATTGCTGTTACCGCGTGACGTTGATTGCACCGTTGGAAGCCATCAAGCCAGGCCAAACCAAGAGCGTGGCTGCCACGTTGTATGCAGGTCCACAAGAAGAGAAAAAACTCGAAGCGCTCTACCCTGGCTTGGAGTTGGTCAAAGACTACGGTTGGTTGACCATTTTGGCCAAGCCCTTGTTCTGGTTGCTGCACCAGCTCAACAACATCTTGGGTAACTGGGGTTGGTCGATTGTCAGCTTGGTGGTTTTGCTCAAAGCGGCCTTCTACTGGTTGAACGCTCACGCTTACCAAAGCATGGCCAAGATGAAAGCCATCAATCCAAAAATCATGGAAATGCGCGAGCGTCTCAAAGACAACCCGCAACAAATGCAAGTGGAGATGATGAAGATTTACCGCGAAGAGAAGGTCAACCCCATGGGTGGTTGCGTTCCTATCGCGTTGCAAATTCCCGTGTTCATTGCTTTGTACTGGGTGTTGTTGTCCACCGTTGAAATTCGCAACGCACCTTGGGTGGGTTGGATTCACGACTTGTCGGCACCAGACCCTTATTTCATCTTGCCACTGTTCATGACATTGACAACGTTGCTGCAAACCGCATTGAACCCCGCACCACCGGACCCCATGCAAGCCAAGATGATGTGGATCATGCCGCTGGCCTTCAGCGTGATGTTCTTCTTCTTCCCTGCGGGCTTGGTGTTGTACTGGATCACCAACAACGTGTTGTCGATTGCACAGCAATGGCTCATCAACATTCGCATGGGCGTGCCACCGCAATTCAACTTGCCTAAGTTCTAACGTAGAAACTTGGTCAATCAAAAACCCGCCTCCTTCATCGGTTGGCGGGTTTTTTTCTGGACAATCTAGCCATGCTTGCTCAACACGACGCCCCCATCATCGCCATCGCCACCGCACCCGGTCGAGGAGCCGTGGGCATTGTGCGCGTGAGCGGCAAAAACCTCGGCGCTTTGACTCTGGGTTTGTGTGGTCGCGGACTCAAACCGCGTGAGGCCACCTACATGCCGTTGCCAGATGAAACTGGTGCGCCCATAGATCATGTGCTGGCCTTGCATTTCCCAGGCCCGAACAGTTACACCGGCGAAGACGTGTTGGAACTGCAAGCACATGGTGGCCCCGTGGTGCTGCAACTCATCTTGGCGCGTTGCCTGCGCGTTGCGGCTTCTTTGAACGAACACGGCAAGCCTTTGCTTGGGGGCTTGCGCTTGGCGCAGCCTGGTGAATTTACCCAGCGTGCGTTTTTGAACCACAAGCTCGATTTGGCCCAAGCCGAAGCGGTGGCCGATTTGATTGATGCCAGCACCGAAGCGGCAGCGCGCGGTGCCAGCCGTTCGTTAGCGGGGGCGTTCTCCAACGAAATTCATCAATTGCGTGATGCGCTCATCCACTTGCGCATGTTGGTTGAAGCCACATTGGATTTTCCAGAAGAAGACATCGACTTTTTGAAGCAAGCTGACGCACAAGGTCAGCTCAACCGCTTGCAACACAACCTTGCGCGTGTGATGGCGCAAACCAAGCAAGGTGCGCTGTTGCGCGAAGGCATTCGCGTGGTCATTGCGGGCCAGCCCAACGCTGGCAAAAGCTCGTTGCTCAATGCCTTGGCGGGCGCAGAGCTGGCCATCGTCACGCCGATTGCGGGCACCACACGCGACGTGGTGCAGCAAACCATTCAAATTGAAGGCGTGCCCTTGCACGTGGTGGACACCGCAGGCCTGCGCGAACACCCCGATGTGGACGAGGTCGAACGCATTGGCATTGCCCGCGCATGGGACCAAATTGGCCAAGCCGACGCCGTGCTTTTTCTGCATGACCTCACGCGCCAAGACGATGCTGCCTATGCTGCAGCCGATCTGCAAATCGAACAAACATTGCAAGGCAAATTAGACGCCCATGTGCCGGTCTTGCACTTATGGAACAAAGCCGATGCGAAAAGCATGGCTGCAACGCTGCCAAGCCAAGCAGGCATCGCTGATGGCCAGCAACAAGCCACGCATCTCACCCTGTCGGCCAAGACCGGCGACGGCCTGCCCGCGCTGCGCCAACAACTGCTGCATTTGGTGGGTTGGCAAGGGGGCGGTGCCGAAGGCATGTTCATGGCCCGTGAGCGCCACTTACAAGCCCTGCACGAGGTGGATGAACACCTCATGTTGGCCAATGCCAGTCTCCAGGCTCAAGTGCCCGCACTGGACTTGTTGGCCGAAGAGCTGCGCTTGAGCCAAAACGCACTCAACGCCATTACGGGTGAGTTCACTTCGGATGACTTATTGGGCGTGATCTTCTCTAGCTTCTGCATCGGCAAATAAGCCCACCCCACCGATAAAATGTGCGCATGACCCAAACCCATGCTCACACCGACAGCACTGCTGCGCAGGTGGACGACCAGCGCATTTTGCAGCTGGCCCATGACACCCTCACCATCGAGGCAGACGCTGTGCGGCACTTGCGCGAAAGCCTGTCGCCTTCGTTTGTGCAAGCCGTGCGTGCGATCCTCAAAGTCACAGGCCGCGTGGTCGTGATGGGCATGGGCAAAAGCGGCCATGTGGGTCGCAAAATCACCGCGACTTTGGCGTCCACAGGCACTGCCGCAATGTTTGTGCATCCTGCCGAAGCTAGCCATGGCGACCTCGGCATGGTCAAAGATTCTGATTTGGTGATTGCCATTTCCAACAGCGGCGAAAGCGACGAACTCGCCGCCATCCTGCCCGTGCTCAAACGTCAAGGCGTTCCTCTGGTGGCGCTCACCGGTGGCGCGCAGTCCACGCTTGCCAGCCATGCGGACATCGTGCTCAACACCGGCGTGCTCAAAGAAGCCTGTCCACTCAACTTGGCGCCCACCGCCAGCACCACCGCACAAATGGCCATGGGCGACGCCTTGGCCGTTGCGCTGTTGGATGCGCGTGGTTTCAAGGCCGAAGACTTTGCCCGTTCACACCCCGGCGGCGCCTTGGGTCGCCGTTTGCTCACGCACGTGAGCGATGTGATGCGCAGCGGTGACGCCGTGCCTGGCGTGTTGCCCACAGCGACCTTCAGTGATTTGATGCGCGAGATGAGCGTCAAAGGTTTGGGTGCATCGGCCATCGTGGATGCGAATAAAAAAGTGTTGGGCATCTTCACCGATGGGGACTTGCGCCGCTTGATTGAAACAGGCACTGACATGCGTCAACTTACCGCGCAGCAAGTCATGCATGCCAACCCACGCACTGTGCGTTCAGGGGCATTGGCTGCTGAAGCCGCAGAGTTGATGGAGCTGCACCGCATCACCAGCGTCTTGGTGGTGGACGAGCAAGGCACCCTGTGCGGTGCCATCAACACCAACGACCTGATGCGCGCGAAAGTCATCTGATGAGCACACACATGCCTGCATTGAACTTCGACCCTGCTTTGCTGTTGCGCGCACAAGGCGTGCGCGTGGCCTTCTTTGATGTGGACGGCGTGCTTACCGACGGTGGCTTGCTGTTTACCGAGAGTGGCGAAACCATCAAGCGTTTTTCCACCCTGGATGGCCATGGTTTGAAAATGCTGCAAAAAGGGGGCATCACACCCGCAGTCATCACCGGCCGCGACAGTGCGCCCTTGCGTGCGCGCCTCAAGGCCCTGGGCATCAAGCACGTGCGTTACGGCACCGAAGACAAAGCGCCTGCTGCACAGGAAATTTTGAATGAGCTGGGCCTGGATTGGTCACAAGCCGCACACATGGGCGACGACTGGCCCGACTTGGCTGTCATGACACGCGCCGCCTTTGCTTGTGCCCCTAGCAATGCACACATCGAAGTGAAAGCAGTTGCGCACTATGTGACGCAACGCGAAGGCGGGCATGGCGCTGCGCGCGAGTTTTGCGACCTGTTGCTGGTGGCCAGCGGCCGTTACGCCGAGTTGCTAAGAGGTTACGTCGCATGAACACTGCTGCTCCTGTGTCGTTCATCATGCGCGCGCGCCGTGTGTGGGACCGTTTGGCGGTGTACCTGCCGCTGTTGCTCATGGGGATGATGGCCATGACTACCTATTGGTTGGTGCGCAACACGCCAACGATGGGCGATGCCGAACTCGAAGTGGCTCCGCGCCATGAGCCGGACTATTTCATGCACGACTTCTCCGTCAAAGTGTTTGGCGAAGACGGCAAACTCAAAAGCGAAATGGTGGGCATCGAAGGCCGCCATTACCCTGATACCGATACCTTAGAGGTTGACCAACCACGTATTCGCATCTTGGGTGCTGAAGGGCGCATCACGACTGCTGTTGCTGCGCGCGGCCTCATCAACGCGGACGGTTCAGAGGCGCAGTTGTTTGACAAAGCGGTGGTGGTCCGTGAAGCCAGTACCGACGCTCAAGGCGTCGTGACGCCGCGCAGCGAATTGCAAAGTGATTTCTTGCATTTTTTTGCAAACACCGAACAAGTCCGATCGCATTTGCCTGTTGTTTTGGTTCGTGGCACAGGTGACCGTTTCACGGCAGATGGCATGGACTACGACAATTTAGATCGTTTGATGCAACTGACCGGGCGTGTGCACGGCACTTTGCAACCACCCAAAGATAAAAAATAAGCGCATTCAAGCGCCCATGAAAAAAGGCTCCCGAGGGAGCCTTTTGATTTGCAGTGAAGCAGATCGATTAGTAGCTGCTGCCACCACCGAAACCGCCACGACCACCGCCACCGCCGCCGCCGCCTTCACGACGACCGCCGCCAGCACCGCCGCCGCCGTAGGGGCTACGGAAACCGCCGCCACCGCCGCCGCCTTCACGACCGCCACCACCGTAGCCGCCGCCGCCACCACCGAAACCGCCGGTGCGGGGAGGACGTGGCTCCATTGGGCGAGCTTCGTTCACCACGAGGCTACGACCACCCAAAGGTGCGCCGTTCATGCCTTCGACGGCTGCCAAAGCTTCGGCATCGCTGCCCATCTCGACGAAACCAAAACCTTTAGAGCGGCCAGTGTCGCGCTCCATCATGACCTTGGCGCTAGTCACAGAACCGAACTGTCCGAAAGACTGCTCAAGATCGCTGTCGCGTACCGAATACGGCAAATTGCCGACGTACAGTTTATTGCCCATGAAAGGGACTCCTTAAAACACAAAAACAAAGCGATGGAGTCCCGAACCGAAACTGACCGATCACCAAATACAACCTTGCCAATGACGAGCATTTACAAGGTTGCGACCATTATGGAGCACAAGTTACCTAAATAACCAAGCGTTTACCTGTATTTAACAGGATTCATACCCGAAAAACGACAAATCGTGCCGGCTTACCAGCTGGCTTCCCGATCTGGAGACGCTGTGATCTTGTGAATCGTCAAGTCCGCGCCTTCGAATTCTTCCTCTTGGCTCAGGCGCAAACCGAGCGTCATTTTCAGTACGCCGTACACCACAAAACCACCCATCAATGCCCACACCACACCGAGCGCCGTGCCCGCCAGCTGCGCCGTGAGGTTGATGCCGCCCAAACCACCGAGCGCTTGCGTGCCAAAAACGCCAGCGGCAATGCCGCCCCACGTGCCGCACAAACCGTGCAAGGGCCACACGCCCAACACATCGTCAATGCGCCACTTGTTCTGGGTGAGCGTGAACATCACCACGAAAATGCCACCGGCCACAGCGCCCACCACCAACGCGCCCATGGGGTGCATCAAATCAGAGCCCGCACACACCGCGACCAAACCTGCCAAGGGGCCGTTGTGTACAAAGCCTGGGTCGTTCTTGCCCGCAATCAGCGCCACCAACGTACCGCCCACCATCGCCATCAACGAGTTGACCGCCACGAGGCCCGAAATCTTGTCGAGCGTTTGTGCGCTCATCACGTTGAAGCCAAACCAGCCCACGATCAAAATCCATGCGCCCAAAGCGAGGAATGGAATGCTCGAAGGCGGGTGTGCAGAAATCGCACCGTCTTTGCGATAGCGGTTGCTACGCGCACCGAGTAACAACACGGCAGGCAAAGCAATCCAACCGCCCACGGCGTGAACCACCACCGAGCCCGCGAAGTCGTGGAACTCATCACCCGTCAATTCTTTGAGCCATGCTTGAAAACCGAAATGCTGGTTCCAAGCAATGCCCTCGAAGAAGGGATACACAAAACCAACGATGACTGCGGTGGCAATCAGTTGTGGCCAAAACTTGGCGCGTTCCGCAATGCCGCCAGAAATGATGGCGGGAATGGCTGCCGCAAAAGTGAGCAAGAAAAAGAACTTCACCAGCTCGTAGCCATTTTTGTCGGCCAACGACTCGGCACCGATCATGAAACTTGCGCCATAAGCCACGCCGTAGCCCACCACAAAGTAAGCAATGGTGGAGACACAGAAGTCCACCAAAATTTTCACCAGCGCATTCACCTGATTCTTGCGACGAACTGTGCCCAGTTCTAAAAATGCGAAGCCTGCATGCATGGCAAGCACCATGATGGCCCCGAGCAGAATGAACAAAGCATCTGCGCCCTGTTTGTGTGCGTCCATAAATCTATCCTTGGTGGGTTTGTTTTATTTTGGTGCGTTTTTGCACCGATTTTTTGATTTGCACCTGATGTAAGCAAAAAATGCACCAAATAGTGCGAGTGATTTGAAAAACACGCGCAGTAGGATCGCTGCATGGAAGCATTTTTGATCTCAACGGGCATCGTCGCCCTCGCCGAAATGGGCGATAAGACGCAACTGTTATCCCTCGTGCTGGCGGCACGTTTTCGCAAGCCTTGGCCCATCGTGTGGGGCATCTTGGTGGCCACGCTGGCCAACCACGCTTTGGCTGGTGGTTTGGGCGCATGGGTGACCAGTCTCATGGGCCCCAACGTGTTGCGTTGGGTGTTGGGCGTGTCGTTCTTGGCCATGGCCGCGTGGATGTTGGTGCCTGACAAGTTGGACGACGATGACGCCGATGTGCAGCCTAAGTTTGGCGTGTTTGGCACCACGGTCATTGCCTTCTTCTTGGCCGAGATGGGCGACAAAACACAAATTGCCACCGTGATGTTGGCTGCTGAATATCAGTCGTGGTTGTGGGTGGTGGCGGGCACGACGCTCGGCATGATGTTGGCCAACGCGCCGGTGGTGTGGTTTGGCGAGCGCATCACGCGACTCGTGCCGCTCACGTGGGTCCACCGCATCAGCGCGGCGGTGTTTGTGGTGTTGGGTCTGCTGGTGTTGTTTGGCACAGAAGCGCCAGAGACGCACGGCAAGCCACACGGTGCTGCCGAACAAGTCACGGTACCCAGTGAGCCTGCTTCTGCTGTGACAGCGCCCGCCGCATCGAGCGCGCAATAAAAAACGCCAGTGCTTTTTGAGCACCGACGTTGTTTGAAACACCCGGCACACAAGGTGCCGGTGTGGCTTATTTGGCGATCACGCGCACCATCTCCAAACACTTGTTGGAGTAGCCCCATTCGTTGTCGTACCAGCTGACGATCTTGATGAACGTGCCGTCCAACGCCAAGCCTGCGTCCGCGTCAAACACGGAGGTGCAGGTCTCGCCGCGGAAGTCGGTGGAGACCACTTTTTCCTCGGTGTAACCCAACACGCCTTTCAAAGCGCCAAGGCTTTGGGCTTTCATTTCCGCGCAAATTTCTTTGTAGGTGGCTTCGCTGTTCAGCTCAACGGTCAAGTCGACGACCGACACGTCCGACGTAGGCACGCGAAATGACATGCCCGTCAGCTTGCCTTTGACGGCAGGAATCACCACGCCCACCGCTTTGGCTGCGCCCGTGCTGGAAGGAATGATGTTTTCCAAAATACCGCGGCCGCCGCGCCAGTCTTTGTTGCTCGGGCCGTCCACGGTTTTTTGAGTGGCGGTGGTGGCGTGCACAGTGGTCATCAGACCGCGCTTGATGCCCCATTTGTCGTTCAACACTTTGGCCACAGGGGCCAAGCAGTTGGTGGTGCAGGACGCGTTGGAGATGATGGGCTGGCCCGCGTAAGTCGTGTGGTTCACGCCATACACAAACATGGGGGTGTCGTCTTTGGAGGGGGCTGACAACAGCACCTTCTTCGCGCCTGCGGCCAAGTGTTTTTCGGCGGTGGCTTGGTCCAGGAACAGGCCGGTGGCTTCAACCACCACATCCGCGCCAATCTCGTTCCACTTCAAAGCGGCGGGGTCGCGTTCTTGGGTGAGGCGAATCTTTTTGCCGTTCACCACCAAGTGGCCGTTGTCCACCGACACCTCGCCTTGGAAGCGGCCATGCACGCTGTCGAACTTGAGCATGTAGGCCAAGTAGTCGGGCTCCAACAGGTCGTTGATGCCGACGACTTCGATGTCGTGAAAGTTTTGAATGGCGGCGCGAAACACCATGCGTCCGATGCGGCCAAAGCCGTTGATGCCGATTTTGATAGTCATGTCAGTCTCCTTGAATGCTTGATTCTATGAAACTTTGTTACATGATTTCAACAAAATTCGTGTATTTTTTTTACCTTGAGATCAAAAAAAGCGCCCGAGGGCGCTTCTTCAGGGGGAGGTTTGAAAAATTACTTCTTCTTCGCCACCACGCGAACCATTTCCAAGCACTGTTTGGCGTAGCCCCATTCGTTGTCGTACCAAGCGATGATCTTGACGAAGTTCTTGTCCAACGCGATACCCGCTGTGGCATCAAACACCGAGGCGCATGGCTCGCCGCGGAAGTCGGTGGACACCACTTTTTCGTCGGTGTAGCCCAACACGCCTTTGAGCGCGCCTTCGCTTTGCGCTTTCATTTCAGCGCAGATTTCGGCGTAGCTGGCTTCGTTGGTCAGCTCGACGGTCAAGTCGACCACCGACACGTCAGAGGTCGGCACGCGGAAGGCCATGCCAGTGATCTTGCCCTTGATTTCAGGAATCACCACGCCCACCGCTTTGGCTGCGCCCGTGCTGGAGGGGATGATGTTTTCCAAAATACCGCGGCCGCCGCGCCAGTCTTTGCGTGACGAGCTGTCCACGGTGGCTTGGCTGGCTGTGGCTGCGTGCACGGTTGTCATCAAACCGCGCTTGATGCCCCATTTGTCATTCAACACTTTGACCACAGGGGCCAAGCAGTTGGTGGTGCAAGACGCGTTCGACACGATGGTTTCGCCCGCGTATTTCTTGTGGTTCACGCCGTAGACGAACATAGGAATGCTGTCTTTGGACGGTGCAGAAATGACCACTTTCTTGGCGCCTGCCGCGATGTGCATTTGGCTGGTGGGTTCGGTCAGGTAGTGGCCGGTGCATTCGAGCACGATGTCCACGCCCAAGGCGCCCCATTGCAGGTTGTGCGCATCGCGCTCGTGGGTGAGCTTGATTTTTTTGCCGTTGACGATCAGCGCGTCTTCGGTGTGCTCCACCGTGCCGTCAAAACGGCCGTGCACGCTGTCGTACTTGAGCATGTAAGCCAAGTAATCAGCGGGCTTGGGGTCGTTGATGCCGACGATTTGGATATCGGTGTAGCCGTGCTTCAGCGCAGCGCGCAAAGCCAGGCGACCGATACGGCCGAAACCGTTAATACCAAGTTTGATGGTCATGTGAATGCCTCAGGAGGAAGTTAAAAACCTTTAATTGACCCGTTTGTAGATCATTCCCCTTTCACGAGGCTGATCTCGAGAGGCCCCTCCCGAGAGAGGCCATCTCGCTGGTCAGTGGTTTAAGCCTGCTTTTGCAGCGCGGCTTGAACCGTGTCGGCCACGTTTTCTGGCGTGAAACCGAAGTGTTTGAACAAAACTGGCGCAGGGGCAGACTCGCCGTAGGTGTCGATGCCGACCACGGCCGACACGCCGTACTTCCACCAGCCATCGGTCGAGCCCATTTCCACCGCAATGCGGGGCACGCCAGCTGGCAACACGGCGGCTTTGTAGGCCACGCTTTGGCGGTCGAAGGTGGTGGTGCTGGGTACAGACACCACGCGCACAGCAATCTTGCGCTCGGCCAACAAAGCTTGCGCTTTCATGGCCAGTTGCACTTCAGAACCGGTGGCCAAGATGACCGCTTGCGCTTTTTTCTTGATGCCCACTTCGCTGGGTTCGGCCAGCACGTAAGCACCTTTGTTGATGGCGTCCAAACCGGAGATGTCGCCAGCGGCTTCGGTGGCCTTGGTGGCCACCACGTCGCCCTTGGGCAAGTAAGGCAGGTTTTGGCGGCTCAACAACAAGGCGGTGGGCTTGTTTTTGTTTTGCAAAGCCACAGCCCAAGCCACAGCGGTTTCAGCGGTGTCAGCGGGGCGCCACACGTCGAGGTTGGGAATCAAACGCAACGAAGCGGCGTGTTCGATGGACTGGTGGGTGGGGCCGTCTTCGCCCAAACCGATGGAGTCGTGGGTGAACACATGGATGATGCGTTGCTTCATCAGCGCGGCCATGCGGATGGCGTTGCGCGAGTAGTCGCTGAAGGTCAGGAACGTGCCGCCGTAGGGGATGAAGCCGCCGTGCAAAGCCACGCCGTTCATGATGGCGGCCATGCCAAATTCGCGCACGCCGTAGTTGATGTGGCGGCCACCTTGGCCAGCTTCGTTCTTCACCACGTTGCCTGCCAAGTCAAACCGCAGGTTGGGGGTGGATTTGGTGTTGGTCAGGTTGGAGCCGGTCAAGTCAGCGCTGCCACCCAAGAGTTCGGGCAAGGCGGCGGTGAAGGCTTCCAAGGCCAATTGGCTGGCCTTGCGGCTGGCCACGGTTTCGGCTTTGGTGTGGGCGCCGATCACGGTGTCGACCACGGTTTGTGCAAAGTTCTTGGGCAACTCGCCCGCCATGCGGCGCAGCAGTTCTTTGGCCAAGGCGGGGTGTGCAGCTTTGTAGGCGGCGAAAGCGGTTTTCCACTCGGCTTCTTGGGCCTTGCCTTTGGCTGCAGCGTTCCAGTCGGCGTACACCTCTTTGGGCATTTCGAACGGGGCGTGGTTCCAGCCGATGGCGGCGCGGGTCAAGGCGATTTCGTCGGCGCCCAAGGGCTCGCCGTGGGCTTTGGCCGTGTCAGCGCGGTTGGGGCTGCCTTTGCCGATGCTGGTTTTGCACACGATCAAGGTGGGCTTGGTCGTACTCAGCTTGGCGGTGGCGATGGCTTGGCTGACCACGGCGGCATCGTGGCCGTCGATGGGGCCGATGACTTGCCAGCCGTAGGCCTTGAAGCGCTCAGGCGTGTTGTCGGCAAACCAAGGGGCCACTTGGCCGTCGATGGAAATGCCGTTGTCGTCGTACAAGGCGATGAGTTTGTTCAGCTTCCAGGCACCTGCGAGTGAGCAAGCTTCGTGGCTGATACCTTCCATCAAACAACCGTCGCCCATGAAGGCGTAGGTGTGGTGGTCGACGATGTCGTGGCCTTCACGGTTGAACTCAGACGCCAAGAGCTTTTCAGCCAGCGCCATGCCCACCGCGTTGGTGATGCCTTGGCCCAAGGGGCCGGTGGTGGTTTCGACGCCAGGGGTCACGCCCACTTCGGGGTGACCGGCGGTTTTGCTGTGCAACACACGGAAGTTTTTCAACTCGCTCATGGGCAAGTCATAGCCGGTGAGGTGCAACAAGGCGTAAATCAACATCGAGCCGTGGCCGTTGGACAGCACAAAGCGGTCGCGGTTCAACCACTGTGGGTTCTTGGGGTTGTGACGCAGGTGGTCGCCCCACAAAGCGACAGCCATATCGGCCATGCCCATGGGCGCGCCGGGGTGTCCTGAGTTGGCTTGTTGTACAGCGTCCATTGCCAAGGCGCGAATTGCGCTGGCCATTTGTTGGGTGTTTGCCATGTCAGGCGGCTCCGGTGGGGTGTGAGGGAAAACCACGATTTTAGCGAGCCTGCACACCCCAGGCCGACCAAGCTGAACAGTTGTTTGCGCAAATTGCCCGCGTGGCCGGCTGGCTACACTGCGACGTGATGACAAAACGCCTCATTTCAGACAATTCAGCCCCCCTGTCCACCGCCCTGCTTTTGGCGGCAGGTCGTGGTGAACGCATGCGCCCCCTTACCGATGCCATGCCGAAACCGTTATTGCCTGTGCGCGGCCAGCCCTTGATGCAATGGGCTATGCAGGGTTTGCAGCGCGGTGGCGTTGAGCGCTTGGTCATCAACACCGCTTGGTTGGGCGAGCAAATTCCCCAGCACTTTGGTGAGGTGTTTGAAAGCGCCGGCCTTGCGCCCATGCATCTGCACTATTCGCAAGAGGGCGTGGACTTTGGCGGCGCGCTAGAAACCGCAGGCGGCATCGTTCGCGCGTTGCCCCAATTGGCCGATGTGTTTTGGGTGGCGGCGGGCGATGTGTTTGCCCCAGATTTTGTGTTTGCGCCTGAGGCGTTCGAACGTTTCACAGCTAGCCCGCAACTCGCTCATATTTGGCTGGTGCCCAATCCCGAACACAACCTAGGCGGCGACTTTGGTTTGTCCGCCGAGGGCTTGGCTTTGAATTTACCGAAGCTGGCGGTCGCAACCACCGCTGATGCGCCAGTTGTTGCCACTGCCGCAGCAGGGCAAGAGGTGCCACGCTACACCTTCAGCACCATCGCGCTTTACAAGCGTGCTTTCTTCGAAGCGGCTTGGTGTCCTATCCCCGCAGGAAATCCGGAAGGCGTGAAAGCCCCACTGGCCGCCATGTTGCGCGCTGCCATGGACAATGGCGCGGTGAGTGCGTCGCTCTTCAGTGGCGCGTGGACCGATGTGGGCACGCCCGAGCGTTTGGCGCAACTCAACGCCGCCTGAACACACAAGGTAAGACATGACACAAGCGATAGAACACGCCCAAATTTACGCCGCACGCCGCGCCCGTTTGGCTGCACAGTTGGGCGATGGTGGCGTGGCCATCATCCCCACCGCGCCCGAACATGCGCGTAACCGTGACAGCGATTTTCCGTACCGCCACGACAGCTACTTTTATTACCTGACGGGCTTCACCGAGCCCAACGCTTGGCTGGTGCTCGACGCCACGGGGCGCAGCACGCTGTTTTGCCAACCCAAAGATTTGGAGCGCGAAATTTGGGATGGTTACCGTTTGGGCCCAGACGCTGCCGTTGCTGCTCTGGGCGTGAGTGCCGCTGTGTCAGTGGCCGAGCTGGACAAGCAGTTGCCTAAATTGTTAGAGAACCAACACACGGTTTGGTACCCATTTGCCACCCACAAAGGTTTGGAAACCCGCGTGGATGGCTGGCTCAACGCCGTGCGCGCCCGTGTGCGTTTTGGCGCGCAATGCCCTGCGCAGCAACGCGATGCCTGCGGCCCACTGGACGAAATGCGTCTTATCAAAGACGCGCACGAGCAAGACGTGATGCGCCGTGCCAGCACCATCAGCGCGCATGCCCATATCCGAGCCATGCAAACCAGCGCGCGCATGTTGCGTGCGGGTCAAGACGTGCGTGAATACCACCTAGATGCCGAGTTGTTGCACGAGTTCCGCATGCACGGCTCACAGTTCCCTGCCTATACCTCCATCGTGGCTGCCGGTGCCAATGCCTGCGTGTTGCACTACCGCGCCGATGCAACACCTGTGCGCGATGGCGAGTTGGTGTTGATTGATGCGGGTTGCGAGTTGGATGGCTATGCCTCTGACATCACGCGCACTTTTCCTGCAAACGGCAAGTTCACCGGCCCGCAGCGTGATTTGTACAACTTGGTGCTGGCCAGCCAAGACGCGGCTGTGGCGGCGACCAAAGCCGGTGCGCGTTTTGTGGACCCGCACGACGCGACGGTCAAAGTGCTGGCGCAAGGTTTGTTGGATCTCGGACTGTTGAACAAAACCAAGCACGGCACCGCACAAGACGTGATTGAAAAGCGCGCCTATTTTCCGTTTTACATGCACCGAACCAGCCACTGGTTGGGCATGGATGTGCACGACTGCGGCAGCTACGTGGAGCCATCCGAGTTGGGCCAAACCAGCGAGCGCAAAGACCCGTTGTCGGGCGAGGCCATCGTCAACCGACCCAGCCGCATCTTGCGCGAAGGCATGGTGCTCACCATAGAGCCTGGTCTGTATGTGCGCCCTGCCGACGATGTGCCAGAGGCGTTTTGGAACATTGGTATTCGCATTGAGGACGATGCCATCGTCACGGCCGATGGTTGTGAGCTCATCACGCGTGGTGTGCCTGTGATTGCTTCTGAAATTGAAGCGTTGATGCGCTCTTGAGTTCTCTTTGACGTAGCGGCGAGGAGCTGGTGGGGTGAGCCGTAGCGCGTACCGCCTCACACCCAAGCGGTGGCCAAAGCAAACAAAACAAGTGACCGCTTAAGTTCGCTTTTGCGAAAAAGTAAAAACCGTCACCACTTGGCGTACGCACATCCACGCACAAATGGCCTTGGTCAGGGGCCTAAAATGAAATCACAAGCCAAGGCGGGGAGCTTATGCAGAGCCCTCGCCTTTTGCATAACAAGGAGATTTCTATGAGTTCCAATCCTTCTCACAACAGCGCCGAGGCTCGCGCCGAATTGCGCCGCGCCGCGCTCGAATACCACGAGTTCCCCACCCCAGGCAAAGTGGCGATTCACGCCACCAAGCAGCTGGTCAACCAACACGATTTGGCGCTGGCTTATTCGCCCGGCGTGGCCGCACCTTGCGAAGAAATCGTCAAAGACCCCAACAACGCGTTCAAGTACACCAGCCGTGGCAACTTGGTGGCCGTGATCACCAACGGCACCGCTGTGTTGGGTTTGGGCGACATTGGCCCGCTGGCGTCTAAGCCTGTGATGGAGGGCAAGGGCGTTCTGTTCAAGAAGTTTGCGGGCATCGACGTGTTCGACTTGGAAATTGACGAGAAGAACCTCGACAAATTGGTCGACATCATTGCGTCGTTAGAGCCCACTTTCGGCGGCATCAACCTTGAAGACATCAAGGCGCCTGACTGCTTCTACGTTGAGCGCAAGTTGCGTGAGCGCATGAAAATCCCAGTCTTCCACGACGACCAACATGGCACCGCCATCACCGTGGGCGCAGCGATCATCAACGGCTTGAAGGTTGCAGGCAAAGACATCAAAACCGTCAAGCTCGTCACCTCGGGCGCTGGCGCTGCGGCTTTGGCTTGTTTGGGCTTGTTGCTCAAAATGGGCATGCCACGCAAAAACATTTACGTCACCGACTTGGCGGGTGTGGTCTATGAAGGCCGTACCGAGTTGATGGACGAAGACAAGATTCAGTTCGCCCAAAAGACCGATGCGCGCACCTTGAGCGAGATCATCGAAGGTGCTGATGTGTTCTTGGGCCTCTCCGCAGGCGGCGTGTTGAAGCCAGAGATGGTCAAGAAGATGGCCTCAAACCCCATCATCATGGCCTTGGCCAACCCTAACCCTGAAATCACGCCTGAAGAAGTCAAAGCCGTGCGCGACGACGCCATCATCGCCACCGGCCGCAGCGACTATCACAACCAAGTGAACAACGTGCTGTGCTTCCCCTACATCTTCCGCGGTGCCTTGGATGCGGGTGCATCCACCATCACCGACGAGATGGAAATTGCCGCGGTGTACGCGATTGCTGAGCTGGCACAAGCCGAGCAAAGCGAAGTCGTGGCCGCAGCCTACGCGGGCGAGACTTTGGCCTTTGGCCCCGAGTACCTCATCCCCAAGCCCTTCGACCCACGCTTGATGATGAAGATCGCCCCTGCCGTGGCCAAAGCCGCTGCAGACAGCGGTGTGGCCACGCGCCCCATCCAAGACATGGACGCCTATATTGAGAAGCTGCAAGGCTTTGTGTATGCGTCGGGCTCGATCATGAAGCCCATCTATGCCGCCGCCAAACGCGCCACCAAAAAACGCGTGTGCTACGCCGAAGGCGAAGAAGAACGCGTGTTGCGCGCCGTACAAATCGTGGTGGACGAGCGTTTGGCCAAGCCGACTTTGATTGGTCGCCCAGCTGTGATTGCCCAGCGCATCGAGAAATTTGGCTTGCGCCTGAAAGAGGGCGTGGATTACGACGTGGTCAACGTCGAGCAAGACCACCGCTACCGCGATTTCTGGCAAACCTATTACAAGATGACGGCTCGCAAAGGCGTGACCGAGCAGTTGGCCAAGATCGACATGCGTCGCCGTTTGTCGCTGATTGGCACCATGATGTTGCACAAAGGCGAGGTAGACGGCCTGATTTGCGGCACGTGGAGCACGCCGCTCACCCATCTGAACTACGTGGACCAAGTGATTGGCCACCGCAAAGGCGTCAGCACCTACGCCGCCATGAACGGCTTGTTGTTGCCCGACCGCCAAGTGTTCTTGGTCGACACGCACATCAACTACGACCCCACCGCTGAGCAGTTGGCCGAAATCACGGTGATGGCGGCAGAAGAAATGCGCCGCTTTGGTATCCAGCCCAAAGCCGCTTTGTTGTCGCACTCCAACTTTGGCAGCAGCGATCAGCCCTCCGCCCTCAAAATGCGCGAAACCTTGGGCCTCGTCAAGAAAAAGGCGCCTTGGCTTGAAATTGATGGCGAGATGCACGGCGACGTAGCGCTGGACGGCCATGTCCGCCAGGCCCAAATGCCTGACAGCTCCTTGATTGGCGATGCCAATTTGCTGGTGTTGCCGAATTTGGACTCTGCCAACATTGCCTACAACCTGCTCAAGACAGCGGCTGGCGGCAACATTGCCATTGGCCCCGTGCTGTTGGGCGCTGCCAAACCTGTGCATATCTTGACCGCGAGCACCACGGTGCGCCGCATCGTCAACATGACGGCCTTGACCGTGGCGGATGCCAGCGCGGTGCGTTAAGCGTTTTCCCTAGCCTAAATTAACCTTTTTAGGTTAAATAACCCTTCAAGGGCCCCCCAGTAATGGGAGGGCCCTTGCTTTTTTGTTTCAATTCGAAGACACTTGCGCTTCCAAATTTCGGGTTAACCCGAACACGAAACGAATACTTATGCCATTGCGTACCGTCAAAACAAATATTGTTCAGTCTATCCGTGCGTTCCGCGTGCCTGATTTGCAAGAAGCCGCCCAAGGCCTGGGCCACCACTTTTTGTATGTCAATTTGGCCCAAGCCCAAAGCAAGCAAGACATCTTGGACATCATCTCCAAAGAGTTCAACTTGTCGGCTTCAGCCAGCAAGAACTTTGATTCTTTGTACGACGGCATGACCGATCCTCTGCACAAGTCTGGCCCACAGCCTGGCTTTATCTTGGTTTTGGAGCACATCCCTGCCCACGCCAAATTCGACAAAGAAGCCCGCGAACAGCTGTTGGACATCTTCCGCGAAGCTGCTGACTATTGGTCAGACCGCAAAGTGGCGTTCCGCTGCTTCTACTCGTTCTCTGTGGCCCGCGCGCCTTCTGCTGAAAAAGCAGGCGTGTCGCCCGAAGGCATCGAGCTGTTGGAAGAAGGCGAAAAAATGCCAACCGACAAGTTGGTGGACGTGTCGCCCATGGCTTTGCGCATGAGCAGCCCCTTCAACGCAGGCTACTGGCAAACAGCGGCTTAATTGGCAGGCCGCCTTTCAGGCGGCACCAAAAACAAAACCCGTCGCAGGTGACTGCTGACGGGTTTTTTGTTGGCGCTTCGGTCTTTACAAACTCTGCACCAACGCCACATATTCGGCCACCGGCACTTCTTCCGCGCGGCGTTGCACATCAAAGTGGCCCGCAAAATTGCGCGCTTCTAGCCAGCGGCCCAAGGTGTGGCGTAACAGTTTGCGGCGTTGGCTGAAAGCCGTTTTCACCATTTCTTCCATCAGCTTGACGTTGATTTCGGGAGGCTCAGCCAAGGGCACCATGCGCACCACGGCGCTGTCCACGCGCGGGGGCGGATCGAACGATTCAGGCGGCACAAACAACACGTTTTCCATGGCGTAGCGCCACTGCAGCATCACACTCAGGCGGCTGTAGTCGCCGCTGCTGGGCTTGGCGACCATGCGGTCAATCACTTCTTTTTGCAGCATGAAGTGCTGGTCTTGCACCACGGCCACGTGTTCAAGCAGGTGGAACAGAATAGGCGACGAGATGTTGTACGGCAGGTTGCCCACCACGCGCAGTTTGGGCACCTTCAAATCAGCGGCCAGTTGGGTGAAGTCCACGCGCAGCACGTCGGACTCAATCACGTTCAGGTGAGGATGCTCGCGCAGGCGCACGGCCAAGTCGCGGTCCAGCTCAATGACGTTGAGCTGACCTAAGCGCTCCACCAAGGGCTGCGTCAAGGCGGCCAGACCGGGGCCAATTTCGACCATCGGGTCGCCAGCTTGCGGGTTGATGGCATCCACGATGCCTTCAATGATGGCGCCGTCAGTTAAGAAATGTTGGCCGAAGCGCTTGCGTGCAATGTGTTTCAAAGTGGGCTCTGTTTATTGCGGTGCGTCGCGGTATTCCACGTAGGCGCGACCGCGTACTTCTTGGGCCCAGAGCTGATACGTTTCATCAAACTTTTTCTCACGCAAGTTGTTGCGAGCCATCTCACGCAGCTCGCGTTCAGTGATGGGGGCTTCGCGGCGCTCCAGCACTTGAATCAGGTGCACGCCAAAGCGCGAGATGGTGGGATCAGCCATTTGGCCGGGTTGGAGCTTGTCCATGACTTCTTCAAACTCGGGCACAAACATGCCGGGCGACACCCAGCCCAAGTCGCCGCCTTCGGGTGCGCTGCCGTCTTGTGAGTGTTCACGGGCCAGCTTGGCAAAGTCGGCCTTGCCTGTTTCGATTTGGCGCTTGTATTCAGCCAATTGAGCGCGTGCCGTGGTTTGACTGAGCTGGCCGCCTGGGCGCAACAAGATGTGGCGTGGATGTGTTTGCGTGATCGTCACCACACCGCTTGCGCGCTTGGTGACCAACTTCAACACGTGAAAGCCTGCGCCCGAGCGCACCAAAGCGACATCGCCAACGCTCAGATTTTTGGTGGTGTCGACAAACAAGGTGGGGTAGCGGTTGGCAGCGCGCAAGCCCATCAGGCCGCCTTTGTCACGTTCGGCGCCGTCCGAAAACTCTTTGGCCAGCTTGCCGAAGTCTTCGCCTTGCTTGGCGCGTGCCAATACCGTTTGTGCTTTGCTCTGAAGTGCGGCGACTTCTGCATCGCCCGCTTTTTCAGACACGGTAACCAGGATATGACCCAGCTCGATGTCGGGGTTCGTGTCCATGCTGGCGCTTTGGCGCTCGCGAACGGCTTGGTCAATTTCCACATCGTTGATGCGGATGCGGCTGGGGACGTTGCGCTCAGTCAGGCGTTGCAAGGTGAGCTGCTCAAGCAGGTTTTGACGCAAACGTTCGGGGCTAGAGCCCTCGGCTTTTACTTTTTTGCGCAACGCTTCAACGCTGATTTGACTTTGCGCTGCGAGGCGTTGCTCGGCCTGTGTCACGGCCTCATCTTCAACGGTGATGCCTGTCTCCTTTGCGTGTTGCAACAAGGCTTTTTCGACAATCAAACGTTCCAGCGCGGCTTTGAGCAGGGCTTCGCCCTGAGGCACCGGGCGTCCTTGTTGCTTGAGCTGGTCTCGCAACTGGGGGGCACGCGAGGTGACGTCGTGGTTGGTGATGGGGACCGAATCGACGACGGCCACAATGAAGTCACGACCATTGACGGGGGTTTGTGCAGCGACAGAGACTGTCCACGCCATCAAGGCCCACGCGAAATAAAAACGGGTTTTTAAGCTGAACATGGTCACATCAATCGTAATTGCCAAAACGGCTAGGGGTCATTGTCGGTTGGCGCAGAGGTTGGTAGCGCGGCACATTGGTACGAAGTGATCCGACGGCGTTGGTGCCAACGCGCGAAAAGCCCACGAACTCTAATTGGAACAAGATGCGTTGGCGCGCCACGTTGTCTGCAATTTGCACGCGTTCAACCACGGTACGGCTGAGCCAGCAGCCTGCATCGTATTCGAAGCCAATGATGGAATCGACGGGCTTGTTGGTCATCAAATCAATATTGACGCGTGCCACGCTGTACCAACGGCCTTCGCCAAGGCCACGGCCTAGCCCATCATCGCTGTCGGCACCGCCCCACAGGTCGTGAAGCGGCCATTGCCAGCCGAGATCGAGTTGCTTAGACACTGCCGTAGAAGACTCGTTGTTTTCGGTGCGCAAGGCGGCATTGATGACGCGGTATGAGCCAGGGCTATAGCGACCATTGACCACGCGACGCAAGAAATTGTCAGTTTTGGGGTTGTACTGAACGGTGGAGTCCAGCGCCCATGATTTGGACAAGTTGAATGAGGCACCGGCCAGGATATCGCTGATACCTGCTTTGGCGGTTGGATCGTCTGGCAAGACAACTCTTTGCTCTTGCATGCGCAAGCGCTGAGCGAGGCCAAAGCGAGCGCCTTCAGCGCCAGTGACTGGGTCGATGAAGCGAGACGTGGCACCGAGGGTGAGCAATTTGCTGTCAGAGATGCGGTCATGCCCGCCAAACGCGTTCTCTGTGAAGATGCTGGCGAAGTTGAAGGCATTGCCGCCAGAGTCGTAGTTGGGCAAATAGTTTTGTTCGCGATAGGGCGTGTGCACATAAAACAGGCGCGGCTCCAAGGTTTGTATCCATGCGCGGTCGAACAAGCGATGGTCGCGTTCAAAGGCCATGCCTGCGTCTAAGCTGAAGGTTGGCACAGTGACGGCCGCGGAGGTTTGGCCTTGATGGCCATCGTAAAACTGCGTGTTGGGCAGGCCGCCGTCGAATTGGTAGCTGCGGCCGTGAAGTTGCACTTTGGGGGTCACATAGCCGTAGGGCGTCACAAACGGACGGCTGAGTTGAACCCATGACGCAGCGCGATCAGCGTTGGGCGCGCAGTTGTAAAACGACTTGCTATTTGGATTGGATGCGGCTGTGGCGCAGTCCATTTCACGGGCAGACGAAAAACGAGAGAAGTCGCCATCTACGCTGAAATCAAAACCACCGGCGATGTTGTAGCGTTGAAGGCGGGCCGTGAGTTGTGGCAAGCGGTCAAAAGGCGGCGTGATGCGGTTTGCCGTGTTGGCCAAGTCTTGCAGCGTTTGCCACTTTTGCGCGCGAATGCCGGTGGTGATGAACCCATCCGACCAAGTCAGGCCTACGTCGCTAGACAGCAACCGTTGTATGCCCGCTGTGCTGCTGAGCGAGAAGTCTTTCCAATAGTTGTCATCGCTCACGCGGTTGACGTTCAGGGTCAAGCCGAGCCCGCCTCCCGCGAAGGCCGGGTTGATCAAGCCCGTGTGCGTGTAGTTCATGCTCCAACGGCGCGAGTCTTCGCGGAGTTTGTCGCTTTGCATGTAGTCAAAACGCATGAGGCCGGCAAATGGCGCCTGCAGCGGTGCCAGGCCTTCTAAATAGCGAAACTCGGTGCTTAATTTGATGCCGCGTTGGCTCCAATACGTGGGCGTGAAGGTGATGTCGCGGTTGGGTGCCAAGTTCCAGTAATACGGCTGGGTGTACTCCAAACCGCCAATGTTGTCGGCGCCGATGCTGGGCGGCAACAAGCCTGATTTGCGCTCATCGCTGAGCGGAAAATCAATTTCTGGAATCGGCAGGATGGGCACGCCTTTGAAATGCAACGATGCACCTTCGGTGCGACCCACATCGCGGTCGGTATCGATGGAGATTTTGTCGCTTTGGAAAAACCAATCGGGCATCCAGTTGGGGCCAGGCTTGCGTTGGCAAGTGGTGAACGTCGCGTTGTGCATCACCGAGTGGGATTCGTCCACAAAGTCGATGCGCTCGGCGTTGCCATAGGCGTTGTTTTTCAACAGGCGGTAGCTGGGTTGCGTGAAAAAGCCCTCAAAGGCCTCCAGTTGCAAATCAAGCGCGGGCCCTTGGTAGACGTTGCCTGAGCGGTTGATGGACACATGGCCACGTGCTTTGGCGAAGTCTTGCTCTTGGTCGTAATCGACGCGATCAGCTTTGAGCAAAATTTCGCCACGGCGCAAAACCACATCACCTTCCATGGTGGTTTGCTGGCTGGTGCGCTCATTGAGCGTGTCGCTTTGCAAGAAAGTTGGCAGCTGCTTGCGCGCCTCAGGCAATAGGATTTCTGGTAACAAGCTGCTCGAACGCAGCACCAGCGGTGGCGCTGTTTGCGCGAGGACTGCGGTGTGGCCGCCCAGCATGCCCATCACCAGCCAAGACAAGGCACGAATTTGGCGGTGAAAATGAGGCAACAGCATGAAAACGGGAAGACCTTGAATTGATTGGCCCCTTGCGCAGCGCGCCCGAAAAGTCGGGACGCCGAGGACCGTTTGTAGAATTTAGATTATCCATGAGCACACCCCCTATTTCCCAGCCTTCGGGCACATCTCCCCACGCGCCAATCGAATGGGCTCAGCCCGAACGCCAAGTGGCCTTCCACCAGTGGCTTGACGCCCAAGCCAGCGCCCACGGCGTGCTGCCCGCCACCGTGCGCGCGGCCTCGGCGGATGCCAGCTTCAGGCGCTATTTCCGTGTTGACACCGCCAACGGTTCGTGCATCGTCATGGACGCCCCGCCTGATAAAGAAAACTGCGAGCCCTTTGTGCGCATCGCCCGACTGATGTTGGACGCGGGCCTCTATGCCCCCCGCATCTTGGCGTGGGACGAGCCACAGGGCTTCATGTTGCTCGACGACATCGGTTCGCAAACCATGATGGACGTCATTAATCGCGACGACCCGCAAGCCAACCACGGCTTGTACATGCGTGCGGTTGATGCGCTGTTGACCTTGCAACAAAGCAGCCGTCCTGGTGTGTTGCCCGCGTATGACGAGGCCTTGCTCAAGCGTGAGTTGTCGTTGTTCCCCGATTGGTACCTCACCCAACACCGCCAGCTGCAAATTGACAGCACCCAGCGCGAGATGCTGGACAAAACCTTCCAAACCATCGTGCAGCGCAACTTGGCCGCACCCAGCGTGTACGTGCACCGCGACTTCATGCCGCGCAATTTGATGATGCCGCACGACCCCGCAGAGCAACGTTTGGGCGTGCTCGACTTCCAAGATGCGGTCTACGGCCCCATCACCTACGACATCGCCAGCCTCATGCGCGACGCGTTTTTGACCTGGGAAGAAGACGTGGTGTTGGACGTGACCATCCGCTACTGGGAACGCGCCCGCAAACTCGGCCTGATGGACTTTGACGGCTGGCACAACGACTTTGGTGCGTTTTACCGCGCCGTGGAATGGATGGGCCTGCAACGTCACCTCAAAGTGGCCGGCATCTTTGCACGCCTCACCCTGCGCGACGGCAAGCCGAAGTACTTGGCCGACGCCCCGCGCTTCATCAACTACATCCGCACCACGGCCAGCCGTTACAGCGAACTCACGCCGCTGCTGCGCTTGATCGACAAGATTGAAGGCACAGAGCCAGCCATCAGCTTGGCTTTTCCCCGTTTGAACGGGCGCAACTAACGTGGCGCGCTTTTACTGTTCCCTCCCCTTGGTGCCTGGCCAAGTGGTGGACCTGCCACCCACAGCCGCCCGCCATGTGCAGGTGCTGCGCATGCAGCCCGGCCACATGCTGACTTTGTTCAACGGCGAAGGCGGGGAGTTCAGCGCCGAAGTGCAACACATGGGCCGCAGCGATGTGCGCGTGGTCGTGGGCGAGCACCGCAACGTGGAGTGCGAAGCAACGTGCCAAGTGCACCTTGCCGTGGGCATGCCCGCCAACGAACGCATGGACTGGCTGGTCGAAAAAGCCACCGAGCTGGGCGTGCACCGCATCACCCCTTTGATGACCGAACGCAGCGTGATTCGCCTGACGGGTGAACGCGCCGAAAAGAAACAAGCGCACTGGCAAGCCGTGGCTGCTAGCGCGAGCGAGCAGTGCGGCCGCAACCGCGTGCCTGTCATCGAGATGCCCGAGCGCTTGGACGCATGGCTCGCGCGTCAAACCGCGCAGGCGGATGTGGTGCATGGCGTGTTGTCGCTGCACGCGAGCACGCAGCCTTTGACCGCTTTGCGAGCAAGCGCTCAGCCCAAGTCTTGGGTCTTGCTCAATGGCCCAGAAGGCGGCTTGACCGATGCAGAAGATGCCGCGGCTCGCGCCAAAGGTTTCAAGGCCTTGAGCTTGGGCGAGCGCGTGTTGCGTGCCGAGACGGCGGCTTTAGGCGCATTGGCCTTGCTGACCTTGGCGTGAGCAGCCGATAACCTCAGCGCCCAAGTCGTTGTTGCGGGAGTGCTTCGCCGTGATGGCGAAGCAATTCAGGACAGGTGTTTAAGTCCGCTCAAACTTAAACACTGCCGTCCCCGCCATGAGGTTAGGCCACGTGTCCACGCGTTGGCCGTTTTGCAAGCCAAATGAATCGGTCACATGCAGACCGTTTTTCTCGGCCAACACTTCAAAGTCTTTGAACGTGCCCACGCGAATGTTGGGCGTGTCGTACCACTGGTAGGGCAGTCGCTTGGTCACGGGCATGCGCCCCTGCAGAATGCTTAAGCGGTTAGGCCAGTGCGCGAAGTTGGGAAAAGCGACGATGCCAGTTTTGCCCACGCGTGCGGTTTCACGCAGCATGGTTTCTGCGTTGCGCAAATGTTGCAAGGTGTCGATTTGCAGCACCACGTCAAACGACTGGTCGGCAAACACGCTCAAGCCCAAATCGAGGTTGAGTTGCAACACGTTCACACCGCGTTGCACGCAGGCGTGCACATTGGTGTCGTCCAGCTCTACGCCGTAACCGGTGCAGGCTTTGTGTTGCTGCAAGTGGGCCAGCAACGCGCCGTCGCCACAACCAAGGTCAAGCACGCGGCTGCCTTGAGGCACAAGGGCGGCAATGGCGTTCAAGGTGTCGTTCGTCATGCGGTCACTCCTGCAACCAATTCGTTGTGGATGCGTGCGAAGTACGAGCGCACCACATTCATGTAGCGGGCATCGTCCAGCAAGAACGCATCGTGGCCGTGTGGCGCGTCGATTTCGGCGTAGCTCACATCGCGTTGGTTGTCGAGCAAGGCTTGCACCATTTCGCGGCTGCGTGCGGGTGAAAAACGCCAGTCGGTGGTGAAGCTCACCAGCAAAAACTTGGCGGCTGTGCGCGCAAACGCGGCTGACAAATCGCCACCATAAGTGCGTGCAGGGTCAAAGTAGTCGAGCGCGCGGGTGATGAGCAAATAGGTGTTGGCGTCAAAGTACTCGCTGAACTTGTCGCCTTGGTAGCGCAGGTAGCTTTCGATTTGAAACTCCACATCTTGGGTGGAGTACTTGTAGCCGGTGGCGCTGCCGACGACTGCATCGCGCAACTCACGGCCAAACTTTTCGTTCATCACATCGTCACTTAGATACGTGATGTGGCCCACCATGCGGGCTATGCGCAAACCGCGTTGCGGCACGACGCCGTGTTGGTAGAAATGGCCGCCATGAAAGTCGGGGTCGGTCACGATGGCGCGACGCGCGACTTCGTTGAACGCAATGTTCTCGGCGGTGAGGTTGGGCGCACTGGCCACCACCACGGCGTGACGTACGCGGTCTGGGTATTGCAGCGTCCAGCTCAGGGCCTGCATGCCGCCCAAGCTGCCGCCTAAAACGGCGGCGAGCTGGGTGATGCCCAAACGGTCGAGCAACAAGGCTTGCGCATTCACCCAGTCTTCTACGGTGACCACGGGGAAGTCCGCGCCGTACACCTTGCCCGTGTCGGGGTGGGTGTGCATGGGGCCTGTCGAGCCAAAGCAAGAGCCGAGGTTGTTCACGCCAATCACAAAGAAGTGGTTGGTGTCCACAGGCTTGCCTGGGCCAATCATGTTGTCCCACCAGCCTTCGCTTTTGTCTTGGCCTTCGTACACGCCCGCTACATGGTGCGAGGCGTTGAGGGCGTGGCACACCAACACCGCGTTAGAGCGGTCTGCGTTGAGCGTGCCGTAGGTCTCGTAGGCCAGGGTGTAGTCGCGCACGCTGGCGCCGCTCTGCAGTTGCAAAGCTTGCTCAAAGTGCATCGCCTGTGGCGTGGCAATCATGGGTTTGGCATTGACGGTCATGCGGTCACTCTATTTTTTACTCACCAATGGGTCGCAGGTGTTTGCCTGCAATGCCTGCCAATTCAAACATGGTCACTTGATCTTTCCCAAACACGGGTTTGAGTTTGGCATCGGCGTTGATGGCGCGTTTGTTGGTGGCGTCTTGCAAACCGTTGGCCTTGATGTAGTCCCACAGCTTTTTGATCACCTCGGTGCGGGCCACGGCTTCTGCGCCAATCACGTTTGCCAAATCAGCGCTGGGCAGATAGCCTGCGGTGACTTTGCGTGGTGCTTTGGGTTTGGCTACTTTTTCAGCTTTTGCTTTGGCAGCCTTGGTGGTCTTGGCGGGCACTTTTTTGCCAGCGGCTTTGATGAGCGCGTTGGTCGTCGGCGTTTTGCCGCCTTTGGGTGGGTACTTGCTCACACGTGGTTCGAACGCGAAGTTCACCTTGCCGGCTTCGGCGTCCCACTGCAAGAAGGCTTTGAACGAACGGCGTGTGCGCATGGACACAAACTTGTCGAGCAAATCGGTTTTGCCTTCACTCAACAGCTTGGTCATTTGCTCGCGTTCGACTGGCTGCTGCAAGATGATTTTGCCGCTCTTGAAGTCACAGCTCGGCGTGGCTTGCGCGTGTGTGGGCACAGCTTTGCTACACACGTAGTTGCTGCCGTGTTCGTGCACGGGGCTGCCGCACTTGGGGCAGTTGCCCAGAGCGGGCGCATCGCTGAATTCGACGATTTCGCCTGAGTCCGCGCCGTCGTCACCAAAGTCGAATTCGAGTTTCCAGTTTTGGTCTTCTTCGCTGTACTTAAGCGCGATTTCGGCCGTGAACGGCCAGCCTGCTTTGGAGCGGAAGCCGTCGAGTGGGCCAATCTTTTTGTTGGTCAAAAACTCTTCCACTTCAGCCGCATCAAAGGTGCGGCCGCCTGGAATCTTGCTGATGGAGAAGCCGCAGCCTGCGCCGTTTTCGCCCGAATCAGACGCGCTGCCATCTTTGCCAACGCAGGCGTAGCGACGGTAGTTTTCTTTCACCACGCCGCCGCACTTGGGGCATGGGGTCTTGAGCGTGGCGTAGTCACCGGGGATGGTGTCGCGGTCAAACTCTTTGGCCTTCTTGACGATGTGCTCGGTCATCTCTGCAATTTCGCGCATGAATTCTTCGCGGCTCAGTTGGCCGTGTTCCATGAGCGAGAGCTTGTGCTCCCAGCCGCCCGTGAGTTCGGGCTTGGACAACTCTTCCACGCCCAAGCCGCGCAGCAGCGTGAACAGCTGGAAAGCTTTGGCGGTCGGAATCATCTCGCGGCCATCGCGGATGAGGTATTTCTCGTTGAGCAAGCCTTCGATGATGGCCGCGCGCGTGGCAGGTGTGCCCAAGCCTTTTTCTTGCATGGCTTCGCGGAACTCGTCGTCTTCCACCAACTTGCCTGCGCCTTCCATCGCGCCGAGCAAGGTGGCTTCGCTGTAGCGTGCAGGTGGACGGGTTTTGAGGCCTTTGGCGTCGGCCGATTCGTTCTTGGCCGATTCGCCCGCTTTCAAGGCGACTAGGGTCTTGCCGTCTTCTTCGTTGTCCGAGGCTTCTTGCGCGGCGTCTTTGCCGTACACCGCCATCCAACCGGCGTTGACCAACACTTTGCCTTCGGTGCGGAAGGTGTGGTCTTTGCCGGCAGCTTTGACCGTGCTAATGCGCGTGGTCACCATGTATTCGGCGCTGGGGAAGAACACCGCCATGAAGCGGCGCACCACCAAGTCATACAGTTTTTGCTCGGCTTCAGACAAACCGCTGGGTGCTTGCAAGGTCGGGATGATCGCAAAGTGATCGCTGACCTTTTTGTTATCAAACACGCGGGGCAATTTGCGCACGTAGTTGTTGTTCAGCGCGACGGTGGCGTGTTGCTCTAAGTGCTTCATGCCGCTGTCTGCCAGCATGGTGAAGGTGTCTTTCACCACGGCCACATAGTCTTCAGGCAAGTGGCGTGAATCGGTACGTGGGTAGGTCAGCGCTTTGTGGCGCTCATACAAGCTTTGCGCGAGTGCCAAAGTGGTTTTGGCCGAGAAACCAAAGCGACCGTTGGCTTCGCGTTGCAGCGAGGTCAAGTCAAACAAGCCGGGGCTGGCTTTGGTGGTGGGCTTGCTCTCTTCGGTGACGGTGGCAATTTGGTTGCGCACGGCGTCGGCGATTGCCAACGCTTCGGCTTCGCTCCACACACGGTCGTGTTTTTTCTCGGCGTCTTCGGCGTCTTTTTTGTGCTCGGGGTTGAACCACTTGGCGGGGTAGGCACCTGCTTCCACTTTGAATGACGCGTGAATTTCCCAATAGTCGCGGCTGACGAATTTGCGAATTTGTTCTTCGCGTTCCACCACCACAGACAGTGTGGGTGTTTGCACACGGCCCACGGTGGTCAAGAAGAAACCACCTTCGCGCGAGTTGAACGCGGTCAAGGCGCGCGTGCCGTTGATGCCCACCAACCAGTCGGCTTCGGAGCGGCTGCGTGCGGCATCGGCCAAGCCTTGCATTTGTTTTTCGCTGCGCAACGAATCGAAGCCATCGCGAATCGCTTGCGGTGTCATCGACTGCAGCCACAGGCGTTTGACGGGTTTGTCGAGAGGCTTTTTGCCGCCTGCGTATTGCTCGATCAAACGGAAGATCAGCTCACCTTCGCGGCCCGCGTCACAGGCGTTGATGAGGGCGGTCACGTCTTTGCGTTTGGCCAGCTTCACCACCGCGTTCAAACGCGTCTTGGTTTTTTCCACCGGCTTCAAGTCGAAGAAGGGGGGAATCACGGGCAGGTTGGCAAAGCTCCACTTGCCGCGCTTGACGTCGAATTCTTCGGGCGCTTGGATTTCCACCAAATGACCGACGGCACTGGAGACCACATAGGTGTCGCTCTCAAAGTGATCGTCGTGTTTCTCGAACTTCCCCGCCACAGGCGTGAGTGCGCGCACGATGTCTTGCGCGACCGAAGGTTTTTCGGCAATCACGAGGGTTTTGCTCATTTCAAAGTTCCTTAAAAACTGACCACTACAATTTGCTTCTCTCGCGTGCGCACGCGCGCCCATGTGCGCGCACGCACATGCGTACGTATTCAAGTTAACAGAAAAAATCACGTGACTCAAAAAACCACCGCCCAAGCCCCCGCGCCCATCAAAGGCCGTCGCATTCAAACCCGTCGCTCTGGCGTGCACGGCAAGGGTGTTTTTGCACTCACTGACTTCGCCGAAGGCGAGACCATCATTGAATACGTGGGCGAGATCATCACGTGGAAAGAGGCGCTGCGCCGCCATCCGCACGACCCCACCGACCCCAACCACACGTTTTACTTCCACATCGATGAGAAGCACGTGATCGATGCGTTGTACGGCGGCAACTCCTCACGCTGGATCAACCACTCGTGCAAGCCGAGCTGCCAGCCAGATGAAATTGATGGTCGCGTGTTCATCAAAGCCATCCGCGACATCAAAGCGGGTGAAGAGCTGAACTACGACTACGGTTTGGTCATCGACGCACCTTTGACCAAAGAGCTCAAGCTCGAATACCCCTGCTGGTGTGGCGCGAAGAAGTGCCGTGGCACTTTGTTGTCCTCCACCTCGGAGTTCCCCAAAGACAAAAAGGCTGCCAAGTCCAAAAGCGACAAAAAGAAGTCGGGCAAAAAGGCCGAAAAGCCGAAGTCCAAAAAACGCTGAGCTTCATGATCTGGCCTGCTGAAGACCTCTGGCTCGCGATGGTTGCTCGCCAACCCGGCCTGACGGTCGAGGTGCTGCCAGAGATTGACTCCACCAACACCGAGCTGATGCGCCGCGCGCGCGCGGGTCAAACCGAACCGGTGTTGTTGGTGGCCGAAAACCAAACCGCAGGCCGTGGCCGCCTAGGCCGCGCTTGGCATGGCAAAGTGGGCCACGCCTTGACCTTTTCTTTGGGCCTCATGCTCAAACCCGCGGATTGGTCGGGCCTGTCATTGGCCGTGGGCCTGTCGCTGGCGCGCAGCTTGGACCCGCAGGGTGACTTAGGCGTGCGTCTGAAGTGGCCCAACGACTTGTGGGTGAAGTGCCCTCAAACGCCCATCGGTTGGGGCAAATTGGCCGGCATCTTGATTGAGACAGCCCTGCCCGCAGGCATGGGCTACAGCGCTGACCAAGGTCGATATTGCGTGGTGGGTGTTGGCATCAACATCGCCCCGCCTGTGGTTGAAGGCCTGTCCACCGCCCCATTGGGCCTGCAAGACTTGCAAAACGGCATCACCGCACCCGAGGCCTTGATGAAGGTGGCTGAGCCTTTGCTGGCCACCTTGTTGGCGTTTGAGCGCACGGGCTTTGCGCCACTGCAGAATGCTTTCAACGCTCGCGATGCCTTGCACAACCTGCCTGTCACTTTGAGTGATGGTCGCCAAGGTGTGGCAAGGGGCGTAGACGCCACGGGCGCGTTGCTGGTGGACACCGAACAAGGCCAAGAGGCCATCAGCAGCTCAGAAGTGAGCGTGCGGCCGGTTTAACGCGCAATTCAAAAACGAAGGTGATTTAATGAATTCGAAATATCTCTGGCGCAACGTGGTCTTCGCCCTTGCGGCCATTAACCTTTTGTTTTGGGCGTGGAACAACGGCAACTTGCATTTCTTGGGCCTTGGCCCTAAGCCCGTGCAAGAGCCGCACCGGGTAGAAAACCAAGTGGACCCAGAGCTGTTGACGATTAAGCCAGCTGCGTCTGAGTCCAAATAAAGGCCTTACTTCAAGTCGAAGCGGTCCAGGTTCATCACCTTGGTCCAGGCGGCCACAAAGTCTTTGACAAACTTGCCCGTGTTGTCGTGTTGGGCATAGACCTCGGCAATGGCGCGCAGTTGTGAGTTCGAGCCAAAGGCCAAATCTACACGGCTGGCGGTCCATTTCACGCTGCCTGTTTTTCGGTCACGACCCTCAAAAGCGTTGTCGCCTGTGGGTTGCCACGCTGTGGACATGTCGACCAAATTCACAAAGAAGTCGGTCGTCAGCTGACCTGCACGGTGGGTGAATACACCTTGTTTGCTGCCCCCGTGGTTGGCACCCAACACGCGCAAGCCCCCCACCAGCACCGTCATTTCAGGCGCGGACAAGCCCAGCAACTGCGCTTTGTCGAGCAGCATTTCCTCGGGCGAGACGCGGAATGTTTTTTGGCGGTAGTTGCGAAAACCATCCGCTTGGGGCTCAAGCACAGCAAATGAATCGGCATCGGTTTGTTCGTGCGTGGCATCGGTGCGTCCAGGCGTAAAGGGCACGTCAATGGTGTGGCCAGCCGCTTTAGCGGCGGCTTCTAAGCCCGCGTTGCCTGCCAACACGATGAGGTCCGCCATCGAAATTTGCTTGCCGCCACGGTGGTTGGTGTTAAAGCCATTGCGGATGATGTCCAGCGTGGCCAGCACACGTGTCAGTTGCTCGGGTTGGTTGACTTCCCAGCTCTTTTGCGGTGCAAGTCGAATGCGTGCGCCATTCGCGCCACCACGTTTGTCGCTGTTGCGAAAGGTCGAGGCAGAGGCCCAAGCGGCAGCGATTAACTCGCTCACTGTCAAACCACTGGCCAAGATTTTGGCTTTCAACTCAGTGGCATCGCGGTGGTCGATGAGTGTGTGCGTGACTGCGGGCACGGGGTCTTGCCAAATCAAATCTTCATTGGGCACTTCGGGGCCGAGGTAGAGGCACTTGGGCCCCATGTCGCGGTGTGTCAGCTTGAACCAAGCGCGGGCATACGCGTCGGCAAACTCGTCGGGGTTGGCGTAAAAGTGGCGCGAGATTTTTTCGTACGCGGGGTCAAAGCGCAGCGACAAGTCAGCCGTGGTCATGTGGGGTGGGTGCTTCTTGCTGGGGTCGTGTGCGTCGACCACCATGTCTTCGGGGACCACGTCTTTGGCACGCCATTGGATGGCTCCTGCGGCGGTGGTCATTTGTTCCCACTCGTACTTGAACAACACTTTGAAATAGCCCATGTCCCATTGCGTGGGGTTGGGCTTCCAAGCGCCTTCAAAGCCGCTGGTGGTGGTGTCTGCACCTTTGCCTGTGCCGTGGCTGTTGATCCAGCCAAAACCCATTTCGTGCATGGGGGCGGCTTCGGGTTCGGGGCCCACTTTGGCCGCGTCACCAGCGCCATGCATCTTGCCGAAGGTGTGACCACCCGCGACCAAGGCCACGGTTTCGTAGTCGTTCATCGCCATGCGGGCGAAGGTTTCGCGTACGTCTTTGCCTGAGGCGACGGGGTCGGGTTTGCCGTCGGGTCCTTGTGGGTTCACGTAGATCAAACCCATTTGCACGGCGGCCAGTGGGTTTTCGAGTTGGCGCTCGCCGCTGTAGCGGCTGTTGGGTTTGTCGCTGGTGGCGAGCCATTCTTTTTCAGCGCCCCAATACACATCCTCCTCGGGGGCCCAAATGTCGGTGCGTCCGCCACCAAACCCAAAGGTTTTGAAGCCCATGGTTTCCATGGCCACGTTGCCGCACAAGATGAACAAATCGGCCCACGAAATTTGGTTTCCGTATTTTTGTTTGATGGGCCACAGCAGGCGTCGGCCTTTGTCGAGGTTGCCGTTGTCAGGCCAGCTGTTGAGCGGCGCAAAACGCTGGTTGCCGGTGCTGGCGCCACCGCGGCCATCTGCCGTGCGGTAGGTGCCGGAGGCGTGCCACGCCAAGCGAATGAACAAGCCGCCGTAGTGGCCGTAGTCGGCGGGCCACCAGTCTTGTGACTGGGTCATCAACTCGGCCAAGTCTTTTTTGAGCGCGGCGTAGTCGATTTTTTGGAACTCTTCGTGGTAATCGAAGTCAGCATCCATGGGGTTTGACACGGGCTGGTGCTGATGCAGGATGGCCAGGTTGAGTTGGTTAGGCCACCAGTTGGCGTTAGATTGCGCGCCTTGTTGGGCGCGTGCGCCGCCCGCTGCATGGAATGGGCATTTTCCGGTTTCTGATGCTTGGCTCATGTGTGTCTCCTTGAAAATAAAAACAACTGCTTGCTCTGTTTAAGACGCTTCGGCCAAGTCGGCCAGCAGCTCCTGCAGGTACGCGATGAAAAATTGAATTTGGCTTTCATTCATACAGGCCCCTTTTTGCTAAGTGACAACTCGACTGTGATGCCTACTATTGAAATAGTCCACCCAATTGTTTCTATCAATAATTTAGGCGGAGTCTATGTGCGGTGCACGTGTTAAGTGGCAATAAAAAAGGCAAGTGTCGAAACACTTGCCTTTTGCTGCGTAGCGCAGATCCGCTGGCTTAGGCCGTGACGGGTTGACGGATCAAGTGATCAAACGCTGACAACGCCGCTTTGGCACCTTCACCCGCCGCAATGATGATTTGCTTATAGGGCACGGTGGTGCAGTCACCTGCCGCAAACACGCCGGGCATGCTGGTGTGGCCTTTGGCATCCACCACGATTTCGCCGAACTTGCTGAGCTCCATGCTGCCCTTCAAAAACTCGGTGTTAGGCACCAAACCAATTTGCACGAACACGCCTTCGAGGGGCACGTGGTGCACAACATCAGTGGCACGGTCTTTGTAGCTCAGGCCATTGACCTTGCCGCCTTCGCCCGTGATTTCGGTGGTTTGGGCATTGGCATGGATGGTCACGTTGGGCAAGCTCTTGAGCTTGTTCACCAACACCGCATCGGCCTTGAGCTGGTCGGCAAATTCAATCAGCGTCACGTGTTCGACGATGCCTGCCAAGTCAATGGCGGCTTCCACGCCTGAGTTGCCGCCGCCAATCACAGACACGCGCTTGCCTTTGAACAAGGGGCCGTCGCAATGTGGGCAGTAGGCCACGCCTTTGTTTTTGTACTCGGCTTCGCCGGGCACATTCACATTGCGCCAACGTGCGCCGGTGGACAAGATGACGCTCTTGGCTTTGAGCACGCCGCCGTTTTCTAAGTGCACCTCTGTCATGCCGCCAGTTTGCTCGGCAGACACAATTTTGCTGGCGCGCTGCATGGCCATGATGTCCACGCCGTAGTGATGCACTTGGGCTTCAAGGTCAGCGGCCAGTTTGGGGCCGTTGGTCTCAAGCACCGAGATGTAGTTTTCAATCGACATGGTGTCGTTCAACTGACCGCCAAAACGCTCAGCGGCAATGCCCACGCGGATGCCTTTGCGGGCTGCATACACAGCGGCAGCTGCACCAGCGGGGCCACCGCCCACGATCAACACGTCGTAGGGGGCTTTTTCGCTCATCTTCACCGCGTCGCGGGCTGCGGCGTTGGTGTCGAGCTTGGCCACGATTTCTTCCACGCTCATGCGGCCTGAGCCAAACACTTGGCCGTTCAAGAACACCATGGGTACCGCCATGATTTGGCGCTCTTCCACTTCTTTCTGGAACGCGCCGCCTTCGATCACCACGGTCTTGACCTTGGGGTTGACGATGGCCATGAGCGAGAGCGCTTGCACCACGTCGGGGCAGTTGTGGCAGCTCAAGGACATATAGACCTCAAAGTTGAAGTCGCCACCAGCAACAGGATTCAAACCTTTGATGCTGTCGATCACATCTTGTTCCACCTTGGGTGGGTGACCGCCAGTCCACAACAGGGCCAACACCAACGAGGCGAACTCGTGGCCGAGTGGCAAACCTGCAAAACGCACGCCCTGTGTTTCGCCTTCGCGAACAACGGCAAACGAAGGCTTGCGTGCATCGGTGCCCGAGATGTCGAGTGTGACTTTGTCAGACAAGCCCACGATGGTGTTGAGCAGCTCGTGCATGTCTTTGCCGGTTTCGCTGTCGTCGAGTGAGGCGATCAAGCGAATGGGCTGGCGCAACATGCCAAGGTATTGTTGAAGTTGTGCTTTGAGGGCGTCGTCGAGCATGGTGTTCTCCTGTTTCAGGGTGCAAACATCCTAGGCCATGCGCGTTCAGCGCTGACCTGGGTGGTTCAAAAGGTTGGGGGGATTTCGTTGAGTACAACGCACGCTGGTATGCCAATGTGCGCTGCGGTCAACGACCTGCGTGAGCAGGTGTGGATCTAAAAATTAGATCTTGCCGACCAAGTCGATGGAAGGAGCCAAAGTCTTCGCGCCTTCTTTCCACTTCGCTGGGCACACTTGGCCTGGGTTGGCGGCTGTGTACTGAGCAGCTGTCAGCTTGCGCAGTGTTTCAGACACGTCGCGAGCGATTTCGTTGGAGTGGATTTCCACAGTCTTGATCATGCCTTCTGGGTTGATCACGAAAGTGCCGCGCAAGGCCAAGCCTTCTTCTTCAATGTGCACGCCAAAAGCGCGTGTCAATTGGTGCGTGGGGTCGCCCACCAGTGGGAACTTGGCTTTGCCCACAGCAGGCGAAGTCTCGTGCCACACTTTGTGTGAGAAGTGGGTGTCGGTGGTGATGATGTACACCTCAGCGCCGGCCTTTTGGAAGGCTGCGTAGTTGTCAGCAGCGTCTTCAATTTCTGTCGGGCAGTTGAAGGTGAAAGCGGCTGGCATGAAGATGAACACGTTCCACTTGCCTTTGAGGCTGGCTTCTGTCACTTCAATGAACTTGCCGTTGTGGAAGGCTTGGGTTTTGAAAGGCTGAACTTGTGTGTTGATCAAAGACATGTGGTTTCCTTTGGTTGGTTGATAAAAACTATCGAATGAGAAGAACTCATTGACGTGAATGATAGACAAGATTTTGTAGATCAGTGATTGTTTGTCTCAATGAGCCCGATTGAGACAGCCTTTTTGTGCTCTGAATCACGGTCGCTGCTGTGTGTCGCGTAAGTCGCTGGACCTTGTCAATTTTTAGCGGTCGCTCAGCGTTCTGAGGAAGGCTATCAAATCTCGTCTTTCGTCGGTGTTGAGCGCAGGTGGTTGACCTGTTCGGTTGTAGGGCCCTTCCGTCACATTCACGTTGCCGCGCTCCAAGGCCGGCAAATCGTTGTAGGCCAACACATTGAGGGGATCTAGCGGATACCACGCGGTTGGGTTGGGGTTGTTGTCCCGTGTGATGTAGAAATCCACCACGTCTTCCAGCGTTGTGAACTGGCCGTTGTGAAAGAAACGTTTGCGTTTTGCCACGTTTCGCAAGCTCGGGACTTTGAACGCGCCGCACAAATCAGTTCGCAATGACAAATCCGTTCGAACGGGCCCGCATAGGCCTTTGTCGTAAAAGTTAGGGTCGCTGTTTGCCGCAATCGTGGGATTGCGTGGCACGCCGAGGCTGTCATAAGAAAAATCGGTAAACAAAGCAGCGGGTGCGTTGTCAGGCTTGGTACTGGGGTGGCAGGCGGCGCAGTTGCCTTTCTCCGCGCCGTTGAACCAAGCAAACCCCCGCAGCTCTTCGGGTGTGAAGACTTCTTGGCCTTGCATCACTGCATCAAATTTGCTGGAAAAGGGCGCAAAGTCAGGATCTTCGATTTGGTAGCGTTCCAGTGCATAGGCGACGCGATCAAAAGCTGTGTTGGGGTCATTGAAGATGTTGGCGCCAAACACTTGCTTGAACTGTTCGGCATACGTGGCGTTTTTGAGCTTGGCAATGACGGCCGCTGCATCGGTGTTTGCCATTTCAGCGCTGCTCAAAAAAGGGCCTTTGGCTTGCTCGGCCAAAGAGTTGGTGCGGCCATCCCAAAAGAAGCCCCCCATCGGCGTACCGTCTGTATCGAACTTGAACGCACCGTTGAACTTGAGGTAATTGATGGCGGGTGGTGTTCTAAGACCTTTTTGGCTTGGCAATAGCCCAACCGACACCACGGCTTCAGCAAATGGTGAGGCGTGTCCAATGCTCGGGTCATGGCAGGTTTGGCAAGACATGGCACCAGTGGCCGACAAGCTGGGATCTTTAAAAATCAGCTGTCCGAGTTGCGCGGCGGCACTCATGCTGTCAGCCGAAGTTGTTGTGCTAGAGCCACTGCAGGAGGCAAGTAATGTCGAATAGATCAACAACAACGGTAAAAAACGAGACCTGAGCATAATGGAAAACGGCAATTCAGAGGTTTAGGAGTAGAATCAGTATAAATGCGAATCATTCCTATTTGCGTTTCGGGTTTAAAATTCTCACAAGATTTCAAAGACAACGCCATGCAAGCCTTCACTTCAGTTACATCTCATCCAAGCGCGCTGCCAATGACGCTTGAAAAGCTCTCCAACGGAGAGTCAGGAAGCGTCATGGCCATCAATGTGGACGGTGAGTTGAAAAAGCGTTTCTTTGCTTTGGGCTTGAAAGAGGGAACACACGTGCAGGTGTTGCGCAAAGCCAAATTTGGCGGGCCTATGCATTTGCGTGTGGGAACCAGTGAGCTGATCCTTCGCGTGAGAGAAGCCAGCTGTATTTGCCTCGTTACGTCGCTTGCGATGTCAGTCTGACGCCGCAGCTTTATGAAACGTGTCGCATTACTGGGCATGCCCAACACGGGCAAGTCCACCCTCTTCAACCGATTGACTGGCGCACATGCCAAGGTGGGCAATTGGCCCGGCTTGACGGTGGAGTTGCTGAATGCGCGATTGATCGTGGGCGATCAAGTGGTGCGCATGGTCGACTTGCCTGGCATCTATGACTTGAACGGTTATTCGGACGATGAGCGAGTTGTCACAACTTACTTAGACACGCAAGCCACAGACCTCATCATCTTTGTACTGAACACATCGCAGTACGAGCGCCAATTGAATCTGCTCAGCCAAGTCATGGCCAAGGGCATACCGATGCTGCTGGTGCTGAACATGGTGGACGAGGCGAGCGCCATGGGTATTCACGTGGATGTGGATGCCTTGAGCCGCAAACTTCAGATGCCCGTCCATTTCGTCTCGGCGAAATATGGTCAAGGCGTTGAGCGTTTGCAGCCAGCCATGTGTCAAGCCTTCAGTGAAGCGCCTCACAAGCCTTATCAGCCGACGTTGGCCGAGGTGGAAAAGGCTTTCAGCGAATCCGTCAACGTTCCCGCGCAAGCATCGCATGCGACCACAGAAAAGTTAGACAAAGTTTTGCTGCATCCCGTGCTGGGACTGCCCATCTTTTTTGCGGTGATGCTCTTGTTGTTTCAGGGCGTGTTCACCATTGGCAAGCCGCTTCAAGATGGCGCGACTTGGTTGCTCAGTGAATTCCGCACGGTGGCGCTTGAACCTTTGTTTGCGCACCTGCCGTTGGTGCTGCAAGGTTTGTTGCTAGATGGCATTTACAACGGTTTGAGTACGGTGGCGAGTTTTGTGCCGCTCATCGTGCTTTTCTTTTTGTTCATGGGCATGGTCGAGGACACCGGCTATCTGTCGCGCGCTGCCTTTTTGATGGATGCGTTGATGGCCAAGTTTGGACTCGATGGCCGCAGCTTTGTGATGCTCTTGATGGGCTTTGGTTGCAACGTCCCAGCCTTGATGGGAACGCGTGTGATTCGGTCAAAGGGCTTGCGTTATTTGACGATGTTGACCATCCCGTTTTCGCTCTGCTCAGCACGCATGCAAGTATTTGTATTTTTGATTGCTGCATTGTTCACGGCCCAGCAAGCGCCGTGGGTGTTGTTCTCGCTGTATGTGATGAGCATCGTGATGTCCATCGTCACCTCGCTGGTGTTCAAACGCCAGTACGTGAACAACGATGCGTTCATTTTGGAAATGCCGCCCTATCGGTTTCCTACGGTGCGTCAAATGGCACTCACGGGCTGGCAAGAGGTCCGTCACTTTTTGAATCGGGCGACCAGATTCATTGTGATTGGCGTGGTGATGATTTGGGTGCTCACTAACTTCCCGCAAGGCGTTCAACCCGGCAGCATTGACTCGTGGGCGGGTCAACTAGGAAACTGGCTTCAGCCAATTTTTCATCCTTTGGGTATCAACGCAGAGCTGACGATTGCCCTGCTGTTTGGCTTCATTGCGAAAGAAATCGTCATCGGTTCCTTGGCTGTGATTTATGGCCAAGAGGGCGCTGCCCTAGTCCAAACCATCACACAGCACATCACGTGGGTCGAAGCCTACAGCTTCATGTTGTTTGTGTTGATTTACACACCGTGTGTATCAACGATTGCCACGATCCGCAAAGAAACAAAGTCGTTGAGATTCACAGCGTTGTCGGTGGCATGGCCGTTGGTTGCTGCGTGGCTCATCACCTTCTTGTTTTACAGAGTCGCCACCTTGTTCATGGTTGCGAACTAACACCTGTCGCTGAGCCTGAAGGTCGTTTAAGCCTGCGTGTTTGAAAAGCGCACCGTGAACCGAGCCCCCGGCATGGGCTTGCCGGGGTAGGCATCTTCCAGCGTCACCACTGCTGCATGTTGATGCGCAATCTCCATCACGATGGGTAGGCCTAGGCCCGAGCCATCGGCCTCTGTGCCCAAGGCACGGTAGAAGGGCTGAAACACCAAGTCGCGCTCTGCTTCTGGAATGCCGGGGCCCGAATCTTCTATCTGCAACACCACCACTTTGCCAAACTTGTCGGCGAGCAAGCGCACGGTAATCACGCCTGGGGTGTCCTCGGTGGAGGGCGTGTAGTTGATGGCGTTGTCCACCAAGTTGCGCACCATTTCTTTGAGCAGCGTGGGGTTGCCCATGACGCGCACGCCAGTGCTGCCAGAGGCTGCGCCTTCGTAGCCCAAATCAATGTATTTGTCCATGGCGCGAGGCAGCGAGTCTTGAATCACATCACTCACCAAGCTCACCAAATCGCAGGGGCTGCGCGCGATGTTGGTGCTGCCGCTTTCGGCGCGTGCCAGTGACAGCAACTGGTTCACCGTATGCGTGGCGCGAATGCTGGCGCGGCCAATGAGCTTGAGCGATTGCTTGAGTTCATCCGCACTCGAGTCCGCGCGTTGCGCCAAGTCGGCTTGCATGCGCAAACCCGCCAGCGGTGTTTTGAGCTGATGCGCGGCGTCGGCCAAAAAACGTTTTTGTGTGGCGATGGATTCTTTGAGCCGTGTGAGCAAGTCGTTGATGGAGGCGACTAGGGGCGCCACTTCTTGCGGCACGGCAGATTCGTCCAGCGGGCTCAAGTCATCGGGCTTACGCAAGCGAATGCGTTCTTCGAGTTTGTTGAGCGGGCGAATGCCGCGCGCCAAAGCCAGCCACACCAGCAACACGGCCAGCGGCAAGATGACGAATTGCGGCAGCATCACGCCTTTGATAATTTCGGTGGCCAGCACTGAGCGTTTCTCTAGCGTTTCGCCCACTTGCACCAACACTGGTTTGGCGCCTGGCACGTCCACGCGCACCCAGGTGTAAGCCACGCGCACATCGGCACCGCGCATTTCATCGTCGCGAATGCGTACTTCGCTGGGCATTGGTTTTTCTTCGTCTGGGGGCAGCGGAAAGTCGCGCTCGCCGCTGACAAATTCGCCGCGCGTGCCCAGCACTTGGTAGTAAATCAAGTCGGCTTCGTCAGCACGCAAAATTTCGCGCGCGGGCAGCGGCAGGTTGAAATACATGCGCGTTTGGTCGCTCTTGACCAGCTGCGCGAGGGCCTGCACGTTGTATTCCAAGCCCCGGTCAAACGGACGGCCTGCAATGTTTTGCGCGACCAGCCACGTCAGCGCCAAGCTGACTGGCCACAGCAGCAGCAGCGGCGTGAGCATCCAATCCAGAATCTCGCCAAACAGCGAGTGTTGCTCGCGCCTAAACAGCTTTGCCATGCAAGTGCGCCGTGTTTAGCCCGGAATTTTTTCGAGGCAGTAGCCCAAGCCGCGCACGGTGGCAATGCGGATGGGGCCTTTTTCAATCTTCTTGCGCAGGCGGTGGATGTACACCTCAATCGCGTTGTTGCTCACCTCTTCGCCCCACTCGCACAAGCGCTCGACCAACTGGTCTTTGCTCACCAAGCGGCCACTGCGTTGCAACAGCACTTCGAGCAAACCGAGTTCGCGGGCTGACAGCTCGACCATCTTGCCGTCGATGGTGGCGACACGACCGGTTTGGTCGTACACCAAGGGGCCGTGCTTGATAGACGACGACGTGCCGCCCATGCCGCGACGTGTGAGGGCGCGCACGCGGGCTTCGAGTTCTTGTAGGCTGAAGGGCTTGGCCATGTAGTCGTCCGCGCCGTAGTCCAAACCCTTGACGCGTTCCTCCACACCATCAGCGGCGGTGAGGATGAGTACAGGAATGGAGGAGCCGCGTGAGCGCAAACGCTTGAGCACTTCGAGGCCGTGCATTTTGGGCAGACCTAAATCCAAGATGAGCAAGTCAAACTCATCGGTGGTCATCAAAGCCGCGTCGGCTTCGGTGCCGCTGGCCACGTGGTCGGCGGCTGCACCCGATGCGCGCAAAGTACGCAACAGGCCATCGGCCAAGACCAAGTCGTCTTCTGCAATCAGGATGCGCATGTTTTGTCTCCAGCTTTGGTTATGTTTTTTGCAAGTGTCAGGGCTGCGATTCTAGGTCCGAGTAAGCCCCCGCATAGGCCTCCAACCCTAGGCTGACCACGGTAGCCACATCGACCCCCACTTCTTGTTTGAATTCCGCCTCGGTTTGCGCCACCGCTTGCTCAAAAGCGCGCAGCCAAGCCAAGCCGGTTTCAGTGAACACAATGCGCCGCGCGCGGGCGTCTTGCGGGTCGGGCGTGCGTTGCACCAAACCCCAGGCCTCGCACTGGGTGACCAAGTCGCCCATGGCTTGCTTGGTCATGCCGGCGCTGTCGGCCAACTCGCTCAGACGAGAGCCTTGCAAGCTCAGGTGGCGCGTGATGTGGATGTGCGCGGCGCTCACTTGGGCGCGGGCGGCGAGGTTGGATAAGGCCAGCGGCACATCTTCGTTGTGCGCCATCAGGTGCAGCACGCGCGCATCAAAGCGGCGCATGGCGTGGCCCAGCAAGCGGCCCAGGTGAACTTGTCGCCAATCTTGCTGGGTGGAAAACGTGGGGGAAGAAGCCATGTTTATATAGTAAGGCAAACTGACCAAAAAAAGTGTTTACAAGTTTTGACTTTGCGTTAAAGTACTGGTCAAGCATCCAGTTGTTGTTAAATACAGTAACTGGACATTCTCGGTAAGCCCTTGATTCCACGGAGATTTTTATGAACAACAAATCCATCGTCGCTGACAGCGAAAAAGCCAAAGCCCTGCAAGCCGCCTTGGCGCAGATTGAAAAACAATTCGGCAAGGGCACCATCATGCGCTTGGGCGAAGGCGAAGTGATTGACGACATCCAAGTGGTGTCCACCGGCTCTTTGGGTTTGGACATCGCTTTGGGCGTTGGCGGCTTGCCCCGTGGCCGCGTGATTGAAATTTACGGCCCAGAGTCATCCGGCAAAACCACCCTCACCTTGCAAGTCATCGCTGAGATGCAAAAACAAGGCGGTACTTGCGCGTTTGTCGACGCCGAGCACGCTTTGGACTCGCAATACGCCCAAAAGCTCGGCGTGAACTTGCAAGACCTGCTCATCAGCCAGCCCGACACCGGCGAGCAAGCCCTCGAAGTGGTGGACAGCTTGGTGCGTTCTGGCGCGGTCGACCTGGTCGTCATCGACTCGGTGGCAGCGCTCACTCCCAAGGCTGAACTCGAAGGCGACATGGGCGATTCATTGCCAGGTTTGCAAGCCCGTTTGATGAGCCAAGCGCTGCGCAAATTGACAGCTTCCATCAAGAAGACCAATTGCACGGTGATTTTCATCAACCAAATCCGCATGAAGATTGGTGTGATGTTTGGCTCGCCTGAAACCACCACCGGCGGTAACGCGCTCAAGTTCTACGCGTCTGTGCGTTTGGACATTCGTCGCACCGGCACCATCAAGCGTGGTGACGAGGCTGTGGGTAACGAAACCAAAGTCAAAGTTGTGAAAAACAAAGTGGCGCCTCCTTTCAAGACAGCCGAGTTCGACATTTTGTTTGGCGAAGGCATCAGCCGCCAAGGCGAAATCATTGACATGGGCGTGAATGCCAAGGTCATTGAAAAGTCAGGCGCTTGGTACGCGTACAACGGCGAAAAAATCGGCCAAGGCCGTGACAACGCCCGTGAATTCTTGCGCGAAAACGAAGCGCTGGCGTTCGAAATCGAAAACAAGGTGCGCGAATCCTTGGGCATTCCTTTGTTGGCTGGCGGTGTGGATGCACCTGCTGTCAAAGAAGAAAAAGCCCCCAAGGCTGCTAAGCCGGCGAAAGAGGCCAAAGGCGCTGCGGACGCAGATGCCGACGGCGTAATCGCCTAAGGTCAACTGAAAAGCTAGCCACGTGACACACGACGTCGATTCAAACGGAGACGAGAAACCTCAGGCGAAAAGGGCCAAGGGGTTTCAAATCTCGCTCAAAGGTCGAGCCTTGCGCTTGCTCTCGCAACGCGAGCACTCGCGCTTTGAGCTAGAGCGCAAGCTCAAACCGTTTGAAGAAACGCCGGGCGAGCTGGCCGAGGCTTTGGATTTTTTGCAAGCCAAAGACTTCATCAACGAACAGCGTGTGGTGGAGTCGGTGGTCAACAGCCGTTCTCGCAAGCTCGGTGCATCCCGGGTGCGTCAAGAATTGCAAGCCAAGGGGTTGCCTGTCGAGGCCATTGCCGAAGCCGTGCAAACGATGCGCAGCACCGAGCTCGAGCGAGCCCGCGAGGTCTGGCGAAAGAAATTTGGCGCGCCGCCTGTGGACCAAGCGGCACGTGTCAAACAAGTGCGGTTTTTAGTGAGCCGAGGCTTTGCGCCCGAGGTCGTGCGCAAAGTCGTGGCTGGCGCAGAAGACTTTTAAACGCCCAACATCAGCTGCAGGTTTTGCACCGCAGCGCCGCTGGCACCCTTACCCAAGTTGTCCAAACGCGCCATCAGCACCGCATGGCGATGGGTTTCGTTCGCAAAGACGCGAATTTCTAATTGGTTGGTGTCGTTCAACGCGGTGGCGTCGAGCTTGCCATTGGCGGTGGCGGGTTGCACGCTGACCCAGCTGTCTGGGTTTTGGCCGTAGTGCTTGGCCAGCGCGTCGTGCAGGTCAGCCGCTTTGGGTTTGCCAGGCAACATGTCCAAATGAATCGGCAGTTGCACCAACATGCCTTGGCGGAAGTTACCGACCGATGGCATAAACAAGGGGCGGCGTGTGAGGCCGGTGTAGGCCATGATTTCGGGGATGTGTTTGTGCTCTAGGCCCAAGGCATAGGCTTCGAACAGCGGCGCTTTGCCAGCTTCGTAGTCTTCAATCATGCTGCGCCCGCCGCCCGAGTAGCCGCTGACCGAAGGCAGGGCGACGGGGAAGTCCGCAGGCACCAAGCCAGCATCCACCAAGGGGCGCAACAACGCAATCGCGCCTGTGGCGTAGCAGCCGGGATTGGCCACACGCTCGGCGTTGACCACAGCGTCGCGTTGACCAGCGGCCAGCTCTGGAAAACCGTACACCCAGCCCGGTGCCACGCGGTGCGCGGTGGAGGCGTCGATGATTTTGGGTTTCCGGCCAGCAAGGCTGTCAATCATGGCGACCGATTCAAGGGCGTGGTCGTCGTGCAGGCACAGGATGACCATGTCGACGCCAGCCATCAGCTCGCGTTTGGCTTCGGGGTCTTTGCGTTTGGCGGGGTCGATGCTGACCACTTGCACGGCTGGCATGAGGGCCAAACGTTCGCGAATTTGTAGACCTGTGGTGCCGGCTTCGCCGTCAATGAAGACTTTAGACATGGATGTCGCCAAAAAGTACAAGGAAGTTAAGCGTCGCTAGGCTCTTGTAAGCCAGTTAAAAGTTTGACGCGATGCAGCATGATACAGTCTCAAGGCTTTGTGCGGGGCGGCTCTTTGGTGCCGTTAAATGCACAGAACGTTACAAATCCACCGATTACTAAGAGAGATCTCATGAAGATTCACGAGTACCAAGGCAAGGAAATCTTGCGTCAATTTGGTGTGCCAGTGCCACGCGGTATCCCCGCGTTCACGGTGCAAGAAGCGGTGGAAGCCGCGCAAAAGTTGGGCGGCCCAGTGTGGGTTGTGAAGGCCCAAATTCACGCGGGTGGCCGTGGCAAAGGCGGCGGCGTCAAAGTGGCTAAGACCATCGAAGACGTCAAACGCATTTCTGGCGAGATCTTGGGCATGCAGCTCAAGACCCACCAAACTGGCCCAGAAGGTCAAAAAGTCCGTCGTCTCTACATCGAAGACGGCGCTGACATCAACAAAGAATATTACGTGTCGGTTGTGACCGACCGTGCAACGCAAAAGATTGCTTTCATCGCTTCCAGCGAAGGCGGCATGGACATTGAAGAAGTTGCCCACAGCACCCCAGAAAAAATCATCACCGAGTTCATCGACCCGTTGACTGGTTTGGGCGACGCACAAGCCAAGAAGATTGCAGACGCCATCGGCATGCCTGCTGACTCCACCGCACAAGCCGTGGACATCTTCAAGAAGCTGTACCAGTGCTACATGGAAACTGACGCATCGTTGGTGGAAATCAACCCACTGAACCGCGACAGCAAAGGCAACGTGATGGCTTTGGACGCGAAGTTCAACTTCGATGCCAACGCTTTGTTCCGTCACCCAGAAATCGTGGCTTACCGCGATTTGGACGAAGAAGATCCTGCTGAAGTGGAAGCTTCTAAGTTCGATTTGGCCTACATCTCCTTGGACGGCAACATCGGTTGCTTGGTCAACGGTGCTGGCTTGGCCATGGCCACCATGGACACCATCAAGTTGTTCGGCGGCGAGCCAGCCAACTTCTTGGACGTGGGCGGCGGCGCAACGGCCGAGAAGGTCACTGAAGCTTTCAAGATCATGTTGAAGAACCCACATGTCAAAGGCATTTTGGTCAACATCTTCGGCGGCATCATGAAGTGCGACACCATCGCCAACGGCGTGGTCACCGCTTGTAAAGCTGTGAACTTGTCAGTGCCATTGGTGGTGCGCATGAAGGGCACCAACGACGAGTTGGGCAAGAAAATCTTGGCCGAATCTGGTCTGCCAATCATCTCTGCCGACACCATGGCCGAAGCTGCAACATCCATCGTTGCTGCCGTGAAGTAAGGGAAACAACATGTCCATCTACATCAATAAAAACACCAAGGTCATCACCCAAGGTATCACCGGCAAAACCGGTCAGTTCCACACTGAAAAGTGCATCGAATACGCAAACGGTAAAAACTGTTTCGTGGCCGGTGTGAACCCCAAGAAGGCTGGCGAGTCCATCTTCGGCGTGCCAATTTTCTCGACCGTCAAAGACGCTGCCAAAGAAACTGGCGCGACTGTGTCTGTGATCTACGTGCCACCAGCAGGCGCAGCCGCTGCCATCTGGGAAGCTGTGGAAGCTGACCTCGATTTGGCCATCTGTATCACCGAAGGCATTCCAGTCCGTGACATGCTCGAAGTGCGTAACAAGATGAAGGAAAAAGAAGCCAAAGGCGGCAAGAAAACCTTGTTGCTCGGCCCTAACTGCCCTGGCTTGATCACCCCTGACGAAATCAAGATCGGCATCATGCCTGGTCACATCCACCGCAAAGGCCGTATCGGCGTTGTGTCTCGTTCAGGCACATTGACCTACGAAGCTGTGGCGATGTTGACCGAAGTGGGCTTGGGTCAATCCAGCGCCGTCGGTATCGGTGGTGACCCCATCAACGGTTTGAAGCACATCGACGTGATGAAGGCTTTCAACGACGATCCAGACACAGACGCCGTCATCATGATCGGTGAAATCGGTGGTCCAGACGAAGCTGAAGCTGCCATGTGGTGCAAGGCCAACATGAAGAAGCCAGTCGTTGGCTTCATCGCTGGTGTGACTGCCCCTCCCGGCAAGCGCATGGGCCATGCAGGTGCTTTGATTTCTGGCGGTGCAGATACTGCAGATGCCAAGCTGGCCATCATGGAAGAGTGCGGCTTCATCGTCACACGCAACCCATCTGAATTGGGCAAATTGCTCAAGGCTCAGTTGAAGTAATTTCTTTCGAGAATTGCGAATGAAGAAGCGAGCGGTGGTTTCACCGCTCGCTTTTTTTTGAACTCATGCATGGGCTGGTGGTTTGCAACTGCTGCCTAGAATTCGTGCCTTACCTTCCCAAGGATTTCCGATGAAACACACACTACAACGCGGCTTCACCTTGATCGAACTCATGATCGTGGTGGCCATCATTGGCGTGCTGGCCTCAGTGGCTTTGCCCGCTTACCAAGACTACATGGTCCGAGCGCGTGTGAGCGAGGGCCTTGGCTTGGCCGCAGCTGCCAAAACCAATGTGTTGGATGTGGTCAACAGCGGCAACATTGCCACGGCTTCAAATGGCTACAAAGCAGGTTATGCCTTCGGTGGCGCAACCAAGAACATCAGCAGCATTGACATCGCATCTGGTACAGGTGTGATCACCATCACGACCACGGCGGCTGCAGGTGGCGGCAGCTTGCTGTTGGTGCCCTATACCAAGAGCGGCACGACAGACTCAGCCTTACCCGCGTCTACCGCGACCAGCGTGACGGTTGAAGGCGTTGTGCAGTGGAAGTGCATGGCCAAAGGCGCGGATGCTTTCGTGGGCGTGTCAGTGCCCACCGATGCGTTGGATAAGAAGTACGTGCCCAGCGACTGCAAATAAGTCACCACACACATCGAACAAGGCGCCTGAGGGCGCCTTTGTTTTTGCCGCACCTGAGAGTGATAGAAAATCTAGCCATGAATTCGCCTACAGCCCAAAGCATCTTGGTGCGCAATGTCATTCTTGTTGCGTGCATCGCCCTGCCGTGGCTCAACCCATTTGCCAGCAGCCCATCTACATCGGTCCTTCCTTTGCTGGTGAGTTGGATGCTGGCCGCCTGCGCCTTGTTGGCGGTGGTGGAGTTGCCCTTGGCGAAGCCGCGTTGGCCGATGTCCTCGCGTGTGGTGTTGGGTGTGTTGCTGCTGTGGTTATTGGCTTCGTTGCTGTGGGTGCCGCAGGTGGTGGACCGCGCATTAACCGCAGGTTTGTTGGCGTCGCTGATGTGTGTGTGGCTGATGGTGGCTGTTGGCCGGCGTGCTGCGGTAGACGAAGGTTTGCTGCAGTGGGTGGTGTGGGGCTTGATCGTTGCCGCGACCATCAGTGCGGTGCTGGGCATGTTGCAGTATTTGGGTTTGGCACATGGCTTGTCGCCGTGGGTCAACCAACCTTTGAAGGGGGATGCCTTTGCCAATTTGCGTCAGCGCAACCAGTTTGCATCGCTCACCAGCTTAGGTTTGGTGGCCTTGCTGGGCTGGGTGGCGGCACAGGTCAGGCGGCAAACCACGCAGCGTTCCACTTGGGTGCTGGCGGGGGCGTTGCTCAATGTGTTGGCTGCGGGCGTGGCGTGCTCGGTGTCGCGCACGGGTGCCATGCAATGGGCGTTGGTGGGCGTGTTGATGGCGGCTTGGGGCTGGCGCAGCGCTAAGCAAGATGCTGCATCTGGCAAAGGTTTGGTGTGGTTGGCATTGGCCGCGCCCGTGTTGGTGGCCGTGTGGTCGGTGTTGATGCCTTGGTTGGCATTACAAACCACAGGCGAATGGGGCGCGAGCATGATTTTGCGGGTCACCGGCCAAGCGCAAGACTACGCCGCTTGCGGTGGTCGCCGCGTGTTGTGGGCCAACGTCCTGGCCTTGATTGCGCAGCACCCGTGGTTGGGCTGGGGCTGGGGTGAGACCGATTACGCGCACTTCATGACCGGCTACAACAGCCTGCGTTTTTGCGACATGCTCGACAACGCGCACGACTTTCCCTTGCACATGGCGTTGGAGCTGGGCGTGCCATTCGCCTTGGTGGTCATGGTTGGCATGACTGCGTGGGTGCTGCGTCGCAAGCCTTGGCGTGAGCAGCGCGCGTGGCGTGTGATGGCCTGGTGCTTGCTGGTCGTGCTGGGCTTGCACAGTTTGCTGGAGTACCCACTTTGGTACGGCCCGTTTCAAATGACGCTGGGTTTGGCCATTGGTTTGTTGTGGGCGGCCCCTGATGCGTCGGCTGAGGAAGAAGCACAAGAAGGCCCCATGCTGGTCGCAGCATTGCTCTTCATCAGTTGCTTGTATGCCGCGTGGGATTTCAACCGCGTGGGCCAAATTTACCGACAAACAGCCTCGCGTGATGCGGCTTACCGTGACAACCCGCTGCACCACGCCAAGCAATCGTGGTTGTTTAAAAATCAAGCCGACTTTGCTGAACTCACCACACAAACCGTGACGGCTGACAACGCGGCTGAGCTATACCCGCAAGCGCTGCGCTTGATGCACTATTCGCCCGAGCCGCGTGTGGTGCAGCGGGTCATTGACAGCGGTAAGTTACTGGGCCATGACGCGCAAGCGCAAGCCTTGACCGCGCGTTTAGAAGACGTGAAGCAATCGACACCCAGCAAGTAATGCGTGGGTGCATCGGCTTTTAAGACTTGTCGCGCGCTTCCTGTAAAGCCATCAATTTCAAGTATTTGTAGTACGTGCTTTCGGCGTTGTAGACCGCCAAAATAAAACCGTAGCGGCCATCTAAAAAACCAGCCCTGACCACGTAGGTGCGAACGAAAGCCCACAGCCCGTGGCTTATGGCTTTGCTGAAAGAACCCTTGACACCTTTGCTGTCCAAGTCTTTGGCGTTGCCAGAGGCGTAGCGGTTGAGCTTCTCTAGTACGTCATCCAAATCGCGATAGCTGTAGTGAATCAAGCTTTCATTCAAATCAGCTTTTGTGCCATCAACCGTCATGTGTGCATGCAAAAAGTGATGGGTAAAACCAGCTTTTTCACGCTTGACGAGACGCAGTGTGTAGTCTGGTCGCCAGCCACCGTGGTGGATGAATGTGCCGCACAGGCTAGATAGGCGAGGCAAGCGATAACCATCGGCACGGTTGCTGTGTATGGCATTCAGCACCTCGGTTTTTAACGCCGGCGTGATGCGCTCATCTGCATCCAACGACAAAACCCAGTCTGATTTGGCAAGTCCAATGCCGCGGGATTGCTGCGGGCCGTATCCAGGCCAATCTGTAGAAACAACTTGAGCGCCTGCGGCCTCCGCCAGTTGTTGCGTGCCGTCTGTGCTGCCAGAGTCCAAGACGATGATTTCATCGGCAAACGATGCGGATTGAACACAGTCTGAAATGTTGCGCGCTTCGTTTTTCGCCGCAATGATGATGGTGAGCGTTGCCATGGTGTTTGTACGTGTTGGTTGTCAGTCTAAAAGATGGATTCAGTGTGCGACGTAACTGCCGGACTTGCCGCCGTGCTTTTCAAGCAAATGCACATCGGTCATCGTCATGCCACGGTCTACGGCTTTGCACATGTCATAGATCGTGAGCAACGCCACTTGGACGGCGGTGAGCGCTTCCATCTCCACACCAGTTTGACCTACGGTTTCAACGGTGGCGGTGCACTGCACGCTGTGCGTGGCTTCGTCGATGGCAAATTCCACAGCCACACGGGTGAGCGCGAGTGGGTGGCACAGGGGAATCAAGTCGCTGGTTTTCTTGGCGGCTTGAATACCTGCAATGCGTGCAATGCCCAACACATCGCCTTTCTTGGCGGTGCCGCTTTGAATCAAGGCTAAGGTGGCGGGCAACATGACGATGCGACCCGTGGCCACGCCCACGCGCTTGGTGTGGGCTTTGTCGGCCACGTCCACCATGTGGGCTTGGCCTTGCGCGTCAAAGTGTGTGAGTGTGGACATGCTGAAATTTACAACGGGTTAACATGAAAGCTGCATCATACGGTCCGTGGAATCTATGCTTTCATCTCTGACGTCGCCGCGCTTGTTACACCGCCTGGGTGTGTTGGGTGTGTGCGCGGCTTTGTTCCTGTCAGTTGCGCCTACGCATGCACAACTCAATGCCACTCGCTTGCCTAATTTAGGCGATGGTGCAGAGGTGCCGCTGGGCGTCGAGCGCCGCTTAGGCGAGAGCATTGCTCGCGAAATTTACCGCGACCCCGATTACTTAGATGACCCCGTGCTGGGTGACTACCTGCAGTCGATTTGGCAAACGCTGCTGGTGTCTGCCCGCCAACGCGGCGAGTTAACGCCCGAGTTGGAGCAGCAGTTTTCATGGGAAATCTCACTCATTCGCGACCGCAGCATCAACGCATTCGCACTGCCAGGCGGCTACTTGGGCGTGCATTTGGGCCTGATTTCGGCGGTCAGCAGTGCGGATGAATTGGCGTCAGTGCTGGCGCATGAGTTGAGCCACGTCACGCAGCGCCACATCGCACGCATGATTGCGCAGCAAGGCCGTCAAGGTCCGATGGTGATGGGCGCCATGATTTTGGGCATGTTGGCAGCCAGTCGCACAGCAAACGCCAGCAGCATGAGTGCTGCGAATGCCATGATGGTGGGCGGCCAAGCTGCAGTCATCCAAAGTCAGCTCAACTTCTCGCGCGACATGGAACGCGAGGCCGACCGCGTGGGTTACGGCGTGATGACCGAAGCGGGCTACGAAGCCCAAGGCTTTGTCACCATGTTTGAGAAGCTGCAGCAAGCCGCGCGCTTGAACGACAACGGCTCCTTCCCTTACCTGCGCAGCCACCCCATGACCACCGAGCGCATTGCCGATGCCCAGGCGCGTCAGCAGTTGTTGCCTGCGCGTGCCGCTGTGGCGACCACAGCCACGCACGCCATGATGTCTGCCCGTGCCCAAGTGTTGGTCAAACCCGGTGTGGATGTGCTGCGCACCATTGCTGCACAGGCCAATGCCACAACGCTGGCAGCGGCGAGCAAAGCCAAACAAGCGGGTGTGTTGTACGGCGCGACCTTGGCGGAGATGGAGCAGCGTAATTTTGCAGTCGCTCGCCAGCATTTGGCGCGTCTACAAAGCTTGAGTGGCCTAGAACTCAGCGCCTTGCGCGTGGTGCGTTTGCTGGCTGCAGAGCTGGCGCTGGCGTCAGGTGACGCTGCGCAAGCCGTGGGCTTGCTTGAGCCGAAGGCTGCCGTGCCAGCCAGCCATGACCGCGCAACGCGTATGCAGCTGGCACGTAGCCGCGTTGCCACGCAAAAGCCTGCGCAAGGCAAAGTGGCGGCAAGTGAGTTGTCGTTGTGGTTGAACCAGCACCCGCGTGATGCGTCGGCGTGGTTGTTACAGGCTTCCGCCTACGAACTGCAAGGCGATGGTTTGCGGGCCATACGCGCACAAGCGGAAGCGCGCGCCATGGAGCTGGATTACGGCGCAGCCGTGGACCGCTTCAAGGCGGCGCAATCGCTGGCACACCAAATGACAAGTGAGGGCAAGTTGGACCGCGCGGGCCACGTGGAGGCGTCCATCATCGACGCCCGTTTGCGCGAATTAGAGAATTTGCGGCGGGAACAAGCGCTCGAGCGCGGCATCAATTAACACGCCAAACGCCGAGTAAATCAGCGAGCCCAGTAGGGCTGAGCCAAAGCCACGCACCCAAAAGCCTTCTAGCAAGCCAGCAGCGGCCCAGAACATGAAGGCGTTGATGACAAACAAAAACAAACCGAGTGTGAAAAACGTGACAGGCAAGGTCAGCACGACCAAGGCAGGGCGCACGATGAGGTTAAAAATGCCCATGACCAAGGCCGCAGCCATGGCCGCACCAAAGCCCGTGACTTCAACGCCGCTGTAAAGATGTGCCAAAGCCATCAAGGCGGTGGCATGGAGTACCCAAGTTAAAAGTAGTTTCATTGCTCGGTCAGCATAGCATTGCCGCTATCATCCACACCCCGACTTTCACCCTGCTTTTTAGGTAACAGACTCTAACGCGATGGCTGGCATTCACATCACCGACATTGAGGCGGCCATCAACTATTGGCGCGAACAAAAGCCCTCGCCCGATGGCGTCACGCTGGCGCCCGAAATCCGTGCGCTGGCCGAGGTCTACGCGCTGATGATTTATTACCACCATGAAGAAGCGGCTGAAAAAGGGTTTCCGAAAAAAGCCTATGAGGCATGGCTGGGTTGGTATCGCACCACGCCCGACGCGCCTTGCATTGCCATTTGTTCCACCAGCCAAGGCGACGAAGAGTGCAAAGGCTGCGGCCGCACGTTTGAAGAAGTGCAATATTGGCCAGAAATGTCGCCTGGCGAGAAGCGCAGCACGTGGCGACGCATCACCATGATTGGCACCTCTTGGCGGTTCAACAAGTACGCAGAGCGTGCGTTGGCGTGTGCCTCTGTCGATGTGGGCGAGGCCGGCGAAGCTAAATCAGACGCGCAAGAAAAAAGCGCACCTTAAGTGCGCTTTTTCGGTGGGTGCTGCAGCGTTTATTTCCAGCGTTCGCACTCAATGTCAACGGTGGTTTTGCCGTTGCTCATCATCACCACACCTTCTTGAATGGTTGCTTGCAGCTGCATGCTGCGCTCGGCCAGTTTGGCCAAGTCTTGCGAGGCGCTGCTGGGAATGCGCCACACCTGCAAGGTGGTGGGTTTGATGAGTTTGTTTTGCATGTTTTTCCACCAGACATCGCCTGAGCTGGAGAACACATAGAGCATCACTTGGTCGGCCTTGCTGCAGGCTTTGAGCAGCGGCTTTTCTTCGGGCTGACCCACTTCAATCCACAGGCGTTTGCGGCCTGTGAAATCGGTCAGCATCACATCGGGTTCATCGGGGTCAGACAGACCTGCGCCAAAGCTCAGCGTGGCATCACCACCGCACATGTCTTGCAGTTGATGGGCTTGCAAAGACAACGCGACCAAACGCACCATCATGCGTTCGTCGGTTTCGCTGGGGTGACGCGCCAAGGTGAGCGCGTGGTCGGCGTAGTAGCCGTGGTCAATGTCGGCGATCTGAACGTTCGCTTTGAAGATGGTGGATTTGATCGCCATCTGTTTAAACGCGACGCGCCAGTTCGGCGGCTTTGCCCACGTAGCTGCCGGGCGTCATGGCCAACAACCGATCAATGTCCGCTTGCGGAATTTGCAAGGAGGCAATCAAACCGTGCAGCGCTTCGGCCGTGACGGTTTTGCCACGCGTGACTTCTTTGAGCTGCTCGTAAGCGCCTTGCACACCGTAGCGACGCATGACGGTTTGGATGGGTTCAGCCAATACTTCCCAAGCGGCATCGAGGTCAGTCGCCAAAGCTTCTTCGTTGAGTTCGAGTTTGTTCAGGCCCACCATCATCGATTGGTACGCCAAGGCGGTGTAGCCCAAGGCCACGCCCATGTTGCGCAACACGGTGGAGTCGGTCAGGTCGCGCTGCCAGCGGCTGATGGGCAGCTTTTCGCTCAGGTGTTTGAGCACGGCGTTGGCCAAACCCAAATTGCCTTCGGCGTTTTCAAAGTCAATCGGGTTGACTTTGTGCGGCATGGTGGACGAGCCAATTTCGCCAGCCTTCAAACGCTGTTTGAAGTAGCCCAACGACACATAGCCCCACACATCGCGCGACCAGTCAATCAGGATGGTGTTGGCACGCGCCACAGCGTCAAACAACTCGGCCATGTAGTCGTGGTGTTCGATTTGAATGCTGTACGGTTGGAAGGTCAGGCCGAGGCCCAAAGGCGCTGGGGTCTCAACGACTTTGCGGCTGAAGGCTTCCCAGTCGAAGTCGGGCCAAGCGCTCATGTGGGCGTTGTAGTTGCCCACGGCGCCATTCATCTTGGCCATGATGTGCACGCCTGCAATGCGCTCGCGCACTTGGCGCAGGCGCATCACCACGTTGGCTACTTCTTTGCCCACGGTGGTGGGGCTGGCGGTTTGGCCGTGGGTGCGGCTGAGCATGGGTACGTCGGCGTAGGCGTGGGCCATCTCGCGCAGTTTGGCAATCAAGCCATCCAGGCCAGGCAAGATGACCTCATCGCGGCCCGCCTGCAATTGCAGCGCGTGGCTGGTGTTGTTGATGTCTTCGCTGGTGCAAGCAAAGTGCACAAACTCAGCAGCTGCTTCGAGTTCGGCATGGCCTTTGAATTTCTTTTTGATCCAATATTCCACGGCCTTCACGTCGTGGTTGGTGACCTTCTCTTCGTCTTTGATGGCCAATGCGTCTTCGGTGCTGAAGTTGGTCACCAAACTGATGAGATAGTCGCGAGAAGTAGCGCTCAAGGGTTTGAATTCAGCAAAACCTGCATCGCTCAGTGCGATGAACCACGCAATCTCCACTTGCACACGGCGGTGCATATAGCCTTGCTCGCTCATCAGGGGGCGCAGGGCGGCGACTTTGCCGGCGTAGCGGCCATCCAGGGGCGACAGGGCGGTGACTTGGGAAATAGCTTGGGGGGTGCGGGTTGTATTGCTCATGTTGCAATTTTAGGTGCTTGGCCCAAGTGCCATGTATACGCCAAGCTCGCTAAACTAGAGCCTCAACAAATCTATGAAAAACATATGAAACTGATTGGTGCAATTACCAGCCCCTATGTGCGCAAAGTGCGCATCGTCATGGCCGAGAAAAAACTGGATTACCAGTTTGTGACCGAAGACGTCTGGGCTGCAGATACCAACATTGCGGCATCCAACCCTTTGGGCAAGGTGCCTTGCCTCATCATGGAAGGCGGCGAGGCGCTGTTTGACTCGCGCGTCATCGTTGAATATGTGGACACCCTGTCGCCTGTGGGCAAGCTCATTCCAGACCGTGGCCGCGAGCGCGCTGAAGTGAAAACTTGGGAAGCCTTAGCCGATGGTCTGTTGGATGCCGCCATTCTTGCTCGCCTAGAAGCCACCTGGCCCGGACGCCAAGAAGGCGAGCGCAGCCAGGCGTGGATTGAGCGCCAAATGAAAAAGGTTGATGACAGCCTGAGTGCGATGGACCGTGCTTTGGCCGAGCGCAGCAACTGCGTGGGCATTCACCTGAGCTTGGCGGACATCGCTGTTGGCTCCGCCTTGGGCTATTTGGATTTCCGTTTCGCGCACATTGATTGGCGCGGCCAGCACCCCAATCTGGGTGCTTTGTATGAGCGTTTGGCTCAACGCCAAAGCTTCAAAGACACAGCGCCTGTTTAACTGTTCGTGCGTTTTTTGAGCCAGCGCATCAAGCTGCCCACCACGGGCAGCTTCTCGTACAACTCTTCGGCCGCATCCCAATAGTCGCGGTGTACGGCCACGCGCCACACGCCAGCCTCTTCACGCAGCACCAAGTGGCTGGCTCCGCGGATGGTTTGGGTTTGACCCGCATCAAAGCGGCGCATGGCAAACAAAAAGTCCCACGTCACAAAACATTGCGCGCCTTGTTGCACCTGTTGGGTGATGACAAAGCGTGGCGCATCTAGTGCGTCGAACATGTGGGCAAAGATGCGCTCAATGGCGGGCACGCCCTGCACATCGTTGAATGGGTCTTTGAACTGCGCATCTACCGTGTAAATGTTGGCAATCTGTGCCACATCAGCGGGCTGCAGGTGTTCAAAAAAATTCACCACGCGTTGCAGCGCAGCTTCGGGGGTATCAGGTGTTGGAAGGTTCAACGACATGGCGCAACTTCACATGCCCGTGCCACGACGCACCAGCGCAAAGTACCAGCGGTAGGGCAGTATGCGTAGTAACAGCAGCAGTCGTGTGAAGCGTTTGGGAAAGTGAATTTGAAACGCCCCTTTGCGCCACCCTTTGAGAATTTCTTGTGCCGCTTTTTCGGGCGTGATGAGTGCAGGCATGGGAAAGTCATTGCCTGCCACCAAGGGTGTTGCCACAAAGCCGGGGTTGATGATGCTGACACCAATGCCGTGCGGCGACAGGTCGTAATACAACGCCTCGGCCAAGTTGATGAGCGCGGCTTTGGTGGGGCCGTACGCCAAGCTTTGCGGCAAACCACGAAAGCCCGCGACGCTAGAAATGAAACTGATGTGGCCGCGCTGCTGCGGCAGCAGTTCGGGCAGCACCGCATCCAGCACGCGCAGTGCGCCGGTGTAGTTGACCTCTTGATGGCGCAACATTTCTGGCAACGAATACGAGGTGGCACGCACGGACTGATAGTGCCCTGCGCAGTACATCACCACATCCAAGCCTTGTTGTGTCTGCACGTATCTGGCGGCTGCAGCAATGGCTGTGGCATCTCCCACATCCAGCACCACCGCTTGTGCGCTGGGATGTGCATCGACAAACGTTTGCAGTGCCGCCGCATTGCGTGCGGACACGACCACGCGCGCGCCGGCGGCATGCAGGGCTTTGGCGGTGGCGAGGCCGATGCCACTGGACGCACCAATCAACCACACGCTGCGGCCACGCCAATCGGTGATGGGCTGATTCATGGGTTTGAAAAAGAATGACATGTCTGCCCCCGTGTTGGCTCAGGGTTTGAGCAAGGTGTATTGAAACACGTCAATGTTGTGCTGCTCAAATCCGGCTTCGCAGTAGGCGAGGTAGAACTCCCAGATGCGAATGAAGCGTTCGTCAAAACCCAGTTGCAACACCTGCGCTTTGTCGGCCATGAACTGGTGGCGCCAACGACGCAAGGTTTCGGCGTAGTCCAAACCAAAGGCCAGTTCGTCCACCACTTTCAAGCCCGCGCGCTCGGCATGTGCGCGAAACTCGCGCGGACAAGGCAAACAACCGCCGGGAAAGATGTATTGCTGAATGAAGTCGGTGCTCTTGACATAGCGGTCAAACAGCGCATCGTCGATGACGATGGTTTGGATGCAAGCTTTACCGCCAGACTTCAGCAAGCGAGCTACGCTCTCGAAATAGGTGGGCCAATATTCTTGGCCGACAGCCTCCAACATTTCGATGGAGCAGATCGCGTCATACGGGCCGTCGTCAATGTCGCGGTAGTCTTGCAAGCGCAGGTCGCTTGTGGCGGCCAAGCCTTGGGTTTGCATGCGTTGGTTGGCAAACGCCAGTTGCTCGTGGCTCAAGGTGACGCCGCTCATCTGTGCGCCAAACTCTTGGCCGCCCAGCTCGGCCAAAGCACCCCAGCCGCAGCCGATTTCAAGAATGCGGTCACCCGCTTTGGCGTCGACCATGCGCAGGGCGCGTCGCACTTTGGCGGTTTGTGCCTCTGCCATGGGCTTGGTGCGGTCATTGTCAAACCACGCGGATGAATAGTTCATGGTGGGGTCAAGCCACAGCTCATAAAAGGCATTGCCCAAGTCGTAATGTGCGTGGATGTTTTTCTTGCTGTTGCTGCGCGTGTTGCGGTGAAGCAAGTGGCGCACGCGGTAGAACAAGCGGCCCAGCCAGCTGCCAAAGATCAGCTCGTCCATGTCGCGGCGATTGGCGACTAAGAGCTGCAGCAGTTCAGACAAATTGTTGGTGGTCCACTCACCCGCAATATAGCTTTCGGCGAAACCAATGTCGCCCGATTTCAAGGCTTGCGTCAGCGGTGCATAGCTGTGCAAATGCAAGGTGGCGTTGAGTGCTGGGCCTGTGGCGGGTGCTGCGCCGTATTGCGCCACACTGCCATCGGGCCATTGCACATGCAAGGTGCCATGTTGTAAACGTTGTAGCAAGCTCAGCACGCGCCGCGCAGTAGCGGGCATGTCTTGGGGGGCAGAGCGGACGGGTGCCGAGGTTGTGGATGAAGTCATGGCTAGGCTTTGAATCATTTCAACGGGTTACAAAATCTTTGGGTGGCGTGGGCTTGGTGAAAAACGGCACACGCTTGCACCACAACTTCATAGCTTGCCAATGGATGCGCGCCATCACCATGAGCGTCATCAGCGGGTAGGCCCGCAAAGCGCGGCGCAAGGTGGCGCGGGTGATGGGTTCGAGTTGGCCGCTGACGCTGGTTTCGATCAAAGGGCCCAGCGCATCGTCGTGGTCCACGCGCGCCACGGTGTGGTCGGCGGTGCGCATGAAGCGAAAGCGGTAGTCGCCTTGCACGTCGCAAAACGGCGACACATGAAATACCTTATTGGCACGTTGCTCGACACCGTATTGCGGGCGATCTAACAAATAACAATGGCGCTCGCCAAAGGTGTTGTTCACTTCGACCACGATGGCACGCAACGAGTCGTCGGCCGCGTGGCAATACCAAAAGCTGACAGGCTTGAAGGTGTAACCCAGCACGCGTGGGTAGCAATGCAGCCACACCTCGCCCGTGGCGTCGGTGATGCCCTCTTTGTGCAGCAACTCTTCGAGCCATGCCAGTGCGCCGCCCTCTTCGGGTTTGCGGCCATCGCCATGGTCTACATCGTGAAAGCTGATCGTCCCTGCGCGGTTGATGGGCAGCGCCGCATCGCTGGTAGCTTGCAGCGTGCGCATGGGCAACATCAAAAAGAAGGTGTTGTAGTTGAACGCGTGGGGCTTGGGGCGCAAGCGCGTGTGGCGCACTTGACCAAAACCAATCATGGGTTGCGGTGGGTTACTAGCCAACGCGCTTTGCATTGGCAAATGCGTTGTGGTTGCGCTAGCCGCAGCGATGTGCGTCATGTCGGTCATCGTGCCAACGTGGCAAGCAAGCCTTGCGCGGCGGCGCGGCCTGCTTTGAAGCCATCTTCATGGAAGCCATAGCCCATCCACGCACCGGCAAACCAGGTGTGGTGTTGGCCTTGCAGTTGGGGCATGTGGGCTTGCGCTTGAATGGCGGGCAAGTCAAACACGGGGTGGGCGTAGTCGTATTCTCCAATGACGTGGGCGGGGTCAATCTCGTGCACGGGGTTGAGCGACACGATCACGTCTTGTGTGAATGGCAGCGGCTGCAACAGGTTGAGCCAGTAGTGCAGACACACGCGGGTGGACTCGGTGTTGTCATGCGCGGCACGTTCGTAGTTCCATGCAGCCCAGGCGAGTTTTTTCTTGGGCATCACCGACACGTCGGTGTGCAGAACCGCACGGTTGGGGTGGTAGCGAATGGCACCCAATGTGCTTTGTTCTTGCACCGTGGGCTCTGCCAACAGGGCCAACGATTGGTCGGCATGGGTGGCCAAAATCACTTGGTCAAAACGCTCAGCGCCCGCATGGGTTTGCAGCGTCACGCTGTGGGCGTCGCGTTCAATGCGCAGCACGGGCGTGTTCAAACGTTGATCGCCAATGCCCGCCAAAATTTTCTCTACGTAATGGCGTGCGCCACCCGCCACCGTGTACCACTGCGGGCGGTTGTTCACTTGAATCAGCCCATGGTTGTGGCAAAACCGAATCATGGTGGCCACAGGAAACTTCAGCATTTGGTCGGTGGGGCAACTCCAGATGCAACCCAGCATCGGCAGCAAATACCAATCGCGAAACGCATCGCTGAATTTGTGCGAAAACAAAAAGCCACTCAGCGGCTGGGCCAGTTCGTGGTCTTGGTTGCGCTCGGCCAATTCTGTGGCCAAGGTGTTGAAGCGAACCACATCGCGCAGCATGCGGATGAAGCTGGGCTTGAGCAAATTGCGGCGCTGGGCAAACACGGTGTTGAGGTTGGCGCCGTTCCATTCCAACGCACCTTTGCCGTTCTTGTTGGGCACTTGCACCGAGAACGACATGTCGGACTTGACGGTGGCCACTTGCAGTTGTTCAAACAAGGCGATCAGCCCAGGATACGTGCGCTCGTTGTAGACCAAGAAGCCGGTGTCCACACCGTGTGTTTGCAGACCTGTGGCGGTGGGCAAGGTCACGTCCACGGTGTGGGTGTGGCCGCCAAAATAATCGCCCGCTTCAAACAGCGTGATGTCGGCAGCTCCAAACAAATGGTGGGCGGCAGACAGGCCCGAAATGCCCGAACCCACAATGGCGATGCGTGGCTTCATGGCGCAGAGGCTTTCACGGCCAACTGCTTTTCAATCTCTTGCACAAAGCTTTTGTCTTGTGGCCCGGTCATGCTGCTGAAGCTCTTGATGTCTTTGCCGTCGCGGCTGATGATGTATTTGTAAAAGTTCCACTTAGGCGTGGTGCCGGTTTGCTCGGCCAACTGTTTGAACAAGGGCAAAGCGTCTGGGCCGCGCACCGTGGTTTTGACAAACATGGGGAACTTCACGCCAAAGGTGTTTTCGCAAAAGTCGGCGATCTTGGCGTTGCTGTCGGGCTCTTGTGAGAAATCATTGCTGGGGAAACCCAACACCACCAGGCCGCGATCCTTGTACTTGGCATAGAGCGCTTCGAGGCCTTTGTATTGCGGCGTGAAGCCACAAAAGCTGGCTGTGTTCACGACCACCACCACTTGACCTGCGTATTGGCAGAGCGCTTGTGGTTTCTCATCTTGCAGTCGCAACACTGTGTGTTGCAGGATGCGTGGACAAGCACCTGCCGCAGTGGTGGCGTTTTCTGGGGCGCTGTGCGCGGCGCTGAAACCCAAGAGCAGCCAAATGAACAAGAAAACAAAACGGTGCGCCATGGAAAAGCCCTTCTTCAGTAGCGCACAATCATGGCTTAATCTGAAAAATCTGTCTAGGACAGAAGTTATTCTCCATACTCATTTGCGGGGATTGCCATTTATGAACTCACGCGACGACCCTTCACGACTGGTGCTTTCCATCGCTGCTGTCGAACGCGACACGGGCATTGGCAAGGACACCCTGCGCGTGTGGGAGCGCCGTTATGGCTTTCCGGTGCCCGGTCGCGACGCCCATGGTGAGCGCGCCTACCCCATGGTGCAGGTGGAGAAGCTGCGCGTGATCAAGCGTTTGATGGACCAAGGCCATCGTCCTGGCCGCATCGTGGCGCAATCCATCGAGGCATTGCAGCATCTCAGTCGTGGTGAGGCTTCCTTGCAGCCCAGTGATGACGTGCATGCCCAGCCTCTACGCCCAGATTTGATGGCTTACATCGCCATGTTGCAAACGCAAGACCATGAAGGTCTTCGCCGTGAATTTCTCAAAACCTTGTCGCAAGATGGCTTGCAGCGTTTTGTCACCGAGGTGGTCGCGCCCCTCACGGCGATGGTGGGCGACACCTGGGCGCGTGGTGATTTGGCTGTGCATGAAGAACACCTCTACACAGAATGTGTGAGCAGCTTGATGCGGCAAGCCATCGCGGCGCTGCCAAAGCCCGTCAACGGTGGCGAGCCGTCGGTGCTGCTGACCACGTTCCCGCAAGAGTCTCATGGACTGGGCTTGTTGATGGTCGAGAGTTTGTTGACCCTGCAAGGCTGCCGTTGTGTGTCGTTGGGCACGCAAACCCCTGTGCGCGACATTGCCCAAGCGGCCATGGCGCACCGTGTGGACGTGGTGGCTTTGAGTTTCAGCGCCAACATGAAGCCCAACCCTGTGTTGGACGGTTTGACCGAGTTTAATTTGCTATTGCCCGCTTCGAGCCAGATTTGGGTAGGCGGGCAAGCGTCAGTGTTGCGTCGTCGCCAAATCGAGCGCGTGTTGGTGCTGCATGATTTGAATTCGATCGCTGAAGCGGTGAGCCAGTGGCGCCGCCAAAAAACTGAATCTGACAACACGGCCACCTAGAATTCATCCCCATGACTGACACCACTTTGCTTCCCCCAGCCTTCCTTTCCAAGTTGGCTTCACGCCACGACGCGGTGCAACGCGTGGCAGCCTTGCGCGCGCAGGGACCCGTGGTGTTCACCAACGGCGTATTTGATGTGCTGCACCGCGGCCACGCCTCGTATTTGGCGCAAGCCCGCAGCTTAGGTGGCAGCTTGGTGGTGGCGTTGAACAGCGATGCGTCTGCGCGCCGTTTGGGCAAAGGCCCAGATCGCCCACTGAACAACGAGTTGGACCGTGCGGCGTTGATGGCGGCTTTAGAGTCCGTGAGCTTGGTGACGTGGTTTGACGAAGACACACCGCTGGAGCTCATCACCGAGTTGCGCCCCGACGTGTTGGTCAAAGGCGGCGATTACGACATGGGCAAATTGGCGGAAACGCAAGTGGTGTTGGCTTACGGTGGCCGCGCCCAAGCGATTCCGTTTGTCGATGGCTACTCCACCACTGCGTTGGTGAAAAAAATCCGACAAGGGTAAAAGCGCCGCACGGTCGTCGCGTGCGGGCTGGTTCACACCTCAGGAAATACCGCGTGCCATAACGCTTTAATGGCTGAACATTCTTTTTCCAGCTCAACCGTGGGCACTTGCGTGGGTTGTTCGTCCAAGCGCGCACGGTGTTGCACACGGCGCAGTTCTCGGTAGGCGCTGCCAGCCGCTTCGCCCACACCGGCGGGCAGCAAGCCCGCTTTTTCAGCGCTCAGCAACAAGGCAATGTTGCCCACGTTTTCGAGCAAGGCAGGGTGTTGTTGCGCAAACGCCAGCACCAAATACTGGACAGCAAACTCAACATCCACCATGCCACCCGCGCTGTGCTTCACGTCAAACAAATCGGGCTTGACGGTGTGTGCGGCGTGCAGCTTTTCGCGCATGGCCACAATTTCTTGGCGCAGCGCCGTTTGGTCGCGTTTGGCGTTGATGACGTTGGCGCGGACGGCGTCGAAGCGGGCTTTGAGATCCGACGCGCCCAAGCAAAAACGCGCACGCGTCATGGCTTGGTGTTCCCAGGTCCATGCGGTGTTTTCGCCGCGTTGGCATTGGTAGTCTGAGTAGGCTTCGAAGGTTGACACCAACAGGCCCGAGTTGCCGTTGGGACGCAAAGCGGTGTCAATCTCGTACAAATCGCCTTCGCCAGTTTTGACGGTGAGCCAGTTGATGAGCTTACGCACATAGGTCGCATAAATTTCGCCCGCGCGTTCGTGTGTGTCTTCATAGACAAACACGATGTCCAAGTCGCTGCCGTAGCCCAGCTCTTTGCCGCCCAGTTTGCCGTAGGCGAGGATGGCAAATTGCGGCTCGTCGCGGTGGCGTTGTTTGAAGTTTTGCCACACCCAACGGCTGGTGATCTTCAACACCGAGTCAGCCAAAGCGCTCAAGTCGTCGGCCACTTGCTCGACGGTGATGCGGCCTTCCACGTCACGCGCCAAGGTGCGAAACACTTCGGCGTGGTGCGCGCGGCGCAGCAAGTTGAGCAACGTTTCTTCGTCGGCTTGCCCGGTCGCTTGCAGCGATGCGAGACGACGTTCCAGCTCTTGTTCAAACTCGGCAGGCACAAAACGCTCGGCCAACAAAGCTTCGCCCGCGAGCTCGTCAATCACACCCGGGTGCTGCTGCAAATATTTGGCAGGCCAACGTGCCATGCCCAGCAAACGCATCAGTTGCTCGTGCACGCGAGGCCGCTCAATCAACAAGGCCAAATAACTTTCGCGGCGCAACAGCGGCTCCATCCAGTCGCTCCAGCGCACGGCAGCTTCTTCGGTGATGCGGCCATCGTCAATCCACGCATTGGTGCGCTGCAAAAGTTTGAGCAAGCGCTGCACACTGTCGTCGCGCAAGGCGCGCACGCGGGGTTGCTCTGACCAAAGCGCCACGCGCTCGCGCAGATGCACGTTCAGGTCTGGCAGCAAAGACTCTAGGTCTACGTAATCGTTTTGCGCTTTGGGTGTGCAGCCTTTGCATTCGCCGTTGCTTGTGTTTTCTGCTTTGTCGCCCAAGCCCAGCAAGCGGTCAAACTCGTGCGCTACCAATTCCCGGTGGGTGTCGAGTTGGCTCAAAAAGTCGCACACATCGCCATACCCCAAGGTCAGCGCAATCCAGTTCAGGTCGTCGTCGTTGGTGGGCAAGACGTGGGTTTGCTGGTCGTCCAAGTATTGAATGCGGTGCTCGACTTGGCGCAAAAACACATAGGCCTTGGCCAACGCATCGGCGGTCGCGGCGGGCATGAGATTGGCTTGGCTCAGGCGCTGCAAGGCTTGCAGCGTGGGGCGTGTGCGCAATTCGGGGAAGTGGCCCCCGCGCACCACTTGCAGCAGTTGCACCGTGAATTCAATTTCACGAATGCCGCCGCGCGAGAGCTTCACATCGTTGGCGCGTTCAGGCCGACCCGCGCTGCGCGTGACCGAGTGCTTGCGAATTTGTTGGTGCAAACCGCGCAGCGACTCAAACACGCTGTAGTCCAAATAGCGGCGAAACACAAAGGGCAGCACCGTGTCACGCAGTTCAAACGCATTGGCTTGGGCGCTGAAGGGCGCGACCACGCGGCTTTTGAGCCAAGCAAAGCGCTCCCACTCGCGGCCTTGCACCAAGAAATATTCTTCCAGCGATTGGCGCGACACCACGCTCGGCCCCGAGTTGCCGTTGGGGCGCAAAGCCAAATCCATGCGAAAGACAAAGCCATGCTCGGTGTTGTCGCCGATCAGCGCGTAAATCAGTTTGACGGCTTTGGCAAAGTAGTCGTGGTTGCTGATGCGTCCGCGTCCGTCGGGCAGGCCCGTGGTTTCGCCGTCTTCGTCGTACACATAAATCAGGTCAATGTCGCTCGACACATTGAGCTCACGCGCGCCAAATTTGCCCATGCCAATGATCCACAGCACCGCGCGTTCGCCGCGGGGCGTGGTGGGTGTGCCGTAGCTGGCGTCGAGTTGGGCTTGGGCTTCGTGATAGGCCACGTCGAGGGTGAATTCGCCCAGTTCGGTCACGGCGCGCGTCACCACATCGAGGCCTGCACCTTGGTCGCAGTCCAACACCACCAGGCGTTCCATCACCAATTGGCGCAACATGCGCAGGGCGTTGCCGCAGGGCTGGGTTTGGCGCAGCGCCTCAAAACACGTTTGCATGGTGGCCAAGTTCGGCGCACCCGCAGGCAGCAGGTGCAGCTCATTGGCATAGCGGCGGCGCAAACGCTGCACAAAGCGCGAATAAGTACTTAAGTCCTGCATGGAGGGAGGGATAATTCCAGTCACGTTGCTAGCACCATGAAAAATTTGTCTGACTCTGTCAATGCCACCCCCGAATCCAAGGCTTCTGATTTGCAAACCAAATCAGGCTGGCGACGCGCGCTCAACTGGGCTTTAGGCCTGGTTGCATTCGCATGGGTGGTGGTGGTGGTCGCATGGAGCGCCCTGCACATTTTCATTGTGCCCCGAATCGGCGATTACCGTGAGGCGCTGCAAGAACAAGCCTCACGTGCCATGGGTGTGCGCGTGGACATTGGCAGCATCCGCGCCCAAAGCGGTTGGTTGCTGCCGTGGTTTGAGGTGAGCGACATCGTGTTGTTTGACCGCGAAGGGCGTGAGGCTTTGCGTTTGCCCCGCGTGTTGGCTGCGGTGTCGCCGCGCTCAGTCTTGTTTGGCCAGTTTGAGCAACTGGACATTGAGCAGCCTGAATTAGAAATTCGCCGTGATGCCGACGGTCACGTGTGGGTGGCGGGTTTAGACACCGGCGCCGCGGGTGACGGCAGCGGTGCCGATTGGTTCTTCTCGCAACCCGAGTTTGTGGTCCGCCAAGGTGTGGTGCATTGGCGTGACGAAAGTCGCCCAAGTGAGGCACAAACGATCGCCCCGGCGTTGACCTTGCGTGGCGTGGACGTGTCGGTGAAAAACCATGGGTTCCAACACGAGCTGCGTCTGGATGCCACGCCGCCCGATGCCTTGGGTCAGCGCATGTCCGTGCGCGGTAAGTTTTACCAAGTGCCCTGGCAACGCGCGGGCGACACCTCGCAATGGACGGGTGAGTTGTTTGCCGATTTGCCGTATGTTGACATCGCCGCGTTGCGTCAGTGGGTGGCTTTAGACAAAGGCTTGTCTTTGCAAGAAGGCCGTGGCGCGATGCGTGTGTGGACCGATGTGCAAAAAGGGCAGCCCATGGGTGTGACAGCTGACGTCGCGCTAGATGCCGTCACCGCGCGTTTGGGCGCTGACTTGCTGCCTTTGGGGCTGCGCCATGTGCATGGCCGCGTGGGTGCGCAATGGCAAGACGGTGAAGTTGAAATCAGCAGCCAAGACTTGGTGTTTGACACCCAAGAGGGCGAGCACTGGCCTGGCGGCGTGTTGCGTGTGAGCTGGCGCGGTGATGCGTTTGAGTCCGGCACCGTGAGTGCCGACCGTTTGGATTTAGACGCGCTGGCGCAAATCAGCCAGCGCCTGCCACTGCCAGCGCAGTTGCGCGAAATTTTGGCGCGCGTGCAACCTCAGGGCCAAGTCAACCAGCTCAAGGCCACCTGGCAGAAAAATGAAGGTGCTGCCTTGCAATACGGCGCACGCGGTCAAGTGCGCCAACTTTCTCTTCAACGTGACGCGCAGCCAGACAGCCCCTTGGCCAATTTTCCTGGCCTGCAAGCGGCGCAGCTGGAATTTGATTTCACACAAAAAGGCGGCAAAGCACGTGTGAGCATTCACAAAGGCAGCTTGACCTTGCCCGTGGGTTTGGATGAGCCATATCTCGCGCTCGAAGAAGCCTCGGCGCAGCTGGCTTGGCAACTCAAAGGCGATGACGTGGCTGTGCAATTCACACAAGGCCGCGTGGTGAGCGACGATGTGGCTGGCGAATTCAACGGCAACTGGAAAACAGGCGAAGCCGAGGCGCGTCTGCCGGGCGTGTTGGATTTGACCGCCGCCATCAGCCGAGCCAATGTGGCGCAGGTTCACCGCTACCTGCCCAATGCTTTGCCCGTTGATGTGCGCATCTATGTACGCGACGCCGTGCAGGCCGGCGAGGCCAGCCATGTGACCCTGCGCTTGCATGGCAACTTGAATGACATGCCGTTTGAGAACCCCAAACTCGGCGAGTTCCGCATCGTGGCGCAAGTGGCGCAGGGGCGATATGCCTATGTGCCGCCCAAGCCCAAAATCACGCCAACGCTTGCCTGGCCTGCCTTGACGGAAGTGAACGGTGAGTTGGTGTTTGATCGTGCCGCGTTGCATTTCAAAGGTCGCACCCAGTTGGCGGGTGCGCCAGGCGTGACCTGGCAAAAAGTAGAGGCGCACATCCCCAAGCTGGCACAACCCGTGGTGAGCGTGACGGGCGAAGCGCGTGGCCCCGTGGCGCAAGTGCTGGACATGATTGCCAAATCGGCACTCAACGAGTTGACGGGCACTGTGTTGAGCAAGAGCCAAGCAACGGGCGATGCCAATTACAAATTGGCGCTGACCTTGCCCATCGACAAATTAGAGACCTCCAAAGTTCAAGGCAGTGTGGCGTTTGCGGACAACGCGTTGCAAATCATGCCGGGCACCCCTGTGCTCAACCGAACGCGCGGTAACTTGCAGTTCAGCGAGCAAGGCTTTCAGCTCAAAGCGATGCAAGCGCAGCTGTTGGGCGGCGATGCCGTGTTGGATGGTGGTCTGACCTTTGTGGCCACAGACGGTCAATCGCCTTTGCAGCTCAAAATTCGTGGCGACTTGACGGCAGAGGGTTTGCAACAAGCGCGTGAACTGGGCTTTGTGTCACGTCTGGCGCAACGCGCCACAGGCAAGTCGACTTACACCGCAACTTTGGGGCTACGCCGTGGCGAGCCCGAGTTGTTGATCAACAGCGACCTCAAAGGCATGGCCTTGAACTTGCCAGCGCCGCTGAACAAAACGGCGCAGACCACCATGCCGTTGCGCATTGAGTCGCAACTCACGCGTGAATCGCTGCAAGCCAAATCGCGCGTGTTGCAAGACCAAATCAAAGTCACGCTGGGTCGTTTGGTGTCGGTCACATATGTGCGCGATCTCAGTGGGCCACGCGTGCGCGTGGTTCGTGGTGGCATTGCCGTGGGGCAGTCGGTCGTTGATGTGGTGCCCATGCGTGACAACGCGGTGAGCTTGAATTTGCAATTGCCTTCGCTCGACTTGGATGCGTGGAACACCGCCCTTACCCAGCTCACGGGCGTGTCACCGCTCAAGCGCAAACCGGCCACGGCAGCTGTCATCGGCAGCGAAGCCACGGGCGAAGGTGCGCAAGAGTACATGCCCACCTTTGCCGCGTTGCTGGCGGACCAAATCAAAGTGTCTGACCGCATGATTCACAAAGTGGTGGTGGGTGGCACACGCCAAGGCGATTTGTGGCGCTTGAACATCGGTGCCGACGAGCTCAATGGCTCAGCAGAAGTGCGCCCCCCCAACGGCAATGTGCCCGCACAGTTGTATGTGCGTTTGGCGTATTTGAATATCCCCCCCAGCTCGGTGCCCGATGTGGAGCGCTTGTTGACCGAGCAGCCCAGCAGCATTCCCACCTTGGACATCGTGGTGAATGAGCTGACTTTGCGTGGCAAAAAACTGGGTCGCTTAGAAATTGATGCCGTCAACCGCGTGGGCGCAAACGCCGTGCGCGAATGGCGTCTGAACAAATTCAACGTGACGCTGCCAGAAGCCACTTTGACGGCCAATGGCAATTGGGCAACCGAAGGGCCGCGCGTGCGTCGCACGCAGTTCAACTTTGTGTTGGCCATCCGTGACAGCGGCGAGCTGTTGGGCCGCTTGGGCACGCCTGGGGCCATTCGCCATGGCGAAGGACGCCTGGAAGGCCAAGTGTCTTGGCAAGGTTCACCCATCACGCTGGATTACGCCAGCATGAGCGGCAAGATGAATTTGGCGATTGAAAAAGGGCAGTTCTTAAAAACAGAACCAGGCGCGGCCCGCTTGTTGGGCGTGCTCAATTTGCAAGCCTTGCCGCGTCGCTTGACCTTGGATTTCAGCGACTTGTTCAGCGACGGGTTTGCGTTTGACTTTGTGCGTGGCGACGTGCGCATTGAGCAAGGCGTGGCATCCACCAACAACCTGCAAATGAAGGGCGTGGTGGCTGGCGCACTGATTGAAGGCCATGCCGACTTGGTGCGCGAAACCCAGCAACTCAAAGTGGTGGTGGTGCCTGAAATCAATGCAGGCACGGCCTCGCTTTATGTCGCCACCATCAACCCCTTGATCGGCTTGACCAGCTACCTTGCGCAGATGGTGCTGAGCAAGCCTTTGGTGCGCGCCGGGACCAATGAGTTTCATGTGGATGGCACGTGGTCTGACCCGCGTGTGACCAAGGTGGACTGATGCCATTTAACGCTGGAACCCAAGTGCGCCGTTGGGCCTTGTGGGTGCTCTTGGTGGTGTTGGTGCTGTCCATGCTCAGCACCTTGGTGTGGTTGGCGGGGCGTTATGAAGTCAGCCAAGTGCAAAGCCGTTTGGAGCGTGATGCGGCAGACGCGGTGGGTGACATTCGCACCGCCCTCACCCGCAATGTGCAGAGCTTGCAAGCGCTGCAATACGCGGATCGTGCTGCTACTCCTTGGGAGCAAGACGCCCACACATTGCTGCGTGAACACCGTGAGTGGCTGCGTTTGGAGTTGCGGGATACGGAGTTGCGGGTGCTCAAAAGCGTCGACACCCCGTTTCGTGCGCCGGTGTTCAACCGCTTTGGTCGTGCGGCCAACCAGCCCGAAGTGGTGCAAGCCTGCGGTGTGGCGCGTCGTCAAAGCGGTCCCGGTTACGGTGCCAGTACCTATGTGCCGCAAGCCGATGGCTTGGGTTTGGAAATCATGGATTTGTGCTTGCCCGTCATCACCGATGGGCAGCTCACGGGCTACACCGTGGCCACGTATTCCTTGGGTGAAATTTTGGTCAACATGGTTGGCCCGCAACTGACACGCAGCCAAGAGGTGTCGTTCACCGAATCGGATGGCACACGCTTGGCCATGCATGGCACGGCACGCCGTGGCTCACGCGTGTTCATTGCCAAACAGCTGCTGGATTTGCCAGGTCACACCATGGTGTTGCGCTTGGACAGTTGGCGCGGTGCACCCGATTTGTTCCCCAACGTGTTGACCGCGCTGGTCACGGCGATGGCGATTGCCTTGGTCACCGTGCTCATCATGCTGGGGCGTGACATGCGCCGCCGCCAACGCGTGGAGCTGGATTTGGCCGACGCGCTGGCCTTTCGCAAAGCGATGGAAGATTCGCTGGTCACGGGTTTGCGCGCGCGTGACAACGAAGGTTGCATCACCTATGTGAACCCCGCGTTTTGCGAGATGGTGGGCTTTGAGGCCAAAGAGTTGATCGGCCGCGGTATTCCTGCCCCCTATTGGCCGCCAGAGATGGTGGACGAATACGGTCAGCGCCAAGCCTTGCGGTTGGCAGGCAATGCACCGCCGCGTGAAGGGGTGGAGTCCGTCTTCATGCGCAAAAACGGCGAGCGTTTTGCGGTGATGATTTTTGAAGCCCCGCTCATCAACGCCTTGGGCGAGCAAACTGGTTGGATGGGCGCGGTGTTAGACATCAGCGAGCAGCGCCGCGTGGAAGAAGTGTCGCGTGCCAGCCAAGAGCGTCTGCAAGCCACGGCGCGTTTGGCCACGGTGGGTGAAATGGCGTCGCTGTTGAGCCATGAACTCAACCAACCGTTGGCCGCGATTTCCAGTTACGCCACGGGCAGCATGAACTTGTTGCAAGAAGCCGCTGTCAAAGATCCGCAATTGGCAGAGACGCTCAGCAGCGCCATTCAACGCATTGGGCAGCAAGCGGAGCGTGCGGGCAAGGTCATCAAGAGCGTGCACGACTTTGTGCGTCGCCGCGACCAAGCGCGCGAGGCCGTCACGCCACGCGCCTTGTTGGATGACGTGATGCCTTTGGTGATTTTGCAAGCCCGTAAGTTGGGCGTGCGCGTGGTCGTGCAATGCCCGCCTGATTTACCCACCGTGTGGTGTGACCGCACCATGGTCGAGCAAGTGCTGCTGAACCTGTCGCGCAATGGCATGCAAGCCATGGCCGATGACACGCCGAACAAAGTGCTCACGCTCAGCGTGCGTCCCGCCGCGTCAAACGCCATCAGCCGTTGGCTTGAGTTTTCAGTGGCCGATTTGGGCCAAGGCATTCCTGAGGGCGTGTCCGAAAAACTCTTCACACCCTTCTTCACCACCAAAGAAGAAGGCATGGGCTTGGGCTTGAGCCTGTGCCGTACCGTGGTGGAACAGCATGGCGGGTTTTTGGGGCACCGCCCCAACACGCCGCGCGGCACGGTGTTCAGCTTCACCCTGCCACAATCGTCACCCGAGACCTGACACATGCAACCCACAGAAGACGCTTTGGTTTTTATTGTTGACGACGACGCTGGCGTGCGCGAAGCCTTGGCGTGGCTGCTGCGCTCGCGTCGCTTGCCCAGTCAATCCTTTGAAAGTGCCGACGCCTTCGCTGAATTCTTGGATGCGGGCAGCAGCCCGTGGCAGCCCACGCAGCCTGGGTGTTTGCTGCTCGATGTGCGCATGCCCGGCATGAGTGGTTTGGCTTTGTTTGAGCAACTGATTGAACGCCAGCTGTTGGATGTGCTCCCCGTGATTTTCTTGACGGGCCATGCCGACGTGCCCACCGCCGTTGATTCGGTCAAGCGCGGTGCTTTTGACTTCTGTGAAAAACCGTTTTCAGACAACGCCTTGGTAGACCGCATTGAACAGGCCTTGGCGCGCTCGGCGCAAACCTTGCAAAGCTTGCGCACCAAACAAAATCTGCAACACAACTTGGCAGACTTGACCGAGCGCGAGCGCGACGTGATGCACTTGGTAGTGGAGGGTTTGCCCAACAAACTGATCGCAGATCAGCTCGATATCAGCGTGCGCACGGTGGAAGTGCACCGCGCCCGCGTGTTTGACAAAATGAATGTGAAGTCGGCCGTCGAGTTGGCCAACTTGCTGCGCGGCGAGTGAGTTACGGCTTGTCTTTCGCGGCTTCTTGCTGCGCCGCTAGGTGCTCTGCTTCGGCCTCTGCACGACCCGAAAACATGGTCCACCACACGATCACTACCAAGATGCAACCTGCGCCCAGCGCTTCTAGCAAAATTAACAGCATGAGACAAATCCTGTGGCGTTTGACGTGGGCCTTGATTGTAGGAAGCTTGGTGGCTTGCGGCACCACGCGCCATGCACCTGTGAGCGACTATGGCCGCACGTCGTCTTCTGCTGCGCGCACCCCTGCGGATGCGCCGCGTGCGACCGGCAGTTTGGCGGGCACGCCTGGCACACCTAGCCCGCAACAAAGTTATCGCAGCCGCTGGGTGGCTGCGTCGTGGAGCGAGGTGCCCGGCTGGCAAAACGACCAAATGCAAGACGCATGGAATGCGTGGCTGCAAAACTGCGAACGCCCCGGCCCTTTGTTTGCGCCTCTTTGCAAAGATGTGCGTCAGCTCATGCTGGGCAGCGACGATGACCGCCGCCTGTGGATGATGGGCCGCTTGCAGCCGTATCGGGTTGAATCTTTGGATGGTGCGAGCGACGGTTTGCTCACCAGCTATTACGAGCCGTTGTTTGATGCGTCGGCCCAAATGCGCCCCGGTTTTGAAGTGCCTTTGTACGCGCCGCCCGATGGCTTGGCCGAAGCGCGCCGCGCAGGCCGCCCGTGGTTCAGCCGACAAGAGATTGACACAAACCTTCAAGCGCGTGATGCCTTGCGTGGCCGAGAAGTGGCGTGGCTCGCTGACCCGATTGACGCCTTGGTGTTGCACATCCAAGGTTCGGGCCGCGTGCGCATCGCCAACCCCGATGGCACCACGCGCATCGTGCGCTTGGCGTTTGCAGGCTCGAATGAACAGCCCTACCAAAGCGTGGGCCGTTGGTTGTTGGACCGTGGCTTGATTCGCGATGCTTCTTGGCCCGGCATCAAAGCCTGGATCGTCAGTACCCAACAGAGCAACCCGCGTTTGGTGCAAGAGATGTTGTGGAGCAACCCCCGCTATGTGTTTTTCCGCGAGGAAGCACGCAGTGCCGCCGAGGCCGACCTGGGGCCACGCGGCGCACAAGGCGTGCCCTTGACTTCTGGCCGCTCGATAGCGGTGGACAAAGACTCGATTCCTTATGGCACACCGGTTTGGTTGGCCAGTGCGGGGCCCAATGCCAACTTGCAGCGCTTGGTGTTTGCGCAAGACACGGGCAGCGCCATCGTGGGCGCGGTGCGGGCCGATTACTTTGCCGGCACAGGGCCAGAGGCTGGCGATTTTGCGGGCCGCATGAAGCAGGGCTTGCGTTTGTGGGTCTTGTGGCCCCGGTAAATTAAATATTAATACCTATTAAAATAAGGGCTCATTCAACTTTATTAATTGTTTTATATGAAAAAACTAGTGATTGCAGCCATTGTGCTCAGCCTGACGGGCTGTGCGATTCAGCGTTTTGATGTTCGTCCCGACGTACACAACGCACCAACACATGATGACGTGCAAACCTTCTGGGTGGCGGGTATCGGTCAAAGCGAAGAGATTGATGCTGCCAAAGTGTGCGGCGCTGCATCCAAAGTGCAACGTGTTGAAACACAAATGACGGCAGGCAACGTAGGCCTGACTATTTTGACTTTGGGCATTTATTCCCCACGTCAAGTTCGTGTTTATTGCACCCGTTAATTGTTAGGACAGCATCATGAAAAAAATCATTCTTCCTTTGATCTTGGTTGCCACATTGGCTGCTTGCTCAACACAAACCGCCTACATCAACGGTCAGACAGGCAAGTTGGGCAAAGAAGACATGCAAACTTTCTTTGTGAGTGGCTTGGGCCAAACCCAAACCATCGACGCGGCTGCCGTGTGCGGTGGCGCTAACAAGGTGGTCAAGGTTGAACGCCAGACATCATTCTTGAACGGTCTCTTGGGTATGTTGACCAGCGGTATCTACACACCGTACGACGCCAAGGTGTACTGCGCAAATTAAGTTAATTGCGTATTCCTGAAGCCCCGTGATCACGGGGCTTTTTTTATGCCAGTTGGCGATTATTTTTTCAAATGCGTCAGTGGCAAAGCGCCGCTGGCTTTGACTTCGCCCAAGGAAAAACTGGTGTGAATGTCTTTCACATGCGGCAAGTTGATCAGCACCTCGCGTGCAAATTGGCTGAAGCTTTCTAAGTCCTGAGACACCACTTGCAGTTCAAACGTGCCCGTGCCGCTGATGTAGTGGCAAGCCACGATTTCTGGAATTTTGCGAATCGCCACTTCGAGTTTGCGCGCCACATCGCCTGTGTTGCGTTCGGCATCCACACGCACAAAAGCCAGCACGCCCAAACCAATTTTGTGGCGGTTGATTTCAGCGCGGTAGCCCGTGATGTAACCCTCTTCTTCGAGCACACGCACACGCCGCCAACATGGCGCGGCGCTCAGGCCCACGCGTTGCGCCAACTCTGCATTGGTCAGGCGTGCATCGGCTTGTAATTCGCCCAAGATGGCAAGATCAAATTTGTCGAGTGTTTCCAAGCTTGCGCTCCTTTGTTTCGTTTCGTGAGAATTTTAGAAAGAATCTTGCGGAAAGAGGATGATTTAGAGCGAAAAACGCAAACCTTTATCTGGGTTGCAACCCTACACTTTGCTTCAAACACAAAACAAACGGAGACACCGATGAACGCACCCTTGCCTGAGCACATCCGCCGCGCACTTGACACCGTGACGCTGGACGACAAATACAGCCTGGATGTGGGTCGTGCTTTCATGAGTGGCGTGCAAGCGCTGGTCAAGCTGCCCATGTTGCAACGCCAACGCGATGCGCTGCAAGGCAAAAACACAGCAGGCTTCATCAGCGGTTATCGCGGTTCTCCGTTGGGCACTTATGACCAATCGTTGTGGAAAGCCAAGCCTTACTTAGAAGCGCAAAACATTGTGTTTCAACCGGGTGTGAACGAAGAGCTGGCCGCCACCGCGCTGTGGGGCACGCAGCAACTTGGGTTTGCGCCGCAGGGCAGCAACAAGTTTGATGGTGTGTTTGGCATTTGGTACGGCAAAGGTCCGGGCGTGGACCGTTGCTCGGATGTGTTCAAACACGCCAACATGGCGGGCACCACCGCATGGGGCGGCGTGCTGGCCGTGGCGGGTGACGACCATGTGGCCAAAAGCTCCACTGCCGCACATCAAAGCGACCACATTTTCAAAGCCTGCGGCACGCCTGTGTTCTTTCCGAGCAGCGTGCAAGAAATTTTGGATTTGGGTTTACACGCCATCGCCATGAGCCGCTTCAGTGGCGTGTGGTCGGGCATGAAGACGATTCAAGAAATTGTGGAGTCCAGTTCCACCGCGGTGATTGACCCGCACCGTGTGAACATCGTCATCCCTGAGTTTGAAATGCCTGCGGGTGGCCTGCACATTCGCTGGCCTGACACGGCGTTGGAACAAGAAGCGCGTTTGTTTGACTACAAGTGGTACGCCGCCCTTGCCTATGTGCGAGCCAACCGTTTGAACCACAACGTGATTGAAGGCCCGAACGACAGACTCGGGTTGATCGCCAGCGGCAAGGCCTACAACGACACGCGTCAAGCCTTGCTCGACTTGGGACTGGACGATGCCACGTGCCGTCGCCTTGGTATTCGCTTGCACAAGGTGGCCGTGGTGTGGCCGTTGGACGCCCAGCTCACGCGCGAGTTTGCCCAAGGCTTGCAAGAGATTTTGGTGATTGAAGAAAAGCGCCAAGTCATTGAGTACCAACTCAAAGAAGAGCTGTACAACTGGCGTGCCGATGTGCGCCCCAATGTGCTGGGCAAGTTCAACGACATGGGCGGAGACCAAGGGCCAGACAGCCTTTTCGGTGGCGGCGGCGAATGGTCCATGCCCAACCCCAGCGCCAACACCTTGCTGCGCGCCAATGCCGACTTGAACCCCGCACTCATCGCCAAAGCCATTGCGCAACGCGTCTTGAAGCTCGGTGTGGACGCTGACACCACCGCACGCATCAACGCGCAGTTGGCCATCATCACGGCCAAAGAACAAGCCCTGACGGCGGTCACGTTAAAGGCCGATCGCATGCCTTGGTTCTGCTCGGGCTGCCCGCACAACACCTCCACCAAAGTGCCCGAAGGTTCGCGCGCGATGGCCGGCATTGGCTGTCACTTCATGGTGTTGTGGATGGACCGTGACACAAATGGCTTCACACAAATGGGTGGCGAGGGCGTGCCTTGGGTGGGCCAGCAACCGTTTGTGAACGACCAACACATCTTCGCCAACTTGGGCGATGGCACTTACTTCCACAGCGGCATCTTGGCGATTCGCCAAAGCATTGCAGCGGGTGTGAACATCACCTACAAGCTGCTCTACAACGATGCGGTGGCGATGACGGGTGGTCAACGCGTGGGCGAAAGGCCGGAGGGTCACAGCGTTTTGCAAATCGCGCAAAGCATGAAAGCCGAAGGTGCGCAACGCATCACCGTGGTGACGGATGAACCTGAGAAATACGAAGGCGTGGGTTTGGTCGATGGCGTGGCGGTGTTCCACCGTGATGAGCTGGATCGCATTCAACGCGAGATGCGCGAGATCAAAGGCTGCACGGTCATCATTTATGACCAAACTTGCGCTACCGAAAAACGCCGCCGTCGCAAACGCGGCACCATGGCCGATCCAGCCGTGCGCGTGATGATCAACGAACTCGTGTGCGAAGGCTGCGGCGACTGCGGCGTGCAAAGCAACTGCATGAGCGTGGAGCCGCTGGAAACCGAATTCGGTCGCAAGCGCACCATCAACCAAAGCACGTGCAACAAGGACATCAGTTGCGTGAAAGGCTTTTGCCCCAGCTTCGTCACGGTGGAAGGCGGCAGCTTGAAGAAGAAAGCCAAAGGCGTGTCGCGCATGGCGTTGCCTGCGCTTGAATTGCCCGAGCCCAAGTTGCCCGACACCACCCACGCGTGGGGCATGGTGGTGGCAGGGGTGGGAGGCACAGGCGTCATCACCATTGGCCAGTTGTTGGGCATGGCCGCGCACATTGAAGGCAAAGGCATCGTCACGCAAGACGCGGCAGGCCTTGCACAAAAAGGCGGCGCCACTTGGAGCCATGTGTTGATTGCCGATCACCAAGACGACATTCGCACCACGCGCGTCAGCTTGGCCGCGGCAGATTTGGTCATTGGTTGCGACCCCATCGTGGTGGCTGGTAAAGAAACTTTGCAACGCATGCGCGAGGGCCGCACGCATGTGGCGCTGAATGCGCACAGCGCACCCACGGCGGCTTTTGTGCGCAACGCCAATTGGCAAAACCCGGGTGAGGAATGCATGGCCGAAATCGTGCACACCGTGGGTGTCCAAGGCGTGCGCACGTTTGATGCCGACCGTGTGGCCACGCAAGTGCTGGGCGACAGCATTTTTGTGAACCCAATGATCTTGGGTTTCGCTTGGCAACACGGCTGGGTGCCCTTGGGGCTGGACGCCTTGATGCGCGCGATGGAACTCAACGACATGGCCGTTGCACAAAACAAAGCCGCGTTTGAATGGGGCCGTCATTGCGCGGTGCATTGGGAGGCCGTGCAAGCGTTGCTCGCGCCTGAGCAAGTGGTGCAATTCCACAAGCCTGAAGGTGTGGAGGCGCTCATTGCCAAGCGCGTGGCCTTTCTCACCGACTACCAAAACGCGGCTTATGCCAACCGCTACCGCGCTGTGGTTGAACGTGTGCGCGAGGCGGAAGCACCGCTGCACAAAACCACGCTGACCGAAGCGGTGGCACGCAACCTCTTCAAACTCATGGCCTACAAAGATGAGTACGAAGTGGCGCGCTTGCACACCGATACCGCTTTCTTGCAAAAGATCGACGGGATGTTTGAAGGCAACTACACGCTCAACTACCACTTGGCCCCGCCGTTGACCGCCAAGACCAACGCCAAGGGCGAGTTGCAAAAGCAAAAGTTTGGACCGCTCATGCTCACGGGCTTCAAAGTGCTCAAACATTTCAAGTGGCTCAGAGGCAGCGCTTTGGATGTGTTTGGCTACACAGAAGAACGCCGCACCGAGCGTGCCCTCATCCAGCAATACCGCACAAGCGTGGATGTGTTGGTGAGCCAGCTCAACGCCAGCAACCATGCGTTGGCGGTCGAGATCGCGCGAATCCCTGAACAAATCAAGGGATTTGGCCATGTCAAAGCGCGCCACCTAGCGGCTGCCCGTGAGAAGTGGAACAGCTTGAAAGCCCAGTGGTCGGTCCAGAACTGAGAAACTAAGCCAGCCGCATACAATCCGCGGTTGGTCTGCTAGGGCGTTTTGCACCCTGGCAGCCGTCCCTCAATTTGGAGTTTGACCGTGTTGATTTCTTCTGCTTTTGCCCAAACCGCTCCTGCCGCTGCTGCAGGCAACGACATCATGTCTTCTCTCCAAGGCATGTTGCCTTTGGTGTTGATGTTTGTGGTGTTGTACTTCGTGATGATTCGTCCACAAATGAAGCGTCAAAAAGAACACAAAGCCATGATCGAGGCCATCGCCAAAGGCGACGAAATCGCCACTGCTGGCGGCTTGCTCGGCAAGGTGACCAAGTTGGCTGAAGCCACGGTGACCATCGAAATCGCTGCTGGCGTGGAAGTGCAATTGCAACGCCAAGCCGTGGTGCAAGTGCTGCCCAAAGGTACTTTGTAATTTTTAGCCACGAGACGACGAAGCGATCATGAACCGTTACCCCCTTTGGAAGTACGCGATCATCGTGATCGCTTTGTTGATTGGCAGCATTTACACACTGCCTAACTTTTTTGGTGAAGCGCCTGCGGTGCAGGTGTCGGCTGCCAAGTCGTCTGTCAAAGTTGACCTGGCGGTGCAAGACCGTGTGCAAGCTGCTTTGGCAGCCGCCAACCTCAGCCCCGATGTGGTGGCGTTGGACAACGGCTCGCTCAAAGTGCGCTTTGACAGCACCGACAAACAGCTCAAAGCCAAGGACGCCATCCAGCAAGCCTTGGTACCCGACGCGAACGATGCCTCGTATGTTGTGGCTTTGAATTTGTTAGCCCGCTCACCCGCGTGGCTGACCTCGCTCAATGCAGCGCCCATGTATTTGGGTTTGGACTTGCGCGGTGGCGTGCACTTCATGTTGCAAGTGGACATGCCTGCGGCCCTGACCAAAAAGGCCGAGTCTTTGGCAGGCGACATTCGCACCGGCTTGCGTGAAAAGAACGTGCGCCACAGCGGCATCAGCCGCAACAACCAAACCATCGAGATTCGTTTCCGCGACATGGAAACCCTCGAGGCTGCACAACGCGTGATTCAAGACCAGTTCTTGGATTTGCAAACCACCAGCGCCCCCGATGGCGCTGACGTCAAGCTCACCGCGGTGATCAACCCTGTGGCTGCCAAGCGCGTGCAAGAGCAAGCCATCAAGCAAAACATCACCACTTTGCACAACCGAATCAACGAGTTGGGCGTGGCCGAACCTGTGATTCAACAGCAAGGCACCGACCGCATCGTGGTGCAACTGCCTGGCGTGCAAGACACGGCCAAGGCCAAAGACATTTTGGGCCGCACTGCCACGCTGGAAATCCGCATGGTGGACGACAGCGCCGAAGCCCGGACGGCAGAGTTTGGCAATGGCCCTGTGCCGTTTGGCACCGAGCGCTTCATGGACCGCAACGGCCAAGCGGTGATTGTGAAAAAGCAAGTCATCTTGACCGGCGAAAACCTCACCGATGCACAACCTGGCTTTGACACACAAAACCAAGAAGCTGCCGTGCATCTGACGCTTGACGCCAAAGGCGCACGCATCTTCAAAGACGTGACCCGCGAGAGCGTGGGCAAACGCATGGCCATCTTGCTGTTTGAAAAAGGCAAGGGCGAAGTCGTCACCGCGCCTGTGATTCGCAGTGAAATCGGCGGTGGTCGTGTGCAAATCTCAGGTCGCATGAGCACCGTGGAAGCCAACGACACCGCGTTGTTGTTGCGCGCGGGCTCATTGGCCGCACCGATGGAAATCATCGAAGAACGCACCATTGGCCCCAGCCTCGGTGCTGAAAACATTGCCAAAGGTTTTAACTCCGTCACTTGGGGCTTTGTGGCCGTGACCGCCTTCATGTGTATCTATTACATGTTGTTTGGTGTGTTCTCTAGCGTGGCCTTGGCTGTGAACTTGTTGCTCTTGGTGGCGGTGCTCTCCATGTTGCAAGCCACGCTCACCTTGCCCGGTATGGCCGCGATGGCTTTGGTGTTGGGTATGGCGATTGACGCCAACGTGCTGATCAACGAACGTGTGCGCGAAGAGTTGCGCAACGGTGCTTCGCCCCAATCGGCGATCCACGCCGGTTACGACCGCGCTTGGGCCACCATCCTCGACTCCAACGTCACCACCCTGATTGCAGGCTTGGCCTTGTTGGCCTTTGGCTCTGGTCCTGTGCGCGGCTTTGCCGTGGTGCATTGCTTGGGTATTTTGACCAGCATGTTCTCGGCAGTGTTCTTCTCGCGCGGCTTGGTCAACGTTTGGTATGGCCGCCAAAAGAAATTGCAAAGCGTGTCCATTGGCACCGTGTGGCGCGCCTGATCGCTTAGCGACAAGAAAGAGATTTGAGTCATGGAATTTTTCAAAATCCGTAAAGACATCCCGTTCATGAAGCACGCGGTGGCGTTCAACGCCATCTCGTTCATCACGTTTTTGGCGGCGGTGTTTTTCTTGTTCAGCCGTGGTTTGCACCTGTCTGTCGAGTTCACGGGCGGCACGCTGATGGAAGTCAGCTACAGCCAACCTGCTGACCTCAACGCCGTGCGCGACCAAATCGCCAAGCTCGGTTTCTCCGACGTGCAAGTGCAAAACTTTGGCACCGCACGCGATGTGATGATTCGCATGCCTGCGGTCAAAGGCCAAAGCTCTGCCCAGCAAAGCGAACAAGTGTTGAATGCACTCAAAGCCACCGACGCCAATGTGCAACTGCGCCGCACCGAATTTGTCGGCCCCCAAGTGGGCGATGAGTTGGCCGCCGATGGCCTCAAGGCCTTGGCCTTTGTGGTGGTGGGCATCATGATTTATTTGGCCATGCGCTTCGAGTGGAAGTTTGCCGTGGCCGCCATCATCGCGAACTTGCACGATGTGGTCATCATCTTGGGCTTCTTCGCGTTCTTCCAGTGGGAGTTCTCGCTGCCTGTGTTGGCCGCGGTGTTGGCCGTGCTGGGCTATTCAGTGAACGAATCGGTGGTGATCTTTGACCGTATCCGCGAAAACTTCCGTCGCTACCGCAAGATGGATACCGTCCAAATCATCGACAACGCCATCACCTCCACCATCAGTCGCACCATCATCACCCACGGCTGTACGCAGCTCATGGTGTTGTCGATGTTGTTGTTTGGCGGTGCCACCTTGCACTACTTTGCGCTGGCGCTGACCATTGGCATTTGCTTCGGCATTTACTCCTCGGTGTTTGTGGCCGCAGCCATCGCCATGTGGCTGGGCATTCGCCGCGATGACTTGATCAAACACACCACCAAAGTGGCGGGCGATCCGGATGACGAAAATTCGGGCGCTGTGGTTTAAGCCTTTGCGCTGCCCATGAAAAAAGCCGGTTTGCGAACCGGCTTTTTTGTGTCTGCGTTTTGTTTAGATTGGCTTAATGCGCCACGCGATCCGCATCGTCACACAGCTCATCCAGCACCAGTGCATCGGGCTCTAGGCCGATGCTCCAGTACACCATCAAGACAATGATCTTCAGGTCGTCCAAGTCCATGGGGTGACCAGGGATGGCCATGGCGCGGTCCATCACGATTTCGCGCATGTGGGGCGACAGCACATCCGCAGACTCAAGGAAGTTGATGAAGCCCAAGCAGGCCGCACCCAAGTGGTCTTGCTCGGCCACCGAGTACACGCGCATGCTGTGGGCCGATTCGGTGTGGTGTTCGCGTGCGGATTGGCCGATGTCAATCAGCTCGGTTTTGTGCGACGCCAAGTTGAGCTCGTCGAGCCACGACAAAGCTTGTTGGATGTCTTCTACGTTAAAACCAGCAGCGCTGAGTTTGCGGCCCAGCTGCTCTAGCTCGGGACACGCATCGCCTCGCCAGTAGTTTTCATAGACGAATACGAGCACTTCAAACATGGGGCCAATATACATGTTTTTTGTTTCGGTCCTGTTCACAAACATCGGTGTTCACCCTTAATCACGCCATGGCCAAGCGCTGAAACAAACCACCAGGCAAGCGGCCCAGTGCCCCGTCTAGCTCTAGGGTCAGTAGCTGCGCTTGCAGCGTGGCCGTGTCTAGCCCGCAGCGGGCTTGCAGGGCGTCTAGGCTGACAGGCGCGTAGCCCATGTGAGCGAGCAGAGGGTGTTCATCATCAGGCGGCGTGCCATTCGCGTCGCCCATGGCGTCGGCAAATAAGTTGACCTGCTGTTGCGGTGCAAGCTGCAGCTCTTCCAACACGTCTTGCGCGTTCTCGACCAACTTGGCGCCTTGGCGTATCAGCGCATGGCAGCCGTGTGATTGCGTGGCGTGGATGGAGCCCGGAATGGCCAGCACTTCGCGGTTGAGGTCGAGCGCCATCTTGGCGGTGATGAGCGAGCCCGATTTCAAAGCCGCCTCCACCACCAACGTGCCCAAGCCCAGCGCCGCGATGAGGCGGTTGCGTTTGGGAAAATTGTGCGCGAGTGGCGCGGTGCCAAGCAAGTATTCGCTGATGAGCAAACCGTTGAGTGCGATCTCATGCGCCAGCGTTTGGTGCTGACGCGGATACACGCGGTCCAAGCCCGTGCCGACCACAGCCACGGTGTGCCAGTGCTGTGCGCGTGTGGATGCCCCATCGCGAACTTTGCCGCCACGCAACGCGCCTTGGTGTGCTGCGCCATCCACGCCCAGCGCCAAGCCCGAGACCACGCACAAACCTGCCGCGCCGAGTGCCTCGCCAAACTGCTCTGCCGTTTGTGTGCCTTGAGGCGTGGGGTTGCGGCTGCCCACGATGGCGATGGCGTTGCCTAGCGCTCGCGCGGTTTGGCCCGCCACATAAATCATCAGCGGTGGGTCGGCCAGTTGCAGCAGCTCGCTGGGGTAGCGCGCATCGCCCAAGGTCCATAGCGCGTGGCTGTGTGTGTCGGGTTGGTGCATCAGCCATTGGTGGGTGCGCACACATTGCACGGCCAGTTCGTTGGGTACCCTCAACAGGGCTTGGGCTTGTTGGGGGGTGACTATTTGGCCCAGCGCGGCTTCTGTTTGTTCAAACACCGCTTGCGGGCTGCCAAAGCAGCTTAGTAATCGACGGGCCGCGTCGTTGCCAATGCCCTCGGTCATGCTCAGGCGCAGCCATGCGCGCAACTCGTCTTTGTCCATGCGACCCTCCCGTGGAATGAAAAATCCATTGTCAGAATGGGTGTCACGAATAGGCGAGCCCGAAGGTCGAAAACTTCAAAACCGGAGACAATAAAGCCATGCCCAAGTTAGACATCCTTCGATACCCCGACCCCAAGCTCCACACCGTGGCCAAGCCCGTCAAAGACATTGACGCGCGCATCAAAACCTTGATCGCCGACATGCTGGAAACCATGTACGACGCCAATGGCATCGGCCTAGCCGCCACGCAAGTGGATGTGCACGAGCGTTTGGTGGTGATTGACACCTCTGAAGAGCGCGACGAGCCTATGGTGCTCATCAACCCTGAAATCACATGGATGGGTGACGAGCGCGTGAAAGGCGACGAAGGTTGCTTGTCGGTGCCCGGCATTTACGACGGCGTGGAGCGCGCCACGCAGGTGAAGGTCAAAGCCCTCGACGAGCACGGCAAAGAACGCACCATCGAAGCCGAAGGTTTGCTGGCCGTGTGCATTCAACACGAACTGGACCACTTGTTGGGCAAAGTGTTTGTGGAATACCTCTCGCCCTTGAAGCGCAACCGCATCAAAACCAAAATGCTCAAAGCTTTGCGTGACGACGAATAAATGAGTCAGCTTTTATGAGTGATTCATTACGCGTCATCTTTGCCGGCACGCCCGAATTCGCGGCAGAGGCCTTGGCCAAAATCTTGGCCGCCGGTCACACCGTGCCCTTGGTGCTGACTCAGCCCGATCGCCCTGCAGGACGTGGCATGAAGCTGCAAGCCTCTGCCGTCAAGCAACTGGCCTTGCAGCACAACATCCCTGTGGCGCAACCTTTGAGCCTGCGCCTAGACGGCAAATACCCCGACGATGCAGCCGCTGCACAAGCCGCGATTGCTGAAGCCAAAGCCGATGTGATGGTGGTGGCGGCCTATGGCCTCATCCTGCCGCAGTGGACTCTGGATGCGCCACGTTTGGGTTGCCTGAACATTCACGCCTCGCTGTTGCCACGCTGGCGTGGCGCTGCGCCCATTCACCGCGCCATCGAGGCGGGTGACGCGCAAACCGGCGTGGTCATCATGCAAATGGACGCAGGTCTCGACACCGGCGACATGCTGCTGACCGACGTGCTCGACATTGCGGCGGATGACACCACCGCCAGCCTGCACGACCGCTTGGCCGACATGGGCGGTGCCTTGGTGGTGCGCGCTTTGGCCGACGCACAAGCAGGCAAATTGCAACCGGTGAAGCAGCCCGAAACTGGCATTACCTACGCGCACAAAATTGAAAAATCCGAAGCCGCGGTGGACTGGCAACAGTCCGCAGAGGCGATTGGCCGACGCGTGCGTGCGTTCAACCCATTCCCTGCGGCCTCGGCGCAGCTGGGGGCTGACGTCATCAAGCTGTGGCGTGCCACCGTGGAGACAAGCGCGCACAGCCAACAGCCAGGTACGGTGCTGAGCGCCGACGAACACGGCGTGCGCGTGGCCTGCGGCCAAGGCGTGCTGTGCGTGACCGAGCTGCAACGCGCAGGCGGTAAACGCCTGAGCGCGGCCGACTTTTTGCACGGCTTCGCGCTCACCCCCGGCCAATGTTTTGAACCTCACGTTTCGCACAAAGTCGACTGATGTTTTGGCAACGTAAGCTCTACCAACACCCGGAGTTCAAACTTGGCGTACAAGACTACGCCCAACAAGCCTTAGGACAAATGGCCTGGGGCTTGATGACGGGCGTGACCATGGTCAAGTCCGGAATGAGTGTGTTCGAGTCGGTGGCGATGACGCTCTTGGTCTATGCGGGCAGCTCGCAGTTAGCCGCGATTCCATTGATCGCTGCTGGCGCGCCTGCATGGGTGATTTTGGCCACCGGGTTTTGCGTGAATTTGCGCTTTGTGGTGTTCAGCTTGCACCTGCGCCCGTACTTGATGCACTTGTCACGTGGCGCGCGCATGGTGGTCGGCTATTTCATCACGGACGTCACGTATGTGTTGTTTACCAAACGCTTTCATGCGCCAGCCACAACCGAAGACGAACGAACCACGCAGCAAGCTTACTTGGCTGGCTCTAGCTTTTTAATTTGGGCAGTCTGGATGACGTCGAGCTTGGTCGGCGTGGCTTTGGCCAACATCATTCCGCCCACATGGGGTTTGGGTTTTGCAGGCATTTTGTGTTTGCTGGGCATTCAATGTTCGCTGGCGAGTTCGCGCTTGCGTGTGTTGGCGTCCGTGGTGGCCGGCGTGACAGCGGTGTGCGTTTATGCCCTGCCGTTGAGGCTCAACATCGTGACCGCCATTGCCGTGGCCGTGCTGGTGAGCATGTTGGTGGAGCATGCCAAGGCGGCCCCCACAAAAGGAGGCCACGCGTGATCGACATCGACTGGTGGACCTTGGGTGTGATTGTGGGATTGGCCCTCGTGACGGTCGTCTCACGCAGCTTTTTCTTTTTGTCTGACAGCGAATGGGACTTGCCGCACTGGGCGCAACGCGGTTTGCAATACGCCCCCATCGCGGCGCTGTCAGCCGTGATCGTGCCGGAAGCTGTGATGACGCAAGGCGCGTTGATTGCCACTTGGCAAGATGCCCGCATTTTTGCGGCAGCGGCGGGTGTGGCGGTTTACTTTGCCAAGCGTGATGTGCTCCTGACCATCGTGCTCGGCATGGCGGTGTACTTGCCGCTGCACATCGGACTGGGCTGGTAAGCCACAGCCCTGCGCGGCTTAGTCGCGTGTCAATTAGCCGCGGACAAACAAGGTGACGAGTTCGTCAGCCCCCACTTGGCGGCTCCAGTGGCCGTGTACCTTGGCGTCAAACGTCGCGCCTGCAGGCAACACATCGGCCGAATAAAAGTGCTCGCCTGGGCCAAAGATGCGCGACGTGCCGTCTTGCAAAAAGATTTCCATCTGACCTTCCAACACAAACAACCACTGCGGGTTGTCAGTGCAATGAAAATCGCTTCGAAACCCTACAGGACTGCGGCGTAGCTGAAACCCACCGCTGGTCATGAGGGGTGACAAACGCGCTTGCGGCTTGCCTTCGGACAGCGCCACCGTTTCTTCGCGGAAACGTGCGAAGCCGTCGGTGTCGGTGAAGAGGATGACTTTGTTGAATGTGCTCATGCGCGTACTTTAGCGCGACTGCATGGGTTTGCTGTTTACGCGCACGAGACAATCATTGCTTGCGCGAGCCCTGAGCTTGTTCACAATCAAGGTTTTACACAGGAGCATCCCCATGAGCAAAGTAGCAATCGTCACAGGCGCCAGTTCTGGCATTGGCAAGGCGTGCGCGTTGGCTTTGTTGGCTGAGGGCTGGCAGGTGGTGTTGGTGGGGCGTCGCGCGGATGCGCTGCAAGCCACCGTGCAAGCGGCGGGCGTGCACGCAGGCAATGCGCTGGCCGTTCCTTGCGATGTGAGCCACGAGGACGATGTGGCCAAGTTGTTTGAGCAGGTGCGCGTCAACTACGGCCGCTTGGATTTGTTGTTCAACAACGCAGGCATCTTTTTGCCCGCCACCATGCCCGGTGATTTGTCGGGGGCTGATTGGCGTCGTTCGGTGGATGTGAACTTCAACGGCGCGTTTTATTGCCTCTCGCACGCGTTCAAGTTGATGAAAGAACAAAGCCCACAAGGCGGTCGCATCATCAACAACGGATCGATTTCGGCTCACGCCCCGCGCCCGGGCTCGATCGCCTACACGGCCACCAAACACGCCATCACCGGCATGACCAAAGCGGCGTCGCTGGATGGCCGTGCGTTTGACATTGCGGTGGGCCAGATTGACATTGGCAACGTGGCCAGCGACATGACCGAAAAGTTTGCTGCAGGTGCTTTGCAAGCCGATGGCAGTGTGAAGCCCGAAGCCCGCATGGACATGCAGGGCGTGGTGGACAGCTTCATGGCGATGGCGCGTTTGCCGCTGACGGCCAATGTGCTGTTCATGACGGTGATGGCCACCAAAATGCCGTTTGTGGGGCGTGGGTAACGCGTGAGTCGTGTGCGAGAGAGGCGCGTTTGGGTTGCCAATTTCGCGCAAGCTCGAACTTTTAGAATAGCCCTAGTTTTTACTTTTACCGCTTACACCCATGAACGTCATTCGCTTCTCTGATTTGTGCGCCAACGGCTCGGCCAAAGGCAAACGTGTGTTCATCCGCGCCGACCTCAACGTGCCGCAAGACGATGACGGCCAGATCACCGAAGACACGCGCATCCGCGCGAGCGTGCCTGCGATTCGCATGGCTCTCGAAGTCGGTGCGGCTGTGATGGTCACGTCCCATTTGGGCCGCCCCACCGAGGGTGAATTCAAGCCCGAAGATTCATTGGCCCCTGTGGCTGAGCGTTTGAGCGAGTTGCTGGGTCGCCGCGTGCCGCTGATTTCTAACTGGGTGGACGGCGTGACCGTCGAGCCAGGCCAAGTGGTGCTGCTGGAAAACTGCCGCGTCAACAAAGGCGAGAAAAAGAACAACGACGAATTGGCCCGCAAGCTGGGCGCGTTGTGCGACATTTTTGTGCACGATGCTTTTGGCACATCGCACCGCGCCGAAGGCACCACCTACGGCATCGCGCAATACGCGCCCGTAGCCTGTGCCGGTCCTTTGTTGGCCGCCGAGATTGACGCCATCACCAAAGCCTTGGCCAACCCCAAACGCCCACTGGCCGCTATCGTGGCGGGCAGCAAGGTCAGCACCAAGTTGACCATCCTCAAGAGCTTGGCCCACAACGTGGACCAGCTCATCGTGGGCGGCGGCATTGCCAACACCTTCATGCTGGCCGCTGGCCTGAACATCGGCAAGAGCTTGGCCGAGCACGACTTGGTGGACGAAGCCAAAGCCGTGATCGAATTGATGAAGTCACGCGGTGCCGAAGTGCCAATCCCCACCGACGTGGTAACTGCCAAAACCTTCGCGGCGGACGCTGTGGCCACCGTGAAGAAAGCCACAGACGTGGCCGACGACGACATGATTTTGGACATCGGCCCAGAGACTGCTGCCAAGCTGGCTGCGCAGCTCAAGCAAGCAGGCACGATTGTGTGGAACGGCCCCGTGGGCGTGTTTGAATTTGCGGCATTCGAGAATGGCACCAAAACCATTGCCCACGCCATTGCCGAATCCAGCGCCTTCAGCATCGCAGGCGGTGGCGACACCTTGGCAGCTATTGCCAAGTACGGCATCGAAAAACAAGTGGGCTACATCTCCACTGGCGGCGGTGCTTTCTTGGAAGTGCTGGAAGGCAAGACCTTGCCTGCGTTTGAGATTTTGACCAAGCGCGCTGCGGGTTAAAACTCACCAAGCACAAGCAAACGCAAACAACTGTCGGCTCATGCTGTCTTGGCTGATGGGTCGCCAGCCTTCAGACACTGGCAGGGCTTTGATGGCGGGGCCGTTGCCCATTTTGTTGGGGTGGCTGGTCGCGCTGAGGGTTTTGTATTTGCCTTCGGCGCAGTCGTAATCGATGTTTGACTTGACCGATTGCTGACCTGTTTGGTCTGGCGCTTGTAGGTCGTACACCACCCACACGCGGCGGTTGTTACCCATTTTCGCAATGGCACTGGAGTCGATGTACACGGTGGCCACTTCGTTGCGCGTGACCGTGACCCACATGGCGTGCGATGCGGTGGCTGCAGCGGCCAACAAAAACAAAACAATGAACTTCATGGGCATGGAGCGTACAAGAAAAAGCCCCGCAAATTCGTGAGAACTTGCGGGGCCGAGAAGGCTGGGTGCTTAGGCCTTCATCGCACGAGGGCTAGTGACCTTGCCGTCGTAATTGGTCCAGCTGTCGGTCTTGAAGTCATACAGCTTGCAGTCGCGTGCTGTTTGGAAGTACCAACGCCAAGAGAAAGGCTGAACGATGATCCGCTCTGGCAGCAACTCTTCGAGTTTGCTTTGCGCTTGCTTCAGTTTGTACAGAGGAATGCTCATGTCCAAGTGGTGAGCGGTGTGCTCCATGATGTGGTGCATCAGCGCGCCAATGTTCAAGGGGAAGGTCAAGTGCACGGTGGTGGACACAAAAGGCGAAGCCTTTGACCAGCCGGTGCGCTCTTCGTGCCAAGACACGTCCACATGGGTGTGGTGCACATACACCACAAAACCAATCATGGTCACCCAGAAGAAGAAGGGCACGCCCACGCCCATCAATAAGATGTAGCCGATGGTTTGCTCAGTGGCGATTGCCGCCCAAGCCATGACAGCGATCCAAACGATGGCGAATGCAGTGATCAGCAAGCAGTCTTTGATAAAGATAGGACGGCGTGTGGGCATGTTCTTTTCGTTGGGGAACACCATCTTGTTCCACCAAATTTCGATCATGTAGTACAGGCCAGGCGCCCAGCCGCTGCGGTACACGCGGTCACGCAATTTTTCGAAGGGGCTCAGGGCTTCGAACTCTTCGGGGGTGTAGGGTGCCCACACGAAGTCGAAGTTTTTGAGGTTGGTGTAGCCGTGGTGCACCACGTTGTGGCCGATGTCCCACAGGCTGTAGGCGGTCAACGAGGGCAAGAAAGCAATGCGGCCCAACCACTTGTTCAGGTTGCGGTGCGGTGTGAGGCTTTGGTGACAAGCGTCGTGGCCCAAGATGAACAAGCGGCCAATCACAAAACCTGCTGCGCAGCCGCTCAAGAGCTTGGCCCACCAAGATTCGAACAGCACGGTGCCTGCCATGAGCGCACCCCACAGCACGTAGTCAACGACGAGCATGACGATGGCCAGCGCCGTGGTGCGCTCGGCCAAAGGAATCAGCCATTCGCGCATGACTTTGCGGTGCGGCATCGGTTCGCCGGGGAGGATAGGTTGGATATTTGTGGTCATAGAAGATGAATCTTAGGTGAGCTGTGATGATGCGCACTGATTTGCATCAATTAGTGACAGATTATCGCTGTTTACGCACATGAATGGGTGTTTACCCGCCAAGCCCCTTATCAACCAAAGGCTGATAAGAGGTCCAAAGCATGCGTTCTTGCCTGTGGATATGTTGAAGCACGCCGTAGTGGCGTGCTTTAAGCATGTAAGAATCAAGCAAACAAAACACATCAGGAGACACAGAACATGGCACGTCACGCTACCAAAATTGTTGCTACTTTAGGCCCAGCTTCCAGCGATCCCGCGTTGCTGGAAGCCATGATTCGCGCCGGCGTGAACGTGGTTCGCCTGAATTTCAGCCACGGCAAAGCGCAAGACCACATTGACCGCGCCCGACTGGTGCGCGAAGCCGCCGCCCGCGCAGGCCGCGAAGTGGCCATCATGGCCGACCTGCAAGGCCCCAAGATTCGCGTGGGCAAGTTTGTGGACGGCAAGGTCATGTTGGAGAACGGCGCCAAGTTTGTGTTGGACGCCTCGCGCACCGAACCCGGTGATTTGCAAGGCGTGGGCTTGGACTACAAAGAACTGCCCCGCGACGTGAAGCCCGGCGATTTGCTGTTGCTCAACGACGGCTTGATTGTGTTGACGGTAGAGACCGTGCGCGGTGAGCAAGTGCACACCACGGTGAAGATTGGTGGCGAGTTGTCGAACAACAAAGGCATCAACAAACAAGGCGGTGGCTTGACCGCGCCAGCCTTGACGGCCAAAGACATGGAAGACATCAAAACCGCGATGAGTTTCCAAGCCGACTACCTCGCGGTGAGTTTCCCCAAAAACGCTACCGACATGGAAATGGCGCGCCAGCTGGCCAACGTGGCGGGCGCTGAATACAAACACAAGCCGGGCTTGATTGCCAAGATTGAGCGTGCCGAGGCCATCCCGTTGTTGGACGAAATTTTGCGAGCCAGCGACGGCATCATGGTGGCGCGTGGCGATTTGGCGGTGGAGGTGGGTAACGCCGCCGTGCCCGCGCTGCAAAAGCGCATGATCAAGCTCGCACGCCAGCACGACAAAGTGGTGATCACCGCGACCCAAATGATGGAAAGCATGATCACCAACCCCGTGCCCACCCGCGCCGAGGTGAGTGACGTGGCCAACGCCGTGATTGATGGCACAGACGCCGTCATGCTCAGTGCCGAAACTGCCGCAGGCAAATACCCGCTTGAGACCGTGCAAGAAATGTCCAAGATTTGCGAAGCCGCTGAAGCGGCCGAAGATGTGGAATTGGACGCCGACTTCAAAGGTCAAACCTTCACCCGCATTGACCAAACCATCGCCATGGGCGCCTTGTTCACGGCGCACCACTTGGGCGCCAAGGCCATCGTGGCTCTGACCGAATCGGGCTCCACCGCGCTGTGGATGAGCCGCCACCGCATTCACATCCCCATTTACGCGGTGACCACCAAAGTGGCTTCGCAACGCCGCATGGCTTTGTTCCGCAACGTGCGCCCCTTGCTGATGGACACCAGCGCCGACCGCGACACCGCTCTGGCCCAAGCCGAAGCGCACCTGAAGCTGCGCGAAATCGTGGACACCGGCGATGTGTACGCCATCACTTGCGGCGACCCCATGGGCACGCCAGGCGGCACCAACATGCTGCGCATTTGCGAAGTTCGCTAAAGCATCTTGCACGGCGGGTGGGCTTTTGGGCTTGTCAGCTGTGCGTTGAGCTGTCGCCTTTAAAATTGCCAGCAGTTACATAAGTTTTTAATTTTTGAGGATTTCCCCATGGCACTCGTATCAATGCGCGAACTTCTGGACCACGCTGCAGAGCACGGTTACGGCATTCCAGCTTTCAACGTCAACAACTTGGAGCAAGTGCAAGCCGTGATGATGGCGGCTGACGCCGTGGGCGCGCCCGTCATCTTGCAAGCCAGCGCTGGCGCACGCAAATACGCCGGTGAGCCTTTCATCAAGCATTTGATTCAAGCCGCCACCGAAGCCTACCCACACATCCCTCTGGTCATGCACCAAGATCACGGCACATCGCCCAAGGTTTGCCAAGGCGCGATTGACCTTGGCTTTGGCTCCGTCATGATGGACGGCTCGTTGATGGAAGACGGCAAAACGCCTTCTAGCTTTGAGTACAACGTGCAAGTCACCCAACAGGTGGTGGCCATGGCGCACAAAGTGGGCGTGTCGGTGGAAGGTGAATTGGGTTGCTTGGGCAACTTGGAAACCGGCGAAGCCGGTGAAGAAGACGGCATCGGCGCGGTGGGCAAACTCGATCACAGCCAAATGTTGACCGACCCTGAAGAAGCTGCGCTGTTTGTGAAAGCCACGCAACTCGACGCCTTGGCCATCGCCATCGGCACCAGCCACGGCGCGTACAAGTTCACACGTGAACCCACGGGCGACATCTTGGCCATCAGCCGCGTCAAAGAAATTCACGCCCGCATCCCCAACACCCACTTGGTCATGCACGGCTCTAGCAGCGTGCCGCAAGACCTGTTGGCGATGATCAACCAATACGGCGGTCAGATGAAGCAAACCTTCGGCGTGCCCGTGTCTGAAATTCAAGAAGCCATCAAGCACGGCGTGCGCAAGGTCAACATCGACACCGACATCCGTTTGGCCATGACCGCTGCGGCTCGCAAGTTCATGTTCGAGAACCCAGAAAAATTCGACGCCCGCGAATGGCTCAAGCCAGCCCGCGAAGCCGCGATGAACATCTGCAAACAACGCTATTTGGAATTCGGTTGCGAAGGCCAAGGCAGCAAGATCAAAGGCGACAGCCTCTCTGTGGTGGCGGCGAAGTACGCCAAGGGCGAACTCGCTCAGTTGGTGAAGTAATCCATGACAGCTCTGCACACCTCTGCGCTCACTTCTTTGCCTTTGCTCGCACGCGGCAAAGTGCGCGACAACTATGCCGTGGGCGACGACCGCATCTTGATGGTGGCTTCAGACCGCATCAGCGCGTTTGACGTCATCATGGGTGAAGCTATTCCGGGCAAGGGCGAATTGCTCACCCAAATGGCTTTGTTTTGGTTCGGCAAACTCGGCCACATTTGCCCCAACCATTTGACCGGCGAAGCCCCTGAAAGCGTCGTGAGCGCGGACGAAGTGGCGCAAGTCACGGGCCGCTCCATGTTGGTCAAACGCTTGAGGCCCATCCCCGTGGAAGCGGTGGTGCGTGGCTATTTGGCGGGCAGTGGCTGGCAGGAATACCAAGAGAACCAAGCCGTGTGTGGCGTCAAGCTGCCCAAAGGTTTGAAGAACGCCAGCAAGTTGCCAGAGCCCATCTTCACACCCGCTGCCAAAGCAGCTGTGGGTGACCACGACGAGAACATCACCTACGAACAAGTGGTCGAGATGATTGGTGGCGGCTTGGCCGAGAAAATCAAAACCGTCAGCATCGCTTTGTACGAAACCGCGCGCGACGTGGCTGCTGCCAAAGGCATCATCATTGCCGACACCAAGTTTGAGTTTGGCCTCGATGCCAACAACGACCTCGTGTTGATGGACGAGGTGCTCACACCCGACTCTTCACGCTACTGGCCTGCGGACAGCTACGCGCAAAGTTTCAAAGACGGCGTGAACCCACCGAGCTACGACAAGCAGTTCTTGCGCGACTGGCTAGAAACCGCCCAAGTGCAAGGCAAGCCGTGGAGCAAGTCACCCCCTGCACCGCATTTGCCGCAAGAGGTGATTGCCCAAACTGCCGCCAAGTACCAAGAAGCTTGGGAGCGGTTGAAGGACTAACGCCTTCGGTGCTGCGATCAGTTCAGCGCCATGCTGAGCTTGCGGCGGTAGCGAGAGATCATTTCCAACAAGGGGTCTTCTTGCACCGCAGCTTTGCCGGTTAACTCGATGCCGCCTGCGGATTTGCCGAAGGCGGCATCGTCCGTTTTGGGCTTGGGGGGCGTCATCAGTTCCAAGATGGACACATAGGTTTTGCGCGCCACGTCGTTGTTCCATGTTTTGTCGCGCATGATGATTTCCAGCAACTCGTCCATCGCGTTTTCAAACAACTCAGCGGCAATCAACACGCGCGCTTTGGCCAAGCGGGTCTCGAAGTCGCGTTTGTTTTGGGCGATGGCGGCATCGAATTGTTCAAACGTCCAAGCGGCGCGTGGGTCAGTTGACACAAACTGCAAGGCTTGCAACCAGTAATTGAGCGCATCAAAGCGCAGTTGCAGCGGGATTTCGCTGAGCTTGGGTGCCAATGCCGCTTGCGCTTCTTCCAACTCGCCTACCGAAATCAACAACTTGACCAAGTTGTAACGGGTTTCGTCGTCAGCCGTGTTGAGGCTCAAGGCCTCTTGCAGCTTGGCGATGGCGGCTTGTGCATCGCCTGCGTTGATGAGTTGCTCGGCTTCTTGGGCATCGGCTTGAGCCGCCATTTCGTTGTCAGATGGCAAATGCTTGTCTAAAAACTCGCGGACTTTGCCCTCGGGTAGCGCACCCATGAAACCGTCGACGGGGCGGCCACCCATCAGCAAGATGCAGGTGGGCAGGCTTTTGACGCCAAACGCGCCGGCCAGCTGCTGCTCGGTGTCGGCGTTGATCTTGACCAGTTTGAAGCGGCCTTGGTAGTCGGCTTCCAGCTTTTCCAGCACGGGGCCTAGCGATTTGCAGGGCGCGCACCAATCGGCCCAGAAGTCCACCAACACGGGGGTGGTTTGTGAGGCGGCGATCACGTCAGCCTCGAAATTTTCCATCGTCACATCAATCATGGGGGTCCCGTCTTAAAATTCGTCTTTGCTCACACACAGCCACATCATGACCCAGTGCCAAGTCGGTGTCGTCATGGGTTCCAACTCTGATTGGGACACCATGCAACATGCAGCCCAGATTCTCCAAGAATTTGGCATCACTTTTGAAACCCGTGTCGTTTCGGCCCATCGCATGCCCGATGACATGTTTGCGTATGCCGAAGCGGCGCAGGGCCGTGGCTTGCGCGCCATCATCGCAGGTGCGGGCGGCGCAGCCCATTTGCCCGGCATGATTGCCGCCAAAACCATCGTGCCCGTGTTGGGTGTGCCGGTGGCCAGTAAACATTTGCAAGGCGTCGACTCCTTGCACAGCATTGTGCAAATGCCCAAAGGCATTCCGGTGGCGACCTTTGCCATTGGTAATGCGGGTGCTGCGAATGCGGCTTTGTTTGCCGTGGCCTTGCTCGCATCGACCGATGCGGTCTTGGCTGAAAAGCTGCAAGCCTTCCGCGGAGCGCAAACCGAAGTGGCGCGCAACATGACGCTGCCACCCGTATGAGCACCACCCTGAAGCCATTGCTGCCCGGCTCGACCTTGGGCGTATTGGGCGGTGGCCAGTTAGGCCGCATGTGGGCGCATGTGGCCCAACGCATGGGCTACAACACCGCTGTGCTCGACCCCGATGCACAAAGCCCCGCAGGCTTGGTGAGCCATCACCACATTCACACCGATTACTTGGATGCCGCAGGCTTGAAGCAGCTCGCTGCCGTGTGCCAAGCGGTGACCACCGAATTTGAAAACGTACCCGCCGATGCGCTGGCGCAACTCGCCGCTACTTTGCCCGTGTCACCCGCCGCATCAGCCGTGGCCGTGGCGCAAGACCGTGCGCGTGAGAAAGCCCACTTTGTGAAATGCGGCGTGCCCGTGGCGCCGCATGCGGTGATCGACACACCAGAGCAACTCGCCGCGGTGAACGACAACTTGCTGCCAGGCATTTTGAAAACCTCCCGCATGGGCTATGACGGCAAAGGCCAGTTGCGCGTGACCACGCGTGACGAGCTGAACGCCGGTTGGACCAAGCTAGGAAGCGTGCCGTGCGTGCTGGAAAAAATGTTGCCCTTGGCCAGCGAGTGCTCGGTCCTCGTGGCGCGTGGTCGCGATGGCACGATGGTGAACTTGCCCGTGCAACGCAACTTGCACCGCGACGGCATCTTGGCCGTGACTGAAGTGTTTGCTGGCAATGTGCCTGAAGCCCTGGCGCAGCAAGCGATTGAAGCCGCCAAAGCCGTGGCGCAAGAGCTGAACTACGTCGGCGTGTTGTGCGTGGAATTTTTTGTGTTGGCTGATCACTCGTTGGTCGTCAATGAAATTGCCCCCCGCCCCCACAACAGCGGCCACTACAGCCAAGACGCCTGCGATGTGTCGCAGTTTGAGCTGCAAGTACGCACCATGGCCGATTTGCCTTTGACGCAACCGCGTTTGCACAGCCCTGCTTTCATGCTCAACTTGTTGGGCGATTTGTGGTTTGCCAATCCATCAAACGCCAACGCTTCGCAAGTTGAGCCAGCGTGGCAAAAAGTGCTGGCGCTGCCCGGCACGCACTTGCACCTGTACGGCAAACACGAAGCGCGTGTGGGCCGCAAGATGGGCCACCTCAACATCACCGCTGCTACGCCAGAAGCTGCACGTGCCGTGGCCTTGCAAGCTGCCGCCATTTTGGGTATCGCGCCATTTTGATGACTGCGTGTCAGCAAACACGGCTCGTCGCGCGTTAAGCAAAGCCCATGATTCTCAACGGCCAGCTCCCCACATCCATCGCCGCTGCTGCACAAGCTTTGCAGCGCGGTGCGTTGTTGGGCTTGCCGACAGAGACTGTTTATGGTTTGGCTGCGGACGCTGGCAACGACGCAGCTGTGGCGAAAATTTTTGATGCCAAAGGCCGCCCCGCCAACCATCCGCTCATCGTGCATGTGGCCAGTGCGCAAGGCGTGCAGCGCTTTGCCAGCCGTGTGCCCGACTTTGCGGAAAAACTCATTGACGCGTTTTGGCCCGGCCCCTTGACCCTCATCTTGCCGCGCCGCGCGGAAGTGGCGGCGGTAGCCGCAGGCGGACAAAACTCCGTGGGCCTGCGTTGCCCCTCACACCCCATTGCCCATGCCGTGCTGCAAAGCGCCGAAGCCTTGGGCGTGTTTGGCGTGGCCGCACCCAGCGCCAATTTGTTTGGGCGCGTCAGCCCCACCACCGCAGCGCATGTGGCGGGTGAGTTTGGCGACGACTTGCTCATCATTGACGGCGGTGCATGCGATGTGGGCATCGAGTCCACCATCGTTGATTGCACCCGCGCTGCGCCCGTGCTGCTGCGCCCCGGCGTGTTGACGCCTCAACAACTAAGCGATGCGTGCGGTGTGACGGTCATCACACCCAACACGCCAGATGCCGATGCGCCCCGCGCCTCGGGCACCCTTGAGTCGCACTACGCGCCTGCTGCCACAGTGCAGCTGATGACGGCGGCTGATTTACAAAAGGCAATAGACGCACATGCCAACGAAAACGTGGCGAACAACGTCGACGTCGTAGCCCATCCAACCGTCGCCGTGTGGGCACGCAGCCCCGTACAAGTGCCTGCAGCCAAGGCGAATCAGTTCATCTGCCAGGCCATGCCCACATCAGCACAAGACTGCGCCCACCAACTTTTTGCCCAACTGCGTGACTTCGATGCCCAAGGCGTCGCTCACATTTGGGTCGAAATTCCGCCCCCAACCCCCGAATGGGATGGCGTGCGCGACCGCTTGACGCGGGCCGCCACACCAACTCGTTAAACTAACGTGGTACTCAAAGAGAGCCTGTGATGAACCCAATTTTTAGCCGAACCCTTAAAGTCTTGTGTGTCGTAGCCGTAGCGGGCGTGCTTTCAGCCTGTGGTGCGGGTAGCACGGTGGATCCGTTCAGGCCAACGCGAGTGATTGGTTTGGGGGATGGTTATAACGATCCAACGGCGACAGTTCGAGAGGTTGGCAGCACCACGGGTACTGTGGTTGAGCAAATGGCGACATCTTTTGGTCAGTCCAATGTTCTGAATAAGGGCGTTACTGGCGCACGCGTCGCTGATCTGGCTGCCCAAATTGATTCAGTGGGTAGTTTTACAGCTGGCGATTTGGTCGTGATCACGATTGGCACCTTTGATGTCAAAGCGGGTGCCGTGCCTGCCACTGAAGCGCAAACATTGGTGACCCAAGTTCAGCGCCTCAAGACAGCAGGTGTCAAACATATTCTCATCATGCCTGTGCTGGATATTTCCAAAACGCCTTGGGGCCGCGCCACCAGTTTTGATCCAACTGCGACGCCTACGGTGAGTTTGACGAATACTTTCAACATGGAAGTATTGAGTGCTTTGAGCACGGCGTTTGGTGGACAAACCCCGAATACGGTGATTTACGCTAATGCTTCTGGCGTGACTTCGTCGTTTTTGACTGTCACATCTGCTGCTTCGGTCAGTCCGTTTACAGTTACAGGCTTCTATCGCACTGACGTTAATCCTGTTGTTCCTGTTTTACCTGCATGCGGTGATGCGGCTTTATTTGTAGGGTGCGATGTCAGCGTAGCCAATACGAGCTATGCAACCATGTTGTTTGCCGACGGCATTCATTTGACGCCTGCAGGCAACCGCTGGGTCGCATCGTATTTGTACAACGCCACCGCCCAAGGCTGGCGTTAATTCGAGGCTGATGCCTTGCGTCCAAAGCGCAAGCGCATCGCCAAAATACTGGCGGCCAACACCAAGGTGATGATGTTGGCAATCACGACGGGCCAGGCTTCAATCAGCAAGCCGTAGGCCAACCACAGCGCAATGCCTAGCGTGAACGCGCTGTACATCCCCAATGAAATGCCGCTCACATCACGGGTTTTGAAGGTCAACCACGCTTGCGGCACAAAGCTCGCGGTGGTCAGGCTGGCGGCGGCGTAGCCGATCCATTCGGTGTAGTTCATCACGGTTGTCTCCCCGCCCAGTCAATCATGGCGTCCAGCGCAGGGCGCGCTGCATTCGCATTGGCGTGGTGCAGGATAGCCACCACCACCAAGCGCTTGCCGCTGGCTGTGTCGACAAAGCCTGCTACGCCCGCCACGTCGCGCAAGCTACCTGTTTTTAAATGCGCACTGGCTTGTGCTTTGCTGCGTTTCATCGTGCCGTCTAGGCCGGTGACGGGCAGCGAACTCATCAGCTCGGACATGGTGGGCGAGGCCCATGCGACTTGTAGCAAACGCGCCAAAGCTTGAGCGCTGATGCGTTCTTCGCGGCTCAGGCCTGAGCCGTTGTCGAAGGTGGGCACTTCACCACCCACACGCTCGTGCCACCAGCGTTGCATCACCTCGCGTGACGCATCTAGGCTGCCCACGCCGCGCTGCTGTTGGCTGAGGGTCAGGAACACGTGCTGCGCCATCACGTTGTTGCTGTATTTGTTGATGTCGCGGATGGTCTCGGCCAAGCTGGCGGATTCCACATTAAAGGTTGGCTGCAAATTGGCAGGCACGCTGCCTTCACGCACTTGACCGCTGAGTTGACCGCCCAGTTGTTGCCACATACCTGCGATGGCGCGCTGTGCAAATTGCTGGGGTGCGGCATAGGCGATGGGCCACATTTTTTCGCCACACACAGCGGGGAAATTGCCTGCAAAGCGGATGCGGGCGGGGTCCGTCCAATCGGCCCGCAAAGCGGTGCGGTAGTCGCTGCAGTCGCCATTGCTCAGCGGCACGGTGGCAGGGAACTGCACGCCCGCCAATGGCGGCTCGATTTGCACACGCGCCACGTTGGCGGCGCGGTCCGGCACAAACTGAATCAACAACGATTTGAAGTTGAGCAGCAGCGCGTCGGGCGCGGCGTTGTAGGGGCGCAGGGGTTCGCCATCAAAGCTGGCTGCATCACGTGCAGGCACCTCAAACGCGCTGCGGTCTAGCACGATGTCACCTTGAATTTTTTGAATGCCCAAGCCTTGAATACGGCGCATCAACAGCCACAAACGCTCCACCACCAAACGCGGGTCACCGCTGCCCTTGATGTAGACGTTGCCTTGCAGCACGCCATCGCGCACAGGGCCGTCCACGTACACGGGCGTGCGCCACACAAAGGCGGGGCCTAGGGTGTCGAGTGCGGCGGTGGTGGTGGCCAGCTTCATCAGCGAGGCGGGGTTCACGCGAACTTGGGCTTGGTGGCTCAGACGGGGTGTGCTGTTGGCACCGGTGTCAATCACCATCACATGGAAGTTGTCGCTCGGCACTTTGGCGCGTTGCAGCGCAGCTTGCACCTCGGGTGGCAGTTGACCAATGTCGCCTGCCGTGTGTTTGGGCGGCTCGCTGCGCACGGCTTTGGAATGTGGGGCTGCATGCGCGTGCAAGACCGCAGCGCACATCACTGCCAATGCCAAGCGGCCCCAGTGAAATCGGGGGAGTGATATATGCGCGGGAAGCCGGTGCAAAGAGGGCAAGTGCAGAGGAGTCATGGACAAATTATCACGGCTGGGATAATCACCCCATGCACAACAACCAGTGGCTGGCGTTAGAGACCAGCACCGACACCCTTTCTCTTGCGGTCGCACGCGGCACGCACACATGGACGCACACCAGCGCGGGCGGTGCGCTCACGTCCACGCACATGATTCCGCAAACCTTGGCGCTCTTGAAAGAGGCCGGTTTGGCGCTGACCGATTTGCAAGCTGTGGTGTTTGGCCGTGGGCCGGGTGCGTTCACGGGTTTACGCACGGCGTGCTCGGTGGCGCAGGGCTTGGCGTTTGGTGCGGACTTGTCCGTGTTGCCGATTGACACTTTGTTGGCCGTGGCTGAAGAGGCGCGCGCGGTCAGTGTTGCACCCGTTACCCGCGTGTTGACCGTGATGGATGCGCGCATGGAGCAGGTGTATGTGGCGGCGTATGAGTTCACGCCAAATGCTGCTGATGTCACGCCACCCAATGCAGACGACACCAATCAAATGCAAGGCACATGGCGCTGCGTGCAAGCGCCCGAGCTTCACAGCCCCGAGTCTTTGCATTGGCCCGCTGAGTGGTCGCAGGACAGCTTCATTGCCGCAGGCAATGCGTGGCCGGTGTATGTAGGCCGTTGGCCCGCCGCATTCACGGCACCTCAAGTGATGGCCTTGCCCACTGCCGCTGCGCTGCTGCGTTTGGCTCCCGCTGCGTGGGCCGCAGGTGCCGCCGTACCGCCCGAAGAAGCGTTGCCGCTTTACATCCGAGACAAAGTGGCGCAAACCACCGACGAGCGCATGCAAATCAAAGCGCAACAAGCCGCGCATGCAGCGGAACTCGCGCAAGTGAATGAAGCTGCAAAAACCGCTTCGTCGACAATCACGCCCTAGCATTTCTTCGTCACATCCACCCCTCGATGAACGCCGTTTTGAAACCCGAAGTACACCTAGAGCCGCTCACCGAAGCGCTGCTCGACGACGTGCTGCGCATCGAAAACAGCGCTTACGCCCACCCGTGGACGCGGGGTAATTTTGCGGACTCGCTCAAGTCGGGTTACCAACTGCTGGCGCTGATGGGTGGCGACACCTTGATTGGTTACTTTGTGGCCATGGAAGGCGTGGAAGAGGTGCACTTGCTCAACATCACCGTCGCGCCTGAGTTTCAGGGCCAAGGCTACGGCGTGCTCATGCTCGATGCCTTGTCGGTGTGGGCGCGCAGCCGCCAAGCCCAATGGCTGTGGCTAGAGGTGCGTGTGGGCAATGCCCGCGCCATGCAGGTGTACGAGCGCTATGGTTACCGCCGCGTGGGCGAACGCAAAAACTATTACCCCGCCGACCAAGGCCAACGCGAGCACGCGGTGGTCATGTCGCTCAAGCTGTAAGCTACACACCATGATCGACACCTTGCACCTGGACAAACGCCAACGCGCCATGCTGGCCGAGATGGGTGTGCGCGTGTGGTCGCCCATGTCTGAGGCCGCTGTCATGGGCGCCCCCGCGGTAGAAACCTTGGTGGTCGACACATCCGCTTCCGCGCCTGCTGATGTGGTGATGCAAGCCCACGCTGAAGAGGCACACAGCTTTGCCGCTGCCAGCGAATTGGCCACCCAAGCGATTGCCAACGCCGCAGGCCATGACACCGCAGCGCGGCAAATGCCTGCGCCAGCGGCCAAAGCAGAGCCTGCACCCATCATCATTCAACGCCCCGAAGGCATTGACCAAATGGATTGGTCAGCCTTGCACAGCACGGTATCGGGCTGCCAAGCTTGCACCTTGTGCGGCTCACGCAAGAACACCGTGTTTGGTGTGGGCGCGCCTGCGGCACAGGGGCAAGCCCCGCAGGTGGATTGGCTCATCGTGGGCGAAGCCCCCGGCGAAAACGAAGACTTGCAAGGCGAGCCATTTGTGGGTCAAGCGGGCAAGCTGCTCGACAACATGTTGGGCGCGATGAAGCTGTCACGCACTGGCGAACGCACAGCAGAGGGCGGTGGTGTGTACATCGCCAACGTGCTCAAGTGCCGCCCCCCCGGCAACCGCAACCCCAAGCCCGAAGAGGTGGCGCAGTGCTTGCCTTACCTTGAGCGCCAAGTGGCTTTGCTGAAACCCAAAATGATTTTGGCCATGGGCCGCTTTGCGGTGCAGGCCTTATTGCGTGACACCGTGCCCGAAGTAGAAACCACGCCGCTGGGCAAACTGCGTGGCCGTGTGTACCAATACCAAAACTTGCCGGTGGTGGTGACGTATCACCCAGCGTATGTGTTGCGTAACTTGCCAGAGAAGTCCAAGGTGTGGGCTGACCTTTGTTTGGCGATGGCTCACCTTAAGGGCTCTGAGTAACTGTTGTTCGCTCGTGAAGGCTTCGCGCCGGAGAGGGTTGCGCAGCTTGGGTGCAGCGGCTTCCTCATGCTGGGGTACCAGAAATCGTCAGCCGCCGCACCCAAGCTGCGCAACTGGTTCAGGTTGGAATATTTCTAGCGAACGTATTTGTAACGCTCTGCGCTAGCCGTAGGCGAACAGCCGCATTCGTCGTCGCTGCAATGCTCGTGTACCCGCAGCAACCCCAATCAAACTTTTGCACGTCGCAGTCTGTGGGTAGAGGCAGTGGGCAGGTGACGATTTCTGGTACCCCAGCATGAGGAACCTGCCCACTGCCTCTGCCCGCAGCGAGCTCAGAAAAAAACTAAGTAGCCCTAGCGGGCCACAAAACAGAAGCAATCGCCACCACCATCAACACCACTGCAGTCCAGTCCTGCCAGTGAAGCACTTCACCCAGCCACCACGCGCCTGTAAATACGCCCAACACCGGAATGAACATCACGCTTAAGGTTGATGCCACCGGTGGCAGCCCGCGTGCCAATGTCAACCACGCGGCCTGCGCAAACGCAAACACCCCCAGCGCGTTGTAAAGAATCGCCCACTGTGTGCTGGGTGCAGGCATGTACCAACGGTCTTGCTCAAACACACAGGCCAGTACCGTGAGCAACACCGTGGTTAGGCTGGTCATCCAAAACGCGATGGTCAACGTCGGCACGTCCATGGGTGTGTGGCGCAAGCGTTGCGTGCCATAGGCCCAAACAGCGGCGGCGATCAACACCATGATCACCCAAAACGGTTGACCAGACAGATGGTTCAGCTCGTTCCACAACAGTAACAACACGCCCACACCTGCTGCTGCCACACCCAGCCATTGGCGCGCACGCAGTGGTGCATTGAACCAAAACACGCCCCAAATGGCCGAGAAGATGGGCATGGTGTAGCCCAAGATGGCGGCGCGCCCGCTCGACAACATGGGCAAGGCCAAGATGACCAACACGTGCCACACGAACAGGTTGAAAAATGCCAGCTTCAACAGCTCCCACCAGTGGGCACGGGGGATGCGCAGCGGCACTTTCATGAGCACCAACGCAAGGCCCAGCACGGGCAAACCAATCAACATCGACAAGCTGCGAAACGTCAGCGGCGGAAAACCCGTCACGCCAAATTTCATGATGGGCCAGTTGATGCCCCACACCAGTGTGAGCGTGATGAGCGTCCAAAGTTGGCGACGGGTGAGTTTGGGCAGGGCTGACATGGGGTGGATGGTAAGCCTTCTAAAATCACCGCATGACCTTCCTTGACATGCTTAAGGGCGCAGAGCGCCAAAACAACTCCATGCTGTGCGTGGGCCTCGACCCCGAACCCACCAAGTTTCCTGACCGCATCAAGGGTGACTCAAACAAGATTTATGACTTCTGCGCGGCCATCGTCGATGCGACAGCAGATGTGGTGAACAGTTTTAAACCCCAAATTGCCTACTTCGCCGCGCACCGCGCAGAAGGCCAGTTGGAGCGTTTGATGGAACACATGCGCCGCGTCGCGCCCCATGTACCCATCATCTTGGACGCCAAGCGTGGCGACATTGGCAGCACGGCTGAGCAATACGCCATCGAAGCCTTCGAGCGCTACGGTGCAGATGCGGTGACCCTCTCGCCGTTCATGGGCTGGGACTCGGTGGCGCCATATTTGAAGTACCACGGCAAAGGCGCGTTCTTGTTGTGCCGCACCTCCAACCCCGGCGGTGACGATTTGCAAAACCAACGCCTCGCGTCTGTGGACGGCCAGCCTTTGCTCTACGAACACGTGGCACGTTTGGCCCAAGGCCCTTGGAACCTCAATGGCCAATTGGGCTTGGTGGTGGGCGCGACCTACCCCAAAGAAATTGAACGTGTGCGTGAGCTTGCACCCACCGTGCCTTTGCTGATTCCCGGTGTGGGCGCACAAGGTGGTGATGCCGTTGCAACTGTGAAAGCGGGTTTGCGTGTGAGCGGCGGTGAAACCACCGGCCTCATCATCGTCAACTCATCGCGTGCGATTTTGTATGCGTCTCAGGGTGACGACTTTGCAGAAGCAGCGCGTCGTGTGGCGCTGCAAACGCGCGAAACCTTGCAGGCTGCGCGCGCTTAAATCAGCCGCGTGGGGGCAGCATCGAGCGCAGAACGCCGTCTTTGAGGGCGCCGTGGTGATAGATGGCCGCCACTGCATGTAAGCCCGACAGCCACATGATGGCATTGCCCAACAGTTCGTGTACCTCGCCCCAATCTGCCATATCGGCGATGGGGGATTGAGCAATGGAGGGCATGTCGTTCACGCGAATGCCGCCCAGCAATGTCAGTGGGTGGCCTTCGCTGCCCAGCGTCAACATGGCAGAAACAGGCACAGCCAACAGCATCAACCACAACAGACCATGCGTGGCTTTGGATGCGATGTGCATCCACGTGGGCATGTCAAAACTGGGCTTAGCTGGACGTACGGCTACCCAGAGTAGGCGTAGCAACGTCAACGCCATCACCAACATGCCCAGCGATTCGTGCAAGACGATGTCGATGCGTGTGGCAGGGTCCAAGCCTTCGCGCATTTCGCGGCCAAAGTGCTCGGGTCCAAGGATGAAGGCGGCGATGACCGCGATGGCTGTGAGCCAATGGAATGCGCGGCTCAAGGTGTCGTAGTGGGTGCGTGGTGTGTTCATTGTTGTCGCTCAAAAAAATGCGATTGTGCAAGGAAAAATGACTACTTGATGAGGCGCACGTTTGATCGTCTTAAGCCGCAGTTGCCGCAAAGCGTGCGCGCAGGTAAGTCACGATGGCGGCCGAGTCTTGCAGCCACTCGGTTTGGCCGTTGGCGTCGATGATTTTCAGGCAAGGTACCTTGGTGGCGCCACTGCCTTGCAGCAGTTCATCACGGTTGGCAACGTTGTGTTGCGCATCACGTTTCTCAATTGGCAGTGACAGGCGGCGCATTTCTTGGCGCACCTTGATGCAAAACGGGCATGTGCTGAACTGGTACAGCGCCAAGTTTTGGCATTGCAGGTCGACCGCCGCTTGTGCCGCAGCATCACGCTGCAAGCCCTCGGGGCTCGTGATTCGCTCTTTGAGCAACATGACGGGACCCAGCACGAGGCGCAGGGCTTTAAAAAAGGCACGGATGACAGGTTTCATGGGGGTGAATGGTAAGGCTTGATGACGCGCCATCGCAGAGGTCGTGGACAATGGCATTTTTCTTTCAAAGCCTAGCCATGCAAATCATCCAAGACACGGCCGTCACCCTCAAGTACCAAGTCACCACCCCCACAGGCAAGCCTTTGGATTCGGGGCAATTGGCTTATTTGCACGGCGGCTACGAAAACATTTTTCCGAAGGTCGAAGCCGCACTCAATGGTCAAACGGTGGGCTTTGCCGTCACGCTGGATTTGAGTGCAGAAGACGCCTTTGGCGAGCGCGATGAATCCTTGGTGCGCGTCATCCCTAAAGCGGAATTTCCACCGGGCGTGAAAGTGGGCGGACAGCTGCAAGGTGCGGGCGATGACGGACAGCCGCGCGTGTTCAACGTGGTGAAAATCAAAGGGCCCGAAGTGCACCTAGACGGCAACCATGAGTTGGCTGGGCAAGCGCTTCGTTTCAGCTGCACCGTGACCGATGTGCGTGCTGCTACGGCAGAAGAAATTGCCCATCGCCATGTGCATGGCGCGCACGGGCATCAGCATTAAGCGCGGGTGCGCCAACAGGGTGGGCACATCGCGGGCGTGTAGGGTGGGCTTAAGTTCGGTTTAGGCGGACATGGCAAATACGCTTTGGCGCGGAATCCTCGTTGAGGTTTTAACGGGAGACTTTAAAATTTCAAGGATGAATGAGAATGGGTGGCCGAAAGCGAATATTTTTGAATTGCATTTTTGACAATGCATGCGCAGGCTTGGCTATCTAGTCAAGCCAAAAAATTCACGGGTTTCTTTGATGGTTTATAACTGAATACTCATTCAGTTGTGTCTGTGAAATCCAGGCTACAAGCGACTTGCAGAGGTAGCGGTGGGAGGATTTATCCGACTGCTCCGGTTTTATCCCGCAGGTTTTGCGGGATGCATTACGTTAGGCATAAAAATATGGAGCTAGCTGAAAAGTTAAAAAGCTTACAGCTGTCACTCGCTGAAATTGACTTACTCACAAAACCAAGAAAAGCATCAAATCATAGTTTCACTGAGTTTCTAGTTATGAAGCTTGAAAATATAAAAATTAAAATGTACCAAGAGCAAAAGCATCCCTTACCTCATGTTCATATTGATTATGCAAATAAGAATCACGCGGCAAGTTTTTCAATTGAACCTCCCAATAAAATCGAAGGCTCAATTGATAGGAAATATGAAAAAACAATTACCGAATGGCTAACGACCAATAAAGAGATGCTTTTAAAAATCTGGGTTGAAGCCCAATCGGGCGGTAATCCTGAAAACCTTATTGCTGAACTGACTGGTAATAACGCATAACCCATCATTCAACAGGTACGCGCTAAAGCGCGCCCGCTAATTTAAACGTTAGACCTTCCCATGTCTTCGAAGAAACTGAACGCATATCGAGGGCCGCTATCCGCCGCAGAGATTGCCACTGGAGTGAACGTCGCCAACGCGAACGCCTTCCGTCTTGTGGAAGACGCTCAGACGCTACTTGCCGCTGGCCGTTGTCCGACGGCCGCTTCCCTTGCAGCTTTATCAATCGAAGAGTCCGGCAAGGTGTCTATCCTGCGTCAACTCGCGACGGCCACCTCAAAGGAAGAAGTCGCTGCCGCCTGGAAGAGCTATCGATCGCACACTCGCAAGAATGTTCAGTGGCTGCTCCCTGATCTTGCTATGAAGGGCGCTCGGAAGCTCGAGGATATGCGCCCTCTCTTTGAAGACGATTCCGAGCATCCGTTTGTTCTCGATCAAGTTAAACAGCTCGGGTTCTACACAGACTGCCTGGGAAATCGTCATTGGTCAGTTCCCATCGATGTGGTCGACGAACAGCTTGCTCGCGGCCTTGTCCAGATCGCCAAGCTTCTCGTTGGCAAGCGAGAGACCACAGTCGAAGAAATTGAGCTTTGGATACGGCATGTAGGGGCTGCTGCAAAGGACAATCTGCCTGCAATGAAGAGGGCTTTGGCAAGCTGGTACTCCGCTATGCAAGACGCTGGCCTTCGCCCAAGCGGAATCAACGAAATGGAATGTTTCATCAATGAAGGCGTGCCATTCCCAGAGGTCTAACTGGGTGCTCGTCGCGGACACGCAGCAGCAGGATGCCGCTTCACGGCGTGTGCTACGTGCCGGACAACGCCAATGTTAACCTCCCAACAACCTCTTCAAATACTTCCCCGTAAAGCTCGCAGGGTTGGCCGCCAAGTCTTCTGGCGTACCCACACCCACCACCGTGCCGCCACCGCTACCGCCTTCAGGCCCCATGTCAATCAGCCAGTCAGCGGTTTTGATCACGTCGAGGTTGTGCTCGATGATGACGATGGTGTTGCCCGCATCACGCAGGTGTTGCAGCACTTTCAGCAGCAACGCAATGTCGGCAAAGTGCAGACCCGTGGTGGGTTCGTCCAAGATGTAGAGCGTGCGGCCTGTGTCGCGTTTGCTCAGCTCTAGGGCCAGCTTCACGCGTTGCGCTTCACCGCCCGAGAGGGTGGTGGCGGCTTGGCCGAGTTGCAGGTACGACAGGCCCACATCCATCAAGGTTTGCAGCTTGCGAGCTATGTTGGGCACGGCGTTGAAAAACACCAGCGCGGCTTCGACAGTGAGCGTCAAGATTTGCGCAATATTTTTGCCCTTGTACATGACCTCCAGCGTTTCGCGGTTGTAGCGCAAGCCGTGGCACACATCGCAAGGCACATACACGTCGGGCAAGAAGTGCATTTCCACTTTCACCATGCCATCGCCTTGGCAAGCCTCGCAGCGGCCACCGCCTGAGCCTGCAGCCACGTTGAAACTGAAACGCCCTGGGCCATAGCCGCGTTCACGCGCCATTGGCACTTCGGCCATCAGCTCACGGATGGGCGTGAAGAGGCCCGTGTAAGTGGCAGGATTGCTGCGCGGTGTGCGGCCAATGGGCGACTGGTCGACGTTGATGACTTTGTCGAAATAGTCGAGGCCTGTGATTTCGTCATGCGCCGCTGGCTCGTCGTGTGCGCGGTGAATCGTGTGCGCGGCTGCGGTGTACAGCGTGTCGTTGACCAGGGTGGATTTGCCCGAGCCCGACACGCCCGTGACGCAGGTGAGCAAGCCCACAGGGAAGTCGGCGGTGACGTTTTTCAGGTTGTTGCCACGCGCGCCACGGATGCGAATCACTTGGTGTTCCGACGCGTCTTTGTGCAGCTTGCGTTGGAACTTCAGCTCTTCGGCTTCCACAGGCAAGAAGGCATTGCGTTTGGCAGGCACATCGATGCGCAGCGCTTGCGCAAGGTAACGGCCCGTCAGTGAATTGGGGTTGCCCTCCACTTCGGCAGGCGTGCCGCTGGCCATCACTTGGCCGCCATGCACGCCCGCGCCAGGGCCCATGTCCACGCAAAAGTCTGCGGCACGAATCATGTCTTCGTCGTGCTCGACCACGATCACGCTGTTGCCAATGTTGCGCAGGTGTTTGAGGGTGTCAATCAGACGGTCGTTGTCGCGCTGGTGCAGGCCAATGCTCGGCTCGTCGAGCACGTACATCACACCCGTCAGGCCCGATCCGATTTGTGACGCGAGGCGAATGCGTTGTGCTTCGCCGCCCGACAGCGTGTCGGCACTGCGGTCAAGGCTGAGGTAGTTCAGGCCCACGTCGTTCAAGAACTTCAGGCGTGAAGCAATTTCGCGCACCACTTTGTCGGCAATTTCGGCTTTGGCACCTTGCAGTTGCAGTGTGTTGAAGTAGCCAAAGCATTCGCCCAACGTGGTGTGGCTGATGTCAAAAATGCCGCGCATTTGCGCACCTTCGCCAATGCGCACGTTGCGTGCTTCGCGACGCAGACGTGTGCCGCCGCACGATGTACACGCACGCACGCCACGGTAGCGCGAGAGGTCTTCGCGCACCACGGTGGAGTCGGTCTCGCGGTAGCGGCGCTCCATGTTGACCAAGATGCCTTCGAAGGGGTGCTTCTTGCTGAGCTTTTTGCCAGAGCCGTTTTCAAGGCTGTAGTTGAATTTGATTTCTTCTTCGCCCGAGCCATACAACAGCACTTGGCGCACTTCGGTGCTCAGGTCTTCATACGGTGCATCAAGGTCAAACTTGTAGTGCTTGGACAAGCTCTCCAACATCGTGAAGTAGTGCGCATTGCGGCGGTCCCAGCCTTTGATGGCGCCGCTTCCCAAACTGAGTGACGGAAACGCCACTACGCGTGCGGGGTCGAAATAGTCTTGGTGACCCAAACCATCGCACGAGGGGCATGCGCCCACAGGCGAGTTGAACGAGAACAAACGGGGTTCGAGTTCGCTGATGGAATACGTGCACTGCGGGCAAGAGAACTTCGCGTTGAACGCGTGCTCCACGCCCGTGTCCATCTCTAGCGCGATGGCGCGGCCTTCAGCCAAACGCAGCGCGGCTTCAAAGCTCTCTGCCAAACGCTGGCGCAAGCCGGGGGGCGGTGCGGTCACGGCCATATCGCCAATGCTGGGCACAGCCACAGGGGCGGGTGCAGCTGGCGCTTCGTGGCGCACCTTGATGCGGTCCACCACCACGTCGATGTCGTGTTTTTCTGTCTTCTTCAGCTCGGGCAGCTCGTCGTATTCGTACACCTTGCCTTCGATGCGAAAACGCACATAGCCTTGCGCTTGCAGCTGCGTGAAGATTTCGCTGTACTCGCCCTTGCGGTTGCGCGCGATGGGCGCGAGCAGCATGAGCTTGGTGTCTTCGGGCAACGCCATGACAGCGTCCACCATTTGCGACACGCTTTGCGCTTGCAGCGCCAAGTTGTGGTCGGGGCAATACGGCGTGCCGGCGCGGGCAAACAGCAGGCGCAGGTAGTCGTGAATTTCGGTCACTGTGCCCACGGTCGAGCGCGGGTTGTGGCTGGTGGCTTTTTGCTCAATGCTGATGGCGGGCGACAGGCCCTCAATCAGGTCCACATCTGGCTTGTCCAAGCGGCCCAAGAACTGGCGGGCGTAGGCCGAGAGGCTTTCCACATAACGGCGCTGGCCTTCGGCGTACAGCGTGTCAAACGCGAGGCTGGATTTGCCTGAACCCGACAAACCCGTGATGACCACCAGCTGGTTGCGCGGAATGTCGAGGTCGATGTTTTTCAGGTTGTGCGTGCGCGCCCCGCGAATGCTGATGTTTCGCATGGCTGAAGGGTGGTTCAGGGCTTGGCCTAAGTAGGCGCCGTCATCGGTGGGTTTGTTCACGGTGCAATCAAATAAAGGGCAACCCGCCATGATAGTGGCCGCGCGTGTCACTGGCCAGGAATGCGGGACAATGGCATGCTGTGACGATCAACTTAACCCCCGACCCCACGCTGGACGATAGCCCCACCATGACGCGCACCGAGTTGCGCGCCAGTGGCTCGCTCGCGTCCATCTTTGCCTTGCGCATGTTGGGCTTGTTTTTGGTGTTGCCCGTGTTTGCGCTGGAAGCGCGCAAGTACCCAGGCGGGGACGACCCCGCGCTGATTGGCTTGGCTATGGGCATTTACGGCCTGACGCAAGGCATTTTGCAAATCCCGTTTGGCATGGCGTCTGACCGCTTGGGCCGCAAGCGGGTGATTATTTTTGGTTTGTTGGTGTTTGCTTTGGGCAGCTTGATTGCCGGCAGTGCTGACACCTTGACGGGGTTGTTGGTCGGCCGCTCGGTGCAGGGTGCAGGGGCGGTGTCCGCCGCCGTGACCGCTTTGTTGGCCGACCTCACCCGAGACAGCGTACGCACCAAAGCCATGGCTTTGGTGGGCGCAAGCATTGGTTTGATGTTTGCCTTGTCGCTGGTGGTGTCACCTGTGATTGCGGCACACATCGGGCTGTCGGGCTTGTTTGTGTTGACAGCGGTGCTGGCGCTACTGGGCACTGCCGTTGTGGTGTGGGGCGTGCCGCCCGAACCTATGGTGCACAAAGACGCAGCCCGTGGTGGCTTACGCCAAGTGCTGTCTAGCCCCGCGCTGCTGCGCCTGAACATTGGCGTGTTTGTGTTGCACGCGGTGCAGCTGGCCATGTGGGTGGCGATTCCGGCGTTCTTGGTGCAAGCCGGTTTGGGCAAGGATGACCACTGGCAAATTTATTTGCCCGCCGTGCTGGGCTCGTTCGTGTTGATGGGCGGTGTGTTTCCGCTGGAGCGCCGCGGTTATTTGCGGGCGGTGTTTTTAAGCGCCATTGCTTTGATTGCTTTGGTGCAAGTAGCGTTGCTGTGGGTGTCGTCTGGCGCGCCCAGCATTGCTTGCTTGGCTTGGTTGTTGTTTGCGTTCTTCTGCGGCTTCAACGTGTTGGAAGCCACGCAACCCAGTTTGGTGTCGCGCATCGCGCCCGCTTCGTCGCGTGGCGCGGCCATGGGTGTGTACAACACGCTGCAATCGTTGGGCTTTTTTGCGGGTGGCGTGATGGGCGGTCAGCTCGTCAAAAGCTACGGCACACAAGGCCTGTTTTTAACTTGCGCGGCACTCATGGTGCTGTGGCTGGTGGTCGCTTGGCCCATGGTGGCGCCTAAGCGTGCGGCCCCTTCCGCAAAGACTACATAATTAGCCCCTATCTGGAGGAATTTACCCATGGCATCCGTTAACAAAGTCATCCTCGTCGGCAACTGCGGCCGCGACCCCGAAGTGCGCTACCTGCCCAGCGGCCAAGCCGTGGCCAACGTGAGCGTGGCCACATCGAGCCGCCGCAAAGACAAAAACAGCGGCGAGATGATCGAAGACACCCAGTGGCACCGCGTCACGTTCTATGACCGCTTGGCTGAAATCGCTGGCGAATACGTCAAAAAAGGCCGTCCCATCTACGTGGAAGGCCGCTTGAAATACGGCGTATACACCGACAAAACCACAGGCGTGGAAAAAAACACCGTGGACATCATTGCGACTGAGTTGCAACTTTTGGGCGGCCGTGAAGGCATGGGCGGCCCTAGCGGTGGTGGCGAAGAAGGCGGCGGTGGCTACAGCCGTCCAGCGGCTGCACCTCGCGCAGCAGCCCCAGCAGCGCAACGCCCTGCGGCACCTGCGCCTGCCAAGGGTGGCTTTGACGACATGGACGACGATATTCCGTTCTAATTTGCCAACGCAACGTGCAACCAAAACCGACTCGCGAAAGCCAGCCGGTTTTTTTACGCCTGTGGGTGAGGCGTAACGAAGTGCGTGCAAAAACGTTGACCAAAATATTTAAATATTTGCGTCAACAGCTGTGTCTTCCTTGCCGTTGAATGTTCACTCCGCTGTTGGAGTTGTTCAACCACCGTAAAGGAATTTATATGAACAAGCTGATTGCCTCTTTGATCGTTGGTGCTTTCTCTGCTGCAGCGTTTGCTGTGACACCTGCGGCGCCGGCGACACCAGCAACCCTTGCCACGCCTGCCTCTGCTGCTAAGGCTGAAGCCGTACCCGCGGTGAAGAACGAAGGCAAGCACCTCGGCCAAGAAAAGAAGGCTGCGAAAAAAGCCGAAGGTGGCAAGAAGGCCGAAGCCGCACCCAAAGCTGACGCTGCCAAGTAAGCGCGTCGCTGCGTTGCGCAGTTAGGCGAGGGTTGTGTTCAGCGCTGCAGCGCTGGCAATGACCCCGCCGCCCATACACACCTCACCGTCATACAACACAGCCGATTGGCCGGGTGTGACGGCCCACTGAGGGTCATCAAAGGCGAGCACCAGCTCGCCTTCGTCGTTGTAGCTCAGCTCGCAGGGCGCATCAGCTTGGCGATAGCGGGTTTTGGCTGCGTAGCGGCCGGGTGCTGGCTGATGCGGGGCGCACCAACTCAGGTCGTCGGCGTGCAGTGAGCCGTAAAGCAACCAAGGGTGGTCATGGCCTTGCACCACATACAAGGTGTTGGTGGCCAAGTCTTTGCGGGCCACAAACCATGGCTGATGTTCGCCGCCACCACGCTGCGCACCTTTTTCCTTCAAGCCACCAATGCCCAAGCCTTGGCGTTGACCAAGCGTGTAAAAACTCAAACCCACATGCGTGCCAATCTTGCGACCGCGCTCGTCTTTGATGGGGCCAGGCTCGTTGGCGATGTAGCGGTTTAAAAACTCGCGGAAAGGGCGTTCGCCGATGAAGCAAATGCCGGTGGAATCTTTCTTCTTGGCGTTGGGCAAACCAATTTCATCTGCAATGCGACGCACTTCGGTTTTGTGCAGCTCGCCCACGGGGAACAAGGTTTTAGACAATTGCGCTTGGTTCAAGCGGTGCAAGAAATAGCTTTGGTCTTTGCTGGGGTCCAAGCCTTTGAGCAGCTGAAACTCGCCATTCACTTCGCGCACGCGGCAGTAGTGGCCGGTGGCAATTTTTTCAGCGCCCAAGCGCATGGCGTGGTCTAAGAACGCTTTGAACTTGATTTCAGCGTTGCACAAAATGTCGGGGTTGGGCGTGCGACCGCCTTGGTACTCGCGCAAGAATTCGGCGAACACGCGGTCTTTGTATTCAGCGGCAAAGTTGACGTGTTCAATCTCAATGCCAATCACGTCGGCCACCGCCGCGGCGTCCACGAAGTCGATGTTGGACGAGCAGTACTCGCTGTCGTCATCGTCTTCCCAGTTTTTCATGAAGATGCCGACGACGTCGTAGCCTTGTTGCTTCAACAGATAGGCGCTGACGGCCGAATCCACGCCGCCGCTCAAGCCCACCACCACACGTTTGTTATTTGCCATGCGGCAATTATCCCTTTGCGAGATTGACCACGCTGGCGTCGGTGTAGATCAGGCCCATCGGAAAGCGCTGGCCCGCCAAGTGGTCTTCCATGCAGCGCAACACCAACGGGCTGCGCAGGCGGCGCTCGTTGGCGCGAATGTCGTCTGGCGTCATCCACAAGGTGCGCACGATGCCTTTGTCTAATTGCGCGCCCAGCACCTGCTCGCCCAATTCGCCGCAATAGGCCAAGCGCAGATAGGTCACGTCTTCGGCCGCGAGACCTTCGCGCGCGGGGCGCAGCAGACGCGACATGTAAATGCCGACCATCTCGGTGGGTTTGAAGGTGTGTGTGGTTTCTTCCAACGCTTCGCGGGCGCAACCATCTTCGGGCGACTCGCCTGGGTCGAGGTGGCCTGCTGGGTTGTTGAGGCGCAAACCTTCGGGTGTGTGTTCTTCAATGAGGAGGTAACGTCCCTCCCGCTCAATGATGGCGGCGACGGTGACACTGGGCTTCCAACGATTATTCATTCGGCCATTATCTTGCGGGTTAATCCGCTTCAGAATGCGTCTTAAAGTCGTGTAACCTTGCCTCACTCTGACAAGAATAAGCATCCACACGAGGAGAAGCGCATGTTGATAGGTGTTCCCGCCGAAACGACGGCAGGTGAGACCCGCGTGGCCGTCACGCCTGAGACGGCTAAAAAACTCATTTCCCAAGGACACACTGTCCGCGTGCAGGCGGGGGCCGGTGTGCCAGCCAGCGTGCCAGATGCGGCCTATGCGGCGGTGGGTGCGGAGGTGACGGATGCTGCCCATGCTTGGGGCTGTGATTTGGTTCTCAAGGTGCGCGCACCGGAGGCGGCGGAGGCTTCCAGTATCAAGTCTGGCAGCACCGTGGTGGGCATGTTGGAGCCTTTCAACGCAGAAGGCTTGCAGCGTTTGGCGACAGCAGGTGCCACAGGCTTTGCCCTCGAGGCGGCCCCACGAACCACCCGTGCGCAAAGCATGGACGTGTTGTCCTCACAGGCGAACATTGCTGGCTACAAAGCCGTCATGCTCGCGGCAGACAAATACCAACGCTTTTTCCCCATGTTGATGACGGCCGCGGGTACGGTCAAGGCCGCACGCGTGGTCATCCTTGGTGTGGGCGTGGCGGGCTTGCAAGCGATTGCGACCGCCAAGCGTTTGGGTGCGGTGATTGAAGCCACCGATGTGCGCCCCAGCGTGAAAGAACAAGTGGAGTCGCTGGGCGCCAAGTTCATCGACGTGCCTTTTGAAAGCCAAGACGAAAAAGACGCCGCCGAAGGCGTGGGCGGCTACGCGCGCCCCATGCCGCAAAGCTGGCTGGACCGTCAAAAGGTTGAGGTTGCCAAGCGTGTGGCCTTGGCCGATGTGGTCATCACCACGGCACTTATCCCAGGTCGCGCAGCGCCTGTGCTGGTGACCGAAGACATGGTCAAGGCCATGAAGCCGGGCTCGGTCATCATCGACATCGCTGCAGGTAAGGGGGCCAACGGCACCGATGGCAACTGCCCTCTGACCGAAGCGGGCAAAACCGTCATCAAGCACGGCGTGACGCTCGTGGGTGAGACCAACTTGCCCGCCTTGGTTGCCGCAGACGCCAGCGCGCTGTATGCCCGCAACGTGCTCGACTTTTTGAAGCTCGTCATCAACAAAGAAGGTGCGTTGCACATCGACCTAGAAGATGACATCGTGGCCGCTTGTCTTGTCACCCGCGATGGCGCGGTGGTGAAGAAATAAAACGAGGAACAACAACATGGATGCAGTCTCCCCCACCCTCGTCAACCTGATCATTTTTGTGCTCGCCATCTACGTGGGCTACCACGTGGTGTGGACGGTCACTCCTGCCTTGCACACGCCGCTGATGGCGGTGACCAACGCCATCTCGGCCATCGTCATCGTGGGTGCCATGCTGGCGGCTGCCATGACAGAAACCACGCTGGGTAAAACCATGGGCGTGTTGGCTGTGGCGCTGGCAGCGGTCAACGTGTTTGGTGGCTTCATGGTCACGCGTCGCATGTTGGAAATGTTTAGAAAAAAAGACAAACCCGCTAAGGCAGCTGCAGGAGACAAAGCATGAACATGGACTTTGTTTCAATGAACCTCGTCACCTTGATGTACTTGGTGGCGAGTGTGTGTTTCATTCAAGCGCTCAAAGGTTTGAGCCATCCCACCACGTCCATTCGCGGCAACGTGTTTGGCATGACCGGCATGACGATTGCGGTGCTGACTACGGCCGCATTGATCGTGAAACTGTCTGGCTCCAGCATCGGCATGAGCTGGGTGCTGGTGGGCCTCGTGGTCGGCGGCGGTGCCGGCACCGTCATGGCGCAACGCGTTGAGATGACCAAGATGCCCGAACTGGTGGCCTTCATGCACAGCATGATTGGTTTGGCGGCGGTGTTCATCGGCGTGGCTGCGGTGGCAGAGCCTTGGGCGTTTGGCATCACGCCAGCGCCGCAAGAGGTGATCACCAAAGTGCAAACCGCATCGGGATGGGTCATCACCGAGATGATGCAACGCTTCCCCATTCCAGCCGGTAACCGCTTGGAGTTGTTCTTGGGGGCGGCCATTGGTGCCATCACCTTCAGCGGCTCGGTGATTGCGTTTGGCAAGCTCTCGGGTAAATACAAATTCCGCTTGTTCCAAGGCACGCCTGTGAGCTTTGCAGGCCAACACATGCTCAACCTCGTGTTGGGCTTGGTCATGATTGGTCTGGGCTTGATGTTTGTGATGACAGAGAGCTGGACCGCTTTCTTCGCCATGCTCGCCCTGTCGTTTGTGATGGGCGTGCTCATCATCATCCCCATCGGTGGCGCTGACATGCCGGTGGTGGTGTCCATGCTCAACAGCTATTCAGGTTGGGCCGCTGCGGGCATTGGCTTCTCACTCAACAACAGCATGCTCATCATTGCGGGCTCGTTGGTGGGCAGCTCGGGCGCGATTCTGAGCTACATCATGTGCAAGGCGATGAACCGATCGTTCTTCAGCGTGATCTTGGGTGGCTTTGGCGCAGAGGCGGTCACGGCAGTGGCTGGCGCCCAAGAACAACGCCCCGTTAAGAGCGGCAGTGCAGACGATGCGGCCTACATCTTGTCCAACGCCGAAACCGTGGTGATCGTGCCCGGTTATGGCTTAGCCGTGGCGCGTGCGCAGCATGCGGTGAACGAGCTGGCCGAGAAGTTGATGCACAAAGGCATCACGGTGAAGTACGCGATTCACCCAGTGGCGGGCCGTATGCCTGGCCACATGAACGTGTTGTTGGCTGAGGCCGAAGTGCCTTACGACCAAGTGTTTGAGATGGAAGACATCAACGGCGAGTTTGGCCAAGCCGACGTCGCCATTGTGTTGGGTGCGAACGACGTGGTGAACCCCGCTGCGTTGGAGAAGGGCAGCTCAATTTACGGCATGCCGATTTTGGAGGCTTACAAAGCCAAAACAGTGATCGTGAACAAACGCTCCATGGCCTCGGGCTATGCGGGGTTGGACAATGAGCTGTTTTATATGGACAAAACCATGATGGTGTTTGGTGACGCCAAGAAGGTGGTTGAAGACATGGTGAAAGCGATTGAATGAACTCAACACAGAAGCCTTGGTTGAGCGCCTATCCCGAGGGCGTGCCTGCAGAGATTGACACCAGCGCCTACAGCTCGCTGGTCGATTTGATGCAAGAAAGCTTCCGTCAATACAGCGATCGAACGGCATTCAGTTTCTTAGGGCGCGGCCTCCGCTACAGCGAGCTCGACCGTTTGAGCCAAGTGTTTGCCGCCTATTTGCAAAACCTAGGGTTGGTATTTGGTGATCGTGTGGCCATCATGTTGCCCAACACCTTGCAATATCCCATTGCGGTGGCCGCTGTGTTGCGGGCAGGTTTTGTGGTGGTCAACGTCAATCCGCTTTACACCGCGCGCGAGTTAGAAGCGCAACTCAAAGACGCAGACGCCAAAGCCATCGTGGTGCTGGAGAACTTCGGTTCGACCTTGCAAGAATGCTTGGCCCGCACGCCTGTGAAACATGTGGTGCTGTGTGCCATGGGCGATCGCTTGGGTTGGCTCAAAGGCACCTTGGTGAACCATGTGGTGCGCAACATCAAAAAAATGGTGCCCTCGTTTGAGTTGCCTACAGCCGTGCGCTTCAACGACGCTTTGGCGCAAGGCGAAGGCTGCACGCTGACCTCACCCGAAATTCACGGCGACGATTTGGCGGTGCTGCAATACACAGGCGGCACAACCGGCGTGGCCAAAGGTGCGGAGCTGTTGCATCGCAACTTGGTGGCCAACATGCTGCAGGCGTCAGAGTGGTGTGGCCCTGCGCTCAAACGTATTCCTGCCGGCGAAATTCCAATTTTTATTTGTGCTTTGCCGCTGTATCACATCTTCGCGTTCAACGTGAACCTGATGTCGTGCATGCGCATGGGCGGCTGTTCGGTGCTGATTCCCAATCCGCGTGATTTACCTGCGGTGATCAAGGAGCTGACCAAGCATCGCTTTCACATCTTCCCAGCGGTCAACACGCTGTTCAATGCCTTGGTCAATCACCCCGATTTCAACAAGGTAGATTGGTCGCACTTGCAAGTGTCTTTGGGCGGTGGCATGGCGGTGCAGGGCCCCGTGGCCAAGCTGTGGCTTGAAAAAACCGGGTGCCCGATTTGCGAAGCCTATGGCTTGTCTGAGACCAGCCCTGCAGCCAGTAGCAACCCAGTGACCAGCAAAGTGTTCACCGGTTCAATTGGCGTGCCATTGCCCAGCACCGACATGAAGATCATCGACGACGATGGCAATGAAGTGCCCGTCGGCACGCCCGGAGAAATTGCGATTCGTGGCCCACAAGTGATGGCCGGCTACTGGCAGCGCCCCGACGAAACCGCACGCGTGATGACGGCCGATGGCTTCTTCAAATCGGGTGACGTGGGCGTGATGGACGAGCGCGGTTTCTTCCGCATCGTGGATCGCAAGAAAGACATGATCTTGGTCAGCGGCTTCAACGTCTACCCCAACGAAGTAGAAGAAGTGGTGGCGGGCTTGCCCGGTGTCTTGGAGTGTGCGGTGATTGGCATTCCCGACGAGCGCTCGGGCGAAGCCGTCAAGCTGGTGGTGGTCAAGAAAGACCCCGAACTCACCGAAGCACAAGTGTTGGAACACTGTCGCCACAACCTCACAGGCTACAAGATGCCGCGCGTGGTGGAGTTCCGCACCGAGCTGCCTAAAACACCCGTGGGCAAAGTGTTGCGCCGCGAACTGCGCGATCAAAAAACCGCATGAGTCGCATTGCGTTGGTCAGCGCCATGCACGAAGAGCTGGCAGCGGTGCTGGCGCGCATGCCCGATGAACAAAAAACCGTGGTCGCAGGCCGCGAGTTTTGGGTGGGGCATTGGCATGGCCACGAAGTGGTTGCCGTGCTCTCGCGCATCGGCAAGGTGGCCGCAGCGACCACGGCCACAACCCTGATTGAACGTTTTGGTGTGAGCCGTATTGTCTTCACAGGCGTCGCCGGTGGTTTGGCACCGCAGGTGAATGTGGGTGATGTGGTGGTGGCACGCGAGTTCATTCAGCATGACATGGATGCGTCACCCTTGTTCCCACGCCACGAAGTGCCCTTGACCGGCATGACGCGTTTTGCAGCAGACACGGCTTTGAGCGATGCCTTGGCCGCCGCCGCGCCATTCGCGATGCAAGACATGCTCGCCACATTGCCCCAAGCCGAGTGGCTGAATTTAGATTTACCTAACGCCCAAGTGCACCAAGGCTTGATTGCCAGTGGTGATCGCTTTGTGTCGCAAACGGTGGAGAGCCAAGCCTTGCAGCGCGAGCTGCCGGATGCTTTGGCGGTCGAGATGGAGTGCGCCGCCATGGCGCAGGTGTGTCACGACTACGGTGTGCCTTTGGCCGCAGTGCGCAACATTTCAGACCGCGCCGATGATGCGGCGCATGTGGACTTTCCGCGATTCATCCAAAGCATCGCCAGTCGCTACAGCGTCGCGGTGCTTGACCGCCTGCTGTCCACGCTGGCCGTTTGATTACTTGAGCCAGCCGCGCTTGCGGAAGTACCACATGGGCACCAAGGCGCTGGCAAGCATCAGGCCCAAGGCCAGTGGATAGCCCCAGGTTTTGTCGAGCTCAGGCATGTACTGAAAGTTCATGCCGTAGATGCTGGCAATCAAGGTGGGCGGCAGCAAAGCCACACTCGCCACCGAGAAAATCTTGATGATCTTGTTCTGGTTGATGTTGATGAAACCCACGGTCGCATCCATCAAGAAGTTGATCTTGTCGAACAAGAAGGCCGTGTGGTTGTCGAGCGACTCGATGTCGCGCAAAATTTGTCGGGCTTCTTCAAACTGATCGGCATTGAGCATGCGCGAGCGCATCATGAAACTCACCGCACGGCGCGTGTCCATCACGTTGCGGCGAATGCGGCCATTCAAGTCTTCCTGACGGGCGATGGCGCCCAGCACGTCACCGGCCAGTTCGTCGGTCACGTCCTCAGACAGCACGAGCTTGCCTGCTTTTTCGAGTTGGTCGTAAATGCCTTCGAGGGTGTCGGCTGAGTATTCGGCATCGGCGTCAAAGAGCTTCAGCAGCACGTCTTTGTCGTCTTCAATTAGTCCGGGCGCACGGCGGGCACGCATGCGCAGCAGGCGGAACACGGGCACGTCTTCATCGTGAATTGAGAACAACACGCCACGGCTGCGTAGTGATGCGTTGTTTTGGTTCAAGATGAACGCCACACGCACGGTGCGAGGTTCGTCTTCGTCAGCAATCAAAAAGTCGCTGCGGATGTGCAGTTCGCCGTTGTCTTCTTCGTAGAAGCGGGCGGATTCCTCAATGTCTTCATCCATCGCGTCTTCGGGGATGGAGAGGCCGTAGTACTGCTTGATCCAGCGTTTTTCCTCAAGCGTGGGTGCTTCGAGGTCAACCCAGATGGGTTGGAATTTGGAGAGTTCTTCCAGCGATTCGATCTCTTCTTGAAAGAGACGACCGTTGGCCAGCGTGAAGATATTGAGCATGGCAGTCCTTGCGCGTGGGGCACAGAAATTCGAAGGATGAGAAATGCAGCTTTCGAATTCGCGCGGCGTCTAGAGGCCTCATGCAATCCGAAAGCTACCGACTAGGGTAGGTTTCCAAGGAGATAGCTCCGCTGTTGATGTGGCTCAATTATGGCACCGCCTCGGTGCGCTCTAGGGGTTTTCCGTAGGGCATTTTGAGCTGATTTTGAGTTCAACCCATTGCCTTTTCCAAAAGCTGGGCGCATAGTGAAAGCGCTAACTCACCAATGGAGGTTTTTTATGAACTTGACGATCAGTGGACACCATCTTGAAGTAACGCCAGCCTTGCGCACCTACGTGGAAGGCAAGTTAGACCGTATTACCCGACACTTTGATCAAGTGGTGGACGTGAAGGTGCTGCTTAGCATTGAAAACCAAACCGAGAAAGAACGTCGTCAAAAGGCTGAGTGCAATATCCATGTCAAAGGCAACGACATGTTTGCCGAGAGCGCGCACGAAGACATGTACGCCGCCGTGGATGAATTGGTCGATAAATTGGACCGTCAAGTGGTTCGACACAAAGACCGCTTGCAAAGCCATCACCATGAGAGCCCCAAACGTCTGATGTAGAGGCTTTGGAAACTTCTCAAAACCGCCGTGTATCGGCGGTTTTGTCGTTTCAGGCCTTGTTATTTTGTAGGTGCATAATCTGCGCTCAATCATGAACCGCTTAGCTTCCATTCTTCCTCCAGCACAAGTCCTTGTGCGTGTCGAGGTCACCAGTAAAAAGCGCGCCTTTGAAGAGGCGGGCTTGTTGTTTGAGAGCCTGCATGGCCTCAATCGCGCCTTGGTGGCCGAGAGCTTGTTTGCGCGCGAGCGTTTGGGCTCGACGGGCTTGGGCCATGGCGTGGCGATTCCGCATGGCCGTATCAAGGGTTTGAAGTCGCCCATGGCGGCGGTGTTCCAGCTAGACAAAGCCATTGGCTTTGATGCCCCTGATGAGCAGCCCGTGAGCTTGCTCATCTTTTTGCTGGTGCCCGAGGCGTCCACGCAAAAGCACCTCGAAATCTTGTCAGAAATAGCCGAGTTGCTCAGCGATACCGGCTTGCGCGAAAAAATCAAAACCTGCGATGACGCGGTGGAACTCCACCGCATCATCTCTACCTGGAACGCGGTGCAACCGTGAGGCCTTCCGTCATCAGCGCGGATGTGCTGTTTGAGGCCTTTCGAGGCCGATTGCGCTGGGAATGGATTGCTGGTCTAGGCGCCTCAGAGCGTCACTTTGACGAAGTCGCTGTGCGCAGCGCCCGTTCTGGCGCCGACTTGGTGGGTTACCTCAACTACATCCATCCCTATCGCGTGCAAGTGCTGGGTGAGCGTGAAGCCAATTACGTCAGCAAGGCAACGCCCGAGGACTGCGCCCGTCGCATTGCGCGCATCGTCACCTTAGAGCCTCCCGTTTTGGTGTTGGCCGACGGCCAAGTTCCCTCTGAAGCGCTGGTGTCAATGTGCGAGCGTGCGCAAATTCCGTTGTTTGCGACGCATGAGTCTGCGGCGTTTGTCATTGATTTGCTGCGCGCTTATTTGTCCAAGCACTTTGCCGATCGCACCACCATGCACGGCGTGTTCATGGACATTTTGGGCTTGGGCGTGATGATCACCGGCGAGTCCGGCTTGGGTAAAAGCGAGCTGGGCTTGGAATTGATTTCGCGTGGCAACGGCTTGGTGGCCGACGACGCGGTGGATTTGTACCGCATCAACCAAACCACCATCGAAGGCCGCTGCCCCGAGTTGCTGCAAAACTTGCTGGAAGTGCGCGGCATTGGTTTGCTCGATATTCGCGCCATCTTTGGCGAAACCGCGGTGCGCCGCAAGATGCGTTTGAAGCTCATCGTGCATTTGGTGCGCAAAGAAACCCTTGAGCGTGATTACGAGCGTTTGCCCCACGAACCCCTCACCCAAGACGTGCTGGGCGTGCCCGTGCGCAAGGTGGTGATTCAGGTGGTGGCCGGTCGCAACATCGCGGTGCTGGTGGAGGCCGCGGTGCGCAACTCAATTTTGCAGTTGCGCGGTGTCGACACTTACCAAGAATTCATCGCGCGCCATCAGCGCGCCATGCAACAGGGCTAAGCCTTATTTGCCCGCTGGGCGGTGTTCGCAATTCTTTTTCACGCAGTGGGCATACAGACTGAGCGCATGGTCTGCAATTTCGAACCCATGGCGCTTGGCCACTTTGACCTGCAAGGCTTCGATTTCTTCGTCGTGAAATTCTTCCACGCGACCACAGTCTAGGCACACCAAATGGTCGTGATGCTCGCCTTCATTGAGCTCATACACCGCACGTTCGCTCTCAAAGTGGCTGCGTTTCAAAATGTCAGCTTGCTCAAACTGCATCAACACGCGGTAGACCGTGGCGATGCCAATGTCCATGTTTTGCAACATCAAATGGCGATACACGTCCTCGGCCGTCATGTGCCGTTGCGTGCCTTGTTGAAATATTTCCAATATTTTCAGGCGAGGTGCGGTGGCCTTGAGGCCAATGCTTTTGAGGTCGTCTGGGTGTGCCATTTTGTCTTTCGCTCAGCGGCGGAAACAGGGCCGCCGCTACAATGAACGAATCATAGCCTCAGCGCCTCATTCGGCCTTTCACACCATGTTTGAATCCTGTCGAAACGCCTTTCTCTTTTTGCGTCAGCAGCGCCGCTTCGTGGCGCTTGCTTGTGTGGTTGCCAGCGTGGGACTCACGGCCTGCTCTTCTAATTTGATTTACAAACCCGAAGTGGTGCAAGGCAACTTTGTCTCGCGTGAGCAAGTGCAAACCTTGCGCGCAGGCATGCCGCGCCAAGCCGTGCGCGATGTGTTGGGCACGCCTTTGGTGACCAGCTTGTTTCACGCGGACCGCTGGGATTACGCCTTCACCATCCGTCGTCAAGGCGCGGAGCCACAGCAGCGCCGCTTCAGCGTGTTCTTTAAGGGCGATGTGCTGGATCACATTGAAGGCGACTCATTGCCTACTGAGGCCGAGTTTGCCGCCAAGCTCGACAACCGTCGCCCACCCAACAAATTGCCAGAACTCAAAGCAAGCGAGGCTGATTTGGCCAAGTTTCCCGCCAAGCCTGCTGGCGCCAGCACGGCCCAAGTAGCCGCACCTGCTGCACCTGTTTCTTACCCACCGCTTGAAAACGCGGCCCGTTGATTATTGAAAGCGCCGACACACCATGGCTCAATCTCCTGACATTTTGAAAATTGCCATCGCTGGCGCCAGTGGCCGCATGGGTCACATGCTGATCGAGGCCGTGCGCAACGACCCCACGTGCATGCTGGCTGGCGCCTTGGATGTGCCTTCTAGCCCAGGCATCGGCAACGATGCGACGGGCTTTTTGGGCCAAGCCAGCGGCGTGAACATCGAATCTGATGTGCGCAAAGGCTTACAAAACAGCCATGTGCTGATTGACTTCACGCGTCCTGAAGGCACGCTGGCGCATTTGAAGATTTGCCGTGAGTTGGGCGTCAAGCTGGTCATTGGCACCACCGGTTTTACGGACGAACAAAAGGCAGAAATCGCCGACGCTGCCAAAGACATCGCCATCGTCATGGCCCCCAACATGAGCGTGGGTGTGAACGTGACTTTGAAGCTTTTGCAAATGGCGGCGCAAGCCATGCCCACGGGCTACGACATTGAAATCATCGAAGCCCACCACCGCCACAAAGTGGATGCGCCTTCGGGCACCGCACTCAAAATGGGCGAGGTCATTGCTGACGCTTTGGGTCGCGACCTCAAAGACTGCGCCGTGTACGAACGCTATGGCCACACCGGTGAGCGTGACCCTTCCACCATCGGTTTCGCCACCATCCGTGGCGGCGATATCGTGGGCGATCACACCGTGTTGTTTGCTGGTACGGGTGAGCGCATTGAAGTCACGCACAAGTCCTCCAGCCGCGCCACGTACGCACAAGGCAGCTTGCGCGCGGCCAGCTTCTTGGCGGGCAAGAACAAAGGCTTGTTCGACATGTTTGACGTCTTGAATCTGCGCTAATTTCTATGGACTTCTTCGCTGCTGCTCTGCAAGGTGACGCGCTCAGCGCCACCTTGGCGTTGGCTTTGTTGACTATGTCGGTGGCCAGCTGGACCGTTATTTTTTACAAAGCCTGGTTGCTGCACCGCGTGAGTGCGGATGTGGTCAACGGCAAGGCCGCCTTCTGGCAAGCCCGTGATGTGCAGCAAGGCATCCAGGCCTTGGCTTCGGTAGAGCGCACAGCGGTGCTGCTGCCACTGGCGCAAGCCAACCAACAACTCATGCCCGGCACGCTGGGTGCGCAAGGCGATGTGTCGGCCCAGCGCACGCGCGTGCTGCGTGATGCCTTGCATGGCGTGCTGCACCGTTTGCAATCGGGTCAAGTGTTGCTGGCCACGGTGGGTTCTACTGCGCCGTTTGTGGGTTTGTTGGGCACCGTGTGGGGTATTTATCACGCGCTGACCGGCATTGCCACGGCAGGTCAGCTCACCATCGAACGCGTGGCCGGTCCTGTGGGCGAGGCTTTGGTCATGACGGCTGCAGGCTTGGCAGTGGCCTTGCCTGCTGTGTTGGCCTTTAACGTGATGGGCCGCGTGATCAACCGTTTGGAGCAAGAGCTGGAAGGCTTTGCCCACGACCTGCGAGGGCTCTGATGGCTTTTGGACGTTTTGAGCGCACGCCGGGCCAAACGCCCATGAGCGACATCAACGTCACCCCCTTGGTCGATGTGATGATGGTGTTGCTGGTCATCTTCATCATCACCGCCCCTTTGATGGTCAGCGCTTTGAAGCTCGATTTGCCCAAAACCGACGCGGCGCAGGCCAGCAGTGCGCCGCCACGCTTTGTGAAACTCAGCATCGACGCCAAAGGCGTGGTGTATTTGGACGACAAAGCCACCTCGCTGGACGACCTCAAACGCAGCCTCGGCGCTGAAGCCGCCAAGGCTTTGGCCATAGACCAAGGCGAATTGCCCGAAGTGCAGTTGCGCGCCGATGAGCGCGTGCCCTACGGCAAGGTGGTCGAAGTCATGGGTTTGGCCCAGCAAGCGGGCATGAACCGCATTGGCTTTGTGACCGAGCGCAAACAGCCGGTGGCCGCCCCTGAATGAGCCCCGTCATCACGCGCTGATCGCCGCCTTCTTCGGCATCCCGATGGGCCTCCATCCAAGGCCTAAAATCAGCACATTCTTTGCCTTTGTTTGAAGGCGCTGCCTCGCGACCCCAGCGGGGTTCTCTGACTGATTCCATGCAAGACAAATACAACCACACCGAGGTCGAACGCGCCGTTCAGGCCGCTTGGACCCAAGCCGACGCCTACCGCGTGACCGAAGACGCGTCCAAGAAAAAGTTTTACGCCTGTTCCATGCTGCCTTACCCCAGCGGCAAGCTGCACATGGGCCATGTGCGCAACTACACCATCAACGACATGCTCACGCGCAACCTGCGCATGAAGGGCTACAACGTGTTGATGCCCATGGGCTGGGACGCCTTTGGTTTGCCTGCTGAAAACGCCGCGCTCAAAAACGGTGTGCCACCCGCCAAGTGGACTTACGAAAACATCGCCTACATGAAGAAGCAAATGCAGGCGATGGGCTTGGCCATCGACTGGTCACGCGAAGTGGCCACCTGCGATGCGACCTACTACAAGTGGAACCAGTGGCTCTTCTTGAAGATGCTTGAAAAAGGCATCGCCTATCGCAAGACCCAAGTGGTGAACTGGGACCCTGTCGATCAAACCGTGTTGGCCAATGAGCAAGTGATTGACGGCAAAGGCTGGCGCACAGGCGCTCCAGTTGAGAAGCGCGAAATCCCAGGCTACTACCTCGACATTACCCGCTACGCACAAGAGCTGTTGGACCATGTGCAAATCGGCAACGAGAAAGCCACATTGAACGGCTGGCCCGACAAAGTGCGCTTGATGCAAGAGAACTGGATTGGCAAGTCGGAAGGTGTGCGCTTTGCGTTCACGCATGACATTGCGGGTGCAGATGGCTCGCTCATCGGCGACGGCAAGATGTATGTGTTCACCACGCGTGCCGACACCATCATGGGTGTCACTTTCTGCGCGGTAGCGGCTGAACATCCACTGGCATTGCACGCTGCGGCGGCCAACCCAGCCATGGCCGCCTTTCTCGAAGAATGCAAGAGCGGTGGCACGACCGAAGCCGAGTTGGCCACGCAAGAGAAAAAGGGCATGGCCACGGGCTTGTTCGTCACGCACCCATTGACCGGTGCGAAGGTCGAGGTGTGGGTGGGCAATTACGTGCTCATGTCTTACGGCGATGGCGCGGTCATGGGCGTGCCTGCGCATGACGAGCGTGACTTCGCGTTTGCTTTGAAATACGACTTGCCCATCCAGCAAGTGGTGTCGGTCAAAGACCAAGCGTTCAACGACAAAGAGTGGCAAGAGTGGTACGGCGACAAACAAAGCTGCGTGTGCATCAACTCTGGTGAACTCGATGGCCTGAATCAAAAAGCCGCCGTCAACAAAGTGGCCGAGTTGCTCGCAGCCAAAGGCTTGGGCGAGAAAAAAACCACCTGGCGTTTGCGTGACTGGGGCATCAGCCGCCAGCGCTATTGGGGTACGCCCATCCCAATCATCCATTGTGACGAACACGGCGCTGTGCCTGTGCCCGAAAAAGACTTGCCCGTGGTGTTGCCGCAAGACTGCATCCCCGATGGCTCTGGTAATCCGTTGCACAAGCACGAAGGTTTTCATGCAGGCGTGACTTGCCCCGTCTGCGGTAAAGCCGCACGCCGCGAGACCGACACCATGGACACCTTTGTGGATTCGTCGTGGTACTTCATGCGCTATTGCGATCCGACCAACGCGGACGCGATGGTGGCCGAGGGTGCGCAGTACTGGGCGCCGATGGACCAATACATTGGCGGCATTGAGCATGCGATTTTGCATTTGCTGTACGCACGTTTCTGGACCAAGGTCATGCGCGACATGGGCTTGGTCAAAGTGGACGAACCCTTCACCAAGCTGCTCACGCAAGGCATGGTGCTCAACCACATCTACTCACGCCGCACCGCCAAAGGTGGCAAAGATTACTTCTGGCCCCACGATGTGGAGCATGTGCTGGACGACGCAGGCAAAGTGGTGGGCGCCAAGCTCAAAAACGCGGCCGACAGCAGCGACGGCAAATTACCCGTGGGCACCGCCATCGACTACGAAGGCGTGGGCACCATGTCCAAGTCCAAGAACAACGGCGTAGACCCGCAAGACCTGATCGAGCGTTACGGCGCAGACACAGCGCGTCTGTACACCATGTTCACCGCGCCGCCCGAAGCCACGTTGGAGTGGAACGATGCAGCCGTGGAGGGCAGCTACCGTTTCTTGCGTCGCGTGTGGAACTTCGCGTTCAAACACGAAGCCACGCTCAAGGCTGCCACCGCTGGCAACTTGAGCGCCGCCAAGCCGCGCAAAGAAGCCGCTGATCTGCGTCGCGAAATGCATGTGGTCTTGAAGCAAGTCAGCTACGACTACGACCGCATGCAATACAACACTGTGGTGTCGGGCTGCATGAAGCTGCTCAATGCCTTGGAAGACTTCAAGGCCGATGGCAGCGAGGGCGATAACGCCGTGTTGTGCGAAGGCATGTCTGTGTTGCTGCGCATGCTGTACCCAGCTTGCCCGCACATCAGTGCGAACTTGTGGGCCGAGTTGGGCTACGCCGCCAAGTCGGGCGACTTGCTCGACACCGCTTGGCCAGAGGTGGACGAGAGCGCCTTGCAACGCGACGAGTTGGAGCTGATGCTGCAAATCAACGGCAAGCTGCGCGGCTCGGTCACTGTCAGCGCCACGGCCACCAAAGAGCAAATCGAGCAAGCGGCCTTGGCCACCGAAGCCTTCATCAAGCAAGCCAACGGCGCTGCGCCCAAGAAGGTCATCGTTGTGCCTGGCCGCTTGGTCAATATCGTTGTTTAAAGGTTGATATGCGCACCACTCGTCGCTCATGGTTGATGTCTACCGCCCTCATGGCAGGGCTGGCGGGGTGTGGATTTGAGCTGCGCAAGCCGCCCAGTTACGCATTCAACACGCTGTTCAGCACCATTCCTGTCGCGTCACCATTTGGCGTGAAGCTCAAGCGCAGTTTGGAGTCTTCAGGTCAAGTCGAGGTCATCACCGATCCACGTCAAATCGAACGTGCGCAAGTTATTTTTGACCAGCTGTTTGAGTTGCGGGAAAAGGTGGTCGTGGGCCGCACATCGACTGGTGCCATTCGTGAATTTCAACTGCGTCTGCGTTATCGCTTTCGCCTGCGCTCACGCAATGGCATTGAGCTGATTCCCGATTCAGAAATTTTTCTGACCCGTGACATCAACTTCAACGAGACGGGCGCGCTGTCCAAAGAGTCGGAAGAGGCCTTGTTGTACCGCGACATGGAAAACGACTTGGTGCTGCAAATTCAACGCCGCTTGGCCGCTGTGCGCCAAATCTAAACATGCAAGTCGCCAGCGCTCAATTTGCCAATCACCTGCAAACGCAGGCGAGCAAAGGCTTGCGCAGCCTCTACACCTTTCATGGGGATGAGCCCCTGTTGCAGCAAGAGGCACTAGACGCGCTGCGTACCACCGCACGCGCACAGGGCTACACCGAACGCAGCGTGTACACCGTGGCAGGCGCGCACTTTGATTGGGGCGAGGTGTTGGCTGCCGGTGGTTCCATGAGTTTGTTTGCCGACAAGCAGTTGATTGAAATTCGCATTCCCTCGGGCAAGCCCGGCAAGGATGGCAGCACGGCTTTGCAGCAAATTGCTGAGCTGGCTGTGGGCAACGACAGCACGCTGACCGTGGTGCTGTTGCCGCGCTTAGACAAAGCCACCAAAAGTTCGGCTTGGTTCAGTGCCTTAGAAAACAACGGCATCAGCGTTCAGATTGACCCGATTGAACGCCACGCTTTGCCCACGTGGATTGCGCAACGTTTGGGCGCGCAGCAGCAACGCGTCGCCGCTGGCGAAGCAGGCCAACACACCTTGCAATTTTTTGCCGAACGTGTGGAAGGCAACTTGCTGGCCGCGCACCAAGAAATTCAAAAACTTGGCCTTCTGTATCCCGCAGGCGAGTTGAGCTTTGAGCAAGTCGAACGCGCGGTGATGAACGTGGCGCGTTATGACGTGTTCAAACTTTCAGAAGCAGTACTCAGCGGTCAGCCGCTGCGCGTGCAACGCATGCTCGATGGCCTCAAAGCCGAGGGCGAAGCCGAGGTGCTGGTGCACTACACGCTGGCCGAAGAAATCCGCGCCTTGAAGCGTGTCAAAGACGCCGTGGCATCGGGCAAGGCCTTGCCCATGGCCCTGCGCGAGCAGCGCATTTGGGGCCCGCGCGAGCGTTTGTTTGAACGCGTGCTGCCACGTTTGAGCGTGGGCATGCTGGAAAAATTGTTGCAGTCAGCACACCAAGTTGACGGCATTGTCAAAGGCTTGAAAACACCAGAATGGCCTGCCGACAACTGGCAAGCCCTGCATCGTTTGGCCATGCGTTTGTGCCGTGCTTGTATGCCGCGCAATGCTTAATTAGGAAAACACACCATGACGACTCTCAACGTTGCCGACCACATGCACGCCCTGGGCGCGCAAGCCAAAGTTGCCTCTGCACAAATGGCCAAAGCCTCTGCTGCGGTGAAGAACACTGCGCTACGCAAGTTGGCGGCCTTGCTGCGCGACAACATTGACGCGCTGCAAGTTGACAACGCCAAAGACATCGCCCGCGCCATCGCCGCAGGCTTGGATGCGCCCCTGGTGGACCGCTTGAAGCTCACGCCCAAAGTGTTGGAAACCTGCGCGCAAGGTTGCGAACAACTCGCGGCCATGCCGGAGGTGATTGGTGAAATCACGGGTTTGAAAGAGCAACCCAGCGGCATTCGCGTGGGTCAAATGCGCGTGCCTTTGGGCGTGTTCGGCATGATTTTCGAAAGTCGTCCCAACGTGACGATTGAAGCCGCTTCGTTGTCCATCAAGAGCGGCAACGCTTGCATCTTGCGGGGTGGTTCCGAGGCCATCGAGTCCAACAAAGCGTTGGCCAAGTTGGTGCAGCAAGCGCTGAGCGAAAGTGGTTTGCCCATTGACGCCGTGCAGATGGTGCAAACCACCGACCGCGAAGCGGTGGGCCATCTGATCGCAATGCCTGAGTTTGTGGATGTCATCATCCCGCGCGGTGGCAAGGGCTTGATCGAGCGCATCAGCCGCGACGCCAAAGTGCCCGTCATCAAACACTTGGACGGCAACTGCCACACCTATGTGGACGACCCTTGCGACATCGCCATGGCCGTGACCGTGGCCGACAACGCCAAAACCCAAAAATACAGCCCTTGCAACGCCAGCGAAAGCTTGCTGGTGGCGCGTGGCGTGGCGGCGGAGTTCTTGCCCAAGATTGGCGTTATCTTTGCAGCCAAGGGTGTGGAGATGCGCTGCTCTCCAGAAGCCAAGGCCATCCTCGCCAATGTCCAAGGTGCCAACCTCAAAGATGCGACTGAGCAAGATTGGTTTGAAGAGTATTTGGGCCCCATCATCAGCATCAAGGTGGTGGAAGGCTTGGACGAAGCCATTGCCCATATCAACCACTATTCGAGCCACCACACAGAGTCCATCCTCACGCGCGACCACATGCACGCCCAGCGCTTCTTGCGCGAGGTCGACTCGTCCAGCGTGATGGTCAACGCCAGCACCCGATTTGCGGATGGTTTTGAATACGGTTTGGGCGCGGAAATAGGCATTTCCACCGACAAATTCCACGCCCGCGGACCGGTGGGCATCGAAGGCCTGACGTCGTTGAAATACGTGGTGTTGGGTCAAGGCGAAATTCGCGTTTAAACCACACTTTTTAGAGAGTGACCTCTCTAAAGAATGGGTGGACCGTAGGTCCTAAAATGGCTTTCTACTTTTCGAGACACCATGGTTCCACACCTCATCACGGCCCTCACCGGCCCCATCAACGAGCTTGAACAACGCATCCTCGATTCCATGCCCGCCATCGAGCGTTGGTTTCGTTTGGAATGGATGGAGCACACGCCTCCGTTCTACAGCTCAGTCGATATTCGCAATGCAGGTTTCAAGCTTGCACCGGTAGACACCAACCTCTACCCAGGCGGCTGGAACAACCTCACGCCCGAAATGCTGCCGCTTGCTGTGCAAGCCGCGATGGCCGCGATCGAGAAGATTTGCCCTGAAGCGCGCAATCTGCTGCTGATCCCCGAGAACCACACGCGCAACACCTTCTATTTGTCGAACGTGGCGCAGCTGCAGCGCATCTTCCACATGGCGGGTTTGAATGTGCGTATTGGCTCGATCAACCCCGAGATCAAAGAGAACACCACCATTGATTTGCCCAACGGTGACAGCGTCACGTTGGAGCCGGTGATTCGTGGCAAACGCCGCTTGGGGCTCAAAGACTTTGACCCCTGCACGATTTTGCTCAACAACGATTTGAGCGCAGGCATTCCCGGCATCTTGGAAGACTTGCACGAGCAACACCTGTTGCCACCGCTGCATGCGGGCTGGAGCGTGCGCCGCAAGAGCAAACACTTTGAGTGCTACGAAGAAGTGGCCAAACGCTTTGGCAAGCTGTTGGGCATCGACCCGTGGCTGATCAACCCCATGTTCAACCAGTGCGGCGAAGTCAACTTCGCTGAAGGCACGGGCATGGAATGCTTGAAGACCAATGTGGACGCCTTGCTCACCAAGATCAAGCGCAAATACAAAGAGTACGGCATCAACGAAAAACCATTCGTCATCGTCAAGGCCGACAACGGCACGTACGGCATGGGCATCATGACCGTGCGCGATGTCAAAGACTTGGACGTGGTCAACCGCAAGACGCGCAACAAAATGAGCGTGGTCAAAGACGGCCAAGAAGTCAACCAAGTCATCATCCAAGAAGGCGTGCTCACGCACGAACGCTTGAACGATGCCGTCGCCGAACCCGTGGTCTACATGATGGACCGCTATGTGGTGGGCGGTTTCTACCGCGTGCATGCCGACCGCGGTGTGGACGAAAACTTGAACGCCCCGGGTGCCAGCTTTGTACCTTTGGCTTTTGAACAAAGCGCCCACACCCCGCAGCCTGGCATGAAGCCTGGTGCGAGCACCCCCAACCGCTTTTACATGTATGGCGTCATTGGCCGTTTGGCCATGTTGGCTGCGAGTTATGAACTCGAAGCCACAGACCCCGAAGCAGAAAACTACGACTGAGATTGATGATGGAACAACACGGAAAGTCGTCGCTCGCGGCGCTCACTCTAGGCGCGATTGGCGTCGTTTACGGCGACATTGGCACCAGTGTGCTGTATGCGATGAAGGAAGTGTTTGGCTCGGGGCATGTGGAGTTCACGCCCGACAACATTTACGGCATCTTGTCGATCTTCTTTTGGACGCTGACGGTCATCGTGTCCATCAAGTACGTGACCTTGGTGTTGCGTGCCGATAACCACGGCGAAGGTGGCTTGGTGGCCATGCTGGCCTTGGCGTCAATGGCTGTCAAAGACCGCCCGGTCTTGCGTCAACGTATGTTGATCGTGGGTATTTTTGGCACGTGCTTGTTTTATGGCGATGGTGTCATCACGCCCGCTATTTCTGTGCTGTCAGCGGTGGAAGGTTTAGAGGTGGTTTCGCCCGCCTTTAAGAAGTATGTGATTCCGCTCACGATCGTGATTTTGTTTGGCCTCTTTGCAGTGCAAAAGCGAGGCACCAGTGGCATTGGTAAATTCTTTGGCCCCATCACCGTGGTTTGGTTCGCCGCCATCGCTGCTCTGGGGCTGTATCACATTGCCTCGCACCCTGAAATCATGTGGGCGCTTAGCCCGCACTATGCCGTGCAATTCATCATCAACGAACCCACGGTCACATTTCTGATTTTGGGTGCTGTGGTGTTGTGCGTGACCGGTGGCGAAGCCTTGTATGCCGACATGGGTCACTTCGGGAAAAAGCCCATTCGTTTGGCTTGGTTTTTTGTCGTCATGCCTGCGTTGACGCTCAACTACTTTGGTCAAGGCGCGTTGCTGTTGAGCGACCCCTCTGCTGTGGCTAACCCGTTCTTCAACATGGCCCCCGATTGGTTGCTGGTGCCTTTGGTGGGATTGGCGACAGCGGCCACCGTCATCGCGTCGCAAGCCTTGATTTCAGGCGCCTTCAGCGTGACCAAGCAAGTGGTGCAAATGGGCTTCTTGCCGCGTTTGCAAGTGCTGCACACCAGCGTCAAAGACACAGGCCAAATTTACATTCCCTTTGTGAACTGGGGTTTGTTTGCCGTCATCGTGTTGGCCGTGATGATGTTCAAGTCATCCAGTAATTTGGCGGCGGCCTATGGCATTGCGGTGTGTACCGACATGCTCATCACCACTGTGCTCACCTTCTTTGTGATTCACTATGGGTGGAAATACCCCTTCTGGTGGTGCTTGGCTGCGACAGGCTTCTTCTTTGCGGTGGACTTCGCCTTCTGGGCCTCCAACCTGTTGAAGTTGTTCGAAGGCGGTTGGTTCCCGCTCTTGATTGCGTCCGTCATCATGATGTTGATGCTCACTTGGCGTGATGGCCGTGGCATTCTTCATGAGAAACGCCAAGAGGATGCTTTGGATTTGACGAGCTTCTTGGAAGCAGTTTTCTTGTCTCCTCCCACGCGCGTGGAAGGCACGGCGGTGTTTTTGACATCTGGCAAAGGCAGCGTCCCCAACGCCATGTTGCACAACCTCAAGCACAACAAAGTGTTGCACCAACAAAACTTGTTTGTGAACGTGCAAAACCATGAAGTGCCTTGGGTTGATGATGCAGAGCGTCTGCAAATCAAAGCCTTGGGACACGACTGCTGGCAAGTCGAAATTCATTACGGCTTCAAAGACGATCCTGATGTCCCCGGCGCATTGGCGCACTTGAACGGCTTGGGTTGCGAAGTCAACCCCATGACCACCAGCTACTTCTTGTCACGCGACAGCATCGTGCCCACGGTGGGCAGCGGCATGTCGGCATGGCGCGAGAAATTGTTCGCACAAATGCACCTCAATGCCAGCTCTGCGGCTGACTTCTTGAACTTGCCTAGCAACTCCGTGGTGGAGCTGGGCAGCAAAATCGAAATCTAAAACCCATGCACATCCTTTTCGTCGCAGACCCGTTGTCGTCCTTCAAAATTTACAAGGACACCACGTTTGCGATGATGCGTGAAGCCCAGCGTCGCGGCCACCAAGTGCTGGCCTGCGAGCCGCAAGACATCGTGTGGCAAAGTGGCCAGCAAGTGTCTGCACGTGTGCAGCATGTGCACTTGACGGGCGATGCTGAGAATTGGTTTGACGTGCAAAGCGTGGATGAACATTTCGCGCTCAAAAGCGCCGATGCCATCGTCATGCGCAAAGACCCGCCTTTTGACAGCGAGTACTTTTACGCCACGCACTTGCTAGAGCAAGCCGAGCGCGAAGGTGCGAAGGTGTTCAACAAACCCGCTGCTTTGCGTGACCACCCAGAAAAATTAGCCATTCTGGAATTCGCGCAATTCATCAGTCCCACGCTGGTGACGCGCAGCGCCGATGCCATCCGCGCGTTTCATGCACAGCACCGCGACATCATCTTGAAACCGCTCGATGGCATGGGCGGCATGGGCATCTTCCGCGTGAAGGACGATGGCTTGAACCTCGGTGCCATCACCGAAACCCTCAACCGTGACGGTGCACAAACTGTCATGGTGCAAAAGTTCATCCCTGCGATTGACAAAGGCGACAAGCGCGTGCTCGTCATCGGCGGCAAAGTCGTGCCCTATTGCTTGGCACGTATTCCGCAAGGTGGTGAAGTGCGCGGCAACTTGGCCGCAGGCGGCAAAGGCGTGGCCCAAGCCATCTCTGCGCGCGACCAAGAAATCGCCGAAGCCCTTGGCCCCATCCTTGCCAAGCGTGGTTTGTTGTTGGTGGGGTTGGATGTGATTGGTGATTGCCTCACTGAGGTGAACGTGACCAGCCCTACGTGCTTCCAAGAAATCTTTGACCAAACTGGTTTCGATGTGGCCGCGATGTTTGTCGATGCGTTAGAAGCCGCTGCCTCGGAGATCTGATCACGGTTGGCGGTATTCGCTGTGGCTTACACCGCTGCGCGGTGAATGGCGCCACATCAAACACCGCCAACCGTAATCAGCAAGTTGCTAGCTTGTCATTCGCGATGGCAAAACTCCAATCACAAATCTAGCCACACAGCAGTCAGCGTTCGATGTGGCGCCATTCACCGCGTAGCGGTGTAAGCCACGGCGAATGCTGGCTGCTGTGTGGCGTGCAAGAGAAGTGACACCTCAAGCAAGGTGTAAAAGCACTAGCCCCGCAACTCCCCATTCACAAACACCTTCAACTCCCCCGATGCAAACGGCGTCCACACCTCATTGGTTGTCAAAGGCGCCGTCACCACCACAGCCACACGGTCATCCGGCGATGCGTGTTCTGCAAAGTTGATGCTCATGTCTTGGTCACTCAGCGTGGCCTTTGCAAATGGGTGTTTGCGTTCGATGTACCAAAGATTAGTCGAGGCGTGGGCCCACAATGCCTGTCCGTTGGACAGCAAGAAATTGAACGTGCCGTGCTTGGCGATCTGCGGCACCAGCTCTTTGAGCGTCAGTGTCAGCTCATCAACCGATGGCACGCTGGCGTGTGACTTGGCCATCTCTTGCATCAACCAGCAAAACGCCTGCTCGCTGTCGGTGTGACCGACGGGTTTGAAATTGCCGTGCAAGCGCGGCTCGTAGTTCTCTAGGTTTCCGTTGTGCGCAAACACCCAGTAGCGGCCCCACAGCTCGCGCACAAAGGGGTGGCAATTCTCAAGTGCCACCACGCCTTGCGTAGCCTTGCGAATGTGGGAAATGACGTTGCGACTTTTGATCGGGTACTTGCGAATCAACTCGGCCACAGGCGAGGTGCTGGCGGGTAAATGGTCAATGAAATGGCGCAAACCGCGGTCTTGCTCGGAGCCTTCGAAAAAGGCAATGCCCCAGCCATCGGCGTGGTGGTCGGTCACGCCAGCGCGTTGCGCGAAACCACTGAAGCTGAAAGTCGCGTCTGTGGGGTTTTTGCAATTCAGTCCGAGCAGTTGGCACATGTGGGTTCAACGCAATCAAGAGGTGTGAGGTGGGCGTGGCGCACGAATTTGCCAGGCGGCCAAAAGTGCCAGCAAGCAGACCGCAGCGAGCATGATGAACACCTCATCAAAGGCGGTCAAACGTGCGGCGGATGTGGTGGCGTTGGTCAGCGAATCGCCATGCACGCGCAGGCGCCATTCAAGCAAGATGCCGCACAGGCTCACGCCAGCCGCACCACCCAGCATGCGTAAAAAATTAATGGCGCTGGCGCCTTGTGGAATCAAGCTCGCATCCATGCCGCGCATGGCGCCGATGTTCAATGAGGGCAAGATAAAGCCCAAACCCACACGACCCAAAATTGCCAACACCACCAGCACCCATAACGCAGTTTGTAAATTCACCACCAACATGAGTGCGAACGACAGCGCCAGCAACACCAAGCCAAAGCTCACCATCAGGTGGGTTGGGTGCGTGCTGGAATAGCGTCCCACGATGGCAATGGTGAAGGCCAACAACAAACCCGCAGGCAGCAGCAAGGTGCCCACATGGCTCGGCGAGAGCCCTAAGCCCAGCTGCAAATACACCGGCAGTAAATACGTTGAACCAAACATGGCAATGCCGTAAATGAAGGCCACGGTGGTGCCCATGGCAAAGGGGCGGTGCGCAAACAAAGCCAGATTCATCAAAGGCACGTCGCCTTGTTTCGCTTGTCTGCGTTGCCACAGCAAAAAAGCCACCGCGCTGAAAACCGACACGCCAATTAAGGTTAACGAGCTTGCAAAATCACCGCTGTGCAGCTGCACCAGACCATTCAGCAAACACAGCGTGCCGGCCGTGGCGAGTGCAAGGCCTGCCACATCCAATGATGGCTTGCCATGGTTGGCGCTGACGCCGCCCGGTGCGGTGGTGGGCACATAGCGAAGCGCCAACCACATGGACGCCAAACAAAAGGGCACCACCATGAAGAACAGGGATCGCCAACCCATCCAGTCCACCAACAAACCACCGATGCTGGGGCCAATCGCAGGTGCCAACACCACGCCCATGCCAAAGAAGCTGTTGGCGCGTCCTTGTTCAGAGGTGTCAAACGCACGCAAGATGATGATGGCCGGAATGGGTTGCACCACCCCTGCGGCCAAACCTTCGGCGACGCGTGCTGCAAGCACGAGGTTGTAGTTGTTCGAGATGCCGCCTGCGATGCCTGCTGTGAGCAAGAGCAACATGCAACCCATGTAGGTGGTGCGGTAACCAAAACGTGCCAACAACCAAGGCGTGGTCAACATGGACACGGTCATGGCCACCATGAAACCAGAGCTCACCCACTGCGCCAATTCTTGGCCAATGCCAAATTGCACGCTCATATCGGGAATGCCCACATTCATGATGGTGGACGACATGATGGCGGCCATGGAACCAATCATGACCGTTGTGAGCATGAGCCAGCGGTGGCGCGTGCCGTAGCGGCTTTGCAAATCTGCCAGTGAGCCGCGTTCAGTCATCTTGTGCTTTCGTGGCGCACGCTTGGCAAATGCAGGCTTTGCGCTGTGCCGCAGCGGGTATTTGGGCCAGCAGCTCAGGTGAGAAAGACACGTTCACACACCAGCAAGCGGCCACGGGTTGCCCCGTGTGTTTGGCAATTTCCATGGCGCACTGATTGGGCTGACCGCACAAGGGGCAAGCGCACGCGTCAATGGGGGCGGGCATTTGGCTAGGCATAGCCCTCAGTGTAGCGAGGCAGACAAGGCACAATCACAAAAAATATATGTACGAATTCCCACCCACGCCAGAAGCCGCACAGCTGCGGCTTGACCACGTCAGCCCCAAAGACTATGCGCACAGCCGCAACGCCTTGGATGGCGCGGTGACGCATTTGTCGCCGTACCTCACCCATGGTTTTTTGAGCGTGCCCGATGTGGCCAGCGCCATGTACCACCAGTACCGCGTAGGTGTACAGCACAAGCTGATTTATGAGTTGGGCTGGCGCGAATACTTTCAGCACATGCATCACCATTTAGGTGATGGCATTGCGCAGTCCTTGCACGAAGGCGTCTTGCCTGAGTCCGAGTACAGCACCGAGCTACCTGAGGATGTGCGCCACGCTTGCACCCGCGTGCCTGTGATTGACACCGCCATACGCATGCTCTACACCACAGGTTATTTGCACAACCATGCGCGCCTGTGGGTGGCCAGCTACATCGTGCACTTGCGCAAAGTGCATTGGCGCGTGGCCGCCGATTGGATGTACAGCCATTTGTTGGATGGCGATGTGGCCAGCAACTATCTGGGGTGGCAGTGGGTGGCTGCGACGGGAAGCAGCAAACCTTATTTGTTCAACGCCGACACCGTCGAAAAATTCGCCCCCGAAATTTGGCACAGCCGTGGCACATCGATTGACGTGAGCTACGAGTTGATGGACATCTTGGCCAGCAGTTCCGCCACGGTGGCGCAAGTTCACAAAAACGAATTGGCTTGGGATGAGCCCAAGGTGTTCACCGAGCCGCCTGCTGAACTCGGTTTTACAAAGCCGGTGACCGACGATGTGGCTGATAAGCAGGTGTGGTTGGTGCATCCGTGGGTACTGGCGGATTTGCCAAAGGACTTACCTGAAGACGTGGTGTGCGTGGCCGTGGTATTTGCAGAGCACACGCAAGCGCACCCCTGGAATGCCTTGCGTTGGCACTTTGTGGGCGAGCGTATGGCGGCGCTCACGCCGCACCGTTGGTTTGGTTCTGCTGACGAGGTGTTGGCCGCATTGGCCCATGCGCAAAGTGTGCAAACCGTGGCGCATCTGTGTTTGCCAGACCTGGCTGCAAGTCATGTGCAACTGCGCCCTGCACCGCGCTTGTTCCGTCAGCTCGACAAGCCGATGGACTCGTTCAGCAAATGGTGGGTGCAGGTGAACAAAAACGTGCGGCACTTGCAGCAGTTGGTGTACCCGCTGCCTGCGCGACCACCCGCGCCTTAATACCTCTTATTCGCCAGGGGCTGGATGCACCTTGGTGATGAAGTATTCGGTCTCGCCAAAGCAGGTGGGCAAGCCTTTGTGCTGCTCGTACTCCACCACCACTTTTTGACCAATGTGTTTGTTGATTTGGTCAGCCACGACATCATCACGCACGGTAAAAATAAATTTTTCTGGAATGGCAGGCATGGTGGCCAAGGCGCGAATTTGTTCGCCTTCCCAAGTTTTGCAGATCCAACCTTTGTAAGAGAGCTTTTGCACAAAGCCCACGCTCTCGCCTTTGGAGTAGGTGAAGTGGTACGAGAACAGCAAGTACGCACCCAACCCAATGAGCACGGTCAAAACCAAACCGATCACGGTGCGCAAGGCGAAGCGAATGAGGGTGCTGATGAAATTGTTGGTCATGTGTGTGCTTTGAAGAGATGGTGAATAGCCGAATCATAGTTCGCGGCACCAACAAAAACGGCTCCCGAGAGAGCCGTTTTCTTTTGTGTCGCTAGAGGTGATTAAGCCTGGCCAGCTTTCACCTTCAAGCGCCATGCGTGCAGCAAAGGCTCGGTGTAGCCGCTAGGCTGTTCTTTACCTTTGAACACCAAGTCCAGAGCGGCTTGGTAAGCAGGCGCTTTGGCAAAGCGGCCGGCCATTTTTTGGTACAGCTTGTCGCCCGCGTTTTGCTTGTCCACCACCGACGCCATGCGCTTGAACGTGGCTTTCACTTCAGCGGGTGTCACCACGCCGTGGTGCAACCAGTTGGCGATGTGTTGGCTAGAAATGCGCAGTGTGGCGCGGTCTTCCATTAGCCCGACGTTGTGGATGTCTGGCACTTTGGAGCAGCCCACGCCTTGGTCCACCCAGCGCACCACATAGCCCAAGATGCCTTGCACGTTGTTGTCCAACTCTTGTTGCTTCTCAGCAGGTTTCCAGTTGGGGTTGGCTGTCACAGGCACTTGCAACAAGTCGTTCAAGAGGCTGTCACGCACTTTGCTGTAGTCGATCTTCTCCAGCTCTTTTTGCACCTCGACCACTTTGACTTGGTGGTAGTGCATGGCGTGCAGCACAGCCGCTGTGGGGCTTGGCACCCAGGCGGTGTTGGCACCTGCTTTTGGGTGACCAATTTTTTGTTTCAGCATCTCGGCCATCAAGTCGGGCATGGCCCACATGCCTTTGCCGATTTGTGCCTTGCCGCGCAAGCCGCATGACAAGCCAGCCAACACGTTGTTCTTCTCGTAGGCTTGAATCCATGCGCTGGTTTTCATATCGCCTTTGCGCAACATGGGGCCTGCTTGCATGGCGGTGTGCATTTCGTCGCCGGTGCGGTCCAAGAAGCCGGTGTTGATGAACGCCACGCGGCTGGCTGCTGCGGCGATACAGGCTTTCAAGTTCACGCTGGTGCGGCGCTCTTCGTCCATGATGCCCAGCTTGACGGTGCTGTCAGCCAAGCCCAAAACCTTCTCGACGCGACCAAACAACTCGCAAGCAAACGCCACTTCGGTGGGGCCATGCATTTTGGGTTTGACGATGTAGACAGAACCGGTGCGTGAGTTACGAATGCCTTTTTTGCCATGGCCTTGCAAGTCGTGCAAAGCGATGGTGGTGGTGATGACCGCGTCCATGATGCCTTCTGGAATTTCGTGCATCTGGCCGTCTTTACCTTTGTAAAGAATGGCGGGGTTGGTCATCAAGTGGCCCACGTTGCGAAGGAACAGCAATGAGCGGCCGTGCAATTTGACGGGCTGGCCGTCTTTGCCTTTGTATTCGCGGTCAGCGTTCAAACCACGTGTGAAGGTCTTGCCTGCCTTTTCAACCGTCTCGGTCAAGGTGCCTTTGACGATGCCCAACCAGTTGCTGTAGGCCAGCACTTTGTCGTCAGCGTCAACGACGGCCACGGAGTCTTCCAAGTCGAGGATGGTGGACAACGCAGCTTCCACCACCAAGTCGCTCACGCCTGCTGGGTCTGTCGCGCCGATGGGGGTGTTGCGGTTGATTTGCAAGTCGAGGTGCAAACCGTTGTGCACGAATAGCACCGACGATGGCTCAGACATCTTGCCTTGGAAGCCCACAAACTGAGCGGCCTTGGCCAGCTTGGTGGTCTTGCCACCTTTGAGGGTGACCACCAATTCGCCGTTCACCACGGCGTAACCGGTGGAGTCGACATGCGAGCCACTCTTCAAAGGCACGGTGCGGTCCAGCACGTGACGTGCATAGGCAATCACCTTGGCGCCGCGCTTGGGGTTGTAGCCTGCAGTTTTTTCTGCGCCGCCTTTTTCTGGGATGGCGTCCGTGCCATACAAGGCGTCATACAAAGAGCCCCAACGTGCGTTGGCCGCGTTCAAGGCGTAGCGTGCGTTCAGGACGGGCACCACGAGTTGTGGGCCGGCTTGCAAAGCCAATTCAGCGTCCACGTTTTTGGTGGTGGCTTTGACCTTGTCGGGTTGTGGCACGAGGTAGCCAATTTTTTCCAAGAACTTGCGATAGGCCTTCATGTTTTTGATGGGGCCTGGGTTGGCGCTGTGCCATGCGTCCATCTCGGTTTGCAGGCGGTCACGTTCGGCCAGCAAAGCGATGTTCTTGGGTGCCAAGTCTTGCACGATGGCGTCGAAACCCTTCCAGAATTTATCGCTGCTCACGCCGGTGTCGGGCAACACTTTGGTCTCGATGAATTTGTACAAGTTGGTGGCAACTTGCAAGCGATGCACAGCTGTGCGCTTGGTGGTGTCTTGGCTCATGGGGAGGTCTCTCTGGATAAATCAAAAGGGGGAAATCAGAACGAATCTTATTGGATTGCGCTGGGTTGATTGCATCGCCAGCTTTGGGGCTGTCGTGACAAATAGGTAGCTAATCCGTCGCAGGGGGGCTTTTACTTTTCAGCCACCAGCAACTGGCCGTGGCGCAAGCCGCGCCATGTGCCTAGGGTCAACCCCAAAATCAGCAGTGAGGTGACAGCCAACAGCAAAGTGGCGGGCAGTTCCAACCAAGCGCCACCTTGCTCTTGCGACATACGCAGACTGAGCGTGGTGAAGGCGGCCATCGGAAAGCTCATGGCCCAATGCGGCAAACCAAATGGCTGCTCAAGAATGGTGCGAATTTGCGTGAGCGACAGCGCCAAGAAAAACAAGCCAATGCCCCACGAGCCCCAGACGAAGCTCAGTGGAGCCTCGAGCTGCAAGAAACACAAACCAATGATGGAAGGTGCCACCATCGTGATAAAGATGCTCGCGCTCATGCGCGCAGGCAGTGGTCCCGCTTGTGCCATGCGAATGATGAGCATGGTTTGCAGCACGGGCCACAACAACAAGCCAATGCCAAACTGAGCGGTGGCCCAAGACTCAAGGCCGATGGTCACGCCCGCCAACGGGGCCAGCACGTTGCCAATCACAGGAATGAAGAACACGGGCGTGAATGCCGCCCATTGCAAACCACCGTTGTCAGGCGTGTTGAGCCAACGCGCAATCACCCACACAGACGCTGCAAGCTCTAACACCGATCCCAACACCCACGCAAATGTCAGCAAGGTATCGAGCGTGCGTGAGGTATTCCAAAACAAAGACACGCCAATGCCAGCCAACAACATGATGGACAGCGGCAGCGTGGCCATGAAGGCATGACGCACAGGGTGGCGCATGTCAGCCGCCACGGCGTTGGGGTGAAACGTCAAACGCAGCACGCACGAAATGCACAGCAAGACAAACACAAACAGCGCAAACAAAGAGCCGACAAGGGCCAAACCGAGTGCGGTGTCGCCAAACACATCGGTCGCGCGCAACCACGCGAGTGACAAACCACACCAGCCCATGACCATGGCAAACCATGCCGGGGCGAGGTGCTCTAACAGCGCAATCGCGCGGGTGATTTGGCTGGGGCGATGCGTGGAGGTTTGGGTGTTCATGCGCCAATTTTAGGTTGCGACTCCAAAACCGTCGGCATGGATAATTCAGGCATGGACAAACTCAAAGCCTTTGAGTCTTTTGTGTCGGTGGCCTTGAAGGGCAGCTTGACCGCTGCAGCCAAAGCCGAGGGCGTGGCACCCGCCATCATGGGGCGTCGCTTGGACAGCTTAGAAACGCACTTGGGCGTCAAGCTCTTGGTGCGCACCACGCGACGCATCACGCTCACACACGAAGGCACGGCATTCCTCGAAGACTGTCAACGCTTGCTGGCCGATGTGGCCAATGCCGAAGCGAGCGTCAGTGCGGGCGGTCTCAAAGCCAGCGGGCATTTGCGTATTACCGCACCTGCGGGTTTTGGCCGTCGCCATGTGGCACCACTGGTCCCTAAGTTTCACAGCATGCACCCCGATGTGACGGTGTCGCTCAACCTGAGTGACCGTGTGGTCGACTTAGCCGCCGAAGGTTTTGATTGCGCTGTGCGCGTGGGCGATTTGCCCGACTCATCGTTGGTGAGCGTGCGCATGGCCGACAACCGCCGCTTGTGTGTGGCCACGCCTGAATTTTTGAAACGCTACGGCGCCCCCAAAGTGCCCAGCGACTTGATGCGCTTGCGTTGTTTGACGCTCTCCAGCGATGCTTCACAAACCCGTGGCTGGGCGTTTCGTGTGCCAGTGACGGGCAAGCGCGTGGACAGCCAAACGCATGAAGTGATTCACCTGCGCCCCAGTGGCCCCATGGACTGTTCGGACGGCCAAGTGCTGCACGACTGGTGCTTGGCGGGCCACGGCATTGCATGGCGTAGCACGTGGGAGGTGGAGTCTGAAATCAGCAGTGGGCAATTGGTGCCGGTGCTTGAGGAATTCGCCGCCCCTCCCAACGGAATTTATGCGGTGTTCTCTCAGCGCAAACACTTGCCCCTGCGCTTGCGCTTGTGGATTGATTTTCTCAAAGACCACTACGGTCACGCCAACTACTGGAGCGCCCCGTAAAATCTAGCCATGCTCCAAGTTAAACAAGAATTGCTGGCCGCCCTGAGCCAAGCCCTCGACGGTTTGTTGCCCGGTTCCGGCAACAAGGCCGCTTTTGAATCGCCCAAGGTTGCCGCACATGGCGACTTTGCTGTGACAGCTGCCATGCAGTTGGCTAAGCCCCTCAAGCTCAACCCCCGTCAACTCGGCGAACAGTTGCGCGACGCGTTGCTGGCTGCGCCCGTGTACCAACAGTGGGTGCAAGACATCGAAATTGCAGGCCCCGGCTTCATCAACATCCGTTTGAAGCCTGCCGCCAAACAACAAATCGTGCGCGAGGTGTTGGCCGCCAAAGAACAATTCGGCTTCCAAGCCGACAACGGTCAACGCGTGTTGGTCGAGTTTGTGTCTGCCAACCCCACCGGCCCGCTGCATGTGGGCCACGGCCGTCAAGCCGCGCTGGGCGATGCGATTTGTAATTTGTTTGCCACGCAAGGCTTCAACGTCTACCGCGAGTTTTATTACAACGACGCGGGCGTGCAAATCAACACCTTGGCCAAGAGCACGCACTTCCGCGCTCAAGGCATCAAACCCGGCGACGCCAGCTGGCCTGTGGACCCCGAGAACCCAGAGAGCAAAGCGTTTTACAACGGCGACTACATTCAAGACATCGCCACCGATTTCTTGGCTGGCAAAACCGTCAAGTCCGACGACCGCGAATTCACCGCCAGCGGCGATGTGAACGATGTGGACGGCATGCGCGAATTTGCCGTGGCCTATCTGCGCCACGAGCAAGATCTCGACTTGAAAGCCTTTGACGTCAAGTTCGACAACTATTACTTGGAAAGCAGCCTTTACACCAGCGGCAAAGTGGCCGACGCGGTGAGTCGCCTCCAAGCCGCGGGCAAAACCTACGAACAAGACGGCGCCTTGTGGCTCAAGTCCACCGACTACGGCGACGACAAAGACCGTGTGATGAAAAAGACAGACGGCACGTACACCTACTTTGTGCCCGATGTGGCGTACCACATCACCAAATGGGAGCGGGGCTTCACCAAGGTGGTCAACATCCAAGGCACCGATCACCACGGCACCATCGCTCGCGTGCGCGCTGGCTTGCAAGCCGCCAATGTGGGCATCCCTGAGGGCTACCCCGACTACGTGTTGCACACCATGGTGCGCGTGATGCGTGGTGGCGAGGAAGTGAAAATTTCCAAGCGCGCGGGCAGCTACGTGACCTTGCGCGATTTGATTGAGTGGACCAGCAAAGACGCCGTGCGCTTCTTCTTGCTGAGCCGCAAGCCCGACACCGAGTACACCTTCGACGTGGACTTGGCGGTGCAAAAGAACAACGACAACCCTGTGTACTACGTGCAATACGCACACGCCCGCATTTGCTCGGTGTTGCGTGCATGGGCTGACAAAGACGGTGGCAATGTGGCCTCGCTTCAAGACGTGGACTTGTCTGCGCTGGAAAGCCCGCAAGCCCAAGCCCTCATGCTGCAATTGGCCAAGTACCCCGCCATGCTCTCTGCAGCATCGGCCGACTTTGCGCCGCACGATGTGACTTTCTACTTGCGCGACCTCGCGGCCAGTTACCACAGCTACTACGATGCCGAGCGCATTTTGGTGGACGACGAAGCCGTTAAAAAAGCGCGACTTGCACTCGTGGCTGCCACTGCGCAGGTGCTGCACAATGGCTTGGCTGTGTTGGGCGTGTCAGCCCCCGCCAGCATGTAAATACGACGGAGACTTTGAGCATGAATCAGCAACGCGGCAGCACTTTGGTGGGTTTCATCATTGGTTTGGTGGTGGGCCTCGCCGTGGCCTTGGGCGTCGCGGTGTATGTGACCAAAGTGCCCATGCCTTTCATGAACAAAGGCCAAACGCGTTCGGCAGACTCTGATGCTGCCGAAGCCGAGAAGAACAAAGACTGGGACCCCAACGCGCCGCTGTACGGCAAGAAGGGCGCTAAGTCGGGCGACAAAGCCGACGAGCCCAAAGTCGAATCCAAGCCCGAGCCCAAACAAGACGCTGCCGCCAAAGTCGACCCCAAGAGTGCGGACCCTTTGGGTGATTTGGCCAAAGTGAAAACGGTTGAACCAAAGCCTGAACCCAAAGCCAAGCCAGAGGTCAAAGCGCCAGAAGCCAAGCCCGCAGAAACAAAGGCCCCCGAGCCCAGCGTCGCAGAGGCCAAACCAGCCAGCACGGATCCATTCATTTACTTTGTCCAAGCTGGCGCCTATCGCAGCAACGACGAAGCCCAAGCGCAACGCGCCAAAACCGCCTTGTTGGGCTTAGACGCCAAGATCAGTGAGCGCGACCAAGGCGGCCGCACGGTCTACCGCGTGCGCGTGGGCCCCATGGACAAGGCCGAAGCCGAGCGCGTGCGCGCCAAGCTCGAAGCCGCTCACATTGATTCCGCCATGGTGCGGGTGCAACGTTAAACACCAAGAGGTAACCCATGAAACGTCGTGATTTTTCTTTAGCCGCCATCAGCGCCGCGTCTGTGGCTGGCCTGCCTTTGGCTGCACAAGCACAAAGCCCTGCCGCCGCGAAAAAGCCTGTGGAGGGCACGGATTACCTGTCGCTCGACAAGCGCGTGCCGACCGATGTGGGCGCAGGCAAGATTGAACTGATCGAGTTTTTTTGGTACAGCTGCCCGCATTGCAATGCCTTTGAGCCTCAGTTTTCCGCTTGGGTGAAAGCGGCCCCCAAAGACGTGGTGGTGTTGCGTGTGCCCGTGCGTTTCCGCGACGACTTTGAGGCGCAGCAACGCGCCTATTACGTGTTTGAGTCGCTCGGCTTGGTGGACGCCATGCACGGCAAGTTGTTCCATGCCATTCACACCGAGCGCCAGCAGCTCAACACGGCACCCGCATTGGCGGCTTGGGCCAACAAAAATGGTTTGCCTGAGAAGAAATTCTTGGACACCTTCAACAGCTTTGGCGTGGCCACCAAAGCACGCCGTGCCACCCAGCTGCAAGACGCCTTCAAGGTCCAAGGCGTGCCCGCCTTAGGCGTGGCTGGCCGCTTCTACACAGACGGTTCATTGACCCAAACCATGGACCGCGCCTTGCAAGTTGCTGAGTACCTGATTGGCGAAGTGCGCCGCGGCCGCTAACGCTCCCTAAGTCAGCACGAAAATTGCTATCTTGATGGTTAGAATGCCATCAACTTAACGAGCAATATTCGTGCCTTGACTTCATTTGCTTCTTTCTCACTCGCGTTACTGATGGCCATCGTGCCAGTAGCGGCGTCTGCAGAAAAAGCAGACCGTGAAAAACCCACCCACATTGAAGCCGACAATTTGGTTCACGACGAATTGAACCAAGTCAGCATCTTCACCGGACGTGCTGTGTTGACCCGAGGCACGATGGTGATGCGAGGCACGCGCATTGAAATGCACGAAGACGCCGATGGTTATCAATTTGGCGTCATCCTTCCCGAACCCAACAAGCGTGCTTTCTTTCGCCAAAAGCGTGAAGGCAATGACGAGTTCATGGAAGGCGAAGCTTTGCGCATCGAGTTCGATGGCAAGGCGGACCGCATCAAACTCATCGACCAAGCCGAAGTGCGCCGCTACCGAGGTCCTGTGTTGAACGACACGATGACCGGCAAACTCATCATTTATGAAAACCTGACCGATGTCTTCAGCATCGATGGCCAACGCACCGAAGAAGGTGGCAAGGCTAGCGGCGGTCGGGTGCGCGCTGTGTTGGCGCCGCGCAGCAAAACATTGGAAAAACCGTGATCGAAACGCTTTCACCCGCACACACCGCTGACACGACAGAGAGTTGTTTGGAAGCCCGCCACTTGGAAAAGTCATACGGCAGCCGCAAGGTGGTGCACGACGTGTCGATTTCGGTGAAAAAGGGTGAGGTTGTGGGTTTGCTTGGCCCCAACGGTGCCGGCAAAACCACCTCGTTTTACATGATCGTGGGCTTGGTGCGCGCCGATGGCGGCACCATCACCATCGATGGTCAGCCGGTGGCGCATTTGCCGATTCACCGCCGCTCGCGTTTGGGCTTGAGCTATTTGCCGCAAGAAGCCTCCATCTTTCGCAAACTGAATGTGGAAGACAACGTGCGCGCCGTGTTGGAGCTGCAACGCGGTGAAGACGGCAAGCCACTCAAGCACGAGGAAATTGAAACCCGCTTGACCTCGCTGCTGCAAGAGTTGCGCGTGGACCATTTGCGTGCATCGCCTTCTGTGGCGTTGTCCGGCGGTGAGCGCCGTCGCGTGGAAATTGCGCGCGCCTTGGCCACCAACCCGCGCTTCATTTTGTTGGATGAACCGTTCGCTGGCATCGACCCGATTGCAGTGATTGAGATTCAGCGCATCATCGGCTTCTTGAAGGCGCGTGGCATGGGCGTGCTCATCACCGATCACAACGTGCGCGAAACGCTGGGCATTTGCGACCACGCTTGCATCATCAGCGACGGACGCGTGCTGGCGCAAGGCACGCCGCGCGAAATCATCGAGAACGCCGACGTGCGCCGCGTGTACCTCGGCGAACATTTCCGAATGTGATCTGGCATGAAACAAGGCTTATCACTCCGCGTCTCTCAACATCTGGCGCTCACGCCCCAGTTGCAGCAGTCCATCCGACTGTTGCAGTTGTCGACCTTGGAGTTGAGCCAAGAGATTGAGCAAATGCTCGACGAGAACCCGTTTCTCGACAAAGAGTTTGAAGAAGCGCCACGTGAAGAGTTTGGCCTCGACAAAGCCGATGCGCCCACGCGTGACGAAGAAATCGAGCCTGTGCGCGAAGTGCCTTCGCTGGATGGCGGCATGTCTGAAATCAGCGTGGACAACACGGCGAGTGACACCGAACCCAGCGTAGATGGCGTGGCCGAAAGCTGGGACGGAGACGGCAGCGTGGAGTTTTCTGCCGATGATTCCGAGTGGGGCGGTGACGCACCCGCCAGCAATAACAACAACACCGCCGACAGCGACACCGCAGACGCCACCGAGTTGGCGCGCATGCAAGAGTCGCTCACCTCACACCTGCATCGCCAAGCGCTTGCTTTGCGCCTGAGCCCCACCGACCAAGCGGCCTTGCGCTATTTGATTGAAAACCTCAACGACGACGGCTACCTCGAAGACACGCTGCGCAGCTTGGCCGAAGGTTTGGGCGGTGACGACGAAGAGGAAATTGAAGAACTCGAACACCGCTTCCAAGTAGCCTTGTCGCTGCTGCAAAGCCTAGAGCCCGTGGGCGTGGGCGCACGCGATTTGGCCGAATGTTTGACGCTGCAACTCAAAGCCTTGACGCCCAAAGGTGAAGAAGCTTTGCAGATTCGCGACACCGCCATTCTCATGTGCAAGCAGCCCATGGAGATGCTGGCCAAGCGCGATTTCAAACGCTTGGCGGTCATCGTGGGTGACAGCGAAGCCAATGTCAAAGTGGCGATTGCCCTGATTGGCCGCCTAGAGCCCAAGCCCGGTCGTCGTTTTGCCGATGTGGAACGCCATGTGGTGGTGCCTGATGTGTTGGTCACGCGCGTGGGCAAGTCGACCATTGCGCCAAAATTCAAAGTGGCATTGAACCCCGATGTGATGCCTCGCTTACGTGTGCACGACATCTACGCCAATGCCCTCAGAGGCGGCAAGGGCGAAGCGCATGCGGGCCTGCAACAACGTTTGCAAGAAGCGCGCTGGTTCATCAAAAATATCCAGCAGCGCTTTGACACCATCTTGCGTGTGAGCAACGCGATTGCGGAGCGCCAGAAAAACTTCTTCATCCACGGCGAACTCGCCATGCGCCCCATGGTGCTGCGCGAGATTGCCGAGGAGCTGGGGCTGCACGAGTCCACCATCAGCCGCGTCACGACCAACAAATACATGAGCACGCCTTTTGGGACGTTTGAGCTCAAGTATTTCTTCGGTTCAGGGTTGGAGACGGACAGCGGCAACAACGCCTCCAGCACGGCGGTGCGCGCGCTCATCAAGCAATTTGTGGCGAGCGAGAACCCCAAAAAGCCGTTGTCGGATAATCAGCTCTCCGAAATGCTCAAAGAGCAAGGCATTGAGTGCGCCCGCCGCACCGTGGCCAAATACCGTGAGGCGCTGCGCATTGCGCCCACGACATTGCGCAAGGCTCTCTGATAACTTGCGGGACAGACCAAAGTTGCGCAGCAATTTGCTCTGTCCTCAACTGGTAACACTATGAATCAATTACATCTCTTCTTGCCCTGTGCGGCAGGCGTCGAATCCTATTTGGCCGAGGAAGTGCGCCGCATCACCGGTGTGGGCGACGATGACTTGCGCGCCTTCCGTGCAGGCGTGATGGTGCGCGCCTCGTGGCGTGATGTGTTGTTGCTCAACCTGCACAGCCGCTTGGCGCAGCGCGTGTTGGTGGAGTTGTCGCACACCCAATATCGCCAAGAGGAAGATCTGTACCGCGCGGCCTGCGAGGTGGCGTGGGAGCTGTGGTTCTCGCCCAAAGAATCTTTCAAAATCGAAATCACCGCGCAGCACAGCCCGCTCAAGAGCTTGAACTTTGCGGCGCTCAAAATCAAAGACGCAGTGGCCGACCGCTTCCGTCACAAGTTTGGCGTGCGCCCCGATGTCAACACGCAATGGCCTGATGCGCGCATCTACGCCCACCTGACCACCGAAAATTGCACGCTGTATATCGACACCTCGGGCGAGCCCTTGTTCAAGCGCGGCTGGCGCGCCGACAAAGGCGATGCGCCTTTGAAAGAAACACTCGCTGCCGCCATGCTGGCCGCCAGCGGCTGGAGCCAAGGTGACGGCACAGCGGCCAACCCCGAAGGCCTCATGGCCCAAGGCGTTCCGCTGTATGACCCGTGTTGCGGCAGCGGCACCATCGCGGTGGAAGCCGCGCAAATCGCCTGCAACATTGCACCAGGTTCGATGCGCAAATTTGGCTTCCAAAAACTCATTCCTTACCAAGAGCACGTCTGGCACGGCTTGCTCGACAACGCGCGTGCGCAAGAGTGCGAACCGCGTGCGCCGATTTACGGCAGTGATGTGGCCTTCCGTATGGTTGACTTCGCGCAACGCAACGCCGAGCGCGCAGGTGTGGCCCACGCCGTGCAATTGCGCGGTGGCGATGCCTTGCAGCGTATGCCCCCCAGCGATGTGCCGGGCGTGATGTTGGTCAACCCGCCGTATGGCGAACGTATCGAAGCCGCAGGCATTGCAGGCGCGGCGCGCCGTGCGCGCTACTCGCCGCCCACCGAATATGTGTCGCCCTACGAAGACGTCAACCAAAACGGCGATGCAGGTTTTGATGACGAATCGTTTGGCCATGGCATGGTGCGCGACGACGTGCCTCGCTTTGGCGCCCGCGACATTGCACAGACCGAAGACGGTGGCGATTTCTTTGCGCAACTCGCGAGCCACTGGAAGAAGAACTACCCCGGCTGGACCGCGTGGATGTTGACGCCCGACCTCAAGCTGCCCAGCCGCATGCGTTTCAAAGAGTCGCGCCGCGTACCCATGTGGAACGGTCCGATTGAGTGCCGCATGTTCCGCTTTGACTTGCGTGCGGGTTCGATGCGCAACAAGCCCAACGACGCGCAGCCCCCAGAGGGCAACGCGCCGTCAACATCGTGAGCGGCACTGTCGATGTAGCACCCGCGCGCGTGGTGCTCGACACCAACATCGTGCTGGATTTGTGGCTCTACCAAGATGCGGCCACGCCGGTGTTGTTGGCGGCGCTCACAAACAAGACGGTGCAATGGCTGGCCACGCAAGTCATGCGTGACGAGCTAGAGCGCGTGTTGGCCTACACCCACATCGTCAAACGGTTGGCGTTCAGTCAGCTCACCGCGCAAGACATCTTGGCGCAGTTTGATGCACATGTGCAGCTGGTGCCTATCGCGCCCAAAGCGCTGTTTGTGTGCAAAGACGGCGATGACCAAAAATTCATCGACCTAGCGGCACAACACCAAACTCAACTCATCAGCAAAGACAAAGCGGTGTTGACCATGTGCAACCGCATGGCGCGTTTGGGTGTGGCGGTGGGTAAGGTTTTTCCAGCGACTTTGCCGGTTTGATCAGTGCTGTTGCAGTAAGTTCAGCAAAGTGTTGAGCGCATGTTGTGTCGTGGCTTCACGCACGGCAGCGCGGTCGCCAGCAAAGTGCATCAACTCAGTTTTGACCCACGCGGTTTCAGCGCCCAATGTGGGGCCAGCATCGCTGGGGGTGGCCCACGCCAACCACACCGTGCCCACAGGTTTGTCTGCCGAACCCCCTGTGGGGCCTGCCACACCCGTCACAGCCACAGACACTTGCGCGCGTGAGTGGCGCAAAGCACCCAAGGCCATCGCTTGTGCGACGGCTTCACTCACTGCCCCGTGCTGGGTCATCAATGCAGCGTCGACACCCAGCATCTCGTGTTTGGCTTCGTTCGAGTAGGTCACAAAGCCGCGTTCAAACCAGTTGCTAGAGCCCGACAAGTCCGTGCAGTTCGCGGCAATCATGCCGCCCGTGCAACTCTCGGCGGTGGCCAGCATCCAGCCGTGTTGTTGCAACACGTCAGCCAGTTGTTCCGTCACAGTGTGTGAACTCATAACGACCTCCAAATAGCGATCACCAACAAGGTACAAAACGCAGCGACCAAGTCATCAAAGATGATGCCCCAGCCCCCACGCCAACCAAAGCCTTTGAACAGGCTGTCGGCCCAGCGCACAGGGCCAGGCTTGGCCGCATCAAAGTAGCGAAACAAGACAAACGCACCCAGTTGGCCCCAAAACGTGGTGGGCGTCACCAGCCACAGCACCAACCAAAACGCAATCACCTCGTCCCACACAATCGCGCCGGGATCGGCCACGCCCATGTGCTGTGCGGTGACAGTGCAAGCCCACCAGCCCACCAACGTGGACGCCGCAATCAGCACGCCCATTTGTAGCGGGGTCAACCAAATTTGCAAGAGTACAAACACGGCCCATGCCCACAAGGTGCCTGCTGTGCCCGGTGCCAAGCGCGACAGGCCCGAGCCTGCGCCGAGTGCAATGAAGTGGGCGGGGTGGGAGAGTAAAAAACGGCGGTTCAGCATCTGAGGCCTGTCATGCGAAGTGGTCAAACGACGCAAAGCGTTTGGCAATGGGTTGACCTTGCAGGTCTAGTACCACCAAGCCAAGTTCCTGTGTGATGCGGCCAATGCGCGTGACGGGCGTGTGGGTTTCCCATGCGGCGGCATGCACCAGTTCGCGTTGGTTCACGGGTGCGGTGAAGCACAGCTCGTAGTCGTCGCCGCCTGAGAGGGCGAACTCTAGGCGTTTGTTCCAAGCCAGCTCGGCCAGCACGGGCGTGATGCCTGCGGGCAAGCGTGCTTCGCCAAAGCTGCCTGCGGCTTGCAGCCATGTGGTGTCAATCTGTGCGCCCACGCCTGAGCGTTTGAGGATGTGGCCTAGGTCGCCCAACAAACCATCGCTCACATCAATGGCCGCGTTGGCTACAGCGCGCAGTGCGCTGCCCAGGGCCACGCGCGGCGTGGGTTGCTCCATGCGCAGACGGGCTTGCTCGAAGGCTTCGCCTGACAGGGCGTGCGTGCCGCGGAATACTTCGAGTGCCAAGCGCGCATCGCCCACCGTGCCGCTGATGTAAATGTCGTCGCCCACTTGCGCGTTTTGGCGCAGCAGCGCGTCGCCCGGCGGCACTTCACCAAACACGGTGATGCAAATATTCAGAGGACCTTGCGTGGTGTCGCCACCCACCAGCTCGCAGCTGTGGGCATCGGCCAAGCGCAGCAAGCCGCTGGAAAAACCTGCGAGCCATGCTTCGTCCACGCGTGGCAATGAGAGTGCGAGGGTGAAGGCCAAGGGCTCTGCGCCCACAGCGGCTAAATCGCTCAGGTTCACGGCCAAGGCCTTGTGGCCCAAGCGGGCGGGATCGACCGTGCTTAAGAAGTGGCGGCCTTCCACCAGCATGTCGCTGGACACCGCCAGTTGCATGCCGGGCGTGGTGTTGAGCAAGGCGCAATCGTCACCCACGCCGAGTGCGGCTTTGTGTGTGGGGCGCTTGAAGTAGCGCTCGATCAAATCAAATTCACCCATGGTGTGTGGCCTCAGTGCAGGTTGCGGCTGCCCGGCTCATCGCTGAGCGCATCGAGCACAAACATGGGGATGTCGACATCAAACTTTTCCCCGTCTTCAGCCACGCAAAAGTAGCTGCCGTGCATGGTGCCCGTGGGCGTGCGTAGGCGTGTGCCACTGGTGTACTCAAACTGTTCACCGGGCTGCAGCAAGGGCTGGTGGCCCACCACGCCCAGGCCTTTGATTTTCTCGTGTGTGCCGTTGGCGTCGTTCACATTCCAAGTGCGAGAGATGAGCTGTGCCGCCACATTGCCCGCGTTGGTGATGGTGATCGTGTAGGCGAAGGTGTACAAGCCACCGTCTGGGTCGGACTGCTCAGACAGGTATTGCGGGTGAACTTCGACTTGGAATTTGTAGCGTGGCATGGGGTGATTTTGGATGAAATAATCACCCCATGACCAGCACACGCCCAAAATTCAATATCGCCCCTTCTATCTTGTCTGCCGATTTCGCCCGTTTGGGGGATGAGGTGAAAAACGTCATCGCCGCGGGCGCTGATTGGATTCACTTTGACGTGATGGACAACCACTATGTGCCCAACCTCACGTTCGGCCCCATGATTTGCCAAGCCTTGAAGCCGCACGCCAAAACGCCAGCCGGCGTGGCCGTGCCCATCGACGTGCATTTGATGATTTCGCCTGTGGACGCCTTGGCCGCTTCGTTTGCCGAAGCTGGTGCGGACTACATCAGCTTTCACCCAGACGCCAGCGCCCATGTGCACCGCAGCATCCAAGCCATCAAGAGCAAGGGCGTCAAAGCCGGTTTGGTGTTCAACCCTGCTGAGCCTCTGGATGTGCTGGAGTGGACGATTGACGAGATTGACCTCATCCTCATCATGAGCGTGAACCCCGGCTTTGGCGGCCAAAGCTTCATCGACTCTGCCTTGCGCAAAGTCGAGCTGGCTCGCAAGTGGATTGAACGCAGCGGCAAAGACATCCGTCTCGAAGTCGACGGCGGCATCAAGCCCGACAACATCCGCCAAGTGGCCGATGCAGGCGCCGACACCTTTGTGGCGGGCAGCGCGATCTTTGGCAAGCCCGACTACAAAGCGGTGATTGACCAAATGCGTGTGGCCTTGGCCTGAGTTTAAAAATGACGGACTCAGCGACGCCGCCTTCCGTCATTTCGCGCTTGAAAACGTGGGCCCGCGGTATCAAGCGCGATGTAGTGACGGTCTACTTTGCAGCTCGCGACCCGCAAGCGCCTGTGGGTGCGCGCCTCTTGGCGGGTTTGGTGGCGGCCTATGCGCTCAGCCCCATTGATTTGATTCCCGACTTCATTCCCGTCTTGGGCTATTTGGATGACTTGCTCATCGTGCCCCTTGGCTTGCTGTTGGTCATGCGCCTGATGCCTGACGACGTTCTGGCCAATGCCCGTGCCAAAGCCGACACCTTGTTGGCCAAGCCGCGCAGTCTGTTGGCTGCGGCGTGCTTTGTGGTCATCTGGTTGGCACTCGGGTTTTACCTAGCGCTTTGGCTGCTCTGAGCGGGATTTATTCCCTGTCTCATTCAAAGCAAAACACCTAAATTCATCAGCAGGCAGTCAAGGCACTTTGCCTTGAGCCCTGCGATTATTTTTGGGTTGTTTGGAATGAATACGCGTCGTCCGTCTTGGGTTTCTTTGGCCGTCATGGCCCTGTGTGCAAGCACGGGTGTGTGGGCGCAAGATGCCGCTGAGTGGCCTGTGGTCACCGTGGTGGGCATCATGCCCATTCCCAGCATGTCGCAACCGTTGTCCGAAATTCCTTCTGCTGTTCAAACGGCCAACAGCGCTGATTTGGCCAGCAGCCAAGCCTTGGATTTGTCCAGTTTCATGAACCAACGTTTGGGTGGTGTGTCTGTGAACGAGGTGCAAGGCAACCCACACCAAATGGACGTGAACTACCGTGGCTTCACCGCATCGCCCTTGCTGGGCACGCCGCAGGGTTTGTCGGTGTACATGGATGGCGTGCGCATGAATCAGCCGTTTGGTGATGTGGTGAGTTGGGATTTGATGCCTCGCTCTGCGATTCATAACATGACGCTCATGCCCGGCGCTAACCCGCTGTTTGGCCTCAACACTTTAGGCGGCGCATTGGCTGTGCAAACCAAGTCAGGGCTGACCAACCCTGGCACATCTGTGCAAACCACGGCAGGTTCTCATCAACGTCGCTCGGTGGAGTTAGAGCACGGCGGTCGCAACGACAAAGGCTTGCACTGGTTTGTGACGGCCAATGTGTTCAACGAAAACGGCTGGCGTGAGGCATCGCCCTCACGCGTCCGACAAGCGTTTGGCAAGCTGGGTTGGAAAGACGGCGCTACCGATGTGGCATTGACAGTGAGTCACGCCAACAACGCGCTCACTGGCAACGGCATGCAAGAAGAACGCATGTTGGCCAATGACTACCGCAGCATCTATACGAAACCCGATGAAACACGCAACCGTTCGACACTGCTCAACCTCACGGGCAAGCATGTGCTCGATGACAACACCTTGCTGGCGGGCAATGCGTATTACCGCACCCTGCGCACACGCACTTTGAACGGCGATGTGAACGATGGTGCTTTGGGCACGAACTTCTCGGATGCATTTCCAAATACGACATGCCTTCAACAAGTGCAGCTAACCGGCGCAGGGCAAGCCGACGAAGAATGCACGGGCAAGATCAACCGCAGTAGCAGCCAGCAAAGCAACTATGGTTTTTCGGGACAGGTGACATTACTTGACCCGTTTGCAGGTCATAGAAATCAATTCACTTCAGGGCTGGCATATGACACCAATCGCACTGATTTTCAGCAGTCCAGCGAGTTCGGCTACATCAACTCAGACCGCAGCGTGACGGGAACGCAAGTGATGGACGACAACGCCAACGTCCACTTGAAGGGCCAAGCCAGCACATGGAGTGTGTTTGCAACAGACACGCTCTCTATGGGCGACCGTTGGCATGTGACCCTGTCAGGCCGTTACAACCGGACGCACATGGTCAATGCAGACCAACTCTTGCCGGGCGGCGGCCCTGGTTCCTTGGATGGCAACCATGTGTTTCAACGCTTGAACCCAGCCATTGGCACCACCTATGTTTGGTCCCCCGCATTGACGGCTTATGTGGGTTACAACGAAGGCAACCGAACCCCCACGTCGATTGAACTCGGTTGCGCAGACCCAGCCAACCCTTGCAAGTTGCCCAATGCAATGGCGGGCGACCCGCCCTTGAAGCAAGTCGTCACCAAAACATGGGAGGCGGGATTGCGTGGCGCGTTCTCTCGTCAAACGCAATGGACGGCAGGTGTCTTTCAGGCGCAGAGCACCGATGACATTTTGTTTGTGGCCGCACCAAATGCCAGTTCATTTGGGTACTTTAAGAACTTCGGAAAAACACAGAGGCAAGGCCTTGAGTTGGGTTTGAACAGCCAGCAAGGCGCATGGAAATTTGCAACGCATTACACGTGGCTGCAAGCTACTTACCAAAGCCGCGAAATGTTAGGTGGCAATGCCAACAGCACAAACACCGGCGGGAACATCGCCATACAACCCGGCAACACGATGCCCTTGACGCCCAAACACATCCTGAAATTTCACGCCGATTACGCATGGACACCGGCTTGGCAAACGGGGTTCAGCATGACCGCCTTCAGTGGCATGTATGCACGCGGCAATGAAAACAACCAACACCAGCCCGATGGCGATGCGTATTTGGGCTCGGGTCGTACCGCGGGTTATGCGGTGTTCAATGCAACGGCGCGCTACGCCGCCAGCAAAGATACGCAGTGGCTGTTGAATGTGATGAATGTGTTCAATCGTCAATACGCCTCTGCAGCGCAGTTGGGCCCGGCGGCATTCAGTGCGAATGGTCAGCAGTTTGTCTCTAGCTCAACCCGAGAACAGCATGCGATGCTGGTGGCACCTGGCGCTCCACGCAGTGTGTGGCTGAGCATGCGCCACAGCTTCAATTGATGGGGGCGTCAATCAGCTGATGGCGTTGGGCCATGTGGACCAAGGCGGCGGTGTTGCTCACGGCCAGTTTGTCTTTGATTTGGGTTTGGTTGTTGGCCACGGTTTTGAGGCTGATGTTCAAGTGTGTAGCGCACTCGGCGGGTGAGAAACCTTGAGCCAAGAGCCGCCAAATTTCTAGTTCACGCAGGGTGAGCTGGGCAATTCGGTCAGCCTCGTCGTCAGCGGCTTGATCGAATTGACTCAGTGATAAATCGTCGCTTAAGTAGCGTCGGCCACCATAGGCCGACTTGACACCTGTGACCAAATTTTCGGGCGGTGAATTTTTAGTGACGAAGCCAATGGCGCCGCCCTCTAAGGCGCTGCGAACCAAGCTGCGCCCGTCATACATGCTGCACATCAACACCTTGGCATCGGCATTGCGTTGTTTGATTTTGCGCAGTAACTCCATGCCGCCTACGTTGGGCATGGAAATGTCTGAGATGGTCACATCCGGTGCGTGCTGCAAATACGCGCTGTAGCCCGAGTTGGCGCAAGCGGCTTCAGCCACCACCGCGATCTCTCCGTCTTGTTCTAAAAAACGTGCATAGCCTGCGCGAACAGCAGGGTGGTCGTCCACCAACAAAACATGAATCATGGTTGCGCCTCGTTGAGGGGGATTTGGACATGAATACGAAGGCCGGGCTGCGCATCTTCAAAATGGATGTGGCCTTGCAAACTGGCAATGCGTTCACGCATGCCCGTCAGTCCTAGGCCGTGCGTCTTGCTCTGGCTTCGCAACAAACCTTGGCCGTTGTCTGTGATCGACAAGGTCAGCACGTTTTCTTGGATGCCAAGGCTGATCCACACTTGGGTGGCATGGGCGTGTTTGGCAATGTTGGTCAGCGCTTCTTGCGTCACGCGGTACAAGGCGGTGCACAACGCGTCAGGCAAATCATCAGGCAGTGCATTGATCAGCGTGTGACACTGAACGTGGCAATGTCGCTCCCAGCTTTCGCACAGCTCTTTCAGGCTTTCTTCAAGTCCTAAGCTGTCGAGGTTGGGTGGGCGTAAACGTTTGAGCATGTCACGCGCCAAGCTGTGCATGCGCAGCGACGATTGGTCGATGCGTTGCGCGGCTTGCAGCGCGGCGCTGAGATCGCTGTGAATGGCTTTGCTGATGTATGCGGCTTCAATGCGCAAGGCAGTGCAAGCTTGACCTATTTCGTCGTGTAGCTCTTGCGCCAAGATGCGACGCTCGTCTTCTTGTGCGGTCATCAAACGTTGGGTGAGATGGCGGTTGGTGGAGAGCAGGTTTGACACTTCGTGGATGCGTTTGAATGCAAACCAAGCCAACCCCATCGACAAAACCAACAAAGTCAAAGGGATTTCATCGAGTTGAAAGCGCTCGTAGTTTTGTAGCCAATGTGCAATTTTTTCAGACAACTCCAATTGCAAGGCCACCACCCAAAACACGACAACGAGCATGACCACGCGAATCAGGTCGCGCCATGCGGGGGATGTGGCCGATGCGTTCATGGCAGCATACGTTTGACAATGCCATCGCGACGCAACACATGCCACAGTGCCGCCAAAATATGAATGGCAATCGTCAGCATGAACGCATAGCTGAACGCAGTGTGCATGGCGCTGAACACCTCTTTGAAATCAGCAGATGCTTCCCAAAGTCGAGGCAGTGGTGTGCCAAAAAACTTGATGGGGTAGGCGGTGAAACTAGAGCCCAAGAACCCACTCAATGGCATGGCCACCATGCACACATAAAGCAAGGCGTGGTTGGCGTGGGCTGACCAGGCTTGCCATCGGGGCAAGCTGTCCGGCAGTGCGGGTGGGCGGTGCGTCAGCCGCCAAAGCCCGCGCAGCACAATTAGCAAACCCAGCACGATGCCAATGGACTTATGCCAGTTGAACCACTCGGCACGCAAACCCGGTGGCGTTTTGGGAATGTCGCCCATCCACACGCCAAGGCCGAGTTGATAAATCAAGCCAATCGCCAGCAGCCCATGCAGCGCAATGGCGGTGCGGGTGTAGCGCGAGGTTGACTCGGGTGTCTCAATGCGTGGTGCGGTGTCTTCCATGAATCACTCTCGAAATGGATGTGTGCTCAGTTGGCGGCTGCGCCCCAGGGCAGCTTGCCCACGGGCACGGTGCTGATGGGTGCGAAGGTGTTGGCATCGATCACGCTCACGGCATGGCTGCGGCCTGCTGCAACATAAAGCTTCGAACCGTCGGGCGTGATGGCCATGTTCCAAGGGCGTTGGCCCACGGGTACTTGGGTGTGGACGGAGAAGTTCTGTGTGTCAATGACGGCCACATTGGCATCGCCGCCGTTTGTGGCAAACAACCACTTGCCGTTCGGGTGCATGGCCAAACCGTTGGTGCGCGTGCCCACCGACAACGTGCTTTTGACAGCGAGCTTTTTCATGTCGATGGCCACCAACAAGCTGTCGGTTTCAACGGCCACATAGGCGGTGTTGCCATCAGGGCTGAAGGCGATGCCGCGCGGGCGGTTGCCAACGCGGATGCTTTTGATTTGTGTGCGTTTCGACAGGTCAATGACATCCACTTGGTCTGCTTCTTCAGCAGACACCAGCATCAGTTTTCCGTTGGGGCTGAACATCGCATGCTCGGGGTTTTTGCCACGCACAGGAATTGAAAACTGAAGCTTCCAACGCGCGGTGGAAATAAAGCTCACGCTGTTGCTGCCTTCGTTGGCGACCGCGATCCATTGACCATCAGGTGAGCAGTACACCGCCTCGGGGGATTCGCCGAGTGCCAATGTTTTTTCGATGCCGTAGGTCTGCGTGTGGATCGCTTGTAGCTGCGAACCGTTTTGGTTACTCACATATAAGTATGGGTCGTTTGCACACAGCGCTAAGCCGCGAGGCTTGCCTTCGGTTTCAATGGTGTGCACCACCGTGTTTGTTTTGCTGTCAATGACAGAGATGCTGCCACCGCCCTCGTTCGTCACAAAGACTTGATCGGCCGCGACGGCGGTTTGCGTCAGTGCAGCCCAAAGGCACAAGCTGGCAAGGTGGAGATGAGGGTGCATATGTGGTGGACTTCAAAGTGGGATTTGGCTTTGCACGCCAATGACCCAGGCACGTGGCAGACCTGGTTCGAAATATTGTTTGGATGATTGATTGACGATGACCGAGCTGACCGTGTTTTTGTTGCTGAGGTTGTCAATACCGACAAAGGCTTCTATGCGAGCGGGGCCCACTTGATAGCGTTGACGCACGCGGGCGTTGAACAAGGTGTAGCTCGGGGCCAAGGCATAGTCGGCCGATGTGGCGGTGTTGGCATCGTTGCCCCACATGCTGGAGCGATGCACCACATCCAGCCCCGCTTCTAGACCCAGTGCTGGTTTTTGCCCCATTTGTGCAAAGCCTTTGTCAGACCATTGCACGGATGCAATGGCTTGACGTTTGGGAATGGCGGGTAGGCTGTTGCCATTAGGCGGGCTGTAGCTTGCGCTGCCTGCTTGGTAGGTGGCATTGATGAATGTGGCAGATGCTTGCGTGCGCCAGTTGGCGGTGTGTTGGTTGCGCAGTGCAAACTCAAAGCCATCGCGCTTGGTTTTGGCGGCGTTGTCATAAGCCGTTTTCCCATTGGATGCCAGAGCCGCCACGATTTCATTCGCTGTATCAATTTGGAACCAGGCGGCATCTATGCGTGTGCTGGGTGTGGCCAACCATTTGGTGCCAAGTTCTAAGTGTTTGCTGCGCGAGGCTTGCAAACTGGGGTTGAACTTTTCTACAAAGTTGTTGTTTGCATCTCGTGAGTAAGCGGCTTCCACCATCGTGGGTGTTTCAAAACCCTTGCCTTGATTGATATACACGTTGAGGTTGTCTTGTGCGTGCCAAGTCAAGCCCAGCACCGGACTGGTGGCTTTGTAAGTGACCGCGCCCGAGCCGTCGACAGGCGTTGGCATGTCGTCACGACTTTTGAGGGTTACGTTGCTTTGGCGCGCACCGGTGGTCAGGGTGTAGCGCTCACCGAGCGACCAATTGGCTTGTGCAAAGTAATCACGGTTGCTGGCTTCGTTGAGCTCGTTGCGGGTGAGTGCGCCTGACTTCTCACCTGCTGCGGCAGCACCCGCTTGGCGTTGCTCTTGCGCGTGGTCCATGTCCGTGCCCACCACCCAGTTCATGTGTTGACCATTGAAGACGTCGGCTTTGCCGTTGGCCTGCAAGCCAAAACCTTCGAAGCGACGATCAAGGCCAGTCCACGCATTGGTGGCCTGGTATTGCAAGTTGGTACGTGTGCCGCCATAGATGCGCGCTTGAAGCTTGAGGTCGCTGTCCACACGGTGCTCAGCAACAGCACCCACTTGTTCTTGCTTCACGGTTTTGCGCGTATTGCGAGCAACAGCATTGGTGCCCGCTTTTGATGGATCCGCGGCTAACTGTGCGGCTGTTAAGCCCAAGGCATCTTTGGCGTATGGCATGTCAAAGATGTTGGCGATGAATTTGAAGCGTGTGTCTGGCTTGGCATCCACGGTGATAACGCTGTTGAGTTGTTTGCGCTCTGCGCTGCTTTGTTGACGATAGCCATCAATGCCAAAGGTGCTGTAGTCGGCGACCAGGCCCACGTTGCCACTGCGTTGGCTGACTTGCCAGTCGGTGCGCTGCATGCCAAATGAACCGGTGTACAGATTGACTTGCGCTTCTGGCTTGTCGCCCGCTTCACGCGTGAAGGTTTGAATCACGCCGCCTGATGCGTTGCCGTACAACTGGGCCAACGGCCCTGTGAGCACTTCCACGCGCTCGGTTGATGTCATGCTGACTGTGGAGGTCTGGCCTTGGCCATCGGGCATGGAGGCGGGAATGCCATCGGTGATGAGGCGGATGCCTCGGATGCCAAACGCAGAACGCGCACCAAACCCACGAATTGAAATTTGCACATCTTGCGCATAGTTGTTGCGGTTCAGCGCCACCACACCCGGTGCGCGGTTGAGCACATCAGAGATGTTCACTTGTGGACCTGAGTTGCGCAGCGCCTCCGCATCAATGGTGTAGACCGAGGCGGGGGCATCGAATTGTTTTTGTTCCAAGCGACCGCTTTGCACGATCACTTCTTTCAAGTCATTCGTCACGCTTTGTGCATGCAGACCGGCGCTAGGGAAAACGCTAAGACAGAGCAGTGCGCCAACAGTCAGCGCGTGATGAGGCTTGGCGTGCTTGGTGCTTTTGATGGGTTTCATGATTCGCTCAGTTTGAAATTGGGTGATGCGTGAATTGCTTATGAGTGGGTAAGCAAAACCCATTCCACCTAAAAAGTGTTCCATGTCGATGGCATCGTTCGTGCTTCTGGGTTGAGATTTGAAATTTGTTGTACCAAGGTTGATCCATTGATGGTTCGTGTGATGACGCATCTTCTAACGCGCGTGCTGCTGTTTCTCTCAGGGTTGTTCCTGATGAGCGCGCACGCGGGGGTGATGACGCGTGATGCCATGGCGCTGGCATTTCCTGCGCCCTTGGTGGTGGGTGAGAAAGAGCGCGACTTGCCGGTGTGGCCCATTTATCGGCAAGAGCTCACGTCCACCACGATTGCGGCCTATGCCTTTGAGTCGCAAGACTTTGCGGCGATTCCCGGGTTCTCGGGCACCCCGTTTAATTTGCTGATCGCACTCGACCCGAATGGGCAGTTCATGGACGTGCGTGTGTTGTCGCACCATGAGCCGGTGTTCTTAGAAGGCTTGGGTGAAAAACCACTGTTTGCGTTTGTCGAGCAATACAAAGATTTGTCGTTGAAGCAAAGCATCAAGATCGGCACGGGGCAAAGCAAGAGCGGCAAAGAAAGTGGCGCTAATGTTTACATCGATGGCGTGACCAAGGCCACCGCCTCGGTGCGCATCTTGAACCAAACGCTGTTGGCGGCATCGCTGAAAGTGGCGCGTGCCAAGCTGGGCTACAGCGAGGGGCGAGACCCAGACCTCGTTGCCAAAATTCGCCCCGATGTGTTCAAGCCTATGGACTGGGCGGGCTTGCGCAAAGCGGGCTTGATACGACAAGCCAGCTTCAAAAACAGCGACATCGAAAAAGCCTTCAAAAACAGCGCGGGCGAAGGTGTGGGTGCCGAGGCCCTGCAGCAGCCCGATGCCTTGTTCACCGACATTTACGTGGCCCATTTGAATGTGCCCACCGTGGGCAAAAATTTGTTGTCGCCCGAGAAGTGGGCTTATTTGCAGCAGCGCTTAGACCCAGGTGACCATGCCTTGTTGATTCTTGCCAAAGGTCGCTACCCCTTGATGGGGGAAGACTTTGTGCGCGGCACGGTGCCTGATCGTGTGTCGTTGAACCAGCAAAAGCTGCCCATTGAAATTCGTGATTTGGATTTGGATGCAGCACTGAACTTGCCGCCCGAATTGGCCGATGCGCAATGGCTGGCCGTGCGCGTGATTGCGCCTGCGGGGTTAGACCCTGCACAGCCTTTGGATTACGAATTGCACATCACACGAAGCAAGGGCATCGTCTATCCGGAGTTGGTGCGCAAGAGCTTCACCCTCACGGCCGAGTTGCCACAGGACTATGTGGCGCAGGCCAGCGCCGATCAAAAAACATGGCACAGCATTTGGCTGGATCGTTGGGTGGCCTTGTCCGTGTTGTTGCTGGCGTTGGCTGTGTTGGTGTGGGCGCTGCGCGCGCCGCCTTGGTTGGTGTTGCACCCACAACGCATGGCACGTTTCAGATTGGCTTATTTGCTGTTCACGTTGTGCTTTATTGGTTGGTATGCGCAGGGGCAGTTGTCCATCGTCAACCTCACGGCGGTGGTGCAGGCTTTGGTGGCGGGACGTGGCTTAGGTTTCTTTATGTACGACCCGATGACGGTGGTGTTGTGGACGTTTGCCGCGGTCACATTTTTCATGTGGGGACGCGGCACATTTTGTGGATGGCTGTGCCCATTTGGCGCACTGCAAGAGCTCATCAGCCAACTCACGCGGCGGTTGGGTTTGCCTTGGACACGCGTGCCCCAGCGCTGGGACGATCGATTGAAAAAAGTGAAGTATGTGGTGCTGGCCGTGCTGTTGGTCAGTGCCGCGTTGTCTGCGACGTGGACAGATCGGTTGGTGGAAATTGAACCGTTCAAAACCAGCATCACGCTCAACTTTGTGCGGGCTTGGCCTTTTGTGGTGTGGGCTGTGGCCACGGTGTTGCTGAGTGCGTTTGTTTACAAAGGCTATTGCCGCTACCTGTGTCCCTTGGGGGCGGGCATGGGCGTGTTGGGCAAGCTGCGACGCTTTGACTGGATTGCCCGCCGCAGTGAGTGCGGCCAACCGTGTCAACGTTGCCGCAGCGATTGCGCTTACCAAGCCATCGACAAGCAAGGTGCCGTGAATTACGACGAGTGCTTTCAGTGCATGGACTGCGTGGTGATTTATGAACGCGACGATCTATGCGTGCCGCGCATTCTTTCAAAAAAGCAGGGCCATGAGGCTTTGCGTATCCCCATTCACGAGGTCCAACGATGAAACGCCGTGCGCTGATACAAGCGGGTTTGGGGCTTTGCTCTTTGACGAGTTTGTCGTCATACGCAGCTTCGCGCTTGCATTGGCAAACCACGGTTTTTCACGGCTTAGGCACGACCCTCTCGATTCGTGCGGCGCACCACGATGTTCAAAAGCTAGATGCTGCACTGTCAGCAGCGCGCAGCGTGGTCGCGCATGTCGAAGATCAAATGAGTTTGTTTCGTCCACAAAGTGCGATCAACCAACTCAATCGTGAGGGTGAACTGTTGCGTCCGGATGCCAGCTTGGTGCATCTGTTGCAGCTCAGTCAGCGTATTTCTCAGCAAAGTCGCGGTGCATTTGATGTCACGGTTCAGCCGCTGTGGGCTTTGTATGACAACGCAAAAAAACAAGGCCGCCTACCCACCGCCAACGAAGTTCAAGCCGCGCATCAACATGTCAGTTGGCAGCATCTGCAAATCAGTCCACAGCGCATTGCATTTAACAAGCCGGGCATGGGCATCACGCTCAATGGCATTGCGCAGGGCTATGCCAGCGACTTGGTGCGTGCGCAATTGCAAGGTTTTGGGGTGGCTCATGCGTTGATCAATACGGGGGAATGGTCTGGCATCGGAGAGTCCGAAACGCAAAAAGATTGGGTGTTGGGTGTTGCTGATCCACACGATGTGAACCACATCATGGCCCGCTTGCGTATGCGTGGCCGATGCGTGGCCACGTCAGCTGACGACCAATGCACGTTCAGTTCAGATCGAAAGCATCACCATATTTTTGACCCTTCAACGGGCTATTCACCCAACGATATTTCAAGCGTCACGGTGTTTGCCAAGACCTGTGCACACGCAGACGCATTGACCAAAGTGTTGTTTGTGTCGGGTTATGCCCATGCGCTGCGTTTGGCGAGTGCATGGCAGGTGGAAGCTTGGGTGGTTCACAAAGATGGCCGTTGGAAAGCTTCGCCAGAACTGTCTCGTCAAGTAGCAAGTTGATGGATCAATGTGTCACTTTTTGTAACGGTATAAACAGTTCCTAGGGTGCAGAAATGCCGCGAAGCCTTTGTTTGCGCGGGTTTTCACGTATGAATCTTTGCGCCTCCCCCATCTTTTGCTTCAATAAATTTTGTTTTTCAAGTGGGCATAAGAGTTGCAGAGTGGTTTTGTCGAGCTCATCGGCAAACATTCCTCAACTGATACAAAACTTGGAGACTTAAATATGAAAAAGAAAATTCTCGCCATCGCAGCTGCTGTTGCCACGCTTCCTGCCGCTTATGCGGTGGATTTCAAAGCGGGCGATTGGAATATGAGTTTGGGTGGAAACATCAACGCGTACTACACAGGTGCCCATTGCACTGGCGGCGTTGTGGCCGGTGGCTTGGCTAACAAAGCAGATGCCTGTGGCGGTAAAGAAAATGCAACCACCATTGGCAACGGCCTCTTGCCGTCCATGCTCAACGTGGGCGCCAAAACCACCCAAAACGGCTACGACGTTGGTGCTGTGATTGGCATCGGTGTGGCCACTGCGACCAATAGCGCCATTGCTTCAAACAGTGCGGTTGACGTGCGTAATGCCTATGTGACCTTTGGCAACAAAGACATGGGCACGATCAAAATGGGTCGCGACTACGGTTTGTTTGGCTTGACGCCTGTGTTGAACGACATGACGTTGTTGGGTGTTGGCGCGGCTTACAAAGCAACGCAGAATGGTCGTGTTTCTTTGGGGCACATTGGCGCTGGTTATACCTACGCAGGGACATACGGCCAAATGGCATACACCACCCCTACCTTTGGTAATGGCGTGTCGATTGATTTGGGTTTGATGAACCCAGTCGAAGGCGCTGTGGCATCTGGTTCAGGTCCGCAACTTCAAGCCCGTGCCACCTATGCTGGCCAATCATTCAAAGCTTGGGTTGCACAAAAGAATCAAAGCTACACCGGCTACAACATGAGCGCGTCTGAAGTGGGTGTGACGACCAGCGTCGGCCCAGTTGGACTGCTGGCCAACTACCAGTCTGGCAATGCGGTCGGTATGTTGTCAGATGCAGATCAAGGCAATATCAAGGCTAAAAACACATTTGTTCAGGCCACATACAAAGCCACGGACAAGCTGAAGTTGGGTGTGAGTTCGGGTACCAGCAAAAACTCTTCAGGTGCTGCTTCGACCAGCTTGCTGTCTAACCAGCATACGGCGACAGGTGCTTATTACAGTTTGACGCCTAGCTTGACGCTGGTGGGCGAGATCGGCAACACAACGTCCAAGACTTTTGGCGGCACAGAAGCGAAGCAAACCAGTTACTCGGTTGGCGGCATCTTCTTTTTCTGATCGGTTGATCTCTTAGGTATTCAAGGTTTGTTGATGGCCGATGGCAAAGGTGCCACGGCCATTTTTTGTGCGCAGTGTGACAACAAAGTGTTCCAAAAAATAACACTGTCACGGCTCTGTGACACAACGCCTGCATTTGCCAAAGGTAAACCCTTGCTTTTTATTTAAAGCGCAGTGGTTTTGTTGCGCAATCTTCGACGACGTGTTTGGCATGTGTATTGCTAAATATGAAAGATGGACTTGCGATCTTATTGAGTGAGCAGTCTTGCAAAGATCAATCGACGTTTTGTCGTTTGTCATTTTTTAACTTTATTGACACGGGAGACCGCTGTGAAAAGAAAACTTCTAAGCTTGCTCATCATGGCCGCTACGGCGCATGTATCAGCACAAGTAACCGACGCCATGATTGCCAAAGATACGGCAGACACAGATTCAGTTCTGAGCTGGGGCATGGGCACACAAGGTCAGCGCTTCTCGCCACTGACCACCATCAACACCAAAAACGTGAACAAGCTCACGCCAGTTTGGTCTATGTCTTTCGGTGGTGAAAAACAACGCGGCCAAGAGTCGCAGCCTTTGGTCTACAAAGGCAAGATGTTCGTGACCGCCTCTTATTCACGTATCTTCGCCATTGACGTGAAGACCGGTGAAAAGGTTTGGAAATACGAACACCGCTTGCCAGAAGGCATCATGCCTTGCTGTGACGTGGTCAACCGTGGCGCTGCGCTGTACGACAACTTGGTGATCTTCGGCACCTTGGATGCGCAGTTGGTGGCGTTGGATCAAAACACCGGCAAAGTGGTGTGGCGCGAGAAGATCGACGACTACACCGCGGGCTACAGCTACACAGCTGCACCATTGATCGCCGATGGTTTGCTGTTGACTGGCGTGTCAGGCGGCGAGTTTGGCGTGGTGGGCCGCGTGGATGCGCGTGATCCTAAGACTGGCAAATTGGTTTGGTCTCGTCCCACCGTTGAAGGCCACATGGGCTACAAAGATGGCAAAGAAAACGGCATCAGTGGCACCACCAATGCCACATGGCCAGGTGAGACATGGAAGACCGGTGGCGCTTCTACATGGTTGGGCGGTTCTTACGATGCGTCCACAGGCTTGGCTTACTTCGGTACAGGCAACCCCGGCCCATGGAACAGCCACGTGCGCAAAGGCGACAACTTGTATTCCTCGTCCACCGTGGCGATCGATGTCAAGACCGGCAAGATTGCATGGAGCTACCAAAACACGCCTAACGATGCGTGGGACTTTGACGGCGTGAACGAGTTTGTCACCTTCGACATGGACGGCAAGCGCGTCGGTGGCAAGGCTGACCGCAATGGCTTCTTCTACGTGAACGATGCCAAGACCGGTAAGCTCATCAACGCCTTCCCCTTCGTGAAGAAAACCACATGGGCCAGCAGCATTGATTTGAAAACAGGTCGCCCTGTGTTCGATCCCGCCAATCGCCCTGGCGACCCAACGGCCAGCAGCGATGGCAAGAAGGGTTCCTCTGTGTTTGCAGCACCCGGCTTCTTGGGTGGTAAAAACCAAATGCCTATGGCTTACAGCCCTAAGACGCAACTGTTCTATGTGCCGACCAACGAATGGGGTATGGACATCTGGAACGAGCCCATCAGCTACAAAAAAGGTGCGGCTTACTTAGGTGCGGGCTTCACGATGCGTCCCTTGTTTGAAGATCACATTGGCTCCTTGCGCGCCATTGATCCAAAGACAGGCAAAGTGGCGTGGGAAGTCAAGAACAACGCGCCTTTGTGGGGCGGTGTGCTGACGACTGCTGGCGACTTGGTGTTCTGGGGCACGCCTGAGGGTTACCTCAAGGCCGCCGATGCCAAAACAGGCAAGGTGTTGTGGCAATTCCAAACCGGCTCTGGCGTGGTGGCTCCTCCCATCACATGGAGCGACGGTGCTGACCAATACGTGAGCGTTGTCTCCGGCTGGGGTGGCGCTGTACCGCTGTGGGGTGGTGAAGTGGCCAAGAAGGTCAACTTCCTCGAACAAGGCGGTTCTGTTTGGACATTCAAACTGCCCAAGTAATCGATTGACTGTTTGATCCCAAAGGGGTTTCTGATGGCGCGAGCCTTTGGAAGCCCCTTTTTAAATCAAGGCGAACTTTATGAAAAAAATCACACTCTTTTTAATGATGACCGCGACGCAAGTGGCGTTTGCTGCGCCAGCATTGAATGCAAAAGAAGCGGCCGCTGCGGCAGAGCTGGCCAAAGGCAATGGTTGCTTGAGCTGCCATGCGTTGGATGAAAAAATTGTGGGCCCTGCTTATTCGAAGGTCGCGGCCAAGTACAGCGATGACAAAGATGCAGCCGCCTCACTGGCGCAATCAATCCGCAATGGTTCGCAAGGCAAATGGGGGCGCATCCCCATGCCCGCCCACGGCAACATGAACAGCGATGACATCAATCTTTTGGCGCGTTGGATATTGACGATTCAAAAATAATTCGTGACAGGGTGTCACAGCATTGCCCCGTCCTGTGTTTCATAACGGAACATGTGGCGGGGCAATGTCACGTCTGCGCGTTGGCACGCCCTTTGCTGAATCAACATACCCGATTGGGGAATTCTTGATGTTCAAAAAATGGAGATGACATGATTTACGCAAACCCCGGCGCTGCAGGCGCAAAAGTTCAATACAAGGCCCATTACGACAACTTCATCGGTGGCAAATTTGTTGCCCCCGTGAAAGGCCAATACTTTGATGTGATCACCCCCATCACGGGCAAGGTCTACACCAAGGCCGCACGCTCAGGCGCAGAAGACATTGAGTTGGCATTGGACGCTGCACACAAAGCCGCCGATGCTTGGGGCAAAACATCTCCCGCCGATCGCGCCAACATCTTGCTGAAAATCGCGGACCGCATCGAAGCCAACCTTGAAGTGTTGGCCTACGCTGAAACCGTGGACAACGGCAAAGCCATTCGCGAAACACTCAATGCTGACATCCCATTGACCGTGGATCACTTCCGCTACTTTGCTGGCTGCGTGCGCGGGCAAGAAGGCGCGTTGTCCGACATCGACGAAAACACCGTGGCTTACCACTACCACGAACCACTCGGCGTGGTCGGTCAAATCATTCCTTGGAACTTCCCCATCTTGATGGCCGCATGGAAATTGGCCCCTGCTTTGGGCGCTGGTAACTGCGTGGTGTTAAAGCCCGCTGAATCGACACCCATTTCTATCTTGGTGCTGGCTGAATTGATCGCTGACTTGTTGCCTCCAGGCGTGTTGAACATCGTCAACGGCTATGGCCGTGAAGCCGGCATGCCCTTGGCCACCAGCACACGCATTGCCAAAATCGCGTTCACGGGTTCGACCACCACAGGCCGTGTGATTGCACAGGCTGCGGCCAACAACTTGATCCCCGCCACCTTGGAATTGGGTGGCAAGTCGCCCAACATCTTCTTTGCCGACGTGATGGACAAAGACGATGGTTTCCTCGACAAGGCCATCGAAGGCATGGTGCTGTTTGCATTCAACCAAGGCGAGGTGTGTACCTGCCCATCACGCGCGTTGATCCAAGAAAGCATCTACGACAAATTCATGGAGCGCGTGTTGAAGCGTGTGGCGGCCATCAAGCACGCCAACCCACTCGACACCGACAGCATGATGGGTGCGCAAGCGTCTAAAGAGCAGCTCACCAAAATCTTGTCTTACCTCGATTTGGGCAAGCAAGAAGGCGCAGAAGTGTTGGCCGGCGGCGGACAAGCCCACCTGGGTGGCGACCTCGAAGGCGGCTACTACGTGCAGCCCACTTTGTTCAAGGGCCACAACAAAATGCGCATCTTCCAAGAAGAAATCTTTGGCCCCGTGCTGGCTGTGACCACCTTCAAAGACGAAGCCGAAGCCTTGGCGATTGCCAACGACACACTCTACGGTTTGGGTGCTGGTGTGTGGAGCCGTAATGGCAACGTCGCCTACCGCATGGGCCGCGCCATCAAAGCGGGCCGCGTGTGGACCAACTGCTACCACGCCTACCCTGCACACGCTGCATTCGGTGGCTACAAAGAGTCAGGCATTGGCCGTGAGACACACAAGGTCATGCTCGACCATTACCAACAAACCAAGAACTTGTTGGTCAGCTACAGCGAGAGCAAGCTGGGCTTCTTCTAAATTCATGACTTAACTGTCTGGGTTGCGCGTGGTGAGCGATTGCCACGCGCTTTTTTTCATAGGAGTTCAAGATGGTTGAAAAAGTAACGGCGACCCCTGCAGCCTTAGAGTTGGTTGAGTTCCTGAAACACAAGCATGGCACGTTGATGTTTCACCAGTCGGGCGGTTGCTGCGACAACAGTGCGGCCAATTGCTATTTGCCCGGCGAAATCACCATGGGTGCGGGTGATGTGTTTTTGGGGCAGATTGGTGGGTGTGAGTTTTACATTGGGCGTAACCAATACGAGTATTGGAAGCACACGCAGTTGATCATTGATGTGATTGAGGGCACCGGTGGCACCTTTTCGCTAGAGGGACCTGAGGGCAAAGCTTTTCACACACGTTCACGTGTGTTCACGCAGGCGGAACTGGATGAGTTGGCCGCAGAAGAAGCGCAGGGTGCCAAGAGGCCCTGAGCGCGTTCAGTTCCAAGTTTCGTCGGGCAGCAAATGCTTCTTGCGGTAAATCGTGTTGCGAGAAACGCCCAAGAGTTTGGCTGCGGCAGACACATTGCCTTTGGAGGTGCGCAAAGCTTGCGCAATCGCATCAATGGCCACATTTTCTAGATTGAACGTTTCACTGCTGCGGGTTTCAAACGTGGGCATGGCCGCTTGTGCCTGAACGGGTGATGCCAATGGCGCGTCGGGCAGTTTTTGTGCAGGCGCGAGTTGTTGAATTTCAGACAAAAAGTCATCAGGCAAATGGGCCATCTGAATGTCGCCATCGCATTCGGCCATGACTACCGCTGTGCGTAACAAGTTGTAGAGCTGGCGGAAGTTGCCTGGCCAGGCGTAGCGGTGAAACACATCCATGACGTCAGGCGAAATGCCAATGCGTTTTTCAGCAGGGCAGACACTGGCCAGAATTTTCTTGGCCACTACTTCTAAATCTTTGCGGTCGCGGAGGGCGGGCAGTTTGACCACCAGGCCGTTGAGTCGGTAATACAAGTCTTCTCTGAACGTGCCGTTGGCAATCATCTCTTTCAAATTCTTGTTGGTGGCGCAGATGACGGTGATGTCTACTTCCACCTCACGGCCCGAGCCCAAGGGGTTGACCTTGCGCTCTTGCAGCACGCGCAGCAAGCGGGCTTGCAGGTGCAAAGGCATGTCGCCAATTTCATCCAAGAACAAAGTGCCTTCGTTGGCGAACAAAATTTTGCCGGTGGAGCCTTTGCGTTTGGCGCCGGTGAACGCGCCTTCTTCGTAGCCAAACAGCTCTGACTCGATCAGGTTTTCTGGAATTGATGCGCAATTCACCGACACAAAGTTTTTGTGGCTGCGCGTGGAGTCGTTGTGAATGGCCTGTGCCAGCAGGTCTTTGCCGGTGCCGGTCTCGCCCAAGATCATGATGGGAATGTCACGGCCTTGGATGATGCGCAACTTTTGAATGACCGAGGCCACCTGAGGGTCCCCAGTGTCCAAGTAGCGCAAGCTCGACAGCGGAATTTTTTCTTCCTTGCGTTTTTTATACGCAGGGCTGGGTTGTTTCAATTCGCCATTCAAGAGCCCCAAGTGTGACGTGGGGTGGTTGAACTTGAGTTCACTTTTGCAACACACGCTCACGCCGTCGTGCAGGCACAGGCGGAAGTATTGGCCGTTGGCTAAGCGTGCATGGTCAAAAAACTGCGAGATGCCAATGCCAAACAAGGACGAGAAGGTGTGCGCCCGCAAAGCATTGATGGACATGCCAAATTGAAACTGCGCGCTTCGGTTGGCCGACAAAAACCGTCCGTCCGTGGTGAACACCGCAATGCCTTCCACGATGGTCCCAATGAACTCGGGGCGCGCATGGAAATGGATGCGCACCTCGGTGGGGAACACATCGGCAAACATGTGGTTTTCAATCATCTGCGCGGACATGCGCGCCAATGCCATGGTGTGCTGGTGATAGCTGCGGTAGTCACCCGTCACATCGAGCGCGCCGATCACGTCGCCGTGCGGGTCAAGGATGGGTGTGCAAGAGCAGGTGAGGAATTGGTTGGCTTGCAAGTAGTGCTGGCTGCCATGCACCACGAGGGGCTGACCTTCGGTCAATGCTGTGCCAATCGCGTTGGTGCCTTTGCTTTTTTCAGACCAATCCACGCCAGGGGCCAATGCAATTTGTGAGGCCTTCTCAAGAAAATCTGTATCGCCAAGTGAGTGAAGAATCGTGCCCGTGCGTGTGGTCAGCAACACCATGCTGTGCGTGTTGGCAATTTGCTCGTACAGCGTCTCCATCACGGGGGCTGCATGCTGGTACAAAAAATGGTTTTCTTCAAGCAGTGCGTTGACCGCGTGTGCGGAGGTGCCGCCGTACTCCGGCTCGTGAGCCGATACCAAGCCAAAACTACGCGAACGCTCTTGGGATGAGGTAATGATGGCAGCATGCTCTGGGCTGTTGTAAGCCGCTCCTTGCGCATAAGCATTCATCACGCCACGGGCCGATGGTTGACTTGAATTCATCATGAAAGTCCGTAAATTTTGGAGCGCGTTTATCTATTCAAACTAGCAAATATTTTCAATGCTGCGCGGTCGCATAGGAGATAGTTCTTTCCCTAGTGAGGACTAAATAAACTGTGCCAATTTGGAGCACTTGGATGCATATTTCCATGGCTTGTTATTTGCTTGATGAATCGAGTCATTCATTCCATTCTGAAACAAAGGTTATGCAAGTCATGTCCATCGCCAACCAGCCATTCCTTCGCCCATTGATCGCAACATGTTTTGCTTTGGTGTTGGCGCTCAGCAGTCAGCAGAGCTTCGCGCATGGCGATGTCGTGCCGCAGTCGGTCGATACATCCACATTGCCCCAGCTCGGGGCCAAGTGGTTGGATGACAACCCTTACGCCAAAGGGGCTGCGAACAAAGAAGCGTTGCGAATTGGCACATCGGCGTACAACCAAAACTGTGCGCGTTGCCATGGGCTTGAGGCCATCTCGGGTGGCATCTCACCAGACCTGCGAAAACTCGACAACGATTGCGCAGATTTAGCAGATCAAGCCAAAAAGAACGCTTGCTACCAAGAGATCAGCGAATACTTTGTTGCCACGGTGCGCCGTGGTCGCACACGCGATGGTCGCGTGTACATGCCGCCGTTTGAAGGCACGTTGTCGCAAGAGGCAATTTGGTCCATTAAGACGTATCTTGAAACACGCCGCGAGCGTTAAGGAGTCCATTTTGAAATCCACTACCAAGAGCCAAGGCTCCGGCTTATCGCGCCGTCAAGTTTTCGCGGTCGCACCACTGTTGTTGGGCATGCATGGTCTATCGAGCGCGCAAGAAATGAGCGCCATGGAAAAGATCAAAGCCCGAGGCGTGTTGAAGGTGGCGGTGTACAAAGACAACGCCCCTTACTCTGACGGCCCCAATGCAGACGTCAGAGGTGTGGATGTGTCATTGGCCAAAGCCTTGGCTGTCAAATTGAACCTTCAGCTCGCACTGTTGCCGTTTGATGCGGGCGAGAACATGAATGACGATTTGCGCAACATGGTTTGGAAAGGTCACTACTTGGGGTACGGCCCAGCGGATGTGATGATCCATGTGCCCGTGGACCGCTATTTGATGAATGAGAACAAACAGGTGTTGATTTTTGGGGCCTACGTGCGTGAGCACTTGGTGGTGCTGCACAACGCCGAAAAAATCGCCAATGTGGAGAACCCGGAAGATTTGCAAGGCAAAACGATTGCCGTGGAAAAAGGCAGCGGTGCGGCCAGTGCCATGATGGGCTATCGAGGCGGCTTGTTGCGTGACAAAGTTTCTATTTTCAAAGACGGCGTGGATGCCGCCAAGATGGTGACATCGGGGCAATTTGATGCTGCATTTGTGAGCCGCGCACAGGCTGAATCAGCGGTACACGCCGCAGCAAACAAGGGGCGTTGGGTTTTGTCGTCCGTGTCATTGCCAGGTGTGATGCCCGCAGGTTGGCCATTGGGCTTGGCCGTGAAAGCGGATAACAAGCAGCTGGCCACGGCCTTGGACGATGCGTTGGCATCGTTACGCCAGAGCGGCGAATTGCTCGCATTATTTCAATCACATGGATTGACCTTGGCGGCACCTTGATGCGCAACGGGGCTGCGCTTGCATCTCCGTTGCCTATCTAGAATCAACGCATTTGTACGGCGGTTGATTCATACATGCGCATCCACAAATTTCAATTGCAAGCCGCCATCGTTGATCTTGACGGCACGATGGTCGACACCTTGGGTGATTTTGAAATCGCACTGAACCGTTCGCTGGCTGATTTAGATTTGCCCCCCATCACCCGCGCCTTGGTCGAACGCACAGTGGGCAAGGGCTCCGAGCATTTGATTCGTTCGGTGTTGGCGCATCAGTTGGCTTTGCCCGAAGTCAAAGGCCTCACCAACGTGTGCGATGCACGCAGTGTGGAGAGCTTGTATGAAGCCGGTTGGCAGCGTTACCAGCACCACTACCTCGCCATCAACGGCGAGTTCGCGCTTGTGTATCCGGGCGTGGTCGAAGGCTTGCAGCAGATGTGTGATGCAGGGTTGCAACTGGCGTGCCTGACCAACAAGCCCTTGTCATTTGCCAAGCCTTTGCTACAAGCCAAGGGCTTGGATTCGTTTTTCACCCACGTCTTTGGCGGTGACAGCTTTGAGCGTAAAAAGCCAGACCCGCTGCCCTTGCTCAAAACCTGCGAGGCCTTGGGCGTGAGCCCCAAGCAGGCGTTGATGGTGGGCGACTCCAGCAACGACGCCCAAGCCGCCCGCGCCGCGGGCTGCCCCGTGGTGCTGGTGCGCTATGGCTACAACCACGGAGAACCCGTGGATGGGGTGGATGCCGACGCCCACGTGGATACCCTGACCCACATCGCGCAAGCGCTGGCCCGCTTGGCTTGAGCGTTTGCTAAACTGAGCCCATGTTCATTCATCGCAGCACTGTCACAGGTTGTCACGACCGGGGAGCTTGGCCCTGGCGTACGCCGTCGTTTGCGCACGTCTAAAGCACGCCTTGCCGTGCCCGCGCTGATGCACTTTTTTGCTGCTCAGCACTTGTCCGAATGAACGCCCCAAGGCTTATGGGGCAGAGCTGTGGAGGCTCACGATGACTGAAACTGAATTCAAACAATTGGCCCAAGAGGGCTACAACCGCATCCCGTTGGTGGCCGAGGCTTTTGCCGACTTAGAAACCCCGCTTTCGCTTTATTTAAAACTGGCCCATGTGCAAAACAAGGGCGAGCGCAGCTTTTTGCTGGAGTCTGTGGTGGGCGGCGAGCGCTTTGGGCGCTACAGCTTCATTGGTTTGCCCGCCCGCACCTTGCTGCGTGCCAGTGGTTTTGGCGAAGCTGCCAAGACCGAGGTGGTCACCGATGGCGTGGTGGTCGAAACCCATGCGGGCAACCCGCTGGACTTTGTGGCCGATTACCAAAAGCGTTTCAAAGTGGCGCTGCGCCAAGGTTTGCCCCGTTTTTGCGGTGGCTTGGCCGGTTACTTTGGCTACGACACGGTGCGCCACATCGAAAAGAAATTGGTTAACTCGTGCCCGCCCGACGACTTGGGCATGCCCGACATCTTGTTGCTGCAAACCGAAGAGTTGGCGGTGATTGACAACCTTTCAGGCAAGCTCTCGCTCATCGTCTACGCAGACCCCGCGCAGCCCGATGCCTACGCCAAAGCCCATGCGCGTTTGGCGGAGTTGAAGCTGCGCCTGAAAGCGCCCGCGCAAGCCCCATCTATTGCGCCTTCCACGAGCTATCCCGCCGAGCGCAGCTTCGCGAAAGACGATTACTTGGCCGCTGTGCTGCGCGCCAAAGACTTGATTGCAGCGGGCGACTTCATGCAAGTGCAAGTGGGTCAGCGCATTCACAAAAAGTTCACCGCCAGCCCGCTGTCGTTGTACCGTGCGCTGCGTTCGTTGAACCCCAGTCCGTACATGTATTACTACAACCTCGGCGACGCCTACGTGGTGGGCGCATCGCCTGAGATTTTGGTGCGTCAAGAGTCCACGCCCGAAGGGCAAAAAGTCACCATCCGTCCCTTGGCCGGTACGCGCCCACGCGGTGCGACGCCAGAGGCGGACAAGGCGGCAGAGGTGGAACTCATCAACGACCCCAAAGAGCGTGCCGAGCATGTGATGTTGATTGACCTCGCGCGCAACGACATCGGCCGTATTGCCAAAACAGGCAGCGTCAAAGTGACCGAGGCCTTTGTGGTGGAGCGCTACAGCCATGTGATGCACATCGTGAGCAACGTCGAAGGCTTGTTGCTCGACGGCGCAGATGGTCAGCCGCTCACCAGCATGGATGTGCTCAAAGCCACATTCCCTGCGGGCACGCTGACGGGTGCGCCCAAAGTGCATGCGATGGAGTTGATTGACCAGCTCGAACCCACCAAGCGCGGTTTGTACGGCGGTGCTTGCGGTTATTTGAGTTTTGCAGGCGACATGGATGTGGCGATTGCCATTCGTACGGGCATCATCAAAAACGACACGCTCTATGTGCAAGCTGCCGCCGGTGTGGTGGCTGACTCGGTACCCGAGTTGGAGTGGAGAGAGACCGAACACAAGGCGCGCGCCTTGTTGCGTGCCAGCGAGTTGGTAGAGGAGGGCTTGGAATGAAAAAACTCAAACTCCTCATGGTCGACAACTACGACAGCTTCACTTTCAACATCGTTCAATACTTCGGTGAGTTGGGTGCTGAGGTCGAGGTGTTTCGCAACGACGAAATCACGCTCGAAGGTATTGCGGCACGCCAGCCGGACCGTTTGGTGATTTCGCCCGGCCCTTGCTCGCCAGCTGAGGCGGGTATTTCGGTGGCCGCCATTCAACACTTCGCAGGCAAGTTGCCTATTCTTGGTGTGTGCTTAGGTCATCAAAGTATTGGCGCCGCGTTTGGCGGCAACATCATTCGCGCGCAAGAGTTGATGCACGGCAAAACCAGTGTCATCACCACTACGCAAGAGGGTGTGTTTGCCGGGCTGCCCGAGAAGTTCACGGTCAACCGTTACCACTCGCTCGCGATTGAACGTGCGTCTTGCCCCTCGTGTCTGAAGGTCACAGCGTGGACGGATGACGGCGAAATCATGGGCGTGCGCCATACTGAGTTAGACATTCAGGGTGTGCAGTTCCACCCTGAATCTATCCTCACCGAGCATGGCCACGCCATGCTGAAAAACTTTTTGTAAAGGCTGGCTATGACAACCACCATGCACGCAATCACGCCACAAGAAGCGTTGCAGCGCGTCATCGAGCACCGTGAGATTTTTCACGACGAGATGCTGCACATCATGCGCCTCATCATGTCGGGTGAAATGTCGCCGGTCTTGATGTCGGCGTTTATCACCGCTTTGCGCGTGAAGAAAGAAACGATTGGCGAAATCACCGCCGCAGCACAAGTGATGCGCGAGTTCTCCACCAAGGTGGATGTGCCCGACCGCACGCACATGGTGGACATCGTGGGCACAGGCGGCGATGGTTCGCACACCTTCAACATCTCGACGTGCTCGATGTTCGTGGTGGCTGCTGCGGGCGGCAAAGTGAGCAAACACGGTGGCCGCAGCGTGAGCAGCAAAAGCGGCAGCGCCGATGTGTTGGAGAGCTTGGGCGTCAATATCAACTTGCCGCCCGCGCAAATTGCCAAGTGCATTGCCGATGTGGGCATTGGTTTTATGTTCGCACCCAACCACCACCCCGCGATGAAAAACGTGGCGCCAGTTCGCAAAGAGCTGGGTGTGCGCACCATCTTCAACATCCTCGGGCCACTCACCAACCCAGCCGGTGCGCCGAATATTTTGATGGGCGTGTTTCACCCGGATTTGGTGGGCATCCAAGTGCGTGCTTTAGAGCGCTTGGGCGCTGACCACGCGCTGGTCGTTTATGGGCGCGACGGTTTGGATGAGGTGTCTTTGGGCGCCTCCACTTTGGTTGGTGAACTCAAAGGCGGCAAAGTTCGCGAGTACGAAATTCACCCCGAAGACTTTGGTTTTGCCATGAGCAGCAACCGCGCTTTGCGCGTGGAAACGCCCGAGCAATCGCGTGCCATGTTGCTGGGCGTGTTGGACAACCAAGCAGGCCCCGCGCGCGACATCGTGGTGCTGAACGCGGGCGTGGCTTTGTATGCCGCCAACGTGGTGGACAGCATTGAGGCGGGCATTGCGCGTGCGCGTGAGGTCTTGGCGTCAGGTGCTGCCAAAGCCAAGCTGGACCAACTGGTCACCGTGGCGCATGCGTTGTCGGCCTGAGGTCTGAGTGATGTGGAATAACCCCGAAGCATGGATTGCCATTGGTGTCTCGGTGGGGTTTGTGGTTGCAGGCGTGGTGATGCATCGCGTGTTTGTGAATGTTTTGAAAAATGAGTCGTCAAATGACGATCACCATATATCGCCTGAACGCGAAAAGAAAGCCAAGTCATGAGTGACATCCTGAACAAAATCGTTGCCGTCAAACACCAAGAGGTAGCAGCGGCGTTGCAACGCAAATCGCTGGCCGCTATGCGGGCTGACGCCGAAAGCCGCGTCCTGACGCGCGACTTTGTGGGAGCGTTGCGCGCCAAGATTGCCGCGGGCTTGCCTGCGGTGATTGCCGAAATCAAAAAAGCCAGCCCATCCAAAGGCGTGATTCGCGAAGACTTCATTCCTGCTGACATCGCGCAAAGCTATGCCGAGCACGGTGCCGCGTGTTTGTCGGTGTTGACGGATAAGGACTTTTTCCAAGGTCAAGTGGATTACCTCAAGCAAGCGCGCGCCTCGTGCGACTTGCCCGTGCTGCGCAAAGACTTCATGGTCGATCCGTACCAGGTGTACGAGGCACGTGTGATGGGCGCAGACTGCATCTTGTTGATTGCCGCGTGCTTGACCGATGCGCAAATGGCGGAGATGGAAGCGATTGCGCGTAACCTCGACATGGCTGTGTTGGTCGAGGTGCACGATGCGGCCGAGCTGCAACGCGCGCTCAAGCTCAAAACGCCGTTGGTGGGTATCAACAACCGTAACCTGCGCACCTTTGAGGTGTCGCTCGACACCACGATTGGCATGCTCAAAGACGTGCCTTCTGACCGCTTGCTCATCACCGAGAGCGGCATCTTGCAACGCAGCGATGTGCAAAAAATGCGCGATGCGAACGTGCATGCGTTCTTGGTGGGCGAAGCTTTCATGCGCGCGCCCGACCCCGGCGTGGCGCTGGCTGAATTGTTTGCCGCTTAACCGCGCATGACGGGCGATTTGTTTGGCGAAGTCGCGCCAGTTCAGGCGCAGGCGCCACGCTTGACTCAGTGGTCGCCAGCCGACTGGCCCACACAGCCTGATTGGCAGCCTGTGCTTGAGGCGTTTTGGCGCAGCGCGCAGGGCATGTCATTGGCGAGCTTTGTGCAATCGCGCTTAGAAGCTGGTGCGGTGGTCTATCCCAAACATCCGTTGTGGGCGTTGCAGCTCACGCCTTTGTCGCAAGTGAAGGTGGTCATTCTGGGTCAAGACCCATATCACGGGCCGCACCAAGCGCAGGGCTTGTCTTTTTCTGTCGCGCCCGGCGTCAAGATCCCGCCTTCTTTGCGCAACATCTTCAAAGAGTTGCAGCGCGACTTGGGTCAAGCGGTTCCCGCTCATGGCTCGCTCGAAGCCTGGGCCAAGCGCGGCGTGTTGTTGCTCAACACCAGTTTGACCGTCGAGGATGGTCAGCCCGCCAGCCACGCCAAACGCGGCTGGGAGCAGCTGACCGATGCGTTGTTGGCTGAAGTGGCGCGCACAGCGCCTGCGTGTGTTTACATGTTGTGGGGCGCTCACGCGCAAGCCAAGACCGAGATCGTTGAGCGTGAAACCGCTAGCCAGCCGTCTGGTTTTGTGGGTTTGCGCGATGGCGCAGCGCAAAAACGCGCGGCGTTGGTGCTCAAAGCCAACCATCCCTCGCCGCTGTCAGCCTTGCGCCCACCGCAGCCTTTCATGGGTTGCGGTCATTTTTCGCAGGCCGCAGCATGGCTGGCTCAAAATAATCTGGACTTGGATTGGAATTTGTGAGTCATTTAGGTCCAAAGACTCGCGAATACCCTAAAACTCTGCTATAGTTCGCGATTCGCCGGAGGGGTGCCCGAGTGGCTAAAGGGGGCAGACTGTAAATCTGTTGGCTTACGCCTACACTGGTTCGAATCCAGTCCCCTCCACCAGCGAAAACCAACAAGTAGAAGTGCCGGTAGGCCTGCAACTGTGATGATCTTTTCTGATCTGATGCGGGAGTAGTTCAATGGTAGAACCCTAGCCTTCCAAGCTAATGACGCGGGTTCGATTCCCGTCTCCCGCTCCACCTGTGGTTTTCAATGGATTGATTAGCGATCAATGATTTGCCCTTGTGGCTCAGTGGTAGAGCACTCCCTTGGTAAGGGAGAGGTCGCGGGTCCGATTCCCGCCAAGGGCACCAGATTTTTTTTGTGATTGACCTATTTTTTTTCGGAGTCGAAAGATGGCAAAAGGAAAATTTGAACGTACCAAGCCGCACGTGAACGTGGGCACCATTGGTCACGTCGACCACGGCAAGACAACGTTGACAGCTGCGATCACCACGATCCTGTCGATGAAGTTCGGCGGCG